>Ga0114993_10000121_pt1 | contig 81374 bp, 42 predicted proteins | sample ArcticOcean_MG_C_FD_87042 | JGI IMG/M metagenome (GOLD analysis project Ga0114993, IMG submission 87042) | Marine microbial communities from western Arctic Ocean - ArcticOcean_MG_CB2_150 | ecosystem: Environmental > Aquatic > Marine > Oceanic | place: Arctic Ocean: Canada Basin | collected... | reverse complement strand
TCCACAGACGGCCGGGTGCGATCGCTGCAGCACCGCCCGCCTCATCCTGCACCATCCATCTCGATAGGTTGACCGGATATCCCGCGGCGTTGAACAGTTCCACCCATTCACCGGATAGCCCATCTTCAGGATTCGAACATTGGGCACTGACCTCGGACATGAAAATTTCATTCGGGCCGGAGTAGGGCTGTTCAAAGATCACATTCGGTGCACCGGGGGTCGGCCAGGGTGAGACCACCCAAGAGTCGAGGTCCGAGATGTTGGGCACCATGCTCATGCCGTAGGCGGAGCGCGTCCAGATCACGGTGTGGGCAGGATTTCCAGAGGGGTCATTGAGTTTGAGCGTGCCCTGGGCATTGGTCAGCGAAATCGATGCGTTGCCGAGGGGGAAGGCCATGAACGCCCCCGGTTCGATGGGAATGGGCGGGAGGGTGAATCCACTGCCTGAACGCAGTTCCCAACCCGCAAGGTCGACGGTGTCGTTGCCGATGTTGGTGATCTCCACCCACTCGCCCGCCATGCCGAGTTGGGTATCGGCGCCGATCGGGTTGGGGAGGAATTCGGAGATGCGGAGCACGGCATCCTCATCGCTTCCACCGGTCGTCTGACCGGGGTTTGCAAGGCCGGGTGTATTGTAGGGCGAGAGCATCCACGGGGCGGCGACATTCAGCGGGTCCATCGGGATGATGGACATGTTGCCCAACATCTTGGATTGCCACGCGATGGTCTGCCGCACATCGCCGTTGAGGTCGACCAGACTCAGAGAATCATAGGTGTCGAGCAAGAGGTCATTGAACTCCAGCAATTCGAAATCGCCCTCGGAGAGGGACAGGTCGGTGCAATCGACCAACGTCGTGCAGTCGAAGGGGATGCTGACCCCCGTCCCGGTGACCATGTGGTAGTTGAACAGGTCGACATCGGGCCCTTGGGCCAGGTGAACCTCGACCCATTCGGTCGTCTCATTGATCATGATCTCGTTGATTTGCCACAGATCGGGGAGAATCATGCCGTTGGGATTCAGGGTGCCCGGGCTCGGCCAAATCGCCGTGACCAATGGATTGCCATTGCGTCCCCAATCAGGGATGTTGCCAGAGGCGTTGACATAGCTGTGTCCTGGATGGGAGGGGCCGACATATTCCACCTGATGTGTGATCTCACCGGACGGCAGCTTGAGTTTGACCTGTTCGGTGCCCGCCCCGTTGTTGAGCAAGCCAAAGGTGCGTGTACCGTTGACCGCTACGATGCGGTGTTGGCCGGGTTGGATGGCCGTGCCGTTGGCGAAATCGACCAGATGGGTGACGTTCATCTCCATCGAGTTGCCCGCGGCATCTTCGATGGACCATCCCGCGAGGTCGACCGAGGCTTGGCCCACGTTGGCGATCTCAACCCATTCCCCACCGGGATAGGTCTCATTGTCATCCGTCCAAATGGAATCTGGCATGACCTCCATGATTCTCAGTTCGCTCTGAACATAGGTCGGACCCGTGCCGATGCCGCCATTGGCCGCGCCGGGCGTATTGGAGGCCGAATCGACATAATCGTCGGAGGCGAGGGGGCCTGGAATCTTGCTGACGTCATTGTTGGCCTGACCGGTGGTGACGGTGTGCATCTTACTGCCCGTACCATCCTTGAGGTCGAGGGTCTCTCCCGCATTGTTGATTTTGAGCGTGCCCTGATTGTTCTCAGCGATGATGGCATAATCGCCTGCTGCCAGGACATAGGGACTGGCGAGGTTGGCGAATCCAACCCAAGAATTGGAGTCGATGGTGTGGACCCAGCCGCTGACATCCTCCAAGATCCAGCCTTGAAGATTGACATCGGTCGAACCCGAGTTGTAGAGTTCGACCCATTCGCCCGCCGGGTAGGTGCCAGTGTCGGCTCCGGCAGGGTTGGGCAAGAGTTCGTTGATGCAGATGGTTCCCGTGCACGGTGTTGAGCGCGCTTCGGTGGCCTGCACGAAGGGTGCAAGACTCATCACAATCATCAGGCTGGCAAGGAATAGGGCATTTCGGCGCATCGAATCCACCACAGGGCAAAGCCCTGCGCTCACGCGTGAGGTGAACTTCTCCTTAGTGCCTTTGATTCGCTCAGATGAAGCCGAATCCGTCGAGTTTCTGGGCGAATGTGTAGATCATGATCGGCACGAGAATGATGCCCATGCCGTGGCTGCGACGGATGCCGATGCGTGGTGGCATCAATCCCATGGCCGTGCCGACGATCAGCACGCCGATGCCGATCCAGCCCGTCGATAACCAGACGAGGAATGTGACGAATCCGACCACGCCCATGACCAGGCTCCGCAGTGGAATGAGTTCGTGAAGTTTGAGCATGCCCTTGCCGACCTTGATCATCACCGGCACGGCGAACAATCCGGCCCCGATGGTGATCGCCATCAGCCGGATGTAATCCGCGGGCGGCTCGATGCCCGTCCACTGGTCGATGGGATACATCATGTTCAGCGCCAACGCCGCACCGGAGCGCGGTCGGAGGACGAGATAGAGGAAGGTCAGCACCATGACTGTGACCGCGGTATTGGTGGCGGATAGCACGGCGATGACCTCGAGATCCTGCTCGCGGGTCTGGGCATCCAAATCAAGGTCAGGGCTGGTCGCCTTGACTCCGCGGGCCTTCTCCAACATCAAATCATCCTCGCCAGAGAAATCGACCGTTGAAGCGTGGTCATCGCCGATGGTCACGACCTCTCCACCGACCATGGCGCCCCAATCATCGTCGCCCTCGGCATCTGTCGCGACCGGTTCGATGCCGTGCAATCGCGCACTCTCGGCCCGGTAAGCGGCGATCCGGGCTTTGGCTGCGGGGTCGTTGATGCCACCCGGGCCGTATTCGAAATCGGCTGGGATGTAATCTGGGTCGGTCAGCCGGCCCCAGAAATTGCGTGCGCTCATGACGACCACGGTCGCTTGGGCCGCGGTCATGCCGGGCAGGATGGCCATCACGGCGGCACAGCAGGAGGAGAGGAAGCAGGGGACGAGGAGCGGCTTGACTGGCGGCAGGTCCCAATTCGGCTCCTGCGGGGGCATTTCCGACGTCGTCACATAGATGTCGATGAGATTGGCGATGCCGAATAGGCCGGCCAGTGCCGGCATCAGCAACGTCGCCGATGGCATGCCCACCGGACTGCGGCCGGGCAGGGTGAAAACGGCCCAGCCATAATAGCCCGCGAGGCAGAAGAAGGCGGTCGCTGCAATCATGCCTGCGAATCGTGAATTGTCTTGGAGACGCAGATCGATCGCCTCCCACTTGCGATGGAATTTCCAACGGCCGAATGGCACGGTGAACTCGATCACTCGCGGCAGTTCGAACCGAGCCCATGCGGTCGCCTTCTGCATCCATCCGGGCCAGGCCAATCGGGTCGTCTCTGTGAGGATTAGGAAGGCCGAGATGGCCAGCAGCAACCACGGCAGGAATTCCCGACTCGTCTCGTAGAGTCCAAGGCCGGGATTCTGCCCGAAGAGCAGGCGTGCGAAGATGAGCAAGGGCATGCTGAGCAGCAGGCCGAGTTGACTCCCGCGGGCAGAATAGGCCACGCCTTGGGCCGCGTGCCCGCTGATCAACATCCGATGCCCGGGCAATAGCGCCAGCGCCGTGTCGCCATCCGGCGCTCCAATCAACGCGCTTGGGATGTAATTCAGGAAGGTGTGGACCGTACCCATCGCGACGATGATGGCCGCGACCGCCGACAGTGGGATGCCGGCGCCGACGGCCAGAGGTGACATCGACAGGGCGAGCAGGGCGACATTGTTGACGTGGAATCCGGGGATCAGTCCGGTCATGCAGCCCAGAAAGACGCCGATGATGAATGCGGCTATCAGCCACAGCCAATCGAGTAGAACCGGGTCCATGTTTGCGATGCCTCCAATCAGAGTGTGAGACAGAGTTGGGTGCCGGGGTCATCCGGGTGGTCGACGGCGACCAATCGTCCGGTCCAGATCTGCACCCCAGTGCTATTGCCACCCGCATCGAATCCACGACTTTCCGCTGAGCCATCATCGAAGAGGCAGAGGCGGTCGCCCGAGCCCGATGCGACGATCCAGAGGTCGCCATTCTCGGTCTGGTTCAGGCTGCCCGCGGCATAGACGATGGTGTTGATCTGCCACTGCCAAGCATCCCAGCCGCCACTCCAGGCGAATGAGTCGGGTGGAATCGCCACGTTGCCGACCGCGTACTGTGGCACGTCGAGAATGATGCGTGCATTCGCTTCATCCCAGACGACGGTCGCATTGTAGAATTCGATGTAGGTGCCCTTCTCAATCCACTCCGCATGGGCACCCGCGAGTTGGAATCGAATCGTCGCGGAACGGGAGAAATAATCCGGTCCATCGCCGAGATAGCCCTTGTCATAATCCGGTGAGATCGGCACGGTTGTCCAGCCGGCGACGTTGACCTCTTGGCCAATCCAAGATGTGGGATTCGAGGCGATCTGTGCCATCGAGGTGAATTCTCCAATGAGGATGCCGATCGGGTTGATGGCGTGTTCCTCGTCGCTTTGTTGCAAGCAGATTTGGGCGCGGTCCTCCGACCATGCCAAGCGTCCCGAGAATCCATTCTCGGGCACGATTCCATCGACGCTCAGGTTGAGATTCGGCACCAGACAGATGACACCGACATTCGGCCCCGCTGGCGCTACCACCCAATGGTCGCCGCTCTCGTCGAGCAGATGGTCGCCCTCGACGAAGACCAGCTTGCCGATGTCGTAGGACCATGTCTCGGCCGCGACCGCCCAGGACAGGCGCTTGGCCCCGGCCGGGTGCGTCACCTCGATGGTCGAGGCCTGTACGGTGATCGACCAGCGATAGCTGCGCTCATCCCACTGGACCCAGCCCGAGAGATTCACCCTCGAGCCCGCTTCGATCCAATCCGTCACGCGGCCCTGAAGACTGACCTGAAGCCGATGGTCGCTGTCCAGATAGGAGGGATTGTCGAGCAGTGTGAAGGATTGCCAGGTCACATCCGGTTCGATGGCATCCGAGAGATAGCCCGTGATGTTGATGATTTTCGATTCGTACGATGCAGCATCCATCGAGATGTCATTGAGAGAGGTCTCGATGACCTGGACGGGGGCACCCTCTTTCTCACTCACGGCACCCATGCCCTTGGCATTGATCCAAATCTTGCCATTGTATTGGACCACCTCGCCCTCGACGACGATGGTCGCGCCGATCGGCGGCACATCGGCGGTATCGTACCAGCGGACCTTGATGACGTCGGGGGCATCCTCGACCTGAAGATCGACCCGGTCCGAGCCATCAGAATAGGGGTCCCGAACCCAGGATATGAGAGTCCCTTCGATCTTCACCGTCTCCGACAGGTGCTCGTGCACATCGCCGATCTCAATCCGGTCCGGCTCGCGCACAATTGCGTAGAAATTCAGGGTCGAGACCAGCAGAACGGAGAGGAAAAACGCTGCCCACATCTTGGCCATGGTCCGACCGAGTCATCGCGATGGGCATGAACATTCCCGCCGAACCGATGGACTCATCACCCCGCCCCACCCTCAAGGAATCGTGAGATGGCTCGCCCCCCTGCTCATCGTCTTCCTCCTTCTGTCGAGTGGAACCCCCCTCGAACCCACATTGGGCGAAGTACGGCACACCTCACATCAAATTGAGGCGGAGATCGTCTCGTGGCGCGTCGGCGATGAATGGCGTTACGACGTCGAATTGGACGCGGTCAAATTGGTCGATGAGAGCCCTGACCTCGCCGGTTCTTACCTCAACATCCTTCGCGGGGACGCGCGCATGTGGGTGGCCGAGGCCAGCCTGTACAATGACTCGGGCGAGGTCTTCCCGGCCTATCGGGTGGAGATCACTGCTAGCGTGGACGGGGACGGATCCTTCCCTGAGCCCAACACGGGCATTTTTGCCTCGGGGACACTCTACGTCACCTATGGTGAGACACGATGGGTCCGAACCTCTGACCTCGCCATCCTCGAACGCACCCAGTCGATGCACCTGATGTTCGATGCCTTCGGCATTTGGGAGGAGGTCATCGCCGACTTCGACCAAGTGCACGATTACACACCGGCTCAAGAGGCGCACGACTTCCCCATCGGTGTCGGTGAACAATGGAATACAGCGTCTGATCACAGTGAGGTATACTCCGGGGCCAGTGGCCCGGTTGACCTGCCGGCCGGTGTCGAAGAAGAAGAGCTGATCATCGTTTACAATGTCGTTGAACTGGGTGAGAGCCCGCCATCTGGGTTCGGATGTGAGGATGCTTTCCGAATCGACTGGAACAACACGGAAGGAGAGATCTTGGAGCGCCATTGGTGGTGCCCAGCCGTTCGCAATGACGTCTACTGGTGGACCGATGATATCGCCATGGATGGGGTCGACGGCGAATTCTGGTTGACCTCATACACACCCGCTTCCCAAGTCCGGCACACCATCGGGCTCGACCGGACATCAAGCCCCCTGAAACAGACGGTGAATGTCACCACCTCCGATGCGAGTGCAACCCTGTGGTACCACGGTCAGCGGATTGAATTCAATGGCTCTTCCAGCATGGAATTGAACATCGGGAATCGAATGGACAACACCCCCACCTCCGAGGATTGGGGCACCCATGGCATCGTCGTCTGCACCGATGTTGAGTCGAATGAGATGGCGTGTGAGGTCCTCACCATCGCGCTGGAGGGCAGCGCCATCGGGGCGCTGCTGCGAGAAGATGCGTTCAGCCGTGCGCCGCCGATGCTCAACGTCGGTCATCAGACGGCGAATCGCCTCGCCCTTTCCCTGCGCTTCTGATCGCAGCCAGGCCGAGAATCGCCAATGTCGCGAGCAGGCTGACGGCCGGCATGCCCGAATTGCTGGTGGTCGTCTCTTGGGTCGGGGCTGCCGCCTCGTAATGATGGTCTACCAAGGTGGCGGAGAGGACGAGGGTATCGGCTTCGAAATGTTGCGTTTTTACCAGGTAACCCTCTTCATGATACCAATCGATGCTGGTTTGATTCTCACCGACGATCTGCTGCTCGATGCGCATCGTTTTTGTATTCTCATCGTTGTATTCACCCGTCGAGACGACGACTTCCGCCGATGCGGTCCACGTCACTTGTCGATGCAGGGTCTCGCTGGTCGACGTCTCGTTCCATAGTCCACCATTGGTCCGTTCTCCCACCGTTGTCGTCCGGGCGATGGTCTCGGCGAAATCCCATTCATCTCCCGCTTCGATGCCGGCGGGCCACAGCCCATCCCGCTCGATGCGCTCCTCGGTGACGATGCGGGTCTCGAGATGATTGTCCTCTCCCCCGCCGCTGAACCAGGTGTCGAGGTGGGCCGTGATCACACGCTTTTCGAAGGCGTTGGCACCGCGCGGCATCCAGACTTGAATCGTCGTCGTGATGTTCAGGGCCATCGTATCATTCACGTATTCGGTGGACCCTTCTGTGAAGTGGGCTGTCATGTTGAGAGAATGCACGACCGTGCTGACGCCGCAGCCGACGATCTCACCACCGAGTTCGATGCTCTCATCGGCACCCCATTCGATACGCATCGGCACCTCCGAAACGAGGTTGAGGCTCTCAAAATCAGTATTTTCAGCTTCGAATTCCGTTTCCTGTTGGGCGAAGACAGCGGCGGTCCAGCCATCGTATTCGAACCAGTCTCCATCCTGATACTGCGGTTGGTCGACAGAGAAGGCACCCGCTGCAATCGGCAGCAACATGCAGAGGATGAGCACCCATCCGAGCCTGCGCATGAGGGGACCAGTCGTGGAGCAGTCCTTGAATCGAACGCCTGCAACAAGAAACCGAGTGGTTGAAGAATGGAACCAGTCACCCATAGTGTGTTCACCATGGCCGATGACCGCTCTCGACCGATGATTGCACTCGCTGCGATTGGACTTCTTCTCCTGCCGATGCTGGCTGTAGCCACCCCTGTTCAGACCATTGAGCCACAGGCCGAGGCGTGGTGGCAACATACCTCGATGGACCTCGATGAGGATGGTATCCACGATGCCATCTGGATGGCGATCGACAGCACCCAGCGCGACTGGGTCGACGAGGACGATCGCATCGACCTCATCATCAATTTCGACCACCTTCCGACCGCCGAGGATGAGTCACTGCTCATCGATGCGGTCGACTTCGACGTGATGCATCGCTTCCACCTGATCGATGCCATCGCCGGTTCGGCCCCCATCCACCAGGTTGAGAATATCGCTGTGACGCCCGGTGTGGTCATGGTCGAACTCGACGGCATCCTCGAGGTATTCAATTCAGATTCAAAGGATGTCCACGGTGTTTGGGACATCTACGAGGATACCGGGTACGATGGCGCAGGCAGTGTTGTCGCCATCATCGACACCGGCATCGATGGGCTGCACGAGGGTTTGGACGATCTCGATGACGACAACTCCACCCACGACCCGAAGATCATCGGATTCTACGACACCATCAACAATCCCGGCAAAACCAATGGGACCGAGATTTTCCCCTACGATGACCACGGTCACGGCAGCCATTGTGCTGGCACAACCGCGGGCACGGGCGCGCCGAACTACGAACACACGGGCATGGCACCACAGGCCCAACTGGTCGGCGTGAAGGTGCTCGATGGCGGCGGTTCAGGCTCCTTCGCTCAGGTCATGATGGGGATGGAGTGGACCGTCGACATGCGCCACGACTTCAACATCCGCGCCGCCAGCATGAGTCTTGGCGGTCCGGGGGCCATCGAATGGACCTCCTCGGAGGAGGACAGCGTCAATCGCATGGCCAACGAGATGATGCGCAGCGGCATCGCCCTGTTCATCGCCGCCGGCAATAACGCGGTCTCCGCACAGATCGGCACACCCGGCAGCGCGGAGGATGTCATCACCGTCGGCGCGCTCGACAAGGACACAAAAATCGCGGTCTATTCCAGCCAAGGCCCGACCGAAGAGGGCCGGGTCAAACCCAACATCGCCTTCGTCGGCTCCAGCGTCATGAGCGTGCAAGCCAATTCAGGCACGGGTTACACTGGCATGTCGGGCACCAGCATGGCCACGCCCGGTGCCGCCGGCATCGCCGCCCTGATGTACCAAGCGAACCCCGACCTTTCTCCCTTCGATATCCGTAACATCATGCAGGAGACGGCGACCTATCGCTTGTGTACGTATATGGCTGCCAACGAGCCATGTCTTGAAGATCTCATCCCCAAGAATCGTCAGAACAACGTCTACGGACACGGCCAGATCGAGGCCCTGCCCGCGGTCATGGAAGCGGCCAACAGTGTCTATGGTCTCGACACCGGCATCAATGTCAGCCGTTCCACTGGCCTCGGTCACGACGCCAAGGTCCACATCGGCAAAGGCGAATCGGTCCGATTCACCATCGATGGCGATGCCGACAAAATCCAATGGCGCACCTGGGACATGCGCGACCAATGGATGGACCTCGAGGACTTCCAGACCGGTGGCAATTCATTCGACGTTGACCACGGCATGTTTGTCGACCGACTCAAATTCCTCCCCGGCAACGACATCACGGGGAACCAGACCCTCATCGTGCGCGCGATTCACGGCGATAACGCCTCGACCAACGTCGTCACCCACATGCACATCATGGGCGATGAGAAGGCCAGCCCGACCGAGGCATCGGGCTTCAGCGGCTTCATCCTCACCGGCGCCCTCTCGTTCTTCGTCCTCATTCTGCTCGTCGCGACCATCGTCCTCGGCATCCAACTCAAGAATGCCCGGGAGGGTGCCCTCCTGTTCGAAGAAGCGCCGCTCGAAGCCGAACTCGAAGAATGAGGTGAGCGAGATGTCTCGTGTTACACCTGCGGTTCTGCTCTGTCTCCTGATGTTCACATCGCTCTTCGCCGGTTGCTTCGGCAACGATGCGAAGCCCGAGTCGCCGGGGGCCAACGAGTTTGATTTCGGTGAGGATATTCCAGCAACGACTTGGTACCATTACGCGGGCGGCGTCGATGCGACCGACAGCACCGCTGTCAAAGAGGCCAACATCACGGCCAATCTCACCGGCGAAAACCTGCCCATCTGGGCTTCGGGCTCTTACTATGGCATCGGCATGACGACCTTCGAACCGACCATGGGCATCACCTCCGATGACAATCTGTACATGTCGTCTTGGGGCAACGGCGCCGCGGGTTCGACCGCGATCGTCCAATGCACTGGACTCATCGAGATGACCGACCTCGCTGGATTCAGTTGTCAGGATGTCTACGACCCGTTCGCACCCGTGCCGAATTCAAACGATCCGTATGTCTACGTGGACCCTTGGACAGACCGCATCATGAAATTCGACATGCACGCCCTGCTCGGCATGACCGTGGAATGGTCCGATGACGAGGGCGCCTCGTGGATCGGACCGACCGTCGCGACATCTGTCTATTCGGTGCAGGACCACCAGACCATCGGCTCCTCGATGTATCCCGCAGCCCTGCATCCGACCACCTGGGTCTACTGCATCAACGGCAATGCACCCCACCCGCTATGCTCGACCTCCTTCGACGGGGGACGCACGTGGAGCCCGGAGGTGTCCGGAGCGCCCCTCAATTGCCAGAGTGGAGGATTGACCGCCCATATCGAGGGGAGCGTGGATGGCAACTTCTACCGCGGCAATCCCGGTTGCACCGGCGATGGATACTCGATCTACCGCAGCACCAATGGCGGCTTCACCTGGACCGAGCAGGTGCTGCCGACCGCTGAGACGGGGACGGCCAATACCTGGAATGCCGAAGAGGCACAGGTTGGCATCGATGAAGCGGGCAATGTCCACGCCATGTGGATGGGAGCGGATGACATGCCCTATTACGCCTATTCGACCGATGCCGGGGACTCTTTCAGCGATGCGATGATGATCGCGCCGCCGATCGACGGATTGACCGGCACAGGTTTCCCTGTGGTCACGGCGGGTGGCGATGGCAAAGTCGCCTTCGGTTATGTCGGGCGGGTGGTCAACGAGACCGGTGTGGCCCAATGGAATGCCTACATCACGGTGGCCACAGATGCCTTCGGTGATGCACCCCTGTTCACGACGGTGCAGATCAATGCGGATGAGGATCCGATCGACACACTGGATGACTGTGGCTATGTTCGCTGTGGTGGTTTGGGGGATTTCCTCGACATGGCGGTCGACCAGCATGGGCGCATCTGGTTCGCGCTCTCACACAATTTGGGAGGGGACATCGGCATTTTCGCAACGATGCCCTCGGGGCCCACCCTGCGCGGACCACATGCACCCCTCACCGCGATGCCGGTCGGCGGGCCGGCCACGCTGTGATACGCCGACGCGTTGAAGACCGGAACACCCCACCGTCGCATGCCCGCTCGCGGACTTGGTGATTGAATGACGGAACATGACCGGGTCGTGCGCGACAATGTACACCGCGACATCGTGTTGTCAGATCCCATCAGTAGGCTGGTCGATACGCGGACCTTCCAGAGGCTGCGCGACATCAAGCAATTGGCCACATGTCACTACGTCTTTCCGACGGCAACCCACACCCGATTCGTCCACAGCTTGGGTGCGCAGCATCTCGCAGGCGTCCTGTTGGAGCATCTCGAGATGGTCCAGCCTGGCCGGATCAGCCCTGAGGATGGCCAGCTCGTCCGCTATGCAGCGCTGCTCCACGACATCGGGCATCCCCCGTTCAGTCACGCCTTGGAAGATGCACGTGTGTATGCAAATTACCACCATCACGAACGCTGGGGTCGGATGATTCTCGAAGACCCCGAAAATGATCTTCGAGCAGCCCTCATCCAACAGGTCGGTGAGGATGGGTTGCAGCGGCTCTTCTCCATCCTCGACGGCACGGTCGACCCACCCGTACTGCACGACATCGTCAGCAGCCAACTCGATGTCGATCGCCTCGACTATCTGATGCGCGACCAAATCAACACTGGGGCCAAGGTCGGTACCTTCGATGTATTCCGCATCTTCCGCGCCATGCGCATTGGAGAAGACGGTCACCTCACGGTCACCCGGGGTGGCGTTGCCGAGGTCGAATCCTACCTCATCATGCGCTACCACATGTATCACAATGTCTACTTCCACAAACTGAACATGTTGACCACCGCCTACGTCATTCGGGCCTTGTTGCGCGCCAAGGAACTGGTCGAGGCCGGCGAGATGGAGATCAGTACCCGGATGAGACGTATGCTGTGTGATGAGAATCTCACCGTCGACAATTACCTCTCGCTCACGGACAGCCTCATCCACGCCGAACTCTCCGCCTTCACAACCCACCCCGACCGCGCCCTGTCCAAGTGGGCTGGACTGCTCGCCAGGCGCGCGGGCATGCACAAGCGCGTGCGCGTGCGAGATTTGACCGAGGTTGCATTCTGGGGCGTCATGAACGACCTGAAAGCGATCCTCAGTGAAGCGGGCCACGATCCCGAAGAAGACCTCATCGTCACCCGGGTCGCAAAGGAAGGGTACAGGCCCTATTCGGGCGGGATTCGCCTCGAGGATGGCCGCGATATCTCAGAGGTGAGCCCCTTGGTCGCCAGCATCACAGCCCCAATCAATGACATCATGCTCTTCGTGCCCGAGGACTGTCGCATGATGGTCGAAGAAGCGGTCCAAAACGCAATGTCGTCGGCTGAAGCCTGAAATGCTCGACAGCTCTCACATTCGATAGGGACCCGTAGCTTAGTCCGGTCAGAGCGCTTGGCTCATAACCAGGTGGTCGGAGGTTCAAATCCGCCCGGGTCCACTCCAATCCATCCACTTTTGTCCATAGCCTCATGAACAAAGGTGGCCGACCGAAGGTCGATGTCCACCCCGCGGCGCACCCTGATCATCGCCGCACTCCTGCTGTTCACCAGCATGGCCATGCCGGTGGCGTCCGCTCAGCCCGGCCTCTTGCCTGGCATCGAGGTCACCTGCAACAACTCGGAGACCGCGGTCAATTTCAATGTCCTTCAGACCTCGGTATTGACCGTCTTCTGCACGATTGAAAATCCAACGCTGTACAGCGAAGAGGTGGAGATCGAATACGACGCTACCGGTTTGGCCGCCACCGGATTGGAATCGACGACACTCGCCGCTGGCGACGATCTTCAGTTCGAGGTCGTGATCACCGCACCGGACGGTGGCGACACTCAACCGGCCGAGTTCAACATCACCGTGACCGCGACGGTCACCTCCGTGCAGGACACCCCTTGGCCCACTTTCATCGAAGATTTCGCGCCGAGTGATGAGAGCAATATTCTGATCGCGGTCCAACCCTACTCTGCCATCGAAATCGACATCTCACCGAATTATCTCAAGTTGGAAGCCGGTGGCATGCCGGGCAGCGTCAACGTCCTCGTCCGCAACATGGGCAATGCGGCCGACAATTATTCACTGACCCTCAATGAACTGAGCCTCACGAACAAGGGATTCAATGTCTCGATTACCCCGGATGCGAGCGCCGCCCCCATGGGTGCAGTCGCCTCCTTTACCATCACGTTGATTCCCCCCGGTGACCTGGACACGGAGGTCATTCAGGTCGATATCACCATCTCTTCCAACATGCGACAGATGTCCAGTACGGAGGTCTTCAACATCAATGCCACATCGGCGCCAGCAGGCCTGCTCGACCTGTCGGCAATGAACATCCCTTCATGGGCGTACATCGCAGCGGCTGTGCTCGCCGGGCTGGTCGTTCTCGCAGTCGTCATCTCGATCGGCAAGAAATTGGGCAAGGGCGCAAGCCGCTATCTCGATGAAGATGAATTCGAAGTTGAAGATGATCTGGGGGCGAGCGTCGATGAGGATGATGACCTCGATGACCTCGATGACCTCGATCTCGACGACTTTGATCTGTGAACGCTAAACGGCGTGGCCCTACGGGCCCCCGACCCGCGAACGCTTATGTAGGGCTGGTGGGGACCCACCATTGGTGGAACAAGTGAAGTCTGTCTTCCGAATGACCCTACTGATTGCAATCTACGTGTTGAGCACGTGGGCCGGTACCGTTGACAACGCGGAAGCGCAGGTCAATCCGGACATCAACATCCTCTGCTCGCCGTCGGCGATTCCGATCGACGTCGGGCCTGGCGAGACCCGCATCGGCACGACCTACTGCGACGCGACCAACCCGACCCTGTACGTCGAGAAGGTCAACATTCAGGTCACGAGCGCCGGCCTCACCTACTCCGCTCCCGGTTCCATCACCGTGGGTGCGGGTGACACGACAACCTTCGAAATCGTCGTCCGCGGCGAGGACATGATGACCGAGGGCAGTCGACAAGTGACCGTCTCGGCGCGCGTGGATCAAGCCAATGGCGCACCCTGCCCGACCTGCACCAGTCAAACGGTCAACCTGATGGTGGTCGTCAAGCAGTTCTCGATGCTGCGTGTCCAGGCAGAGGAGCCCTTCAAGCAACTCCGCCCTAAGGTCGACTACGTCTTCGAATTCAAGATCTACAACGACGGCAACAACCGAGATCAGTTCATCATCGACGTCGCCAACCGCGACGAACTCAGCGATGCTGGATTCCAGATATCACTGCCCGAGACCAACACTTGGATCGAATCCAAGGCACCTCCTCAGAAGATGCGCGTCATGATGCGCACCCCCAAGAAGCAGGGATGGTCGGACCACTACTACCAGCTCGACTTCCGCGCAACCTCCCAGCACTCTGTCCAAACCGGCGGTGTGCTGATGCAGCAGACCCAGATGGTCACCCTCTACATCCGCGGTGTTTACCTGCCGGGCTTCGAACTGCTGCCCTCCATGATGATGCTCGGCCTGGCCGCAGCGGTCATCGGTGCGCGCAATCGTGAGTTTGAAGTCGACGATGAAGGCATGCCCGTGCCATTCGATCCGATTTTCTGACGGCGTGAGAACACCCTGCCTACAATGGCAGTCTCACCACCCGGGTGAGCCAACGGTTTGATAACCCCGAGAGCGAGGCTCACCTCGTAGAGGTGAGTAGCTATGTCTGGAGGATTGCTCGAAAAAGCACAAGCCAAAACTGATGATACAACCGTTGCTACTGTGGTGGATGCCACAGTCGATTCAGCCACGCCAAAGAAGGCGGGCGGAGGGTTTCACGCTTACGTGAGAGGGAGTGACAATGTTCGGAACGCGGCGGGCGGACTCCTTCTCCTCGGAGCGGTCCTCATCTTTCTGTTCAGCAGAATCGACTTCGACTTCTTCGGGTGGGTTGTGCTCGGAATTCTTCTATTATCTGCATACCTCGCCACACTTCATCTCAAGATCAATGTCAACGATGGCGCCGCATTGAGCGGTAAACAATGGGGCGCAATTCTCGTCGTCTGGATTCTCCTCTCTGTCCCGCCTTGGGTTGCGGGGTGGGAGGATGAGGTGAGTTCCATTTTGCTCACCGAAGGCACGGTCGATGAAGACACGAACGAGGTCAACCTCATGCTCCGACAGTCCGCTGGGGGTCTATTCGCCAGCGATTGGGAAGGCGGCGATGTCTCAGTCAGCGTTTCTCAAGATGGCGAGGAAACATGGAGCGGTTCGGTCAACGTTCAGATGGATCAGGAGGACATGGTGGGCGCATACGGAACGCTCACGCTGAAAATCAGCGATTTCTTTGCCAATAATTCGATTCGGTTGAATGGATTCACCAATGCAGGGACAGTGAATATGACAGAGCACCCATACACCGTGACCGTTGAGGTCGAGGGTCAATCTGCCAGCGCGCTCCTCCCCACGCTCGACTTGACTCGAAATCTGAGGGTGGATGGGGATGTGGATGAAGAGGCGCACGGACAGGTCGGAGATTCAGGATGCGAATCTAGCTATACCTCATGCGTCGAATATGTTGAGATTCGAGGTTGGGTCGGGCTCGGCATCGAAAGTGCAGATGATGACACCTCACCGATCCGTGTCCGTGGCGATTATTCGATCGACGTCAGCTTCGGCCTGGAAGGTGAGGACAGTTCGATTGACCTTCAGACCATCTCCGTCTCCGGAACCGATGCGAGTTGGCCCCAAGGGTCCTGTTCGGGCGGTTCGATGGACATCGCCGTCGAGACCTCGGGATTCATGCTCGAGTGCGATGGGCAGGACCGATTCGACGACAGCATCGCATTGAATGACAATGAATATGGCTGTTACGATTTGACCATGACCGTATCACAGGGTGATGAAGTTGTGGCGGCTTCGACAAGTTACTACATCTTCGAGCAGCATTCAGATTCTGCCGGCAGTCCACCCCAGACGTACTACTGGGAGACGTTCGAGTCCGTCGAGAGTTGCTGATCAGTCGTCGATATCGATGACATCGTCATCTTCGTCGTCGTCATCTTCGTCGTCGTCATCCATCATCGTGGCGAAGCGATCGACTCGACCCATCGCCGCGTCCTGCTTCTCGAGTTCATCGACGACATCGCGGAGTTCTTCGGCGCCTTGATTGACCTGAGTCAGTCGAACCACGAAGACGAGACCGAGGATGACCGAGACGACGAGAACGGCGAGCAGGATCATGCCGAGATCAGATTCTTCGGACTGAACCCATTCCACGGTCGCGACACCTTCGACACCCTCTCGACTGCTGTCGACACCGGCTTGGGCGATGAAGGGAGCAGCATCGATGAATTGTGTGGGTTGCTCGACCAGGCAGTGGAGGCCTTGGTCAGCCTCCAGATGGTAGGTCCAGCGGGATTCGACGGTTTGCGACTCGCTCGCCTCGAGGGTCACCTCGGTCCACTTGGGTGTGACATCGGCAAAGGTTTCCGTGCCAGCGATGTTGCAGCGGATGAAGACGGTCGCGGTTTCATCGCCACTGTTGGTGACGGTGATGCTGAACGGAATCGTCGCGCCGATGCTGCCGGCGTCGCCTGGAATATCGACATTGTCCACCGAGATGATGGGGTGGTCGAGGTGGGGGAGAATCTCGAAGACTTCGACGTCATACGGCAGTGGTACGAAGATGGATTGACTCCAAGAATCCATTTCGGTACCCATGTTCCAAGCGGTTCGGAATGTCTCGACTTCGATCGTCGCGCTCTCCGTCCACACCTCCGTCGAATCGGCCCAACCGATCTCGACGGTCCGCGCAGGGACGAGCGAGTTGCCCTCTGGGTCGGCGGTTCTGGGCGAAGTCGCGCCGGCGTTCGGTGAGCCCACGCCGTGGTAGATGTAGCGCACGCAGGGGCCGCCGAGGCAGTCCATGCCGTCGACCGGAATGTGAATCGTCTGTTCGGACACAGTTCGCTCCCAGCGGTCGATGAGTCCACCCGTGCCTTGGGCCGCACCCCAGGTGATGCCCGCTGTCGCGTCGAGTTCGATATCGTGGTCCACTCTCGATAGGCTGATGGATCCACCTTGCATGTCGAGGCTGGCATCGTTGCCATGGACCTGAACGGGACCCGATGCCTTGAGGGCACTGTCATCCATCGAGAGCACGCCCGTGATGTCGATGACGGCGCCTTGGATCACGCTGTTGTCGAAGTGGGCAGTGCCGTGGATGTTGAGTGGGAATCCAGCGGCACCGGCGAGGAATACGTCAATGGGTTCCGAGCCGATCGCGGGAGTCGTCGTGACGGTCGATGAGGTGATGTCGACGATCTGTAGACTGGCGATGACGAGGTCACCGATATTGCCGGGTGGCAGGTCGAAATTCAACCTGAAGTCATCCTTCGGGGAAGTGAAATTGATTTCGTGAACATCTCCGCTCATGTCCTGGGGGGGGATTTCATCCCACGCCACGGTCCATCCGTCGAGCATCGTCCCCGTTTCGGCGACGATGCGCAGGGTGAACGCGCCACCCGATACACTGCTTCGCGCGAGGAGACTGGTTTCATCTGAAATGCTGATCGGCCGGACTGCCGTCGGCCCTTCCTCGGCCGCCAACGTGGCATTCGTCATGCGCAGGGTGGCGCCTTCCTCCACGGTCAAGCTCGCGCCATCCGCGACGTAGATGATGGCCTCGATGGTCAGGGTCGCTCCCGCCTTGACAACGACCTGCGCGTTCATCTGCCCATCGACATCCCACAGCGCATCAGTTTCGATCAGATAGGGACCGCCGTTCATCGGTGCGGTACCGGCTTGGCCGAGGGGAAGCAGACTGAACAGCATCAGAGAGACGAGCAGCGCGGGAAGCCATCTGGGGGAGGACATTGCACACCGACCCCTCGCCGAGGGTCATGAAGGATGCCCCTGCTCGCGCGCGTGGGTTCAAAGACTGAACAGCGAAGCCAAAGACATGGGACTGCTCACCTTGGTCACGGTTCTCTATCTCTATCTGCCCGGCTATCTGGCAAATACCGCTGCGATGATTGGCGGGAAATGGTTGCCTTCGTTGACCGGGTTGCCGGTCAAGCCGATCGATGGTGGTCGCTTGCACAGCGACGGCAATCGGTTGCTCGGTGATGGGAAGACCTGGAATGGTCTGGTCACAGCGGTCTTCATCGCTGGACTGGTGGGGATTTTCACCCATATGATGGCAACCGGCAGCGAGCCTTGGCTAGACCCCATCGCGGGTGGGTCATCGGTACAGGCATTCACCGTCGGTGCCACCTTGGGATTGGGTTGCATGTTGGGTGATGCTGCCGGGTCCTATGTGAAACGCCGCCGCGGGTTGAAGCGAGAGGGGGATACGTCCTCCGAAGCACCGCTTCTCGACACGTTGCCATTCGCCATGTTCACCTTTGCGACGGGTCTGATTCTGTTCTCCGATCTGCCGGTGGGTGACATTGAATTGTTGCCGTGGATGGCTGCCACGCTATTGGTGACGCCGATCATCCACCGAGTGTTCAACATCCTCGGCTACAAGGCGGGCCTGAAGGACGTGCCGTATTGACGGGACCTTTGAAGGACTGAGGGCGTCCGAGCATCGTCATGGCCCATACGGTGCTCATCGTCGGTGGTGGCGGTCGCGAGCACGCGCTCGCCATCGGCCTCGAAGCGAGCCCCTCCGTCGGCGCCGTCCACGTCGCTCCAGGCAATGCCGGCACGGCCATGATGGCGACCAACCACGCCGTATCCGCCTCGGATGTGGACGGCCAAATCGCCTTGGCACAATCCCTCGGTGCCAGTCTCGTTGTGGTCGGCCCCGAAGCGCCGTTGGTCGACGGCCTCTCCGATGCACTACGTGCGATCGGCATCCCTTCTTTCGGACCGCACGCGGCCGGGGCGATGCTCGAGGGGAGCAAGGATTTCGCCAAGCGCGTGATGCTGGACCTCAACATTCCAACCGCCGGTGTCCAGCACGTTTCAGCGGACACAGAGATCGAGGCCTGTCTCGATCTGTGGGGTTCGCCTTGGGTCATCAAGCGAGATGTGTTGGCTGGAGGCAAGGGAGTCGTCGTCACCGAAGACCGCGCTGAAGCCCTCGAGTTCATTCGAAACTCTCTGGAAACCGATGAGATGGTACTGATCGAGGAATTCCTCGCTGGTGAGGAGGCCAGCATGTTGGTGATGATGGATGAGTCCGCCTTCGTTGCACTGCCCTGCAGTCAGGACCACAAGCGGGTCGGCGAAGGCGATGTCGGTCTCAACACCGGGGGCATGGGCGCCTATGCACCCGCACCCGTTGTCACCGCTGCCGTTCGTGCGCGGGCCATCGTCGAGATTGTCGAGCCGATGCACGCTCACCTCTCCGCGCAAGATGTTCCCTACCGCGGCTGCCTCTATGTTGGATTGATGATCGATGCGGATGGCGCCCCGTCGGTGGTCGAATACAATGTGCGATTCGGGGATCCTGAGACCCAGGTCACCGTGCCGTTGATCGCCAGTGATCTGGGCGAATTGTTACTCGCTGTTGCCGAGGGACGTCTCGCCGATTCCATGCCGACTTTTTCTGAAGAACACGCCCTGACGGTCGTGCTCGCTGCGGAGGGATATCCTGGACCGCCTGAGAAGGGGCGAACCATCACCGGTGACCTCTCGGTTCTGCACGAGGGTGCCGGTCGGGCATTCATCCATCACGCCGGGACTTCACTCTCGGAAGACACCCTGATCTCGACCGGCGGAAGGGTCCTCGCTTCGACGGGCATCGCACCCTCTCTGGAAGCGGCGCGGGCCCTCGCTTACCGCAAATTGTCGAAGGTTGAACTCGAGGGTGCACACTTCCGGCGAGATATCGGTCATAGAGCGCTCTGAACGGGCAACCAGAACGCTGCACTGAGCGCCCGCCTCACGCGCGAGCGTGTGGACAGGGTTAAAACAGGGTCCAAAGTCGCGGCGACGCTGACGGCGGAGCGTATGCTGTCAGTCACCCAAGAGAGGGAAAACCAATGACCAACGAGAACGAAACACCGTCGATGCGCAGCCCGCTGTATGGTCTGCTCGCGATTCCGGTGACCATCGCCATCATGCTCGCCATGATGGTTGCAGCCACCTGGAATGTCGTCGACTATGAAGCAAGCGAATGGAATACACTGCTGATGCTGACCACCGTCCTGATGGCCGGTGCGATGCTCGGAAAGGCACCCCGCATCATCTTCGAACCCGTTGGAACACGCCCCTCTCTCGTCTCCCTCGGATTTGCCGCTGTGATCTTTTCAGTGGCCATCTATTGCGTCCAGATCGGCGTTGCCCTGTTCGGGCTCGTCCTGGCCGTCAGCGCCATCGGCGTCCATCTATTCGACCGAGCCCGTCGCCACGAGGAGGAAATCATCCTCGTCGGCATCGTCGCCGGTTTCGCTTACGCCATTCAGGTCGCGGCTACAGGCCACACCTGGACCGTCGACGGCGAATACATGGGACAGTACTACGACATCCTCGATGTCGACCGTGCCGTTACAGGATACCTGTTCTTCACCTGGTGGATGGTTTCAGTCCTCACCAGTGCGCTCATCGCCCTCGCGATGCGCGGTCGATTGCAGGACGCTGGTCGAGGCGCCTGGTTCAAGGATATGCCAGCAAGGTTGGATGCCAGCCATGCATCGCTGTTCGCGGGACTCTTCGTCTGGATTGCTGCCCATGCCTTCAGCCTGTGGCACCTGACCACCCTCGACAACCCCGACGCGGTCTTCCTCGGCAGCCACATCGGCTTCTTCTGGGCCTTCTTCACCGGCCTGATCGCGATGTTCGTCGCCTTCTGCTGGTCGGAACACTGGCGCACCCTCGGTGGTCTGGTCGGCGTGAACTGGCTCCTCTACAGCCTCGGATCCTGGCAGGATGCCGGTCTATTCGGCCTCGATGGAATTGAATTCCTCAACGGAAGCCTTGGCGCACTGTCTTGGTTCGCCATCTTCTTCTGGGTCAATGCCGCGGTCCTCTGGGCTGGATTCACCGGCCGTCTGGTCGGTGGCGTCGAACGACGTGATGCTGGTCAGGCCCGACAATGGTGGGGTCGACACTGGTATGGCATCACGGTCTTTGCTGCTCTCGCCACCGCCTTGGTGGTGCGCGTCATATGGAACGTCATCCCAGCGATGAACGCACAAGGTACCGGTGAATGGGACATGACTGGCGGGTCCGACCCGTGGTACATGAAGCGCGCCATCGATTACATCCTTGCACAGAACAGCCACTTCATCATCGACATGGACCGGTCCTACCCGGTCGGTTCGATCAACCCGCGACCGCCCTTGTTCAGCTGGACGCTGGCCCTCGGCGGCGAGTTGCTCAACCCCTTCCTCGATGGAGATGTGCACGCTGCCGCTTGGTGGTCCGTGGCCGGCATGCCGGCCATCTACGGCGCCCTGACCGTGCTACCGGTCGCTGCGACATGCAAGCGCTTCTTCGGCACTGGCGCCGGCGCCATCGGCGCCTGGCTCATCGCCCTGATGCCCGGTCACGTCAGCCACAGCACCTTCGCGCTGGCGGACCACGACGCATTCGTCATCCTGTTCATGTCGCTCGGATTCTACTTCTGGCTCCGCGCGGCTGAAGCCGCTGGAAGCGACCGATTGCTCGAGACCTCTGATTGGAACCCCATGCAGATGGTCAAGGGCGTTCAGGCCGCCTTCAGTCAGCGCGCACCGGCCATGGCCTATGCGCTGCTCGCCGGCGTCTCCTTCGCCACGGTCGCCCTCGGCTGGAAGGGTTTCGTCTATGGTCTCGCGATCATCTACGCCGCCTACTTCGTCCAGACAGCACTGAACCTGCTGCGCCGCCGTGACAGCATGCCGCTGACCGCGGCTGCATTGGTGATGATGACGACGGCCTTCCTCCTGCCCTTGCCATTCTACGGCAACATGGAGCTCGACCTGATCTGGGACGCAAGCGGATTCCAACCGATGTTCTACATCCTTGGATTCACGGTGATCAACGGATGGGTCGTCACCTCGTTCCGCGACAAGCCTTGGCTCATGGTCATCATCATGGGCGGCGGCATCTCGACGGTGCTGCTCGGCACGCTCTACCTTCTGCAGGTGATGGACATCTCGAATGGATGGGATGTCCTGACGACCGGTGGTTACTACTTCTCGAAGAACAAGATCTTCGGCACCATCGCTGAGGCACAGGCCCCAAGCCGCGGACAATTGTTCGCGAATTTCGGACCGATCGTCTTCATCCTGGCATTGGGCACCGGCTCTCTCGCCCTGCTGCGCGGCATTCGTCAACGGGATCAGCCTGCATTGATTCTGTCGGTGTGGATTCTCATCGCCGCCTACATGGCGTGGTCTGCTGGCCGATTCATGTTCAACGCGACCCCGCCGATGGCGATCATGGGCGCGGCTGCAATCGTCGGCTGCTGGCGTTGGGCTGGCACCAAGGAATTCGTCAGGACATGGCGCCGGCTCGGCATCTCGAGTTCGGGCTCTCGCTTCCGAGCCACCTTGACCGCCACGCGCCGTCACCCCGGCGTACCCGCCATCGGCATGGTCCTGCTTCTGCTGTTCAGTCAGCACGCAATCTACGGCATCGACTCGGGCATCCCCCGAGGCGAGGTCGCCGAGAAGCAGATCGACGCCACCATCTACGATTTGATGCCCGACGTGCTACGAGCAGACCTGCTCGGCTGGTCGGTCTTCGACGCCTCGCCCTACACCGGTTACGGCTTCGATGACGAGGAGACACCCACCTGTCAGGGTGAATGTTGGTACATGGGTACCTTCGGACCCGGTTTCAACGGGAGATCATGGAATGAAGCCTACGATTGGCTCGAATCCCAGGACCAGACCTTCGACGTCTCTTCGGAAGAGGAATGTCTCGCCGTTCACGGCTCATGGTCGGACCTTACCTGCCATCAGAGCTTCTCCCAGCGCCCGGCCTTCGTCTCCTGGTGGGACTACGGCTTCCAAGCACTTGCGCAGGGTCAACACCCGACCGTTGCAGACAACTTCCAGTCCGGCATTCCCGCGGCTGGAAACATGTTGCTGTCCGGTGGAGAAGAGGATACGCTGGCGCTGTTTATCGTCACTCTCGCCGAGGGTGACATGCGCACGGAAGTGAATGATGATCCCGACGATGATGATGGCGAGCGCTACACGCCCGCCTTTGCCAACGTCATGAAGAATCACATGTCCGATGCTTCGTGGGAAGAGTGGGTCATCGTCACCCACATGAAGACACCTCAGGCTGCGATCGACCATTCCTTCACCGTCACTGGAACCGCGGACGACGTCATTCTCGCAGAGGGCCACCTGCTCGATGCGGAAGGCGTCCCCGAATCCAACCTTACTTACCGACTCTACGAGGATGGCGACCTGATTGGTGAATACATGAACGAATATGAAGCGATCACCGCCTTCGACCAGAATTCAAAGGTCGATTGGGAGGATGAGGGCTTCTCCAGCAAGGCAACACACTACATCATCGGCGATTATTGGTACACCGACGACCTGATCGAGCAGTACGACGACGTCTCGACCTCACTGCACCGGCAGAACGCCCGACTCGCCGTCGCGCGAACAATGCTGACCACAGTCTTCTCGATGGAAGAGTTGGTCGACCTCTACAATGACCTGACCGGACTCGAATACGAGGTCGCGAATTACGAGGGCGGGCCGGGCGAGACAATCGTTCGGAACAACGACATCCGCTACTTCGCTGTCGACAACCGCCTCTACCCCATCGGTGGCTACCAATATGCGGAGAGTGGCATGCACTACGGAAATCCGACTGGCATCTTCTACGCACCGACCACGCTCAGCGGTCTCGACCCGGACACGTACATCAATTCGGTCTACATCACCCAGCGCGGTGATCGAGCTGAGCAAGAGATGACTTCGCAGCAATTCGAAGACGCCTATGTGGCCGACATTCTGGCCCAGAATTCCGGCACCGGCGGCGACGTCATTGAACTGGTCGACGTTCGCGTCGACCAGCAGCCCGAGTTCTTTGAGACGATGATTGCCCGAACCTACATCGGGTATGGCAGTCCGCAACTCGGTCTCGACAGCATCAGTCGAATCGCCCAGCCAGCACAACATTTCAGCGGATACGGAACGATCGACACGCCCCTCACCTATGCACGCCCGTTGCCGGGAGCGATGATGTCTCACTTCGTGCTCGCCAATTGGTATGAGCCTGGAAATGAGGAAGGTCTCGGCGGCGCGAACAGCGGTGTCAAGGTCCTGAAGTATTACTCCGGTGCCACGCTTGAGGGCGATGTCGTCCTCGGTGATGCAGGCGCGATTCCGAACGCCAAGATTCTCGTCGAGCGCGATGCGTTCAGCGGCGAGGACAGTGAAGATCTCGATGCCCGCACCTATTGGGTGCCAATCATGAGTACCCAAGCCGACGACGAGGGCCACTTCAGCCTCCGCGTACCGAGCGGTCGCATCCGAGTGACCGCCTTCATGGGCGCGTCGGACCTCGATGCCGCGCGTGATACGTTGAAGACCGGCGGCAGCCAAGGCGCACAAGGTTGGTTCATGGATTTGGTTACAGATGGGAACGAAGACCGAACCGTCAACCCGATCACAGGCATCCTCGCCAATGTCTCCGGCTCGACCTGGCTCGGCGAGACCAGCATCCAGATCGACGGCGCTGCGGGTCACTCCAACGGAGAAACCGTCCTCGACATCTCGATTGATGTCGAAGCTTCGGGTGCCTCTGGCACCGTCTTCTGGGAAGGTGAGGGTGATTTCGACGATCAGCCCCTTGCCGATGTTGAACTGCGAATCTCCAACATTTGGTCCGAGACCCGTTCGGAAGCCTACTACGTCACCACCTCCTCTGGAGAGGTTGAGGGTGAGCGTGAATACGGACCCTCAGCGACGGGAGAAGTCACCTTCACTGGCCCCGGTGTGATGATTTCAGAAGGCGTCGTCACGGCGACCGACTTCACCGGCACATACACCCGCGCGATTCTCCACGAGCACACCTTCACCGGTGATGGCGACATCGATGGTCGCGGCACCCTGATCGGTGTGGTCTACGGCACCGGTGCACAGATGTGCAACGACGGAGAGATGGCCGATGGTGTGGCACACTGTCTGATCGATGATGGCACCTACCTGATCGATGGATACGTGCAGAACGTGAGCGGCCGCTTCACTTCGAACGGCTCCTCCTCATTCATCTCTGAGATGGTTCGTGAGACGATCATCGGTGCAGGTGCATTCTACGTCGATGCTTCGGATGAGAATCTGAGCAGCTACGGCACGATCAACGGCACCGGTGTCTTCCAAGGAACCGGACGATACTCCGGCGACATGGTGAGCCCCGGTTCATTCCACCTCGTCGATGCGATTCCAGGAACCTACCACGTGGCCGTCATCTTCGACAATGGAGAGGAGACCGTTCTATCGATGCCACTCCTCGTCGAATTGACACCCTCCAAGGACAATGAATTGATCTTGATGGGTACATGGATTTCAGGCAATGCTGAGACGATCGATGGCGAGGTCGTCACCGGTCAACTCGAGATTGTCAATGCCGATGCTTCAGATGAGGGAGCAACAGGACCCTGTGGCGATATCGCTTGGGCCCCGTGCTGGTTCGAGACCGATGATGCGGGCTCGTTCGGTGTCGGTCCGGTCCTCGAAGGACGATACTTCCTTTCCATGGATGCTGACCAAGACGGATTCGATGAATATCGAAGCGCCCTGATCACCGTGAAACCGGACGAAGCTGGCAATGTGAGTGCGGACAACATCGACCGCATCGTGCCGATGTTCGACATCGAATTCCTCGTGCTCGACCCGGACAGCAATCCGGTTGAAGGCCAGAATATCACCTTCGGCAACACATTCACGCCGATGCAGATTCTCGCCCGAGACAATGGAAATGGATCGTACAATGTCGAGTTGCCGATGGGCGAATGGGTGCTCGAGAGTGCCTTTGACGAGGCGCACATCCTCTACGAAGAGATTGTCATCGATGATGAAGACATCACCGGCCTCGTGCTGCAGTATGTCGAATCGACATGGGTCAACGGCACCGTCATGTACGCGAATGAAGCCAAGGAAGATTCTGAACTGAGTCCATACAACAACCAACCCGTTGTCATTCAATGGGGCGGCATTCAGGAACAGACCCTGACGAATGAGGATGGTGAGTATTCCTTCCAGCTGCCGAGTGGCATCGAGGTCAATATGACCGTCCACGTCGTTGTCGGCAACCTGCTCGGAGGACAGCACTTCACCGTCGGTGTTGACGAAGTCGTCTCACCGCTGCTGCCCGTACCTGCGGTCGGCGCTTCTGGTGACCTCTTCCTCTACCGCGAGGGCAACCCCTACACACAGCACGTGCCCGGATACGAATTCCATCCCTTCATGGTGGAGACGCAGAGCGAGGAAACCGGCCTGACATTCCAGTGGCCTGTGAATCCGGCGAACGGCCGATTCACCACCTATGTCCTCGATGGTGAGGACGGCGCTGGTGAGAACTGGACGCTCAGTGTGAACGACCCCGACTTCAACGTCGAGCCATACGTTCACCATGCGATTGGAGACAATGCGTCTTTGATGCTGATCGCTGAACCCGATTTGGTTCAGGTGACCATCGTGTCCTTCATCGACCATGATCTCGAAGGAAATGCCTCCAACGGAACTGCCTTGCCGCTCGACTTCCGCATCTTCCCGGCGTCGTCTTTCGAAGACTCGATGATTCAGAATTTCACCGCCGATGATATCGGTTGGGAGAACGGATCGATCACCCTCCAACTCGAGGTGGGCTCCTGGTCCTTCGAGACCGAGGCGAAGGATCCGCGGGATGCAGCGAATGCGACTCCCTACAACACCCGCCTCGCGAACAGCAATGGACAGATTCCCGTGCCCATCGGCGGCGATGAGATGGATGTGGAATTCGGCTTCATCCCCGAGTGGCGCACCGATGCGACGCTGACCAATGAGGTCGGCGCGCCCCTTGAGAACTGGAGCGTCTTCTTCGAGGAGATCGACGATGACCGTCAATTCTTCAAGATCACCGATGCCAATGGGACGATTGTTGACTACCTCCCCGAAGGCGAATGGCTGGTCATCGTGAACGCCTTCATTCAAGATGATGGCAACGACACGAACGATGACCCGTTGCAGGAATACCGTGGCCGTCTGGTCGTCGATGAGAACACACCCGATGCCAGCATCGTTTGGCAGACGCTCGAGACCGCTCAGTTCAACCTGACCCTGATCGAAGACGGCTCTGGTACGCCCATGGTGGGCTACAGTGTCACGGCTTCGAGCACCGAATTCGGTGAGGTCATGATTGGACCGAGTGATGAGAACGGCGTCATCGATGGTGGCCTCATGGAGGGCACCTGGATGCTCTCGATGAACCGCACGGACAACAACCTGCGTTGGGTACTCGACAACACGTCGCTCACCGTCACTGCAGGCAATGACAACCCGGCGATGAATCTCACACCCTCCAAGTGGGTCGAGATTGCGGGCAATCTCTTCTGGGACCTGAATGCTGATGGCAACTGGAACGTTGCAGAGGGCGTCAGCGATGCGAACGTGACCGTCACTGGCACGGCCTTCGGGCCGGTCAACTTGACCACGGATGCCCTCGGCACCTGGCGCGTATTCGTGCCGGTGACCAACAACTACAGCGTGGTCGCCAACAAGGAAGGCTACGCGGAAGGAATGACGACAATCGCTGTCGATTATGCGGTGAATACCTCCGACATCGAGATGCTCCCAGGCATGGTCACGGTCGGTGGCCTCATCTCCCACGTTCTGCCTTCACAGTGGGCCCTGATCTCGGATGGAATCGAGATTGTACTCCTGCCTGAATCTGGCCTTGAGCGCGCGAGCGTCACACCGACCAAGGTGTTGGACAACGGCACTTGGAACGGCACGTGGACCGCTGAGGTCGACCCCGGACACTGGATCATCCACACGACCTACGATGGAGATGAGGGCCGCTTCGCTGCGATGGCCTATCTCGATGCCTCGGTCGCCGAGGGTGGGTCCCTGGACCTGATGCTCTCGACCGCGAGCATCCTCAACATCGGCACGGAATGGAACGATTTCGATGGCGTTGCACACACCTTGGCTGACGATGCCATGATCACCAGTGGCACCGATCTGATTCTGTCGAAGGGCCTGACGATGCGCTGGAACGCGACGGTCGATACAGCGGGAGAGATCACCATCCTCCTGCCGGCCGGCGATTACAGCATCAGTGGCACCTTCATCACAGAGGAGCGAAACATGTCCATGACCTACAATGGCGGGCGTGAGGCTGAGGTCGTCGGCGGTGGCGTGGAGTCGCCTGACTACACCGTGACCTTCCGTGTCAATGAGGACCACTCGGTCAGCTTTGGCTTGGGCGAGAACCACACCAACATCACCCAATCCGACGGTGATTCAGACGAGTTCACCATCATACTGAGTGAGGATGAGTTTGAATTCCTGACAGCTGAGCTCAACATGAATCTGGCCTACGAAGGCAACCGTGCCCAGGATGAGTACGTCATGACAATCGTTCTGAACGGTGGTGATGCGGAATTCTGGACCATCGAGATTCACGATGGCACCGACGACGACGGCGAAGACATCTGGGCGATCAGCCGAAATTATTCGCTCGGCATCGATGCGGGAGCATCCGATGATATTCGACTGCGCATCCGTGCTCCGAACGCATCGGTTGCCCAGTCCTATGATACGGGTCATTCGCTCAAAGTACGGATGACACACAGCGACCAATCCTTCAGCGAGTACCAGATCAAGTTGTTCGTGCCACAAGTGTACGGATTTGCACTCGTCGATGAGGACATCGATGTCTTCGGCATCACGCCGGGCAACGATGAGACCTTGGATCTGTACATCAGGAACCCCGGCAATGGTGACGATGAGTACTACTTCGACATCTCGGATTTGCCCACACAGGCCAACGAATCTGGCTGGCAGGTCATCGGCCCGTCGATGGTGCCGGTCGGCCCCGGGGCGGTTCAGCCCTATTCGCTGACCATTCACGCACCCGCGGATTCGCCGGACATGGAATTCAGTGTCTACATCACCGTGCGAAGTGAGGACAACACCACCTACCCCGCGATCGAAGTTCCAATCAAGACCGCCCTACCCGACCTGGAAATCACCAAGTTCGGTGTCATCGGTCAGTCGAAGTCTGGATTCGCAGCCTTCGACGCCATCAACGAGTTCTACGTCGAGGTCCACAACAGTGGCGGTGTCCATGCAAATGACGTCACCGTTCAGGTCCTCAATGAGAGCGGTGCGGTCGTCGGTACAGCCACCGACGTCATTTCCAGCGGTGAGACGACCTCCTTCCCGATCAGTGTCGATACTGGACCCTATCCGATTGGAAGCCACAACTTCGTCTTGCACATCGTGACCGAGGACCTGCAACTCGCAAGCAACCCTGATGACATGACCTTCAAGGTCAACATCCAGAAGAAGGCACCGGACGAAGCCAACAACTGGCTCGGCCTGGTCGTTCTGGCGATGTTCGTCGGATTGCTGGTGCTGGTGTGGAAGTTCACCGGTCGTCGCGGCGCACAGCCGTTCTGATCTCGAGAACGCCGAACAACCGGTCACCGTTCGCGGTACCCAATTCGCCCGAGATGGACGGCGGGAACGCTCGACGATGCGAAGTGCACATGAACCCGAACTCGCCCCTTCGGGGCGAATCGCATGTCCTCTGGACCCTATCGCCATCTCGAGTACCTTCCCGAACCGGAGGACCCGCGGATGCTGACGGCGATCGATCCCGCGGCTCCCGGCTACCCTCCCGAGGACTATGGCGCGACTGCACAGGAGGCGGAGGCATGGCGTCAAGCGTCCTCCGATGGCCTGAAACGGGCCAAATCGAAACCCTGGGGCGTTCTCGTCGTGATGACCTTCATCGCTGCCCTGCTCGTATCCTATCCCTATCTCATCGCCGTCTTCGCCGATGCCCTGACGCCTGATTCGGATTGGGCGTACGAGGACACCAACATCCACCGGCTGCAATCCGACCTCGAATTGACCGGTGCCGGCGTCCGCGTCTGCATCGTTGACACCGGCATCGACATTCGCCATCCAGACTTTGAACACGTCAATCTGATCGGCTACAAGGACTTCATCGGCGGGGATGATCAGACCATTCAAGATCGAGGACATGACCGGCACGGTACAATGATGGCCGGAATTCTGGTTGCGAAAGGTCAGTTCACCGGTGCGGCACCCAATGTGGACCTCATCGTCGCAGCCGCCTTGGATGAGGAGGGGACAACCCGTTCGGAATCTGTGGTCGCACAAGCGATTCGCTGGTGTTGGAGTGACATGGATGCCCACATCATCTCCCTCTCTCTTGGCGGCGACCCCGACCCTGAGAATCCGCTCGGGTCCGAAACCGCAGATGCGGTTGGCGCAGCGTTGGATCACGGCGTATTCGTCGTCGCAGCTGCGGGAAATTCTGGTGGCGCGGGCACGCGGGTGACCGATGTTTCCGTGCCCGCGAACGTCGATGGAGTGATCGCCGTGGGCGCCATCGACGAGAAGGGAAGTCTGTGGAATCGCACGGCGACCGGCGCTGAGACCGAAGGCGCGGGCGGCGATGCGCGCACATCCCCGAATCAAAAACCCGAGGTCACTGCGCCGGGCGTCTCCATCATCTCGACTTCAGACCCCGATCTATCCGTGCCGTATTCCTCGAGCACGGGGACCAGCGATGCGACGGTGTTCGTCACAGGGGCACTCGCATTGATTCTCGAACGGCATGGAGATGCGCTGACGCGAAATGGTATGGATGCGGATCGTGACGACATCCAATTGGTCAAGGAAGCACTCGCAGATTCCTGCCGTGAAAGTCCGCTTCAGGGCGAAGGTCATCACCCGCGATATGGCTACGGAATCCTCGATGCACTGGCCTGGGAGAGGGCTGTTGCAGATGGGATTGCCACGCGCGGATGATATTCCAAAGATATTATGATTCTCAAAACTGACATTTTTATTTGATTTTGATTCTATTAAACAATTATCCGATAGAAATTATCAAACTCGCGGCATTTCTGCTGATATTTCTGATTATATTTGATACATATACAATTGAGTGGGCCGGTTGTGCTATATCCTACGCGATTTCCCCCAAGGGTAGAACCTTGAGGTGCACACCATGGAACGAACCCACCAAAACAAGAGCCTGCTGCTGGCCTTCCTGATGCTCTCGAGCGTCATGATCGGCTTGGTCGGCTTGATGCCGATTGCGCTTGCAACCAATGAGACCAGTGCCGGGGTCATCTCCGGAACTGAGGTCTGGTCTGGCAGTCATACGCTGACCGGCGATGTGATCATTGCCCCCGGTGCGAAATTGATCATCCAGCCCGGGACGACCATCACCTCCCCCAACGGCACCATGATCGATGTTCGCGGCGGCATGTGCGCAGGCGACGTCTCCTGCGGCGCCAATGGCATGGCGAGCAACAGCAGCCGAATCACGTTCAACTGGCAGGACCCTGCCGACGATCAAGCGACCGGCCGTTGCTATGGTCTCTTCAACAATCAGCACTACAACCGCGACCCATCCTGCGGTGAGGGCATCTTGCTGCGCAACACCATCGACATTGGAAATACCAAGTTGAACCATGTCTCGATCACCAATGCCTACGGAATTCCCTCGTGGGTGACCGACATCTCAGAGGTGCGCTACGGCGCGCTGGTCGCCGATGGTGCAAGCCCGCGACTGACCGCCCTCAAGTTCAGCGGCGTCAACACGACCAGCCTATTGGTGCTCGACCTCGCCGCGCCGCCCATCATCGGTGGCGAGTTCACCGTCGGCGATGATGAATCGAGCCTGATCGGCTCGGCCATCCAGGCCTATGGTGCCGGCAGCGCTCTCAACCCGCTCACCTTGACAGCACCGATCTTCACCGGCACCGACAACGGGTGCGGGCAGAGCGATGATGGCCGTCACGTGCTATGGGTCGAGAAGTCCTTCGTCAACATCACCTACTCCGTCATCGCCTCGGGCGATTATGGCATGCGACTCGATGATTCGGCTGGCAAGGTCTTCTCTTCGACGATCACGACGACCTGCAACGGCATCGACGTCAACAACAAGCGAAAGGTCGGCACGACCGATTACAAATTGACCGTCGAGGGCAACATGATCACAACGGACGAGCGAAGCCCGTTGACTGCATTCAACCGCGCTTGGGTGGATTTCAACCACAACGTCATCGACGGAGCCTCGGATGGATCCGGTATTCAAATTGAGAGCAGCGTCGTCGCCATCAACGGGGGCGTCATCGGCCCCATCGGCGGATGGAACGGCATCTGGTCGATTGGCGAGAGCGATGTACGCATCGAGAACGTCACGATTCAGAATATCAACAAGGAGCCAATCATCGCCGGTGAATATCACCACGGTGACAGCGGTTGGACCGTTCCAGGTCCGACCAAGAATCGCATGTATGTTCACGGTTCAACCATTCAGAGCGATGGTGAGGTCTGCAACAGCCAGAAGGCGTGGGGTGGCGACTTTGCCTGCCCCGCAGTCCATGCCTTCCGCTCCTCCATGACGTTGATCAACAACGACATTGACATCGGTGGCGGCGGAGATGGCATCCGTGCCATCGGCTCCTTGCTCGATATTCGCGACAACGATTTCAATTCCTCTGGGACGGGCGCGACCATCCGCAACCACGACACAGGATATGCAGGGGCACCCCAGTACGGCTCCCTCGGGTTCTTCTCGATGAACCGCTGGGCGGGCGTCGGTCAGACCTACAACATCACGAAGAGCAGCATCACCGTTCAGTCCGAAAGCATCCCGATTCCGAATGCGGCGGCCAACACCACGAACCCGGTCACCCTCAAGTGGCCTGATGTGGAAGCGGCGGCGTGGACCAATTGGGAGGGTCAGGTTCTGATCCCGAACGCGGCTGAATGGCCGCCTCAGTACTTCCCGCTGACATTGGACATGACCAACAATTCCACTGTCTTCACCTATTCCAACCTGACCGGTGTCGACACCTCGAACATCTACATCGACACATCTCCCATCAAGTGGGCCGTGCAGATTCGCAAGGCGGAGATCATCAAGTTCCGCACCATCGTATCCGGTGTGCGCGTGAGCGGGGCAACCGTCTTGGTCGAGGATGCCCATGGAAATGACCTCTATTCCCTGACGACGGATTCACAGGGTTGGACCTCTGAGATCTCTCTCGCCTCCGACTTCCACCTGGACATGACGGGTGGTGGTCCTGGCGGCAACAATCCGGACCACTTTGCCAATGATGCATTGGAGAATTCCTGCAGCGATGGCATGGACAACGATGGTGATCTCATCTACGATGCAGATGATTCTGATTGTGCACCGGGTTCCGGGACGCGTGAGCTCTCCAAGTATTACGTGACCGCCTACAAATTCGGGAAAGGCTACAAGAAATACAGTCTGACGATGACCAGTCAGACCGGTGTCAAGACCGAGATTGTACCGCTCGAAAACCTCGAGCCTTCAGTCAGTGTCTCACAGAACGATGGTCACTCTTTCAAGCGGTCCGTGAATTTCACCGGCAATGCCAACGATGGTGATTGGGCCGGCATCTACGCGACCGATGATTTGGCTCGCTGGGACCAGCAAGGCGCCGTCGAGGCGGTCGAAGTGAAGGATCCCTTCACCAGCGATTGGATCGACATGCGTCTGGCCGTCGATTCCAGTGGTGCTGGTGGCGAGGTCACCTACAACAATCACCCGTATCGACACTGGTTCTTCGAGTATGACATGAGCAATCAACCCGAGGGTGATTACACCTTCGAGTTCCGTGCATACGATGGGGTTGACTACTCGTCGATCGTGACGCGAACCATCAAGCTCAACACCGAACCGCCGACCGTTTGGGTCGATGGACCGGCCGATGATACAACCATCGAAGATGGCATTGTCCACTTCACCGGACGTGCCTCGGATGCCTACAACGGTGTATTCGGTAGCGACATCCAGCGCATCTTCTTCGAGGTCAATGGACCGGATGGATACTACAATCTGTTCCACAAGGCCGGCGGCGAATCTTGGTCCGCCGACTGGGTCGTGGGCCACCTGCCCACCGGCGATTATACCGTTGACATCTGGGCCAACGACTCTGCCTTCTGCACCTTTGTGATGGATGAGTGCTCCCCCGTGAGAATCACCCTTCACATCGACAATCTGAACGCGATGCCCGTGATTCAACTTCTCTCACCCGCCGAAGGTCAGATCATCACCTCCAGCGTAGATACGCTGATTCAAGGCGTTGCGCGCGACGCCGATGGCGAGGTCACCAAGGTCGAGATTATCATTCGTGACATGCAGATTCCGGACAACGATGGCATCGGCTATCTCGCCCTGCCGGCTGGACCGCACTCCATCGTCAGTGACATCGCGCCAAACGGTGGTTGGACCGCCAGTTGGGATACAACCTTCCTCGTCCACAACTACCACTATCTGGTCGAGGCCCGATCCTTCGATGGATTCCAGTGGAGCGAGGCTGCGTCGGTCGAGATCTCGATCGACAACCCGCCCAATCAAGACAACAATCGCCCGTCATTCAACAGCACGAATTGGCCGGACAGCATCACCATCTTCTGTGAGGCCGAAGGCGCAGCGAGCGATCGCTGTGGAGATGGTTACAACATCGATCTGACCGAATTCTTCTCCGATGTGGATGGCGATGATATGCGTTACTACGTGATGGATGACCCAGACAAGTTCGAGGATGATCTCTACTTCGAGGTCATCACCGTCGGTCTGGACGGTCAGGCGAATTACAACCCGCTCACCATGGCTTTCCACAACCCCGAACTCTCGGCGTGGACCTTGGATGACGTGGTCTTCTTCGCCATCGATACCTCTGGAAGTCGAGCCTACTCGATGGCGATTGACTTCAACGTCGTCGCCGTGACCTTCACCTCGGAGTGTGGCGGAACCTGGGCGGACGAGAATCACACCATCCTCGATCCGAAGTGCCCATCACAGATCTCTCAGGCGGATACCTTGGTCTACGTCGGCGATGGCCGACCGGGTGTCTTGGTCATCGCTGAGACTGAAGCAGGTGTGCGCCTGAGTTCCACCGCTGTCGGTGAGGATGGCCGATGGTCGATCGAGATTCACGGCAACCGCCTCGACAAGGGAGACAACGAGATTCGATTCAAGTACGACAGCAATCTGATGCCGCCCGGCGAGGATTCAATCATCAATGTCGAAGGTGGTGAGGAGGCCGAATCTGGTCTATTCATGACGATTCTGATGATCGTCGGCGTGCTGATTGTGCTCGCCGTCCTCGGTGGCGTCTTCGTCTTCTTCTTCGTCGAATTCGAAGACTATGAGGATGAGTTGGAATCACCTGAGGTCGAAGAGGATCCCTATGCATGGGCCAAGCAAGGCCAGAACGCGGCCGCCACCGGCGCGGCTGCAGGAGCGGTTGCCGCAGCCCAACCTGTGGCACAACCTGCGGTTCAGCCCGAGGTCCAGGAAGCACCTGCTGTCGCGGGCTATCCGGGATGGAAGTGGGACGCCGAACAAGGCAAGTGGGTTCCTGACCAGTGAAGCAGCATGCCTTCGGTTTGACCCCACGGGTCAGGCCGGGGCTGCTTGCATCACCCTCAAAAGGAGAAGCGAAGCCATTCACAACCCGGAGTCGGACCCATGAGCCATCCACGACCAGGCGTACAAGAGCGCATCATGCTCCACCTGAGGGATTACGCGGATTATACCGATTCTGTCGAGGTGCCCTTCGCTCTGTCCCAGATGGGCATTGCCAATGCCGTCGCCATCGCCCGCAGCAACGTGCCTCGGGCCATCGCCGGTCTCAAGGATGCGAACCATCTGATCGAACGACAAGCCCACGTGGCCGGCGTCAGTCGAAAGCGCAAGGCATACTTCCTCACGGACTCCGGAATGGTGCAGGCCGAGGAGACATGGAAACGACTCTCCGAACACCCTCTCCGATTGGTCGACAATGATGGCAACACCCAGACGACGACCCTGGCGGGGTCGATTGAGATCGCACCGTTTTCACTGCGTGCAGTCGATGTACTGCGTTATCTCGATGACAATGGGTTGCTCGATCTGCGCACCCTCAATGAGGAATTGATTCAGCGCGACCTCGACAAGCATGTCGAGAAGCAGTTGGTGACCTCCTTGGGTGATTTGCCGAGGGCGCGATCTTTCTTCGGCCGTGAGACCGAACTGGAAAACATCTGCGATCTGATCGATGCGCGATCATCCTGCCTCTTGTTGCCCGGCATCGCCGGCATCGGCAAAACCGCACTGGCGGGCAAGGTCATCGAGCGTTACACCCACCGACGCAACTTGCTCTACCACCGCTGTCAGGACTGGGAGGGCAGTCGGGCCTTCTTGGAAGCCTGTGCTGAATGGCTCTCAGCCATCGGCGATGACGACCTGACCGATTACATTCAGGCGACCGCTGTACCACAGCCCTCCGTCGCCGTCAATCTGATTGTCAGCGCCCTCGAAGAGGTCGGCACACTGATCGTCATCGACGACCTTCACAAGGTCAACGACGAGGTTCTTTACGCGATCATTCGCGGCTTGTCACAGCGCATGGAGGACATGCAAGAATGTGGCTTGGTGATGTTCAGTCGTTCGTTCAGAGCCGTCGTCCCACTGAAGGATGCCGACGGAAACATTTCTGCACTTGTGCTACCGTTGGATGGATTGGACCAATCCGCCAGTCGACACCTCTTGACGACGATGCCGGACATCGACATGTCGGCTTTCCTCCACATCTACACCCTCTCTAGAGGTCACCCCTTGATTTTGCAGCTGATCAACCGTGGTTCGGTTGGCAGCACCTTCCACGAATCCCTCGAGACATTCGTTGAACAGGAGATTTTCAGTCGGTTGTCCGGGGCGGAGAAGGGCGTCCTCGGCGCCATCGCCATCTATCGAGAGCCGATGCCATTGGAAGCGCTGTCCAATCATGAGGTTGAGACGGACCTGCTCGACGATCTGGTCGAGAAGGGCCTCGCGCGTCAAGCGGATAGCGAGAATTACGATGTTCACGATCTGGTACGCGAATTCTTGTTGCGAACCTTGGATTCTGCGATGGCGACCACCCTACACGCCGCGGCTTGTGAATGGTACCGAACGCGCCAGAATACACCTGAACAAAAACTCGAATTCATCTATCATCTCGTCCATTCCGGCGACACCGATTCCCTCGGTGAGGTTCTCGATGCGAGTGGACGCTCCCTCGTGAGAAGTGGACACATGGAACTCCTTCCGTTGTTGAGGGACCTTTCAGAGGACGCCTTCGGCCCCCGTACGTGGGCAAATGTGCTCGAATTGCGGGGTGACATCCTCTCTTTGCAGGGCCGTTGGGACGCTGCTGGAGAATCCTATGAGGCGGCCATGCCGATCGTTGCTCGTCACAAGATGGAGGCGATGCGCGGCCGGTTGTTGTCGAGCAAAGCGGACCTTGCGATGCAGCGGGGACAGGAGGATGAGGCGTTGGAACTCCACCGTGAAGCCCTTGAGATTTTCATCGCGACCGGTGATCCGAAAGGTGCGGCGCGTTCCTACACCAACATGGGCTACATCTACCGATTGCGCAAGGATACCAAACGCGCGCTCGAAGTCTATGGGAATGTTGAGGAATTGCTGACCGCGGAAGATGACCCCGGCCTGGTCGAGGTGCGCATCAAGTTGGCGAGTTCACTGATTGAGATGGGCGAAATCGACCGAGCACACGACCATGCGATGGTCTGCTTTGATGAGACTTCCAGCCTCGAAAGTGCGGGATTGCACGCACGCTCTCGGGCCGTTCTCGGTCGATTCTACGCACGGACGGGTGACCCTGACCTCGCCCTTCACCACTATTCCGAGGCCCTTCAACAGATGGTGGAGGAGACGGATCAACGCAGTGCGGTCGAGGTGACCATTCTGCTCGGCGAGGCCCTCGATGACGCCGGTCGTTCAGATGAGGCGGTCGAGCATTATCTCGACGGACTCGCCATGGCCGAAGCAAACGACTTCAGGCCCTTGATCGGAGAAATTCTGGCTCGACTCGGCGAATCCGCCCCCGAAAAGGCGGAGCGGATGAATTACCTGCAGCGTGCATTGACCGTGTTCCGAGAACTCGGCGCGGGCGGTCGCATGCGCGAGGTCCAAGGCCAGATGCATCTGGCCATCATGGGCCGCTGAGGCTCAGAATCCGGGCTGCTCGATCTGTATGGTCACATTGCCGGATTGAAGCACGACCCATATCGTGTCGAGACCCGCGAGATCAACCGTGCCCGAATGCACCGTTGGCGCTGCCCCCGAAATGGGTTGAGATGTCCGATAGGCTTGATCTACATCCGAAAGGTGGAGCGCATCATCGGTCAACCACATCTGCAACTGGAGACCGGTCGCAGAAGAGAGGTGGAGTCCAACCGGCTCGGCATAGGTCGCGTCCGGGTCCAGACGTGCGGCCTCATCCGCCCGTTCGACAGCCGCGCTGACACTGAGCAGATTCTCTTGCAAGGCTTCGGTCGTCCATCGGTCCTGGGTCGCAACCTCAAGTCCCCACACCCAGACGGAGAATGAGGACAGGAACATCAGGCCGAGCAGGAAGGTGAAGACATAGCCGAGTTCGGTCGCCGCACCATTGGTGTCTTGCCGCAGCCGCTGGGATCTCATCCTGCACCACTTCCTTCAGAATGACTCGATAGACTGGCGAATTGGAGATTGAAGTGGATGGGTTCTCCACCCGCGTGGTAGACCACTTCGGCCATGGTTGGTGAAGGCTGCACCCATCCGACGTAATCGTTGAGCAAGTCCAGTCGACCTGGGAATGTGAGCCAATCCGCTGAGAAATCGACCTCTGCCGCGCTCTGGGCTGCGATCGCTTCACCGTAGAAGCCCTCCCAGCCCCGGCGAATCTCGTGGCCCTCCATGGACACGACCTGATCGCGGGCATCGAGGGTGAGCGTGAGATCGATGCCGCTGGACCCGCTCAACGAATCGGTGGTCGGCAGCGTGACGGGCACCGTGGCGGCAAGCCGCGGGCCCGGGCCTTCACGAGACACGGGCGAGACCAGAACATCGGGCCGATACTCGGGGTGATTGGTGCCGACAAAACCGCCTTGGCTGGCGATTTCAAGGCCAGAGACGCTGGATTCGAAGTTGTAGACGAGTCGAGGCAGGTGGAAGGCCCAGGCCGAACCGAGTGGCACATGGGGTTCGTCACCGACCGTCCCTCGGAGGATGATCTCGAGGCCGAAGTAATGCGAGCCATCTCGCCACGCCTGTCGAACATCGCTCACACCGTAATGACCGACCGCAACCCATGGCAGGTCGACCTCGACCCAACCCGAGGCTTGCATGTCGACATTGACACATCGGTCTTGGCCGTCTTCGGGAATTTCGGTCAGGCCATCACCGCCGGCTGCGGTGTAGAGCCTGATGCTACCGCTCGTCGCATCGACGGAGACTGTACCGACGTGGCTGCTGTTCAGCGTCAGTGAATGGGCGGAGGCGCCATGGGTCAGAGTGCCACTCGCCGAGGGCATCGACCAAGCCGCGCTCGGGCCCGCCGGCTGCAAGACCAATTCGACGGTGCCGAGGCTCGGATTGGCAGCATCGCCACCGTTCGAAGGCCCAGCATAGATCCAATCCGCACCCGAGGTGCGTCCGGTATCGCTGGCCGGGTTGAGGGAGAGCGAGCCTGGACGCCACTCCAAGGCATGGGTGGCGCTGCTCTCCACGGTGGAATCATCGAGAAGCCATTCGATGCTGATCGGGCCGGCCGCCTCGACCCACGAGGGCGAGGCTGCGGACCACGGGATGCGGATGCTCGACTGGGCAGCGATCGAATGGTGCAGGCCACCGATGCGTGCGGTGGTCGAGGCGGTATCGGGGTTGGAGAGAATGAGGGAACCATCCATGGCGGGTGGGTGGAATTGAGTGCCTGTCCACGCGCCGCCGCGGTCCGGCCATGCAAATGCACCTGGCCCCGTGCCATCCAGATCCGAGGCATCGCCCCAGTGAACGACCAATCGGGCATCGGCTGAGGTGCGCAACACCAGACGCTCATTCGAGGTCACGGTGAGCTGTCCCGACCAAGTTTGCACGCTCGCCGGCTCGCCCGCGGGAGATTGGCTGAGGGCCGTGGGTGATGATGTGACCGAACCTTCGCCGCTCACTCCATTCCAATTCACGGTGAACGGATCCTCGGATTCGAGGTGGAATCCATGTGTGCCGGCGAGCAGGGGAAGGCTCCAAGCCCGGCCTTTATCGGAGCCCGGTGTCGGTTGGTCGGGTGTGGCCAAGAATGCACCCCCCTGCCCACGCCACATCAGGACGCGCAGGGCGGCATCGCTGTGAATCCAGGCTTCGCCCCCGGATGTGGTCAGATCGCTCTGCGTCCAGATGCCGTCGTTGGCAACGGTCTGCGGTGTTGTGGTCGCACCTTGTTCGAAGGAGAGACTGACATCACCCAATGCCGCGGTCAAGGAAGGCATTGGGGTGGCGGTCAACGTCCCATTGAGAATGGGGATTCGATGGTGGTGAAGGGATTCGGCGGAGGCGTGGAGGTCGGATGCGCACAGCGTTTCGACGCGGTGTTCCGGATGGCGGAATCTCATGCTGTCGTCGAGGTCGAGGGCCCCTTCGATTCTGAATGAACTGTCCGCTTGATGGGTGGCGCTGTACCATGAACCACCCTCCAACATTTGCCAACTCAATCGGCCGGTGTGCGGTCGTAGTTGCAGTTCGGCGGAGTCGCCGGGCACGCCGGTCTCGGCCAGGCGCCCGGTCTCTGCGGCGTGATCGCGCAATTGCCCTTCCATCGTCTCACGTTCGACCGCACCGTGCAATTCGTCGATGACGGGCATCACGGAGACCATCATGCCGGAGATGATTGAGATCACACCGGCGAACAAGAGGACCGTGGCGATGGCGGCCGAGACCGCATCCTCATCCTCGGGGTCTCTTCGAATCAATTCACCACCACCTGCTGCAGAATGACATCCAACTGGAATGAAGCATCGGTCGGGTGCAAGGTCATGCCCTCCACCCCAGAGACTCGCCCGTTCGGGCCGAATCCGGCATAACTGTCCGAATCGCCAGTCGCCCGGTGCAGGTCGTAGTCATCGGTCCATCGATGCAAATAACGGGATTCGGGACTGTCATCGCCGGTGAATTCGGTGATGATGACAAGATTCCGTGCCGTGCCATCAAAGAATGTCAGCGCGCCTTCACTCTCGACATCCAGACTGACGCCACTGCTGCGTTCGACGCCGAGCATATCGACGTCGAGCAGGACCAAGCTGACCCGGTGCCCGCCATCGAGAACCCGATCGTGATTCAGCCGGGGATAGGTGCGCACATCGATGAATTGGTTCGGGAGTTGCTCGATTCGAGCCCCGTTGATGAGGTCGATCTCAAAGGCACCATTCTTCAGTGGGGTGCGCAATTGAATCCCGTCGAGCGGTGCATTGACCCATCGATGAATCACTGCCCCAACGCCGTCCAAAACCTCGATGTTGACCCAATCGGTCAAACTCAGGTTGGTGCCATTCTCCCCTTCTCCATCAGTCAGGCCCCACCCATCGGTGCCCGCGGCGGTTGTCAGGATGACCGAGGCGGCCGTGGCGTTGAGAGATGTGACATTGATGACGCCCGATTCGACACTTACATCGACCCTGTCATCTCCGGCAAGATCGGCGGAAATGGTCCAGAGTTCCGCCTGTCGCAGCGGTCGAATGGTGTCGGCGAGGTGCTGGCTCCGCACGACGATTCCCGTGCCTTCCGGTGCGTCGGCGACGACGAGCAAGCGATCGTTGAATTGGGTTGCTGCGACGCTGCCCGCAGCCCAGTCCCGGTTGTCTATCAGGTCGTTTATGAAGGGCTGCATGACGACGACGACGCCGGCCATGACGGTGATGACCATGGCGAGCAGCATGGTGACGCCCATGATCTCCGAGACGGCTTGCTCAGCATCGCGGCGGGGGCCAACGGTGCGGGGGCGCATGGGTCGACATGGCGCCGTGTGTTCTTAGCCATTCTCCAATTCACCTCATACTGAGGTGAAGAAGATCAGTGATTCAGGATCTCCGCATCGGCCTGTCCGAGCCAGTGGCTGAACTCCGGACCTTCCTGGGTTGAGATGCGAAGATCTCCCGACCAATCTTCGAGTCGGAAAAGGGCCTCGCTTTCGGCCAGATGCGGCTGGTTATTCTTCTCGGAAAGGTGGCACAGAACAACACTCTGAGTCTGGGGGGTGATGACCTCGGCGAGCAAGTTCGCAGTCTGCTGATTGGACAGGTGTCCGCCACGGCCGGAGATGCGCGCTTTGAGGCTCGCCGGATATGGGCCTAACGCCAACCGCTTGGCGTCGTAATTCGCCTCGATCGAAATGTGGGAACAGCCCTTGAGATGGCGGATCAATTCATCGGTCGGTTCGCCGAGATCCGTGACCACGGCAGCCCGTCCCAGACCCCCATTGCTGATGATGAAACCCACGTTGTCCGCATCGTCGTGCGGCACAGGCACCGGCAGCACCGAGATGTCCGGGGTCAGCTCGACCCGTTCGAGGGATTCGAATACCCTGCATTCATTGACTGGATCCAGCCCCAGTCGGTCACAGGTTGTGAAGTTGGAAAACAGGGTCGCACCATGGCGCTTGGAGAAGATTTTCGCACCCTTCACGTGGTCAGAGTGATGGTGGCTCAGCAGGATGGCATCGATGGCGCTGGGGTCGATGCCGAGCAGGCCCAATCGCCGCTCGACCTGACGTCCGCTGAAACCGCAGTCGACGAGCACCTTCGATTCGTCTGTTTGCAGTAGCGTAGCGTTGCCGCGGCTACCCGAACCGAGGTGTGTAATCTCGAGTGACATCCCAACCTTCTAGGCGGCCTGCCTGTCACCCCTTGAATGAACCGCTCATGGCGGTTGGCTGAGAACGATTTCGAGTGAGTTTTTCAGACGCCAGGAAGTAACTTAAACAAGAATTAAGTGAACAATTTACCCGTGCAATGAATCGGTCACGTCCGAACGGCGCTCCATCAGCATCATAAGCGTGAGAGCAGGGATGCGACTGTGGGTATAACCCACAGGTGGAACCATGCGTCGAAAGCAAACCGCCCTCCTCATCACCCTGCTCATTCTGGGCTCGATGGTCTTCGTCAGCCAGATTCGTCCGAGCAGCCCCGTCGAGTCCGTTCATCCGGGCGACACAACCGGCGAAGGACCCCCCATCACCGACCGCGACAAGGACGGCATGCCCGACCTGCACGAGGAGGCCTTCGGCGAATCGATCGATTTGGACCAAGGCGCCCGTTCCAAGACCATTCCTGGGCTGAATCCGGACAATGGCACCGACAATCAGAGCGATCACGACCTCGATGGCCTGACCGCCTTGATGGAATATTGTTGGCCCTATGATTTGGATTCCTGCTTCACCAACAATCGGACCGGTCTGCCTGGCAAATCCCCGGACATCTCCGAGACCGGTATCCGCTGGTTCCTCGACCCGCGGGTCGCCGACACAGATGGCGATGGGCTGCCCGATGGATTTGAGGTGGCGATGTGCATGAGCCAGACTGGCTATGTCAATGCCAGCCACGTCTGGACCTGCCTCGCTTTTGACCCATTGAACAGCAGTGACGGTGGCATTGACAGCGACCGCTGCCCGAATCTGACATTGGGTTGTGGCGATGGTTTCGATGTCGACCGCGACGGCACCATCGAACCGCATGAATTCTACACCAATGCTGAGGAGTACCTCTACGGCGCGGCAGAGAACTGGACGACAGAGTTCGATGGACTCCGTTGCGCGGGGGTGATTCCGATGCTCGTCGATGCTTGTCTCACGGACGAGACTCGGCCCACCGGCGATGATGGCTGGTTGGGAACCGATCCTCTCCGCAACGATTCAGATTACTACAGATGGGTCGGCAATCAGGCCCTCGGTCAGTCACAGAAGGGTGACGGTATCATCGACGGTTGGGAGATTTACTTCCAACTCGACCCACGCAATAGCAGCGATGCTCTGAGAGACAGCGATTTCGATGGCTGGGATGTCAATCGGGACGGCCAGATCACCCCGGATACCTCGAGCGCAACCCTCGATCTCGGGGAGTCGCTCAGCAATCTGGAAGAGTACAATGTCTATCTGGATCGCGGCAATTGGGTCACGGCTGGGGTCAAGCATGCCGAACTCGGCGTGGCGGACGGCACGGTCACGGCACTCGACCAAGGGACGTCGCCCGACATTTTGCACCACGATGCACACTCGGTATTCACCGATGATCTGCATGGACTCGTCTACGTCGGCACCCACCGCGGTGTGACGATCCTCGATGTCAACAATCCCGGTTCCAGCCACCTCACCTTGCCCTCGGGGGTCAATTTGCTCGACCTCCACCTGTGGGATGCGGGCAGCAGCGATGGAGTACTTGTGCTGGCGACCACGTCCGGCCTGATGACCATTGGATTGGACCAGGACGGTCTGATGAGCGCCGTCATCGACGAGTTGGATGGCGCTGCCTTGGACCAGATTATTCCTCTCCAGACCGGCAGTGGCGACCTCGACATGCTTGGAGTGGGTGCCGCTCAATCCGCGTTTACCTTCAACATCGATGCCGAGGGACGCCTCGGATCCACCGATGCGGTTCCTCAGTTGACCGAAGCCCTGCAGGAGCAGGAGAACACGAGTGTGGCCGATCTTGTGCACGTGGTGCTTCCCAGTGATGGCGCCCGCCTATTCGTCGCCACGAACCGCGGCCTGCTGATGGCCAATTCGACCGACTTCAGCGGCGGCTTCGAGACATCATGGATCTTCGATGTCACCAACGCCGAGGATTACGTCGTCCCCGCCGATGCGATCGACCGGTCCGCCGCCGCTCGCGTGCAGGCCTTGTACGTCGATGGTCCACGTGGACCGGATGGCAGCATCACCAGCCCGCAGACCCTCTGGGTCGGCACCCAAGGTGGACTCCACCAATTCGATCTCATCCTCGGACCCTCCGACCCCCTCTCAGCCTTCTCATTCGACCGAATGGGCCATCCGGACGAGCGCGAGGCCAACGATATCCTCTCCATCTTGCCACTTGGCGATGAGGTCATCGTCGGCTCGCAGTGGGGCACCTGGTCCCTCATGGCGGACCACAGCCGAGCGACCGGCATCGATGCGGATCACACCCGCATCCCCGGCCGTATCGCAGCCTTGGCAGCCATCGATGTCAACGGTACCTCCGTGCTCTATGCCGCACTCGATCCAGGCCGCTACGCGAACACCGTGTTGATCGACCCCCTATCAAACGATTCCGATGCTGACGGCATGCCCGACGGTTGGGAATTCGCCTACGGACTCGACCCGACCAATCCCTACGACCGCGATGATGACCCGGATGCGGACGGCGTCAATTTCGACCCCGGTGTCGACGATTATTTCGATCGCAGCTGGTCCAATCTCGATGAATTCCGCTATGTCGCCTCAACCCAACAGGGCTACAACACGACCGACCCGAACCTCGCCGACACCGATGGAGACGGCTTGTTGGATGGAGAGGAGTATTGGGGATTCTTCCTCGAGAGCACCAACTTCACCTGCCACTACCTGAATGGCGAATACCTCTGTGATTCTTCCACGGGTGATGCCGCACGCACCACCTACATCGCCGGCTGGTCGGACTCCGGTGCCGGCGGCGGCACGGACCGCGCCCTTGACCCGACCAATATCGACACCGATCAGGATGGCATGCCCGACGGCTGGGAGATCGAATACCGACGCTGGATTGGACAATCTTTCCACGGTGGCAATGACTGGTCTCTCGACCCGACAGATCCGAACGATGCGGACGATGACGCCGATGGAGATGGCCTGACCAATCTCTGTGAATACCAATGGCAACAGATCCGCATTCTCGTTCAGGAGCAGGGCCTGGTCACGCACAATGAGACGGCCACTGGCGCAGCAAACTGGACCGATACCGACCCGAATCTCGCCGATTCCGACGGCGACGGTCTGCCGGATGGCTGGGAGGCGCGTTACACCTGTTCTTGGTCGATGGCACAGGAGGGGCTCAACCCCCTCAACGGCTCGGATGCAGGCAACAATCCCGACGGCGATGGATACGACGTGAATCACGATGGCATCCTCACACCCGATGAGCAGTACAACAACTGGATGGAATACCACATCGGTTCACTGATTCTCATGGGCGACGTCGATCAGGATGGCAACCCCCTGCCCTACACCACCTCTCTCTTCGATGCATCATGGAATGGCTCCGCGACGGAATCCTTCGGCTTCTTCGCCTCGACCGAGGTCCTCGATGACCAACCGATGGCCCCATCGATGGACCATGGCAGCAGCGACCCCCTCAACCGCGACACCGATGCGGACGGCATGCCCGATGGTTGGGAGGTCCACTTTGCGCGCTGGGATACCTTCGCCGATGGCTGGACACTCAACCCTGTGATGGAGCTCGACTCGATCGGAGACCCCGACGGCGACGGCATGCCGAATTGGGCGGAGTACAACACCATCGATGCCAATTTCTCTGAGACCGATCCCGATCGGTCCAGTCCCCAGTACTACGTCTTCGGCGCGGGCAATACCGCCTCGATTCAGGTGTGGAATGAAGCGGGCAGCACGATCGCCTTCGGCGCATTCGTCAGCGATGCCCAGATCAACATGACCGGTCTCACCTGCGACCCGAACAATCCCGACACCGATGGCGATGGGATGCTCGACGGCATCGAGATGCTGTTCACGCGTTGGAATCAGTCCGACATGGTCTGGACCCTCAATCCGATGGTCGCGGGCGATGGCGGATATGACGGTGACCAGGACGCTTTGACCGACCGTCAGGAACTCAACCTCACGCACTCGAATCCCATCAACGGCGGCCTCTCACCCCCGGATGCACCGAAGATGTGGGAGGAGGCCGTGACCCAGGATCGCATCGATGCGAATCAACGCGTCTACCGGATGCTCAATCGGACCGGCATCAATCGAGCCTATCTCGCGCTCTACCAATTCTCCGATTGGGCTCAACAATCCAATTCAACGAATCCCTTCCCGCCGGCGCCACCGTTGATCTCCGACCTGCTCGGCATCAGCGACCCGACCTTTGCGGACACCGATGCCGATGAGATGATCGATGGGTACGAGTATTGGTTCACTCAGTGGGACCTCGAAGGCAACCACTGGCAAATGAATCCGCTCAACAAGAACGATGTCGATTACGACTCGGACAACGATTCGTGGGACTGCAATTCCGATGGCGAGATCGATGCCAACGAATCCTATGACAATCTCGCCGAATATCAGGCCCGCCTCTACGGCCGCTTCGACCAGCGATTCACCATCCCGCCACAGTTCGGCCTGGTCAGTTATGGCGATGACGCCATCACCGCGCAGGAGCAGGAGTTGGGTCTGTCCGCGGGTCAGGCCCGCGGTGCGCTCTACGACCTCTTCGTTGCGAAGGATGTGATGAGCAGCGAGCGCATGTTGCGAATCAACGAGGCCTATGCGGACAATTGGAATTTGAGTTTGGTCGGTATCTCGGATCCCACACACCCTGATTCGGATGGCGATTCGATGCCGGATGGCTGGGAATTCTGCTACTCGAGATATGCCGAGGTGCTGCCCGTCAACACCTACCGATGGACGCTGAATCCAGTCAATCCGCTCGATGTCGATTATGACCCCGATGCCGATGGATGGTTCGACCGAACCGGCGGGGATATTCCCGCCACCCAGGGCGACTGGGATGGCCGCGTCTTCACGCCCTATGATTCCAGTCAGCAAATTGCCCCGGGCAACAGCCCGCTATACTTCACCAATCTACAAGAGTGGAACATGGGCACGCTGCCGATCTCGAATGACAGCGATGGGGATGCAACCCAAATGGTGCGCACAGAGGCCAATGGCCAGACGACAAATTACGATCGTTCCTGGGCGCTGCTCGACGGCGTTGAGGTCTACAAGTTCGGCACCAATCCAATCGACGACGATACCGACGGCGACATGCTGCCCGATTTCTGGGAACACGCGCGCGGCTGGAATGAGTCGAATGACAACTTCTCTTCCTTCATGCACATCAAGGTGGTGTGGGAGACCTTCGGCGCGACCATGAAACCGCTCAACGTCAGTGGCGGGGGACTGAATCTCGCCCGGCCGAACATGGAGTGGGTATGGGCGAATTTCGACCCCCGAGATCCGAGCGATGCGACCGAGGACCCCGACAATGACGGTGGATGGGATTGTTCGGGTCCCTCCTGCATCTACATGCCCTTCAACAACTTCCAGGAGTTCTATGGCAACACGACGCTCGCCAGTGCAAATCAGGTCCGTTCAAGTCCATTATTGTGGGATGGAACCCCGGTTACAGAGTGGTGGCAATTGCGTAATTATCTGCTTCAAGTCGGCACGCCGAACGATATCTACGAGAATTATTTCCGGATGTATCGCATCAACATGACCGACGAGCGATATGCGCTGATCATCGATGACATGGATGTCGATTACATGGCCCTGGATCCGGCCGATGATGTCGTGTTCTGTCGCGGCGATTGGACGGCTGAATGGGAGCGCCGATGGGGTGGCCACGACCGCTTCCCGAACATCGGCCAAGGCGAATATGTCTGGGGCTGGTGGAATCTCGATATCGATGGTGACAACATCGCCGATGGCACAGACCCGACGAACTTCGACACCGATGGAGACTGGTTGAATGACTGGTTCGAAATCGATGATGACATGATGGATGGCATCCGCGGAAACGGCGGTTCTCCGATCCGTTATGATGACCGAACGACGAGCTGATTTCACCTCTTTGCCTTGGGTCACGGCCCCATAGGGGCCGTGACCCGTTGGGGAGGGATTGATTAGCCAACGCGGCTGTCCGCCACCTGAGGATGCGTAGCCATGCGAGTAGAATCCCCGCCGAGATGGACGAGTCTCTTCCTCGTCACCCTCTTCCTCTTCTCCCTCGGCGCCGCGGGTTTGCAACCCATCGACGAGCCACTCGCCGAGACCGAGCAGGCTGAGGAGTCCAGTGGTGGTGCACGCCATCTCTACACATTCGCCGATGGCTCGGCGGAGGCGATCGCCACCTATCAGACCGGCACACCGGCACGCAATGTCCAGATCGCCATGCCCAAAGGGGCCGAGGTCACCGGTGCTGAAGTGACCATTTCTGGCGCCTCTGCAACCGGGTGGAATAGCATCACGGATGCGGTCCGCGGAGATTGGGAAAAAGGCACACCGACAGCGACAGACGCCCGCGGCGACGACGTCACCCTGGCCTTTGCCGACAGCCAGAACTGGTTCCAGCCCCACGATCTCGAATCTGCCTCAACCAGCGCCAGCGCATGGTATGACAATGCGAGTTATTCAATTCGCCAACCCCACACGACCAACGTCAGTGAATCCCGATTCTCCAGCCAGCGAAATTTGGCCTCCGGCACCATGGCCACCTACAATGGTGCGGTCTTTCACTACCGAGACATCCTCTTCGCCTCGACCTGGGATACCTCCATCCTCGCCAACACCGTCAAGGCACTCCACCCGGGCAATGCCTCGCAGATGACGAGTGGGGCGAATAGCCAGCCGGTCAAGCCCGTGCTCGACATCGGGTCGTGCAGCGTGCCGACGGTACAATCGACCTGGCAGGGCTACGGCTGGCGCGATTGGGCCGTCACAGATGACGAGCGTGTCTTTGGCCTGCTCTCGACCTATCGCAACTCCGATGCGGTGCAGTACCACCGCATCGTCGAGTGGGACATCCGCCATCCCTTGCAGTGGAAGTGCATCTCATCCTATGATGTGAGCAGCGCGGGCTATGGCGATTACACAGGCATATCCTATGACCGAACACGGGATTCTGTCTGGGTCAATCACGGCGTTCGAAAGACATTGGTCCAGTACGAATTCAATGGTGATGGCACCTTCGAGCGGAATTCCACAGATTACTACACCTATTTCCTAACGAGTGGACAGGTGACGGGCATGTCCGTGCACGGTGAGATGATTTGGTTCCGCATCAAGCAGGGATGGAATTCCGACCTGTTGGAAGCCTATGTGATCACGGGTGATGCCGGCTCGACCCTGACAAAACAACTCGGTGTCAACTCGATTTCGGCAAATGGGTACGGCCTTGACTACGATGGACAGCGGCTCAATACGCTGGATCATTACTCGTGGTCCGGCGGTCAGCGATACCGAGAATTTGGCAGTGGCATCCTCTACCTCATCACCGCGCAGCCTGGCACCTCGACCTGGGTAAGCGAGCCAAAGGAGACCTCTGAAGCAATCGTAGCGGCCAATATCGAGGTCGCTTGGACGACCACGGCCACCGGCGATCGTGTCGAATATTGGGTCAGCGCCGACAATGGCACCCACTGGGTCTCGGTCACGAACAATGAGACGGTTCACTTCGCCTATCCCGGCACGCATCTCAGATGGAAGGTGCAATTGGTCGGCACGACGGCGGTCTCTTGGTGGGTCAACATCGAATTTGCAACCGAGTATAGCACCGCTGGCGAGTGGATGTCTCCCACCTTGTCGACCGGTACACAGGTTGGCAAGATGCGTGCAGAATGGACCTCGATCGAGCCGGTTGGCACGACGGTTGGCGTGATGATTTCCAACGACAATGGGCAGTCCTGGGTATGGGCTCAGAACAATATCGAGGTCGATTGGGGCACCGGCGTGGGCAACAAACTGGTCTACAATCTCGTGCTCAATTCAACCGATTCCACCATCACACCTGCGTTCGATGAATTCACCATGCATTATGAGGAGGGTTACCCGAGTTCAGTCCGCATCGACATCGGCAACGATGGCACCGATGAGTACACCGGCTCGGGCGGACTTCAGGACCCGGTCATCGTCAGTGGCCAGTCGTTGGTCGACGCCCTCAACACCCACATTCCAGCCAATGGCGAGGGCACGGTCAACATCACTTTCACCATCAAGGCGGGCAGCCCGGGACGAATCCGGTTGGCCGATCTCGACATCACCTATCGATTCCGGACGCGCGTCCTCGGCAGTTCGATCGACGGTGGCATGCTCGTGCCGGATGGAAATGACCGAATCCTGGTCACCCGCATCGCCATTGGCGATGATGCGACCATGCTGACCCAAGTCGATGTCGAACTACAGGCCAGCCAAGGCGACGATCCACTGCTCAGGTGGACGGCGGGTGATACCTGTTCCACCCAGTACGACCCGGGTGGTCTGGTCCGCTTCGATGCAGGGAATTGCTCGTCGGTGACCGATGCCAATGATGTGGTCAGCGTTCGCATGCCCATCCAAGCGAGTTGGGCCTGGAATGATGAGAGTTCGACCGAGATCAACATCACCGTCCGGGATGACCTCGGCCTGGTCGTCAACGGCTTCGAGTCAGAAGGCCTCAACCTGAAGGTCGAGAACGACATTCAACTCTTGGACCTCACAGCAGTCGATGAATCGGGGCGCCAGCTGCTGCCCTATGATTGGATGCGCGGTGGAACGAATCTGACCTTCTCGGGATCGATCGCCTTCGAGGGCACGTCCTTCTCCCCACAAGCGGGTCAGTTTGACCTGCAGTTGATTGGCCAAAATCTCACTCAAGATGGCGTTCTGATGGATGAGGAAGTCCTCTTCCTGACCGAGGCAAATCCTGCCCACGGCCAGTATTACATGACCCTTGAGACCCCGCTGCAGTCCAGTCAGGGCGGCATGCTATTCCAGATTCGCGCGGTCAATCTCCTGAACGGGTCGACCTTCATCAATCCCGGATTCAACAGCATGCGAATCGTCCTCGACGGCAACAGTCCGCTGGTCATCGACGCCAGTCCCACCGACGGGGTCGAAATGCACGCGGGTTCTCAATCCATCAGCATCACGGTCGAGGATGCCGTCGACCCACCGACGCAGATCACCATGCATTTTTGGGTCGAAGCCGTGGACGACCTGAACTACAACCGGCTCCCAGAGGGGGATGAATATCGCTCCGCAGTATTGCGTTCACCTGAAATGCTCCCCGGCGGCTTGAACATCTTCAATGGCATCATCGATGACAGTGCCAACAGCCATGGGGAGACGGTCTCATTCTACGTCAGCGGCGAGGATCAGCAGAACAACGCGCTGGCCCGAGGTGGCGGACCGGTCTGTCCGGGCATGCCCGCCACCTGTGGGGACATGGGCGCAGTGCTGCCGAACTGGGCGGCAGATCTGTCGACCTATTCCATCCGTCAGGAATTCGCACCCATGGTTGAATCGGCCAACTCGAGCCTGCTCGGCCATGACGATGAATCCCCACTCCACCCCGGGACGACCTACGTCGCACGACTGCTCATCGGTGATGGGAATGGCTGGATGGACATTCAATCAGTCCACCTCTCGCTGATCGGTGACCTCGACGATGAGCGCGCATCGATCTGGGCCAATTTCACCCGCCCCGAACTGGGCCACGAGATGGCATTGGAATCCGGCAGCACCGCCGTGGCCGTCTCCAACCTCTACAGCACGGTCTCCACCGAACCGCTGAACGATAGCGTGCTCTACCTCGACATCCAATTCCAGTTGACCTGGCTCTTCCCCGAGGAGTTCGACACCGATGGTGAGACCACCTTCGTCCCCGTTGTCGAGGTTGCGGATTGGCCGTGTGATATCGATTCGGATATACCCTGCCATGACGACCGCGGTGGCCTCGGTTATGATGAGTGGAGTTTGGACAACGACTTGAGATTCGACATGGTACTCGGCCACTTCACCGCGACGGACCTTGCGACCGGCCGCAACCTGTACCGGCCTGGAGATGACCCGGAACTGATCGCTGCAGGACAGGTCGTGCGCGTCTCCGGCCGCATCCTCTTCAGCGAGGATGCAACACCTGCACCCGAAGGTGCCTTTGACATCGTGATCGGTGATCTGGAGCGGTCCTGGTCCGCAGCACCCCGTGAAGGGGGCGATTTCACCCTTGACATCCTCGTGCCGAACGTTCGCAGTGGTGGCCTGGACATGTATGCGAGATTGGAGAATCTTCCCGGTCTTGCCGATGACACGACCCCTCAGAGACCCCGCATCCAACTGATCGTCGACGGGGCACCGCCCGAGATTCGATCCATCGGTCCGATTGGCGACATTCGACTCGACCAGGCCGCCGCACTCCCTGTCAGCCTTCACGTCGCCGACGAACACGGCTTCGACCTGCAACGCCCAGCCGAGATTCACTGGCTCATCCGTGCCGGCACCAGCGAAATTTCGCGTGGTAACCAACCCTTCCAGTATGGCGCACCCGTTGGACTCGACTGGGGTTGGGACGGCGTCATCGACCTCACGGATGGTGGGTCGATCGAACTGCTCCCCGGCTATATTGTCGATGTCTGGGTCACGGGTTCAGACCGTGCAGGCAATCCCTATCTCGCCGAAAACAACACCGAGGCCATCCCGCTGGTCCAATGGCGCATGATCCGCATCGGACCCGATGTCGATCTGCGTGGAGAACAGACGGTCATCGGTTGGGTCGACCCCTCCCCCGTCGGCGGCGAAATCGCGACGCTCAACATCGCTGGCGTGAATCAAGCCACCCATGCCGGTGAGGTCCAGTTCTTCCTGCTCAAGGAGATATCCACCGATGAATGGGTCGAGGTTCGCGATGTATCGACGCTCGTTCAGATCGATGCCGATGCACCGTGGTCCGCCGTACTCGAACTCCCCACCGAAGTGGTCGAGAAGAGCGAGGTCCACCGCTTCCAGTTGGTCGCCCGCGATGGCCATGTCGACATCGATTGGGTATCCATCGAACCACTCGACATCAAACCCCACACCGCGCGAGATGGCGAAGCCTTGAGCCAGCAGATCGAGGATTCGACCGGCCTCTTCATCCTCTACATCATCGCCGTGGCTTCACTGTGCTTCGGCGTGGCGATGCTCGCACTCTACCGTCGCGAGAAGCTGGCCGGACTCGAAGAGGACCATGACCAGGCCGATATACTCGAAGATGAGGAAGAGACCGACATCGCCCCTCCACCCGGCTTCGAGGACATGCCACCGCCGATGGGAAATGTTCCACCTCCCACGGAGAATGTGCCTCCCCCGACGGAGAACGTCCCACCTCCCACAGCCGAAGCGGGCGAAACAACCGCGGATGACGCGGCCTACGGCGACGAGGAACTGATCGCTGGCGGTTGGACCCAAGAGCAGGTCGATTACGCCCGCGAGATCGGCCAGATTTGACCGGTGAGTTGACAGCGCACCGGCGCGCGCCCGAACACATGGAAGAGGACCCCGCTCGCATCGAGATCCCCTCCAAAGAGGCGGACCCGACCGAGAAGATGGTCTTCCTTCAGGAACAACTCGTGAATTTCCTGCGCCAATATGACATGCCGCTGATCGAGGTATCCCTCGTCCTCTCAAAGTACACCCGAAACCTTTGCGAAGCTCTTGAAAAACAGGCTGCCGGCCAAGGTGAGCAACTGCCTCAGATTCTCGCAGAGCCGTGGCCCCTGCTCGGTCACGAGGTGGAAGAAGGCGCCGAGGGTCCTGGCCTCGAGACCCTGCTCGACCATCTGGATGAGGATCGCATGGACATTCTCGACACCATCCTTCGGACGTCGATGACGGCGACCGAGATGGCCTTCACAGACGCCTTGATGCAGTTGCGACAGTGGGAACATTTGGTGCGCTCACAATTGGCCGACGCACGCGGTGCGGGCCAACTCTACTCTCCGCTTGAAATTCCGGAAGACTGGTGATCAGTCGAGCGCAGCGAGCACGCGTCGCTGATTTTCAGCATCGGTCACATCGAGCATGGCGACGCGGTAGGCATCACCGATCGACCAGATCCACAAGACCGGCCACAACACGATGGTCAGGAGCAAGGGCACCTGCAAGAGCATCCAGTCGAATCCCTTCTGATGCTGACGATTGAAATGCTGTCCAAGGAAGAGGAAGGGAAAGGCGGCGAGCACACCCGCGAGCAGCGGTTTCAGTGCCCCCCACGCGCCCACACCGGCCGTCAGCTCGGACCAGATGAGGCGAATCGCTCCTGCGGATGACTTGGTGCGACGCCACAGGCCGAGTCCTTCCCGCCGCCGTTCGATGGCGGGCAAGGAGACGATGAGGTCCTCTTCATCGCCCGACATTGGGCCTGCGTGTGACGTCGACCTGTTCAATCCTGTGCCTCTGACGGGCCTCAGCGTGCCCATCCGCCGGGGCGCGCGACGCAACCGGAGCGCAGAATCAGTCGATGCCACTGAAATGCGACCAGCACATCGAGGAAGACGATTGCCCAGAGCACGATGTGAAAGGGCACGCCCGAACGGGTCATGACCGCTGTTTCTTGGCTGAATTGAATGGCGATGACGGCCGAGAGAAATGCCGCGATCACCATCGTCCACATGCGTCGACGACGGGCACCGATGGTCTGTTCTTCGAAGGTTTCGGGCATGATCCTCATCCCGAGGATGGCGCGTACCCACACGGGGAGAAGGCGGCGGAAATTGTTGAGAGATTGGGAACAGAGCCAGAGTCCTGTTCCTGCGGTGATGAGAACGATCGCTGCCACCGTCCAACCCGAATTGAGCACATCGATGCCCGCCGTGATGAAGGCGGTCGCGCCGGCCGCATAGGTCAACGCATCTGCGAGGATGAGCGAGCCATCCGCGCCAGCCCTGCCGCTTTGGTCTTCAAAACGCGCTTGGGAATCGCGCGTGGCGAGATGTTCCAGCGAATTATCGTCCATGGTATTGACCTGCACTTCACCTTACCATAATGCTATGTCGGAATGCCCCGGGACCCCACGCGATGGAAGCCAAAATCTGGCTGACTGGCTTCGTTCCGTTCGGAGAACATGCTGTCAATCCATCCCAGGAAATCGCCGAGGCGTTGATCGGAACCACCCACTCGGTCGAAATTGAACCGGCGGAACCCTTCGGCCTCCAATCGACATCTGTACAACTTCATTTTGAGGGCAGCATTCTGAGCGTCGACGAGGCGGGGAGCAGTGACTCACTCTCTCATTTCGATGGCATCGATGCGGTGATTCACCTCGGTCTCAAGGAAACAGCTGACCGCATTCATCTGGAGATGTGCGCCGTCAATGAATGCGATTTCCGGATCGCTGACAATTCGGGCCGACAATTGCGTGAATCCCCGGTCGAGCCCACCGGCCTTTCCCTGTTGCACTCCACCGCCCACCGACCCTCATTCGAGATTGCTTATGGCGACACATCGGCGGTGGTGATCAGCGAGGATGCGGGACGTTTCGTGTGCAACGAGACCTACTTCCGCACCCTGTATTCGATCGAATCGAAAGGACTGAACTTGCCGGCGATGTTCATCCACATACCCGCCTTTGACAACATCGATGCCGAACGTCAGATTGAGATTATCCTCGAGGTCGCGGCACGACTCGCCCAGAAGCCGACGATGTCTGTGGTTGGAGGCGTGGTCGTCAATGCCGAGGGCAAGATGCTCGCCTGCAAACGGGCGGCCTCCGAAGCGATGGGCGGCTGGTGGGAATTCCCCGGCGGCAAGATCGAAGCGGGCGAGACCGCCGAAATCGCCCTCGAACGCGAGATGAAAGAGGAGCTGGGACTCGACGTAAAGGTCGGCCCCTGTCTTGGCCATCACGACCACGATTATGGGTCGATGATCGTCAAATTGGCCTTCCATCTCTGCAAAGCACCCGGTCAGGAACCGAAGCTATCCGTGCACGATGAGTCCCGCTGGATCACCGAGTCCGAGATCAAAACCATCGAGTGGCTGCCCCCTGACGTCGCCTTCGTCGAAGAATTGGCCGAGCGCGGCTTCGCCGCATTGGTGGATCAATCCTGATCGTCGGTCTGCATCGTCGCTCGGCCTTTGGCATCGAACCATTCGGTGACGCCACCGTCTGCGAGCATGCTGACGTCGTCACCGACATTCCGGGGCACATCGAGGCGACCCGGGTGATGGGTGGCTTCCTCCAGCCAATCGATGAGGTCGGCGCCTTCCAACTCGACCGAGATGACGCCCCCCACGGTGCGTTCACTGGCGAGGACGAATGCAACCTTGCCCTTCAACGCGGCTTGGCGAGAGAGGAGAAATGACGTTGAATTCCGACGCAGATTTTGTGACATGGCATCGAGTGCGGTATCGAGGATTCGCTGCTTTCCGAGCATCTCGAGGAAGAGATCGGGTGCCACACCCTCCACCCTCAGGTCTGTTGGGTCTCGTGCGATGGGAAAACCCGCCGGATCCGGTTCCGTCTCGACGAGGAAATCCGGGAATAGTCGCTGGACCGCTTTCGCACAGGCTCCGTGCACCTCGTGTGGCATCACCCGGGTCGTGACCGATACCATCGGGGCTTGGGTCATGGCCCGCTGCGGTCGACAGCGCTCCTTACGGCTTTCGGGCGCGCAACCTTGACACGCGGCGATGTGGCGTGGCCCGCGTATGGACACGACCGGCTTCGTCGCCACGGTCATCCCGACCTACCAGGAAGCGGAGCATATCGAGCGTTGCCTGTCGAGTTTGATCGAACAGACCCACCCTTCCCACGCCCATCAGATCATCGTACTCGATGGCGGCTCGACCGATGGTACAGTCGACATCGTTTTTCGTCTGGCAGAACTTTCGACAGCGAAAGGCGGCCCGAGCATTGAATACCACGAGAATCCGTTCCGATTCGTCCCGCATGCGCGCAACATGGGCATGGAACTCCTTCGCCCCGAAATCGAGTTCGTCTTCGAGATGATCGGCCATGCTTGGGTGCCAGAGAATCACATCGAAACTCGATTGAAGCGCCTTGAAGCGATCGAGACGTCCCAAGGCGTCCGCCTCGGCGGCCTGGGTGCTCGTGTGCTGGAATCCGACCACCCTCGCACCCGCGTAGAGAATTGGGTGGAAGCCACCCTCGTCTCTCGCTTGGGCGGTTCGGGCCAATTCGCCCGATTCACAACGGAGGGCCCGACAAAGATCCCTCCCTTCACCCTGTATCGCCGTGAAGCATTGGAGGCGGTCGGCGGCTGGAACCAGACCTTCATCACCACCCAAGACAGCGAGTTGAACCTCCGTCTCATCGAGAATGGCTGGCCATTGTGGCGCACGGCAGCCACACATGTTCGGATGGCCAAACGGAAGACTGTGAAGCATTGGTGGCGGCTCGGACACCGTTATGGATTCTGGCGCATGAAGCATTTGATCGATGCCAAATCAAGGATGAGAATCGGCGAATTTCTGCCGTGGATCGGATTGGCGCTGGTCGCGGGCCTCGCCATCAATGGGCAGTCTACTTTCCTGCTGCCTGACTTCCTCTGGCCGATCATCGCCTATGTCGTCACTCTGTTCGCCGTGGGTGCGGACGAAGCGCGTCGCTGGCAGAATGCGGATCTCGTTCTCGGCGTACCCACCCTGCTATTCCTGCTCCACACATCGTTCAGTGCCGGATTGCTCGATGGCATCTTCCGGCGCGGCAAACCGCCCGAGGATCGGGTCGGTTGAGGGATGCCGGCGATGGATTGCTTGATATCGGATTCCGAGGTGCTCGTGTCATGGCGGAGGACAAGAACGCGATGAATGCGTGGTTTATGTTCGTCGCGCCACCGCTCATCTTCCTCGCTCTGTACCAATTGTTTCCCGCCATTTCAGCGCATCTGGTGACCGATGGCTTGGGACTTGTGATCTACCTGTGTGTGGCCCTTCTGATCGGTTTCCTACTATTCCGCAATGCCCGCACCGTGCGCGACCACGAATGGCACCGCCGCAAGCACATCAAAAATTTGCAGAAGGATTACGCGGCCGAAGACCGCGGGGTCTGGTCCAAGGCGGATTTGGCCATAGGCGAACTCGAGGCCGACGCCGCCGGGGCTGAGGTTGGCCAGATGTCGGCCAAGGCATTGCAACGCCTCGATGGCGACATCGGTGCCTTGATCGGTTCAAAACTCACCGATGAGGTCGTATCCGAAGACAGCGACCACGACAAGGTCGAATTGTTCACCGAGTCGGAGCACGTCGCCCGCTCGACGCAGCGGATCACCGGAGAATCCGGTCCGGTCGAAACGGTACAGGGTGTCACCCACCAAGCCGAAGAGCCCGACAACAAGGGCGTGATCAGCGGCGTGCTCGACAAACTCAAGGAACAGGCCCCGGCGAAGGTTGCAGAGCCCGTCGCCGAAGCCGAGCTTTCACAATCGGATTGGTATGCGCAGGAGATGATGGGTGGAGGTGGCGGCCAAACCAGTTCGCCGACTGCCGCCGCGCCGGTGATGGCGGGCAATCGCTGCCCATCGTGCGGCCATTCCAACCCCGCTGCAGAGTCATACTGCGAAAATTGCGGCTCCAATCTCTGAACGTCGGATTGAAGAACACCGGGCCGGACGCGAGCCTTGACCGGAGGGGTGACAATGGCAGGGAACCGCGATTATTACGAGGTACTTGGCCTGGCCAATGACGCTTCGGATGCAGACCTGAAGAAGGCCTTCCGCAGCCTTGCGCGACGGCACCATCCCGACAAGAATCCCGATGATTCCGACGCGGAACATCTGTTCAAAGAGGTCCAGGAGGCCTATGCGGTGCTCTCCAACCCCGAACAACGACGTCAGTACGACATGTTTGGACACGACGCACCCGGCGGGAGTCCATTCGGCCCCGGCGGCTTCGAAGGCGTGAACATCAACATCGATGACCTGTTCAGCGGTGGATTCGAATCGATCTTTTCCTCGATGTTCGGCGGCGGCACCCGTTCGACGCGCGGCCGCCGAGGCAATGACGTGATGCTGCGTCATGCCGTTCGCCTCGATCAGATTTTTGACGAGGCAGAGGTTGAGATCAACGTCGCCCTCTCCACCGGCTGCGAATCCTGTGGCGGCAGTGGAGCGGATACACCCGAAGACCTCGTCAGATGTAGCGCATGTGAAGGTCAGGGCAGCATCATCCAACACGCCCGGGTCGGCCCCTTCGTTCAACAGGTCGTCTCCGACTGCCCGCAGTGCAGCGGCCAAGGTCATACGATCAGAAATGGGTGCAGTGATTGTCGTGGCCAAGGCTCAGTCAAGCGAGACCGCACCCTTCGAATCATCATCCCCCGGGGCACCGAGGACGGCTTGCGCCTGCGCGAACGCGGCAAGGGCGAACCGGTTCGCAACGGCCAGGCCGGGGACCTCTACATCCAATTCGAGGTGGAGAATCACGCCTGGTTCGAGCGTGATGGTCCTGATTTGATCATGGCACTGCCACTCGGCTATCCCGAGATGGTGCTCGGCACGACGGTCACATTGCCCCACATCGATGGCAAGCCACTCGAGATTCCAATCCCGCCCGGCTCCAAACCATCGGAGACGATCATCGTCAAACAGCGCGGCATGCCGCGCCGACCCGGTCGCGGACGCGGCCGTGGAGATGTCACCATCCTGCTCAAGTTGCACCTGCCCAACAAGGTCAGCAAGTCCATGAAGAAACAACTCGAATCCCTGGAAGATTCGTTCAGTCTGCCCGTCGAAGAGATCGAGGACGCTGTCCGCCGCGAGGCAGAAGACCGCCGCCACTGATCAGTCCATCAGCAGCGCCTTCGCCGGCACCGCGGCCAATGGCTCACCATCGACCAAGCCGGAGAGATGCAGGTCCAGTGTCTCCGCAGAACCCTCTAGTGAGAGACGGATGAAGCGGGTCGTACCAGCCGCCAAGGTGCCGAGGAAGATCTCATCTCCATCGTACAATGATGCCGGACTCACATCGGTGATGCGCCACTCCGAGCCGGCGCTCGCGTTGAACCGCAGCGCGGCCAACTCCCACGACTGTTCCTCGATGTGGATACCGACCAGAAGGGTGCCCGCCGCCAAGTGCCAAGCCTTCAGTGTCAGCGAGCCGGTGTGATGGGTCAAGGTCGCCTCACCCATCTCGACCTCGGTCGCCCGCCATTGCACGGCCTCGAGCATTTCGAGGGCGCTGGTAATCTCGTGTTCATCACCCTCGAACTCGATCAATTCAGCCAGGCGGGAACGCAGGCGCTTCAAGCGACTGCGCTCGTGTGCCTGCACATTTCCCGACATGCGATTGCCGCGTAGCGACCACAGGACATAGGCCATCGGCGCCAGCATCACCAATCCAATACCGATATAAAACGGAATGAATTCCTTCCACATATCCTGAAGTTTTCCCGGATCGATCGGGGCATCATCCGGATTGGATGTATTCACACTGTGCAGGGTCAGGCTGTATTCACCCGCGCCGGTCACCTTGATCGCATGGTAGCCCGGCGTCACATTGAGACCGATGGTCCCGACGCCTGTGGCGACATCGAGCGGTTGGAGGAAATCCCCTGAATTATTCCATGATTGAATCTGAACCTCGACCCCATCCCCTTCGATCGTCGCGATGACACGGTGAGTCTCCCACGACTCCCCGGCGATGAAGACCGGATAGACATCGGTGGAATCGTTGAGACCGACGGCCCCGGTGTACACAAAGCGCTCCTCGGTGAGGTCTTCGGCTCGATTCGGGAATTGATCCGCATCGAGCACGCCGCTGCAATCGTGAACGCAGAGGCTGTCGCCGACACCGTCCACCACAGCGTGCAGTGACCAGGTGGCGCTTCCATTCGATGTCAATCGAACCACCAATTCCCAAATGTCGCTTCCCGGGGGCGTATCAGGGGTTCTGAATTCGATGGTTGAAGTATCAGATCCGCCGGCGATGGGAATGATTTCTCCACCGACGAGGTCCATCAGGTGAACGGAGACGGAGACATCCCCTGACGTATCCAGAGCCAAGCGAATGGGCGCATTACCCCCCACCCATGCACTGACTTTGTCCCCAGCGAAATCCGATGCATGGAGCGTGCCGGAGGCATCATCATCCTGAATGGCCGAGATGAAGATCATCTGTTCGCCATCCGAATGAGAGCTGTAGCCGCCGAATGTGTAGTTGTTGATGGCGGTGAAGACGATGCTGCTGACATCGATTGAGAGATTTTCCCCCATGCCACTGAAGTGAATGGTCTCGTTCTGTGAGAGGTTGCGTTCGATGAGCACGCCCGCATCCGAATAAATCTCCACATGCAAACTTTCGCCGAGGGCAAAAGTCAGGCTGTGCACAGAGATGTTGGTCGAATGGATGGTGTAGGTATCGACATCTTGAGGGTCGGAGAGTTGACCTTCGAGCACGAAGGATTCGTGGTAGTCATTCTCTCCGTCGGTGGATGTGTGGGTTGATTGTGAACTTCTCTCATCGAGTGAAGTCCCGAAATTCAGCGAGGGCGCGGCGATGAGACAGAGGACCATGAGCAGGGTCGCCACTCGCACACGCATGGGCCGGGCCTTTGGCCCGCCCCCTTTAGAATCATTCAAGTCCGGCGCGCCGTCAGCCGCGCTTCATGGAGCATAAGCATCTGGCGCGAACCGTCATGGCGCGATGGCGCCATGCGAGGCTATTCGGGCTCGGCGACCGCGGCGCACCGACGGGTTTCACACCCGGTCTCTGCCTGACCTCTGAGGATGGTGAAATGCCCATTGAGTTGGCACCGTTCACCGTTGAACACGACTCGACCACCTTGCCAGCAACCCTGTCGATGCGGGCGCGAGGGGCCTGGTCTTTCCCCTTCGGAGAGGATGATGTCCCTGAGTATTCAGGCACGGAAGGCCACACGCTCCCCCCCTCTTTGGATGCGGCTGATTCGGGACAGGATGCGTCGACAGGTCCGCTCTTGCCCGTCACTTGGCAACGTCTGGTTCACGATGCTCAATTGCTGGAGGCGGACCTTTCCCCCGAGATCGTCGTCCTGCAGGATGCGGTTCAACTGGCCGGCCACCCCGGACGATTGGTGACGGCGATTCGCTTGCTTCGTGAGCGATTCCCCGCCGCCCTCATCTGGACACCGGGCCTCGGTGGGCCCGACAATTGCGCTGTGCTCGCATGGTTCGGCGTCGATCTCTTCGATCTGCGGCGAAGTCGTCAGGCCGATGCACATGGCCTCATCCTCTCACGAGATGGGCCGCGTCACATCGATTCCACAAGTGGTGAAGTTGCTGGAATGGAAGGGCAGTTGGCGGAATGGAAAGCCGCCCTCTCTGCACTGAGATCGGGAATTCAAAGTGGAACACTGCGCGAATTGGTTGAGAAGCAGTCGCTCAACAGCCCGCGTCTGGTCGAACATCTGCGTCGCCATGACGCACTTCTCGCCGACACCGCCCCCCTCTCCAAACACGTCGCAAAATCACAACGATTCCGTTGTCATTCGATGATTAGCCGGGCCGACCCGGTGGTCAGCGATTGGATCCGTCGCATCGAGACCGACTACATGCCTGACGAGATTCAACGAGACACCCTCGTCCTCTTGCCCTGCTCGGCGCGAAAGCCCTACTCTGCCAGCCGATCCCACCGCTTCTTTCGCAGTGCCGTCCGCGACCGCCGCGTCCATCAGGTCATCGTCACAAGTCCGCTCGGATTGGTGCCCCGCGAGTTGGAGGAACAGTGGCCTGCGGCCCATTATGACGTCCCGGTCACCGGCGATTGGGATGACGATGAATTGGCGACGATTCGTCGGATGGTGACCGGCCTGGTCGAGCGCGTCGGCTACACCACGGTGATCAATCACTCCGGCATCGATTTCCCAGACGTCGAAACCATCGACACCCGACCCGAGGGCGTCGGCGCCTCCTCAAAGGCCGCGTGCGATGTGCTGCGTGAGGCGATCGAAGCGCTCGAGGGCAAGCCGATGCGAGAGAAGCCATTCCTCGCACACGCCTTCGCCTCCCTCTCCCGTTGGCAATTTGGGACCGATGCTTGGCTTGAGGGCCTGCACGTCGGCGGCAAGCCGCCGCGATGGATGTTGATGCAAGGCAAGCAGCAGATGGCCCAGTGGCACCCCGACAGCGGTCGTTTTTCCTTCACCAAGACCCTCCTCCCAAAATTGCGGGAAACAGGCACCCTTCGCGAGGTTCATATCGGTGGGACGGAGAAGTGGCGTGGCGACATTTTCCCGCAGATGGTTGAACAGGCGCCTGCGGACCTGATGATCGGAGAGGAAGTGCTCATCATCCGCGACGGAAAACTGCTCGGATCTGCCCGTTGTATGGCAGCCGGTTGGGAATGGAGCGGTGGCGTCGGTCGCCTCGCAAAATCCCAACATCGGCTCTGAGGCGATTCTGAGCAATTTCACACGGTGTTAAATACCGCCCTATGGGCGGTTAGTTGTATGGCCTCCACCACGCCGACGAACCGTTTGAGCCTCGCGCTCGCACTGCTGATGATCCTGACCGCACTCGCGCCATTCATCGCCCCGCAGTTCACAACCGAAGATTCCCAAACCGCAGAAGGCACCGTCATCCACGTTGAAGACGGCAAGTCGATTGAACTCCAGAAGGCGAATTCCCCCCGTTCATCTGGTGGTCGAGCAGTCTGTCCGACGGTCCAAAGCGACGGCGGCACAGCCGGCGATGCGGGCAATACCAACGCGACGGCGAGGAGCCTGGGCAGTGACCCAACCTCGACAAATCTCAACGGGTGTGTCGACGCGGCAGACACCGATGATTGGTATTCCTTCACCGTCACCAGCGGCAATGACGTCGACTTCGAGTTGACCCACGGTGACCCGACCAACCTCGACATCGATGTCATCTTCTGGGACTCTGCCTCGAATTTCATCGACTATTCCGGAGGAACCTCGGGCTATGAGAAGGTCAGCACCGGCGGCTCGTCCGCCTCTGGAGTCGCGGGCACCTACTACATTCAGGTTGAACTCTACGCCGGCGATGGAGCCTACATCTTCAGCATCTGGACCAACGCGACGCCGGACCGCCCGGACCTCGTCGGTGAAAACATCACCATGAACACGGCGTTCGCCAATGCTTCCGACTCCATCGATGTGACCTATGATGTGGTCAACAACGGCGCGGCAGAGACCAACTCTAGCACGCCGTATGACTTCATCTTCATCCTCTCACAGGACGAGACCTATGATTGGGGTGACATCACATTCGAGGATTCGAATGGCGATTGGTACTCTGAACTCGGCCCTGACCTCGCTGCCAATGGCGGTGCGTCTCATCAAACTTCGAGCATGGTGATTCCGGCCGACATCGCCAACGGTACCTACCATGTCCTCTTCTGGCCAGATGCTTACAACAATGTCACCGAGGAGAACGACACCAACAACTACGGCGCATCGGTCGGCAACATCACGATCGGCATTCCTCCAGAGAATTGCACGGCACCACAGAATGACATGGGGCTCGGCATGGATGTCGGGGACGAAAATGGCAACGCCCACCACCTCGGTCAGGGCTTCTCTGGCATCATCACCGCTTGCGTCAACGAGGCGGAAAAGTGGGACGTCTTCGCGGTCGACATCGCCCGCGGTCAGGAATTGAGTGCAGCCCTGACGATGCCGGATGCGGCGGATTATGATTTGCGACTATTCAATGCCTCTTCGACAAGCGAGATTGATACTAGCGCAGGTTCATCCAATCCCGAGTCCGTCAGCACGGAGAACACGGATGCTTCGGGCGCCGCGGACACGTACTACATCAACGTCACACAATGGTCGGGCTTTGGCAATTACACCCTGCAGATCTGGACCAACGGCACCGAATTCTTCCCGCCCTTTGACTGTGGTAACCCCCAAGACTGGGGCCAGGTGAACGCGGATGCTGGCAGCACCCGGATGACCTCGATTGGCCTGGGAGAGAATCCCGAGGAGACCGGCATGGGTTGCTTGGATCCCGAGGACCAGGCCGATGCCTACGGATTCACCTTGAGCGGCATGCGAGGCATACAGGTCGATCTTGAATCGCACGATGGCGGCAACATGTCGCTCGGACTTTACTCAGGTGTGGACGATTCGCTGATCGCTGAGGTCATCCCGACCAATGGCTCGGCCATGGTCGACACCACTTCGATCTCATCGGCCAACCTCGACGGAGGCTACTACGTCATCATCGGCGCCAACGGCGCCGAAGGCTGGTACAATCTGACCCTCACCATGCTCGATGCACCCTTGCCCAATTTGGTGGTCAGTGACATGTCCTGCCCCGAATCGGGTGAAGCGACCGGTGTCGAGGTCTACTTCGACGTCGAGATTCGCAGCACGGGTGGACCGATGTCAGAAACGTTTGGCTGGCAGATGTGGCTGGTCGACGAATCGGGTGAGAATATCCTGCTCCTTCACGAGGGCACATACAACGATTCTCTCGCGGGCGAAGATGGTATCATCATCACCCAAGGTGGACGCGAGCTCCTGCCCAGTGAATCGATCTCCAGCGGCAACTATACCTGTGTCGTGACCGTCGATGGCGCTGACATGATCGCTGAATCGAACGAGACCGACAACACGCTCACTGCAACTCTCTTTGAGATCACCAATTACGATGAGATGTATGCCGACGACAACGATCGGGACGGCGTCCTGAACGATGTTGACGACTGCCCCTCCACACCCGGTAATTCGACGATGGACCGGCTCGGCTGCCAAGATGCTGATGGTGATGGCTATTCCAATGGCGGAGACGTCTTCCGATACGAAGCGAGTCAGTGGAACGACACCGATGGCGATGGCTTCGGTGACAATCTGACCGGCTACAATGGCGATGAATGTCCCGATGAAGCGGGTGTACTCGCTGGGACCAATGGCACGGGTTGTCCAATCTTCCAGCCGGACACCGATGGCGATGGCATCAGTGATGTCAACGATGTCTGCCCCGGCACACCCGCGCAAGCCACCGTCGATGCGCTCGGCTGCGAGGTCGATGACGGCACCGGCGATGGCACGGGAGACGGCACCGGCGATGGTACAGGAGACGGCACTGGAGACGGCACTGGAGACGGCACTGGCGACGGTACTGGCGACGGCACCGGTGATGGAACTGGCGACGGGACAGATCAGACCGGCGATACCTCCGACACCTCAGCCACCGAGGATGATGGGATGATGCTCTACCTGATGATCGCCGCAGGCGCCGTCGGATTGCTCGTCCTCATTCTCGGCCTCACCGTTGTCCTGCGAGGGCGCGGTGGCGATTCAGATATCTCCGAACAGGCATGGGCCTCGGCGATCAGTCCTGAGCAACAGGCCTACGAACAGCAGTTGATTGGCATGGGCTATACCGCCGAGCAGGCACGAGCCTACGCCAGCCAACACTTCCAGTGAGAACCAGTGTTCTCAACATGTTCTGATGGAGTCCGGCCCCACTTCCCCCCCTACGGGGGGGGCTTGGGTTGGTTGAGCACATCGGAGCGGTTATGAAGGGGGAGCAGGTCGGCGGGACGCTCGAGGTGACTCATTCATGGCACGCATGCACAGTCCAGGCCGCGGAAAGAGCGGTTCTACCAAGCCGATGGTCGATGGCGCACCCGAGTGGTCCAACACCGATGCCAAGGAAGTCACGGCAATCATTCTCTCCCTTTCTGAGGAAGGGCACACCGCTGCGGAGATCGGCACCATCCTCCGCGACCAGCACGCCGTCCCCGATATTCGCCTCGTCGCTGGCAAGCGACTCGGACAGATTCTCGCTGAGAATGATGTCACAACCAAATTCCCTGAGGACATGATGAGCCTGATGCGCCGCGCGCTTCGCCTCATCGACCACCTTGACGACAATCGCAAGGATCACCACAACAACCGGCAGTTGGCACTGACGGAGAGCAAGATTCGCCGCCTCGCCCGCTATTACCAGGGCCGTGGCACACTCGACACCGCCTGGGCGTACAAGCGCGACCAGTTGCGCTTGATGGTCGAGTGAGTGAATTCCCGACCCGCCGTGGTCAGGTCTTTGAACCGTGGGCTGAGCCTTCGGCTCGGTTCGCATGCCCCTGCTCGATCTGCCCGCCTTCGCTTCGGCTGCGCCCGGCCTGCGCGAGGCCGCACTGAAATTGCGCACCTGCGTTTCTTCGATCACCATCGTTGCCCCCCTCGACGCCGTCGGCGTCCTGACCTGTGCCGTGCTCGAGGCCGCCCTGCTCGATGCTGGTATTCCTTACCAACGCCGATTGCGGGATGTGCCACAGGCCCCGAAGGGCCCTTGCATCCGCGTATCGACAGATGCTGTTTCCGTGATGGCGCCGGTCGGTAGCGACCCGCTCCACATTGGCCTTGCGCCATTGGAGGTTGATGCCTTGATCGCCAGTGGAGGCGATGCACGGCGTGGCGTCATCTCGACGGTCGCTCTCGCCGCCGCATTGGGAGAATCGATCGCGCCGGATGGCGCAATGTCCCGGCTCTTGCGCCCATGGGCGCTGTCGGGCAATTGGCTTTCTGAAGGGCTGGCCCATACCTATGACCCGGTCTACACGGTCTTGCGCAACCATCTGTCCGAGCTCGGCTCGATTCGGGTCGTGCCCTTGCCCGAGGTGCCGGACATTGTTGCAGAGAGTCTGCCCGGCATCGACCCCGTGGCCATGGAGGCCATCCGTGACCGCTGGGGTCGGCTCGACCTCGAGGGTCGAGCTCAAGCCCTCTCACACCTGCTCAAACCGCTGCTCGAAGCGGATCTTCCATCCACGGCCCGCTTCGAGGAACTCGGCTGGCACCGCATCCTCTCCGTCGGTTGGGAACGCGACCTCGCCAGTCAACTCACCGACTTTACCGAGACGTGGCGAAATGACCCGGGCGGCCGCCGTCGTTCTTCGGGCGAGGCCATCGATGCGCTGTTGCGCACAGGGCGGTTGTCCTAAGCCTCGATGCGCAGATTTCGTCCACAACCGCCACACGGTATGCGGATCGGTCGTTGCGAACTCTCGACTGGATTCGATGTGCCACAAGCGGGGCAGTCAACGGTCGGCACCACCCTGTCCATGGCCACCTCGTAATCTTCAGCCAGTGAACCATCCGACAGGAGTGAGTCATCGTATCGATGTGGCGAGATCAAGGCGATCGGAATCATCAGACCGACCATGCCCCCCGCGATCGCCATCACGAACTGCGGCGGTAGGCTTGACAGGACGTAGACATAGCCCAGCAATCCAAGGAAGAGAACCGAGGATAGCGAGACGATGACACGGGAACGTCGGCGCGTCATGCGCATCCCGAAGACGACGGCGACGACCAACATCAGCAGTGATGCCAGCAAGGTCACGAAGGGGGAGAAGAGTGCATTGGGCGCGAGTGTGTATTCGACCTCGAAGACGGACACATCCGACAGATCGGTAACGTCAACGGTGACGATTTCGGTGATGCCCATCCGCATATGGCTGACCTCCACCCCATCCGCTCGAATATCATACAAGCCGGAGAACGGACCTGTGCTCAAGGTGACATGGAGGTCGATTTCGTGCCAGATTGAATCCAGCTGTACCCGCGTGAAGTCTGAGATGAGCATCAGACTCTCTTGGCCGGCGAGCGTCATGACGACGTCGATGCGAATGGAAAGGGGCTCAGAACTGATGCCTGTGGCTCCTTTGAGGTCCACACTGACCTCGGGATTCATGTCGAATAGATCGGCCTCGAACAAGGCATTGGGGTCGAGTGCCATGGCCCCATTGTCGAGGAATATCTCGAGATTTCGGGTGCTGCTATCGATGTGATTGAGGAAGGCTTCCTGCTCGGCTTGGTCGACGAAATTGTTTTGCCGCAGGTCGGGCGCAACCGCCGAGCCACTGACCGAAGAGAACCAGTTGTCGGATGACAGGGTCGTGTTACCGATATTGTCCATGCCCCAGCGAAGCCACTGGGCCATCGCCCCGGAGATGGTCAATTCGACCGAGCGGGAGATGGTCGCCCCATCGTAATCCACTGAGATGTCGACGACGAGTTCGCTGCCCGCGGTGCGGACCGGCTCACCGAATTCATAGGTCTGCGTGCCACCGCCTTCCTCGAAGGTGATGTCGTGATTCCGGTCCGATTGAATCGGTACATCGCCGGCGTTCAGATAGAGAGAGAGGTTGGCCAGACGGGCACCATCGATCGGATTCGGTCCTGGATTCCAGACGAAGGGCACCTCGACCCCGCCGGTGACGCGGCTCGGTGCCCGAACATCGCTGATGGAGATGCCACCGACCTTGAACTCGAAGCTGTCGAGCGAGGTCCACATTCGGTCGCCGAAGCCTGAACGCAGAATGACAGGGAAGAATACCTCCTCACCGACGATCAGCGCATTCGGCATCTCGACGTCGAGCAGTGGCATCTGTACCCGGATGTGACTGTCTGTATCCTCACCCCAGATGAATCGAATCGCCGAATCATCTCCCGGCTGGGTGAAGAGAATGCTGCGAATCGCGAAGCTGACCTCGATCGTATCGCCCGATGTGATGGTGCGGGCCGGGATCTCGATATCGACCCCCGTCGAACCACTGCCCGTCATGTAGGTGCCAGGGTTGTCGGATTCCCCTGAATACTGGGTTCCACCGATCATCACGTCGACCGTGGCGTTGGCATGGACCCCCGCCGCATTTTCGACGTCATAGGCGATGTTGAATCTCCAGGTTGCCTCAGGGATGGTCGAGGAATGTTCCCAGACGAGTTTCCATGTGGCGATGACCTCGGTACCCTGCACGGATTGGCTGACCGCCTTGTCCGAGATGCCGACCAGTTCACTGGTGAACGGGGTCAGCGTCGCCTCCGAATTATCTCCGATGAGAAAGAGGTCGAATTCAGTTGAATCACAGCAGACGATTTCTGCACTGACGGTCGTCGCTGTCAGCGGTAGCAAGGCGCCGAGTAGAAGCAGGAGAAGCCCGAAGGCACGGCGGGTGGCATTGACCTGCATCGGCCCCACGACCGAGGATTTCGACTTGAACCCCTCGCACGTGCGAGCGCCGAAGGCGCTCAGCCATGCAGGTGAACCAGATGCCGAGTGCCATCTGCATCGATGCGTTCCAGACGGGCGAATCCCATGCGCTCCAATTGGATGATTGCCCCCGGCTCGAGCGCATTGGTCTCGAGCAATCCCGTGGCGGATACCAACACGCCTTCCTCAGCGATGAGCAGTGTCGCCGGTTGGGAATGCGCACCCGATACCCAGTGAATGATGGGGGTGTTGTCCTGTCGCTCGATGCGGACCACTGTCGCCTGATCTTCGGCAAGCATGACATCTGCGAAATCCTTCAATCGGACCTTCTCCGTTGTCAGGTCATCCGCCGCGACGTGGATGGTGGAATCGAGGGTCCAGGTTCGCACGCCTTTCTCGGGGTACTCGGGGTGGACGGGAAGGGTGACTTCAGGGGGCAGTTCAACGCCTGAAGAGGCCAGCGTGAACGCCATCGGGTCTCGGACGAAAGAGAGCCGACCCGCCTCGGCGTCGACCGCCTTGGAGTTCAGGCTATTCAGCGTCGCCATCGGCACGGCGATGTCCTTCTGCGTCAGCCCGAGGTCGATCCAGAATCGGCGCATCGCGCCATCGTCATAGCCGCGCCTTCGCAACGCCCGCAACGTCGGCAAGCGTGGGTCATCCCAACCAGTGAATTTTCCTTCGGCAATGTCGAGTTTCATCTGACTCGTCGAAAAGCCTCCAAACTCGTGAATCTTGACCCGTCCCCAGTACAGGGTCTCGGGGTATTCCCATCCGAATTTCTCGTAGAGCAGCACCTGTTTCCGCGTGCTGTCCATCAGATCCTTGCCACGGACGATGTGGGTCACGCCCTGCAGGCGGTCCTCGACCGCACTCTGGAAATCGAGCAGTGGCCAGACCTTGTATCGCGTGCCGACCATCGGGTGGTCGGCGTGCTGGATGCGCAGTGCAGGCCAGTCGCGCAGGGCTGGATTGGGCAGCGTCATGTCGGTCTTGATGCGAACCACGGCCCCGCCGGGTTGGATGGTGCCGTCGTTCATCTGGTCCCAAAGGGCCCGGTTTTCTTCGCTTGTTCGGCCTCTGCAGGGGCATTCAGCCTTGTCGATTCGGGTTTGCTTGAAGGATTCTCCACTGCACTCGCACACATAGACGAAATCACGTTCGATCGCCTCCACGGCCATCTCGAGATAGGCATCCATGCTCTCACTGGCTCGAACAATGCGATCTGGTGGGCGCCCCGCCAACCAGGTGAAATCCTCCTCGATCCAAGCATAGGCATCGGGGTCGGGCCGCTTGATGACCGAATCCGTATCGTCGAAGCGTAGGATGACTTCACCCGCGTGCATTCGCGCCAATTCGGCATTGATGACCACGCCACGGGCATGACCGAAGGAGAGCGGGCCGTTGGGGTTCGGTGCGAATCGAAGCACGACCTTTCCATCGACCGCATTCGGCAGTTCGGGTAGGCCTTCGCGGCGCGCCTTGACCTTCTTCTCCAAGGCGTCGGGGGATTCTTCGGCGAGCAATGCGCGGATGTGGTCCAAGCCTTCACTGTCGGCGAGTGCATTCGCCTCGTTCACCTGTTGAGCAATGAATCCACTCAGGGATTTTGCTTGGGAGCGCAGGTCGGGATTCTCGCCCATGACCCGACCCATCACGGAGCCGACCTGCCCTTGACCGTCGTACTCGAGGGCATTCTGAAGGGCGTACTTCCGAAGGAGGGCAGCGACCGCTGGTTCCAACTCGCCCATAGGGCGAATGCGCACAGCGCCCGTTCTTGAAGATGAAGGGCTCAGAACAGGGTTCGTTGGGCGCCCTGTGGGCCGGGGGGCCGTCTCGGAACCGGCGAATCATGTTTGAGACGCCAAGCGTTGGCGACGGTTTTCCACCGCCAGCGCAGGCAATCGTGTGGCGTCTTGCCTTCGATCAATGTTGGTAGGGCTGCGATCGTCTTTGGATCCGAAGGATAGCCCGAGCCGATGTCGATGCCAAGCGTCTGTCCCAACGCTGTGATGATTCGATCCCGTTCGACCTTGGCGATGATCGATGCGCCCGCCACGGCGAGGCAGTGTAGGTCGGCGCCGTGGCGGCTGTCGATGGTCCAACCCGGCCACGGCCAGTCGATTCGACTGGCGACATTGTTGCCAAATCTCGAAGCATCCGTGTCACACGCATCCACCTGCAGGATGCCCTCGCCCTCGATGCGGAGACGTCGAGCCAACGCCGCGAATAGACTGACCTCGTGATCGTTGAGATTTGTCGCCATCATCCCGTGGTCGATGTCGGCCGGACTGGAGATGTGCAATTCGAAGGCCCAGCCTTGTGCACGGATCCATGCATCCAGTTCGACCCGTCGCTCCGCGGAGAGAAGCTTGGAATCGGTGACGCCCATCTCGTGCAATCGTGGTAAATCCGCCTCGGGAATGCGCAGGGCGCCGACCACCAGAGGTCCAATGACGGGGCCGCGGCCGGCTTCGTCGATGCCGATTCGCCACATGGGGTCTCACTCACAGGTCGAGGTCAAGGTCGTTTTTGCTGCTCTCCTTCTTCTCGTCGAGCAAATCTCCGACCAAATCATCAATCGCCGCGTAATCGGCCTTTGAGTCGTGGTGTTCAAGGACGGATTGTGCCGCGTCGACGATGGAATCATCCGGCGCGACTCGTTTTGATTTGGGTGTCGCTTTCATCTGGAATCCCGTCGTGAATGCATCGGCGGGCATCGACGGGCTCTCGATGGACTCCGGCGGCTTCTCGCCGCCATTCTCGAACTTCTCCATCCAATCCTCCACCTTTTCGGGCTCGACGTTCACATGCGCGTGGAGCGCCGCCCATTCGGCATCTTTGCGAGCCCGGTGCTCCACGGCACGCAACAGCAACATCGAGCCGATGGCGATGACAATCAGCGATATCAGCACCTGATTCCACGCCACCCAGAAGGCGGCGAGATTCTCGACGAATTTTTCCAAACCACTCGGCTCAACGATGTTCTCGGGCCGCCATTGTTCAGCCAGATAGTCGTGTGTGGTTCGATTGGTGAAGAGGATGCCAGGCTCGAGCGTGCTGCGCATCTCGACCGTGATCTCTGCCGTGCCATTCATCTTCTGATCGCGCGGCAACTCCACCCAAGCTCGGAAAGTGAATTCGGTGCCCGGCGGAATGTCGTGCAGAATGAAGTGATTCGGCGTCCCATCATCGCTCTCCCAATCGCTTGTGAACGGGGGGATCAATCCGAATTCCGTCCACACATTCGTCGACAGGGTCACATCGAGTCCATCGTCGGCATTGCCGGTGTTGACCAGTGTATATGCGACGGTGATATTGTCCAGATCGTCGACCGATTCGCCATTCGATTCAATCTTCCACGAGATCATCGTATCGACCTCGATCTCGGTGAGCGCGAGCGCCATACCGATGCCATCCGCGGTTTCCAGCGTGAACATCGGGTTGAATTCAACGCCCGCCTGAAGGCCTTCATCGAGTTCGAACACGACGGTGATCTGACTGGAATCCCACGGGTTGAGATCAAACTGGGATTCCTCAAGGGAGATGGTCAAGCCCGCCGTCTCGGTGGCGCTGAGTTCGTATGAATCGTGGTAATTGCCCGTGTTCTGGATCCAGATGGTCGCGTCGCAGTGCCCGCCGGGCAGAATCTCATCGCAGCCGGAGACCAAATCGAGAACGGCATTTCTCTCGCGCAAGATACTGACCTCGAGAATGACTGAATAGACCTGTTGGTTGGCCCTGCTGCTCCAGGTCGTGAACTCGACCCACATGGTGCCGGACGGGTCGTCGGGCGCATCGAATTCCAACTGAACTGTGCCGCTGCTATACGCACCGAGATCATTGACATTGTACAACTCGAAAATGCCGACGGACCAGCCACCCTCCTGGAATGAGATGGCGGCTTGTTGACCGGGAATCGGCACCCCCGCCTCGGTCACGGGACGAATCCGAACCGCCAGCGATGCCGCTTCATTGCCGAGATTGCGAACCGTCACCGGCACGCGCACCTTGAGGTCGGGGTCGACGGTGTCATCGATCGGTTCGGCTACGATTTCAGCCCCGTGCCAAGCCATCACCTCGATGGTGAATGACCAGGTGTCCACATCGCCGTCGTCTTGGCTCACGGCCTCGACGGTGAAGCCATGCCTCGACCCCGCCAAGGGCAGCCCCATCTCGACCAGGGGAACCGAGATCGAAAATTGCACCCAGTGCAAGGAATCGCTCTCCATCGGCAGGACCATCGCATTGGCCGGATTTCCATCGCCATTCGACCAGGACATCTCCCAGTCGCTATTCGAAATGATGCGAATCAAGGCGGTGTCGGCAAAGGATGCATTGTTCGTGATGTTGACCGCGATCCCCGTGCTGATGCCCGGCGCGATGCGGAAGTTCGAACCGTCATTGCTACCGAACCAGAGATTGCTCCCCCCGACGCCTCCGCCGGGGCTCTGCCAGGGGTAAACATACGTCGGTGTATTGTTGAAGACGGCCGCATCCGCGGCCTGCTGCAATTGCATTCTCGTGTTCGAATTGAGCCCAACATCATCGGGCAATCCAACCGAGGAGGTCCCAGCGAGCGTCGCGTGAATCACACAGGCGGCAAGATACGAACCTCGCGCCGAAGGGTGGGCACCATCACTCGAATACAACGTGTAGAAGAGAGATCCAGAATCGGTCGGTGTTCCACCCGCCGCCACGATATCATCGTAGATCACCTGGAATGCCAACCCCACGGGTGCGATGTAGGCGGTGCGCTCCGCATCCGTCAAGTTCTCAGCATACAATCGATATCCAGATTCAAGATTGGCCTGCATCGTTGGATAATCCGGATTGCGAACCGCATTGGTCGAATCCCCATCACGATATCCCCAGGTCTGGAAGAAGACCGTCTCAGCATCCGCATCCTCAATCATCGAATCGAGACGAATCGCCCCGTCTTTACTGTCCTGCCAATTGGTGGAGGACTCCGGCGGGAAGGACGGAACCTGACTCTGATCCTGCAGCACGACGTAGTCAAAATCGTTCGTCGTCAGCCTCGTATGCCATTGATGGCCCGGTGTCTCGGCATTGTCAGCATGCTCGACCAGCTTCATGCCGCCACCGGTCAGATCGCTGATCGCCGCCGGGTGACCTGCATCATCAAAAACCGATTGCACACGGTCGCGCAAAGAGTTCGCAGACGTGTATGAATTTCCCATCAAGAGCACATCGTGGATGCCATCCGACGGCGACTCCTCACGCGATGGAACCTCTGTGAGGTTCGAGAGAGACGGTGCCCACGACATGCACAGCAGGGCGAGGAGGACGAGGGGGACGAGGAACACACGCCCACGCATGCCCGCCGCGTCGGTTTCGGCTGCTATAATCCATTGGGGCGGCCTGTGCGGGGCGGTGCATTGAAGATGGGGCCTGAGCACTCGTACACGATGCCCCTGTGGTGGCCCTTCCGCCGTCGAGAGCCGGTCGATACCGGATTTGAGGAAGTCGGCTACACCGGCGAGGAGGATACCGAGGATACCCTCGCCGACCGGTCTCATGTCGAGTCCGAGGAATTCCAGGATGCCATGGCCATTCTCACCGCTTCTACCGAAACTGCACCCGCTGGTGAACCCGCGCCGAAACCCGGCGAAGGCGAGGGTGGATGGGTCGACAATAACGATGGGTACTGGTATTGGAAGAAGGCCGACGGGACCTTCGATCCCACGCCCCACATCAAACGGCCCGATGGCAGCATGGAGCCGTACACCGGTTAGAGAATGGGGTCTGGAATGATCCCGGCGATCTTGTCGACGTCGAATTCGCCGGCATGGATTGGCACCTTTAGTCCAAAGGTCTCGGAGACGGCGGGGTCGATCTCGCCGAAGCAACCGACCCATTGTCCTTCGACGAGGACCTTCGACCCGCGTCCCGCAAGGTAGGCCGAATCATCTTCGAGCGGCTCGAATGTGACCTCGAGTTCTCGACTGAAGGCACCGAGGTCACGAAGCAGCGCTTGTGCGACGCCTTTGGCCGCGGTGAATCCGGTGCCGACCTCGGCACAGGTCCAAGCGACGCGGGTCGCGTTGTGGTGGTCTCTAACAACGGTGCCGAGTTCGTAAACGCGCTGCGGAAGTTCGTGATGTCGATTGGCGGCGAGCAGGTTGAGCAGGCTCGGCATGATGCTTTGCCGCATGATGGTGTGGTCGACGGTGATCGGGTTGTGCAGGGTCGTGACCGCGGTACTGGGTTCGGCACGGATGCGGTCGAATTGATCGGATTCGTTCGACAGGGTCAGGCTTGTGACCTGTTGGAGTCCATTGGCTTGGAGGGATTCCTTGATGCGGCGGTGGAAGTGGCTTGCCGGGAGGGGAATGCCCGCCTTCGATTGGGACGAAAGCGCGGAGCCGAGGCCTTCGTAGCCGATGCCGGTCGCGACCTCTTCGACAAGGTCCACGGGGTGGAGGATGTCCGCGCGCCATCGTGGCATTTCGATGACGTATTCCTGTTCGCCGACGGCGGTATCGGCCATGCGGTCGGCGGTGAGCGGGCCGTCGGTGACGGTTCGCATCTGGATGAATCGGCCACCCATGCGGTCGATGGCCGCGGTGATTTCCTGCTTGTTGAATTCGCGGCCGAGAATCTCTTCCAGCAGTCGCTTGGGCAGGAAGACGCGGCGCGGCCGCCCGTTGGGGGTTCGTTCTTCGACGCCGTGACAATCGGTGATGCCAATCGTTTCGACGGTGCCGCCGCGCGCAGTGAAGGCGAGGCAGATGAGGAGGAGGCTCGCCTCACAGGCGCGTTTGTCCCAGCCTGTGACGTCGATGAAGAAGTCAGTCGTGGTCTCGGTCACCGTTGTGTGGTCCCCATTGATGATTGGGGGGAATGAGAGGACGCGGTCCGCCACGTCGACGATGACGGGGAATCGGGTGAATCCTTCGAGCAGATGGGCGTATTCCATGCCTTTGGGATGGCTGTCGAGAATCTCTCGGATGCTTCGGCGTTGGGTCTCTGCGAGCGGGATGAAACTGTAGGCTTCTGGCACAGTGATGACGCGGAAGGGTGGGGCCAGTGTTCCGAGGTCGTGGACGCCGATGGATGCGCGCCGGCGTCGGCGTCCGATGCTGAAGTGAAGTTTCTCCTGATGGTCCATCAATGCCTGGATGAAGGCGTCGTTATCCTCGGGGGTGGACCCGTTGTCGACGCCGCGAACGATCGCCCCGAGAATGACCGGGCGAACGGTGGCAAGACTAGGGTCGACATCCATCGTGATATCGCCATCGACGGTGGGCAATTCTGGGGCTCCACCCTTGCGATGTAGGAAGGCCCGTGCCGCGTGGGCCATGGTTTCGGGGCTCAGCAGGTCGGCGCGGTCGGGGAAGACCTCGATTTCGATCTCATCGGCGTCGCAGGCTTCGACGACGCAGCCGATGTTGGACAATTCCGCCTCCCACAGCCACGGGTCGTGTTCGACATCATGACGCGCCTGAAGGGCGCGCAGGGTGGCGTGGTCGAAGGTGACTGTTGGCATGGTATTCCCTCACTGCCCCATCCACTGGGGGAGCGGGCGGTCATAGCCGGCGAGTCGGAGCCCGCTCTGTGCTGCCGTGTCATGCTCGAGCGCGCGCAGGTGTCGTCGGTTGAGTTTCTCCATCTCATCGATGCCGAGATCGGTCATGCGCCCGCGCAGGTCGGCGGCGAATTCTGCCAGCCAGGTTTCGATGGCGCTGGCGCGGGCTTTCTGAGTCGAGGGTTCGGTATCTTCACCGAAGGGGTCGACCGCGATCAGGCCGCAGCCGGCGGCCGCGGCGATGAGTGCATCGTCGGCGTTCGCATCCCATGGCAGGTCGAGGATGTGGAGTTCTTCCGCGGTATTTGTATCTCGGGCGGACAGGCCGATTCGAGGCAGGGCGGCCGCGGCGGCCATGCCGAGGCCGGTGGTCAAGCGGATGAGAACGCCATCGATCGGTTGGTCGGCGACCATTCGATGCAGGTTGGAAATCCGGTCGACCCGACCGGAGATGAGCACCGGTTCCGACTCGCCGAGGTGGGTGCGCAATGCGGTGAGGAGTGCAGCGACCTCGCCGTCGTGCAGGGGTGGCAAATCATCGAGGTCGAGCACGAGCCCTGAAGCCTTGGTCAACAGACTGTCGGCATCCTCAATATTGCCCAAGCCAATGCGCACCAAATCGAGCGGGCGCGGGTCGGCATCGACCAGGCAGGGCTGGTTGGAGAGCAGGGTTCCTGTGAGTCCCTTACCGCTGCTGAGCACCGGCAGGACGGGCAAAGGGAATGCGATGCCGTCGTCCTCTTCCCCGCGCGTGAGTAGGCTGACGCAATCCAGAGGCGCGCTCGCATCGATGGCCGTCTCGCCCGAGACCAGACCGATTTCGCTGAAGTCACCCCAGACCGTCTGGAATGGGGCGTTGCTCGGAATGGCTGAGGCTGCATCGGCTTCGATGACGATGGCATCTTTTGAGACCGAGAGTTCGTGTTCTTCGAGAATGGCTGAGATCAATGTGTGCTCGGGCTTGGAGATGGTGCGCTGTTTGGCCCCTTCTCCCTCCGGCTTCACCCGGCCGTCGACGATGATTTTCCCGCCGGTCATGCCTTGGCCTGCATCGACCGCACAATCCCCTGTGATGATGACGAGGCCCTCGGTCATGCCGATGCCGATGCGCCGACCCGCATTGCCGCGGACGATCAGCTCTCCACCGGACATCGCGCCCGCGGATTCATCCCCCACACTGCCGGAGACAAAGATGCGGCCACCGCTCAGGCCGTGTCCACAGCGGGCGCCAGCATCGCGTTCGACGACCAGTCGTCCGTCGGTGGTGAAGGCGCCGAACCAACCGAGCGCATTCCCCTCCAAGGTGAAGGCACCACCTTTGCAGCAAGCCGCTGTGAAATCGCCGAGGTTGCCCAAGAGTCGAACACGCGCCCCCTCCGGTAGATGCGACGCGATGCCGATCTCGCCTTCCTTGGGTTTTGCATCCCCTTGTTGGCCCCAGCCAATCTTGATCGCCCGGTCGAGTTGGATGGCCTTCTCGAGATTGTCCGAGAGGTTGCGGTTGAGCTTGAGGCTCTTCGCAATTTCATCCGACATTGGACTCCCTCACGCCCCTCCGGGGTGCTCTCCCTCTTGATGCTGACCCCGCGATAATGGGCCATGGGTGCAGGTTGTTCAGGGGTTCACACCTGCCGGAGGGTGAAGAACAAAAAACTCAATCTCCACTTCACACCACATGGCCGCACCAGCTTCGACGTTGATTTCGGGGAATGTCGATGCGAAGAGTGCCACCGTCGTCACCGGGGAACGACGGGCTGCGCTCGAGGCCGAGGTCGACGCCACCCGTCGACGTATGCGAATTGGCAAACTGGTCTTCGGACTGATGATGGTGCCCGTCGGGATTTACTTATTTTCAGATGCGAATCGTGGCTCGCCCTTCCTTCTTTCATTCGGAATCACCTCGGCCCCTGCACTCCAAGCAATCTCATGGGCGGGGTTGGCCATTCTCACATCTCCGATCTTTTATCTTGAATATTGTTGGCGGGATGCGAAGAAGCGATTGAAGGCCTTTGAGGAGCACGACTGAACTTCGTTTTCGGTGTTTCCGCACACAGGGGCATGTTCATAGGTGGCCGTCAGGCGGCCTCGGAGTGCTGACTTCAGCGATTCGGGGGCGTAGGAATGGACAAAATCAAGGTCGCAATCAATGGCTACGGCACCATCGGCAAGCGCGTCGCGGACGCCGTCGATGCACAGGATGACATGGAGATTGTCGGCGTCACCAAGACCGGCCCTTCGTTCGGTTGCGACCTCGCCGTCAAGAAGGGATTCCCGCTCTATTGCACCTATGATACACCCGACAGAATCGCCCGCTTCGCAGAGCAAGGCTACACCTGCGCGGGTGGCTTGTCCGACCTGCTCGCAATCTCCGACATCGTCGTCGATTGCTCACCCGGAAAACTCGGCGATGAGAACCTCGCGAAGTACAAGGCTGCAGGCATCAAGCACATGTTCCAAGGCGGTGAGAAGCACGCCCTCACCGGCCGCTCCTATACATCGTCCGCGAACCACACGGACAACCTGAACGTCGATGGCACCCGTGTTGTCTCCTGCAACACGACTGGTCTCTCTCGCACTCTCGTGCCGCTATACGAGCACTGCGGCTCCCTTCAGGTCGAGTGCACGATGATCCGTCGCGCGGCCGACCCCGGCGATTCCAGCAAAGGACCGATCAATGCCATCAAGCCGGTGCTCAAGGTGCCCAGCCACCACGGACCCGATGTGATGACGGTCAAGCCTGAGATTCAGATCAACAGCCTCGCTGTGGCCGTGCCGACCACCCTGATGCACTTGCACTCCATCATCGCCGACCTGCCCGCAGGGCATGGCCTCACCACCGAGTCGATCATTGAGATGTGGAAAGAGACCCCGCGCGTCATTGTCATGCACGGTGGAGACAACCGCATTCCGACCACCGCTGAGGTCATGGAGATGGCCCGAGACATCGGCCGCAAGTGGGGAGACCTGCACGAGATCTTCGTCTGGGAGGACGGGGTCAAGCT
>Ga0114993_10000116_pt1 | contig 82781 bp, 65 predicted proteins | sample ArcticOcean_MG_C_FD_87042 | JGI IMG/M metagenome (GOLD analysis project Ga0114993, IMG submission 87042) | Marine microbial communities from western Arctic Ocean - ArcticOcean_MG_CB2_150 | ecosystem: Environmental > Aquatic > Marine > Oceanic | place: Arctic Ocean: Canada Basin | collected... | reverse complement strand
TGAAAGCTCAGACCTTAGCTCAACGCAAACGCTACAACCACCTGCTCCGGGAGTCCCAGAACACGGCCATTTCCACCTGATCTCTCCTTAACGAAAGTGTCCCACTTTTGCTGGTTGCCAACAGGCTTTAGCCTGCGACTTGCTGAAATCCCAATCGACATCACTGAGATTCATTTCTCGATTGCTAATCAACTTTCTCTCATCCCTCTACGACACTTGGAAGTGGCCCCAAGTATATAACCGAGCGCGGGCTTTATGCCCGCTTACAGCGGCGTTAAATGTGTATATCTGCTGGCGATTTTAATTCGTACTTTACGAGGTCTTCTCGGTTCGGTTCGGTTTGGTTGTTATTCTAGTATTGAATGGAATTTTCTGGCGTCATGGTCAGCATACATCGTCTAATCCGCTCGCAGAACGCCGATATGCCATAAACGGGGGGGATCTCTCTTCGATAACTCTGCGCGCAGAACGTAAACTAAAGTCTAGTCTTAAATAAACTTTGGGGAGTGATTTGTTTGCTATCAGCAATCCAGAGCATGTCATTCATTGTTCCTAAATGCTGAACGGAATCCATAGAAGGTCATCGGCTGCACCCACACCACTGTTTTACGCCCAGCTATCCATCCCCAACCCCGCCCCCCCACTCACCCACCATCCCACCGCGCCCGCAGCGTTGCCACGTACACCTTTTCGTAGTCCCCTAGATGGCCGTTAGCCGTGTCGTCGGCTAAGCGTTCGGCCCAGAGGTATTCCACGTCGCCCCAGATTATGGGGTAGGGCGGCTCGTCGAAGAAGTTGGTGACGGCGGCCAGGGGGTCGGCGCCGTCCGAGTAGCCCATGAACTGGAAGTTGTCGTAGGTGTTGCCTTCGTTGGAGACGAAGCGGCCTTTCATGGCGGCCAGGACCAGGTAGGAGGACATCGGTAGCGGTCAGCTTTCAGCGGTCAGCGGTCTGCTTTTTTCGGTATGACTGCTGGGGCTGTTGGCTTTTTCCTCCTTGTTGAGGCTGAGGCGGGTTGGCTTGGGTGCAGCAAAGGGTCTGCGACGGTCAGCCTTGGCAGATTCTTCGTCGCTTCACTCCTCAGAATGACAGGGGCGGGACCAAAAAAGCTGAAAGCTGATGGCTGTTAGCTGACAGCTAGCCTTTCCGCAGGATGTGCACCGTCGTTACGTCTCCGGCGCCGGAGCATTGGGCCACCCCGACCCGTGCGTTGGCCACCTGACGGGGGCCAGCCTCGCCGCGCAGTTGGGTCACCGTCTCGTGGATCATGCGGATGCCCGACGCGCCGAAGGGATGCCCCATGGCCAGCAGCCCGCCGTCGGTGTTCACCGGAATATCGCCGGTCAACGCCGTGCGTCCCTCCACCGTCCCCTGCCAGGCCTCGCCGAAGGGGAAAAGGTGCAGCGCCTCGATCTGCTGTAACTCGCCAATAGTAGCCGCGTCATGGACCTGCACCAGGTCAACGTCCTCGGGGCCCAGGCCGCTCATCTCGTAGGCCTGGAGCGCCGCTGGCTCCGTGCGGTAGGGACTGAACGCCGAATGGTCGGCGCCACGTCCGTTGTACTCGCCTGAGGTCAACACCGCCGCCGCTATCGAAACCGCCCTACTCTCGTCGATGCCATACTTGGCCAGGTCTTCGCGGGCGCAGAGCACCGCCGCCGCGCCGCCCTCGCTGGTGGGGCAGCACTGGTACAGGGTCAAGGGGTCGGCGATCATCCGCGAGTTCAAGACCTCTTCGATCGTGTAGGTGTCCTTGCGGTGAGCGAAGGGGTTCATGGTCGCGTTCTGCCGGGCCTTGACCGTCACCTGGGCCAGGGCCGTGGCCGGAGCGCCGGTCTCCTCCATGTAGCGCTTGCCGCGCAGAGCGTACCCGGCCATCATGTGGTCGCCGCCGATGTACCGCTCCGGGGCGTCTTCGGGAGTCACAGTGACCGGCCCGCGCGGTACCTTCTCCGCGCCAAAAGCCAGGGCCATGTCATAAAGTCCGGTGGTGATGCCCCAATAGGCCTGCCAGAAGGCCGTGGAGCCGCTGGAGCAGGCGTTCTCGACGTTCACGATGGGAACGCCAGTCAGACCCAGCTTTGACAGCGTGGTCTCGCCCACGGACATGCCCTGGTAATAGACGTGCCCGAAGTAGGCGATGGCGATGTCCTTCCATTTGACGCCGGCGTCTTCCAATGCCGGAAGCACCGCCCCGATGGCCAGGTCGCCCAGGTCTTTTTCGGGAAAGCGGCCGAAGGGGTGCAGGCCAACGCCCACCACCATAACCTCACGGCCGGGTTTTATCTTGTTCATCATGGGATCGTCTTAAGACACTCCATATGCTTATTAGGGTCTGCCTAGCCAATACGATGGCCGACGACGATGGTGTGCAACTGCTAAGACTTCGACTGCTTCCTCGGATTCGCGGAAATAAACTGTGAACGGAAAACGCCTCAGCGCCGCACGGCGGATATCCGGGCCATGCCGGACGGGATACTGGGCGGGAGCTTCACAAACCAACTCCAAGAGCGATTCGAATTCGGCAAGATAGGACGTGCCAAGTCCCGCTCGTTGAGTCTCGTAATAAGCGACGGTTTCAAGATGCTCTGCTGCGGCCTCGAGGTGAAACCGGTAGATCACCGTAGCAGGGCTCTGGCCTTCTTTCGGACTTCATCGGCCGAGATGGGTTGGACATCACCACTGTCCAATTCCCTGGCCCTGCGCGCAGCTTCAATCAGCCATATCTCTTCAGATTCATCATCCGAAAGATCGTCGAGGCTCAGAAGAAGCTTTTGTGCGAGTTTTGCTCGGTCTTCGGGAGGCAGGCCAAGCGCCTCGTGTTCAATGGCTTGCGGGTCCATGTCGTCACCTCACGTTTCTCTTGTGCCTAGCCTACGCAAATGGTACACCAGCCGGGATTTTTCTTGTCGACGGACGTTCTCTTGACTAGGCAGGACGCCATTTATAGACTGCCTTGTCGGGTCCGCCGTTCTCGGCCGGCACCGCCTGGATTGTCATCTCCACCGCCATGCCTATTTTGAGGTCGTCGTGCTCGCAGTCGATGACCTCCGCCAGTACCTGGGGGCCCTGGGGCAGCTCAACCTGGCCCAACACGTAGGGAACGTCACCGGGCCAGCCGGCGGGCGGGATCCTGACGATTGTGTAGCTGAACAGGATGCCCTTGCCGCCAAGTTCCACGGCTTCAAGCTGAGTAGACGTGCACGACTGGCAGAAGATCGCGGGGCCGAAGACGGTCGTGCCGCATTCCTTGCAGTTGAAGCCGATCAACGTGCCTTCTAGCGCACCCTTAGAGGCGTCGTCATTGGTAATCTTGAGCCGGTTTGGGTCAACTGAAACCGGCAGTGCCGGTTGTTCTGTGTCTGGCATATCGGGCATTATACAGGCCCATTGACCGCCCATGCGTCTCATGTTAGCTTGAGTTCGCCTGGCGACTAGCGCAGGCAGTAATATCAAGGGGATTTTCCAGCACATGGCAACCGAATCAAAAAAGGCTTGGGAACAATCACTCGGCCAGTTTCTCGAAGAAGTTGTGGCCCGCGACCCAGGCAAGACATTCATCGAGATCGGCGGTCTCAGCCGCACCTACCAAGAGTTCTTTGACGGCGTCAAGAAGTCGGCCGCTATGTTCTCGGGAATGGGCATCGAGAAAGGCGACCGTGTGTGCCTGTTCATGCCCAACTGCATCGAGTACGTCTACTCCTGGTTCGGCTTGTCCTTAATCGGAGGCATCGCCGTCCCGGTGAACACCGCCTACAAACGCGACGAGATGGCCTACATCCTGAACAATGCCGAGGCCAAAGGTCTAGTCACCGACCCATCCCTGGCCGATGTTGCCGGGGCCGCTGCCGAGATGGCCCTCAGTGTGCAGGTCAAACTGCTGCGGGGGGTTGAGGGCGACGTGCCCGCTGGCTGGACCGACTACGGTGCTGCGCACGCTGATTCTCAGCCCCTGGCGACGCTACCCGAGATTTCTCCCCACGATATCTCCATGCTGGTCTACACGTCCGGCACCACCGGCAACCCCAAGGGGGTCATGTGCACCCACCTGATGTATGTGGCCGCCGGACAGGGGTTCGCCCACTGGACCCAGGCCACGTCCGACGACCGGTTCTTCACCTGCCTGCCCTACTACCACGCCAACATCCAGTACTACTCGACCATGGGAGCACTGGCTGCCGGCGGGACGCTGGTGGTGGTCGACCGATTCAGCGCGTCCCGGTTCTGGGGCCAGGTGCGCGACGCTAAAGCCACGGTGGTGAACTTCATCGGCATGATGATGCCGGTACTCTCCAAGAACGACCCGTCGCCCGACGACAAAGACAACACGGTCCGGCTGTTCTATGGCTCGCCGTCATTTCCGCCCGAGTTTCTGGGCGACTTCCAAGACCGCTTCGACACCAACATCATCGTCGGCTTCGGTATGACCGAGACCTGCTTCGGGACCATCGAGAATATCGGAGAAGAACGGCGCGCCGGTTCATCCGGAGGGCCGCGGCAACACCCACAGCCCGGTTTCGAGAACCAGGTGCGGATCGCCGACGCTGTCACCGGCGTGCACGTGGGCATCGACACCATCGGCGAGATCACCATCCACAACCCGGCCATCATGCCCGGCTACTGGCGCAACGACGAGCAGAACGTCGAGACGCTGCGGGACGGCTGGCTCTACACCGGCGACCTGGGCTGGGTGGATGCGGACGGTTTTTTGTATTTCGTCGACCGCAAGAAAGACATCATCCGCCGCCGTGGGGAGAACATCTCGTCCCAGGAAGTGGAGAACGTGATCAAGCGGCATCCAAACGTTCTGGATTGCGCAATCTTGGCTGTCCCCTCCGAGTTGGGAGAGGACGAGGTCAAGGCCTACGTCACGCCCCGGGAAGGCGCCACGCCCGACCCCGAAGAACTGATCCACTGGTGCGCCGAGAACCTGGCCTACTTCAAAGTGCCCCGCTATTGGGAGATCAGGGACGAACTCCCCCGCACACCAAGTCTGCGGGTGCGGAAAGACGTCCTCCGCCAAGAAAAAGAAGACCTGATAGAAGGCTGCTTCGACATGGAAGCCGCCGGCATAAAATTACGCTGACCGCTTACCACCCGTGAGGAACAAGCAAATGCCCGAGAAAAAATACTGGCTATTCAAATCCGAGCCCAACGCCTATTCCTTCGATGACCTGATGAATGAAGCCGACGGCTGGGCCGAGTGGGACGGCGTCCGCAACTACCAGGCCCGGAACTACATGCGCGATGACATGAAAGTGGGCGACCAGATCCTCTTCTACCACTCCAATGCCAAACCCATGTCGGTTGTGGGCATAGCCAGCGTCGTTCGTGAAGGCTATGACGACTTCCACGGCCTTGATCCAGACGACATGCACTACGACCCCAAAGCCACACAGGGGAACCCCATCTGGTCGATGGTCGACATCCATGGAGAACGCCCCCTGGCCCGGCCGGTAACCCTGGCCGAAATCAAAGAAAACCCCAAGCTACAAGACATGCTCCTCATCAGAAAGGGCATGCGCCTGTCCATCCAACCCGTGACCAAAGAAGAATACGACGAAGTCCGATCAATGGGTGGCGCCTAGGCGAGACTGCCATGCGTGCTATGAGAAAATAGCAGCCACGCCCAACCGTTCGTCCTGAGCTCCGTCGAAGGATGCGCATAAGTCATGGTGTTGATAATTTTGACTCTACCAAACAGATGGTTCGACAGGCTCACCACGAACGGGACCAGCATTATTTCTCATCATGATTTGCGGGACCGATAACAATAAAACCGGGAAGGCTCAAACCTGAGATTCCCTAGAGGATAGTGAATACCATGAGCGTTTATTGGAAAACCATGAGAAGGGGTCAGAACCTGATCATTGACGATACTTCAGGACTCGAAGAGGTCATCGGAGGGTACCGGGAGAACAAGGGCGGCATCGACGCCTATGCCAGGACCATGGGGTATGAACCGGACCGCTCGAGAAAGGGCTTCGACTCGGTCGAGGACGCCAAAGCGTTCGTGGAATCGTTCACCCCTTGGGACCTTTTCGGCGTCCGGGACATGACCGTTGAAACCGAGGTCAGGCCGATCGCCGACTGAGCTCCAGTATATTTGATCCCCTTCAAGGAGCGTCTATGTCACGCATACAAACCGCTCAGGAAACGAAGCTCTCTCCCGACATTCAGGCCAAGTACGAAGCGGCCACCAATACTGCCACGGGCCTGCCGTCCACCTTCCAGTCCCTGTTCGCCAATCCTCAGATCGGGTCCGGGCTGGCCGGACTTCACGAAGCTACCAGTAACGCTGGCCTGGAACCATGGGTAACGCTCACCGTGGCCCTCACTGTGGCGCACGAACGCGATAACCAGTCCCTATGGGCCTCACTCGATCCTTTGGCACGTGAGGCTGGCGTCAGCGACGCGGTCATCGACGGTATCGCAGCCGGGACAGCGCCGCGCGGACTCCTGCCCAAAGAGGGCATCTGGGTACACTTCACCAAAGAGGTGCTCCAGGACAAGATGCGCGATTCCACCTGGCAGTCCACAACACACCTGGTCGGCGATGAAGGCGCAGTCGCCCTGGCGGTGACGGCGTGTTACTACGACATGATGGCCCGCTTAAACCGGACGTTTGACTTGGAAACCGCTTAGCGAATTCACGGAGGCCCAACGACATGCCAGACTACAAATACGAAACGCTGCTGGTGGAACAGGATGAGTCCGTCCTGACCATCACCCTCAACCGCCCCGAACGGTTGAACGCCGTTGACCGGACGATGCACCGGGAGTTGGAAGAGGTCTTTGGCGAGGTGGCCTTCGACGGAACTGTCAGCGCGGTGGTGGTGACAGGCTCCGGCCGCGGGTTCTGCTCGGGCGGCGATGTCCGGGCCATGGACGAACGCGGGTCGGAAAATGTGCTGGAACAACGCCCCATGGGGGCCGTTTCCCAGAGCGGCCGCCGCATTTTACATAACATGCTCTGGGTGGAACAGCCCATCGTCTGCGCCCTGAACGGTGTGGCCGCCGGATTGGGCGCGACCATCGCCCTTTTCTGCGACATCATCTACGCATCGGACCAAGCCCGAATCGGCGACACTCACGTCAAGGCTGGTCTGGTGGCCGGCGACGGTGGCGCCGTCATCTGGCCACTGCTGGTGGGAGTAGCCAAGGCCAAGGAACTGCTGATGACCGGCGACATCATCGACGCCGCCGAGGCAGAACGCATCGGACTGGTCAACAAGGTAGTCCCCCACGACCAACTTATGACCGAAGCAATGGACCTGGCCCGCCGTCTGGCCAACGGGCCGGCGATGGCCATCAGAGGCACCAAGCACGCCATCAACAAGAAGATCTGGGCCGACCTGAACCTGACCCTGGACATGGGCCTTGCTTTGGAAGAGCGTAGCTCCCGCCACCCCGACCACAACGAGGCCGCCCGGTCTTTCGTGGAAAAGCGCGCCCCCGAATACAAAGGGACTCTTTAGCGAGCTCAAATCGATGAGCTACCTTGCCGATCGTTCGTGTTGATATGCGTTGTCATCCGTTCGTCCTGAGCTTCGACTGAAGTCGAGAGTCTCGATAGAATCGGACCCCGTCGAAGGGCGTTGGCGCAATCATGGTTCGACGGAGCTCACCACGAACGGATCACTCCGATACTGTCTAGAAATCAAGCATTCATTTGTTAGGTTAAAGGGAGCCCGGTCTTGGCCAACAACGACAAACAAGCTGCCAGGGCGTTTCACGACGCCACGAAATTGAGCTACATCAACCTGCTGACCAAGCCGCCGCTGTACAAGTCCTATCCCGGCCTGACTCAGATACCTTTGCCCGAAGCAGCGCCTCCTGGGATGTCTACGTTAGAGGCGATATCCGGCGCTCCATCAGCAGAAGCCAGCGATTTTGACCTGGCTGCGGTTGCCCAACTGCTCCACTTCTCCGCCGGCCTGATCAGAAAAAAGAACCTGGCCGCCGCCGGGGAGGTCCACTACCGGGCCGCCGCCTCGGCCGGGGCACTCTACCCCATCGAACTCTACCTGGTCTGCGGCGACCTGCCGGGCCTGCCGGCCGGCGTCTACCACTACGCCCCAGCCGACAACGCCCTTACCCAGTTGAGGGAAGGCGACTTCCGAGGCAACCTGGCTGCGGCAACGGCTGACGAAAGCCTGGCTTCGCTACCCGCCACGGTCGTCAGCACGGCAGTGTTCTGGCGGAGCGCCTGGAAGTACCGCACACGGGGCTACCGTTACTGCTACTGGGACAACGGCACGGTGCTGGCCAACCTGCTGGCAACGGCCAACTCGCTGGGTCAACCGGCCCGCGTGCTGACGGGCTTTATCGACCGGGACGTTGACGCGGTCCTGGGCGTTGATTCGGTACAAGAAGCGAGCACCTGTGTCGTGGCGCTAGGCCAGGTTGGTAGTCCAGGACCGTACGCGGCGCAGGCACTTCCTGACATCAGCTCAGGAGACCTGGGCTTCACTGACGCCATCGCCTACCCGGATTCTGACCTGCTCCACGCTGAATCTTGCCTGACCTCCGCCGAATATGTCATGGAGTGGCGAGGGCATGTACCCGGGAGAGAGACGACCGCCAAGGCAAGTGTGGCGTCCGGGCCATTGGGCGAGGCGGTACTCCAGCGGGGCTCTACCCGCCGGTTCGCGAGAGAGGATATCTCGTTGGACCAGCTTTCGGCCTTACTGACGGCAGCCTCTTCTACGATGCCCGCTGATTTTGGCGGCGGTCTGACGGAGCCCTACCTGATCGTTAACGCCGTGGAGGGATTGCAGTCAGGCGCCTACCACTTCTCCAGAGAGTCCGGTGAGTTGGAACTCCTGAAAGAGGGCGAGTTTCGCGAGGAGGCTGGGCACCTGTGCTTTGAGCAGGCTCTGGGGGCGGACGCCAGCGCCGTTATCTACTTCATGGTCGATTTGGAATCGGCTACGGAGAGATTCGGCAATCGGTGTTACCGGCTGGCACAACTCGAGGCCGGGGTGATGGGCGGGAACGTCTATATAGCAGCCCATTCCTTGGGATTGGGCGCCACCGGCATGACGTTCTTCGACGACGCCGTGACCGCTTTCTTCTCGCCACATGCCGCGGGCAAAAGCTTGATGTTCCTGGTGGGACTTGGCCGCACCGCGACGCCCAACCGGGTCAGGCCCTTCCGCTCGAAGTACGGCGTTCTTAAGGACTCGCTGGCCAGGGGCGCCGGCGGAGACCGGCGTCCCGTGCCAGACTGGCTCTACAGCAATTAAACGCCGGACTAGCCGATAGAATTCTTGCGGATATGCTCCAGCGCCATCTGCATGTGCCACTCCATGGCGCCCAGGCCGACCACTCTGACGCCCATGTCGAATAACCGCTTGGCGGCGGCGGCCATCGAGTCGAAATCAGGCGAGTCCAGGCCCATGTTGTACATGATGGCCGCGCCGTTATTCTCGGCGGTCTTCACGGCTTTTTCCACCAGGCGCATTACCTTGGGGTCTTCGTACTTGAAGGGCACGCCCAGTATCTTGGTGACATCGCCGGCCGCCAGCCAGACCAGTTCTATGCCATCGATGGCCAGGATCTCGTCCAAGTCGTTCAGGGCGCCTTCGCTCTCGACTGTTGGGACGATCAGGGTTCCTTTACGCACCTTGTCGGCGTAGTCCGGGAATTCTTCGGCCGTCCAGAACCGCCGGAGGTGTATCTGACGGTGCCAGTCTTCTTTGAGTTCCACAAGGTCGCGGACCTCCTGCGCGGAGCCCACCGATATTGTTACGGCGGTTGAGCCCAAAGAAAGGGCTCTGGCGGCGTCGGAGATGGTACGGCGGTCGGTGCCGTCGGCCCAGGGGAATGACTGCACGCGGATCATGGGGGAGATTCCGGTGCCTCTGGCTGCCCGCACCAGGTGGGCGATGTTGTCCCAGTCGTGGGCGGTGAACATCATGTCTGCCATGAAGCAGTCGATGCCCGCGATACCGGCAACCTCAACCATGTTGGGGTGGCTGAACACATAGGCGCAGAGCGACGGTTTACCGCTCTTCAGATTGGCCAGTAGTCGATCGGTTTCTTCTGTGGGGAAAAGCACGGTAGTGTACCTCTGGTGGATGCAGGTTTGGATGACCAGCAGGAAGTTTAGCCCAAATGAGCTCGCGGCACAAAAATAGGGCGTCCCGATTTTATCGGGACGCCCTGATGCGGCTTAAAGGGGTGCCGACGAGATGGCGGTTAGGCCGATACCTTCTTGCCTTTGAATGATGGAATGACCTCTTTGGCGAACCGGGTTAGTTGTTCTCTGAACCCGGCCGTGGTCTGGCCCATGGGGAAGCCGATCATTATCTGCTCCACGCCGGGGTACTTGTCCTCGATCTCCTTGATGTAGGCGATGGTGGAGTTAGAGTCTCCCGCGAACCAGGCTTTCTTGTCCAGGGTCTCGCGGAAGTCGGCACCCGCAGCGATGTGGCGTGCGACGCCTCCGGGGCCAACCTCTTTCATCTGCTCGTCGGTATAGCGGAGCATACCCAAGGGAGCAGCGAACTTGACGTGCTCTTCAAACAACGGCTCCAGGGCTTTCTCGGCCTTGGCGGTCGTGTCGTCTAGGTAGGCCCACAGGCCGATGCCCAGGTTGCCGCCCAAGGGCAGGTCACGGCCATGCTTCCGGTTGGCCTCCTGGAACTTGTGCATGTACTCGTCGACGTAGTCGGCGTGGGTGCCCAGGATCAGGCCCTTGATGCCGTGCTTGGCCATGAAGTCCATGCCCCGGTCGCTGCCGGAAACCACTGGCTGCCAGCTCTCGACCGGGTGCACCGGGCGGGGCACCACTGTGATGTCTTTCAGGGTGTAGCCGCGGTAGGGCACCTCCGGGGGAATGGTGTAGTGCTTGCCCTTGTGGGAGAAGGACTCTTCGTTGAAGGCCTTCATGACGATCTCGAATTGCTCTTCGAAGAGCTCCCGGTTGGCGTCCGGGTCGAGTAGCGGTGCGCCGAAGGTCTCGATCTCCCTGGTATGGTAGCCCCGGCCGACGCCGAAGATAACCCGGCCTCCAGTCAGAATATCGGCCATGGCAAAGTCTTCGGCCAGGCGGATGGGATGCCACATAGGCAGGATATTAAACCCGCAGCCGAACTTCAGATTCGTGGTGAACTGGCACAGATACTGGCTGAGCATCAGGAGGTTTGGTATGCACTCATACCCTTCTCGCTGGAAGTGATGTTCCGCCATCCAGAGCACGTCATAGCCCAATTCGTCCATCATGATGGCCGACTCTTTGGCGATATCGAATGCCTGAATAAGGCGGTCGTTGGAATACCATCGGTCGTCATGGGGGGTGCCGTCAAAGCCGACCCCTTCGCCTTCTAAGACGTGCCCCGTGTAGAGAGATGAGAATTGGGTTATCAAGGTTTTCTCCTTAGATCGGCCAGATCGGCCATGTTTCGAATTCGGGTTATTGTCGGGTTCTTATATTGCCCACCAGCCCCCGCCGATGGGTGCGAGTGGGATTTCTGACAGTATATCCCATGTCTCTGTCCAAGCACCGTGGCGGGCGGCCCGGTGGTGCGCAGCCGATGCCGAGTATATAATGCGCCTCACCAAATTCAGGCAGGTTACTCAAGCCGGACAGGCGTCGATCCGGGCGTGCGGCCGGGCCTCAAATCAAGGTTAAGGAGTCTCGCAGATGGAAACAGTAGGATTCATAGGACTGGGGAATATGGGCGGCGGCATGGCTGGGAATATCCAGAAGGCCGGGTACCCAATGATCATTCATGACATCAATGAAGGGGCCACCCGCCCGTTCTTGGAAGCAGGGGCACGGCTGGCCAGCTCGCCTGCCGATGTGGCCAGCCAATGCGATGTGACATTCACTTCATTGCCTGGTCCCAGGGAGGTTGAGGCCGTTGCCGTTGGTTTGGAGGGAGTGCTGCAGGGGGCCAAGCCCGGCTCGGTCTACATCGACCTCTCCACCAGCCGGCCGACTCTGATCCGTGAATTGGAACCCAAGTTCCGTGAGAAGGGGGTCCACGTCCTGGACGCCCCGGTCAGCGGCGGGAAGTCCGGGGCCCAGAGCCGTAACCTGGCCGTGATGGTCGGCGGCGACAAAGAAGTTTTCGAGCGGGTGAAGCCGCTGTTGGAGGCTTTCGGAGACAAGGTCTTCTACGCCGGCGAGATCGGAGCGGGCTCGGTGGCCAAATTGGTCCACAACATGATCGGTCACGGCGTCCGTCAGGCGATCGCTGAGGGCATGACTCTGGGCGTAAAGGCCGGCGTGGACACCGAGGCGCTGTGGCAGTGCATCCGCCGCGGCTCTCTGGGCCGGATGAACGTCCTGCACGAAGGGTTCGTCCGAACGGTCTTCAAAGGGGAGTACGAGCCTGCTGGGTTCGCCCTGAGCCTGGCTCGGAAAGACATCGGTTTGGCGACTGAGCTGGCCAAGGAATTCGACGTCCCGATGCCCATTGCCAACCTGTCTGAGCAACTGGCCATCCAGGCCATGAACCGTGGCTGGGGCAACCACGACAGCACGGTTGTAGTGAAGCTACAGGAAGAGATGGCCAACGTTGAAATCAGGGCTGACATCGACGTGGCCAAGGCCGCCAAGTTCATAACCACTCATCCCGACGAATAGTCGTTATGGCCGGGGTCCAACGGACCCGGAAGCAAAACGAATGGGAAATAAAAAGACCGGCGTCCCGATCTATCGGGACGCCGGTCTTTTTCGTTAGCGATTTAAGAGCCTAGGAATCCGGGTCGGCCGTGTTCAGGATCTTGTCTTGAGGTTTGACCACACCGTTCAGCAGATCACCGTCGGTGAATGTACCGTTGGTGAGCCTGGTGGCGATGTCTTCCCGGCCGTTCCAGAGCTTCTTCAGGTCGTCATCGATAAGTTCGATGATGGCCCTACGGACCCCGGTCTCTTCTCCGATGTCCGGGTACAGCTTCCAGGACTCCTTACTGACTGAGGCCAGCCAGCCTGAAGTATCCCCGTTGTTGCCGCCACGGACGTCTTCAAAGTGCCAGGCGTACCAGGCGTTGACCATATCGCGGAAGATGGCCAGGTCGGATACCGGCGCTCCAACAGTGGACATCTGGACCTCAAACCGGTGGTTGTCGCCGGGATGGCCTTCCACCGCGGCAAACTTCCGTCCACCACCCAGGCCCCTGAGGACCGAGTCGTGGAGGTTGGAGGCTGTGATTCCAACGCCCGAGGCAGAGTCAACGTGACCAACGCGGACGTCGCCGACGCGCCACATCTTCTCTTCCATGGCGGATGCGCCCATGTGCATGTCCACCAGCAACTCGCCCAGCTCTTCGCCGAACCGGGAGCCGTTGGACATGAGGGAGAGGAACCCGGTGTCGATGGACACTGTTTCCTGAATCTTATGGGCTGTGGCCCGGGCCAATAACTCTTGGAGTTCCATCGGGTCAACCCGGTTGGAGCCATAGACCGGCTTGCCGGCCAGGGAGTCATGGACCTTGTCAGCAATTTCGGCCAGTTCTTGATTGCCAAGTTGGAACCGGCTCAGGATACGCATGGCTATGTCCTGGGCCTGCCCGCCGGTCAGCAGGTTCTTGACCGTGGGGTCGTCGCTGTCAAAGGTCCAAGACTCAGCGTCGGTAACCTCTTGGTAGAGGCGGCCGCCAGTGGTGGCCAGACGCCTCAGGTCAACGACCAAATCCATCCAGCTGGCGGAGTACTCGTTCAATTCTTCAAGAAGACCGCTGATGACCTCGCCAACGTGGTTGAGGCATACCGTCTCCAGGTATTGATCGGTCTCTGCTTGCCATCTGGCCAACCGTTTTTTCCGGTCTTTGGGAGACACGTCGAGGTTGGCATGGCTCGGCTCGGAGACCATCGGCAGGTCGCGCCGAATGGCCCGGTCGGCCAAGGCAGTCCAGCGCCGCACCGGCGGCTCTTCGTCGGGAGCGATCACCAGTCTCTGGATGAAGAGGCTCTCCAACCGGGAACCGATGTTGATCAGCATCTCGTCGCGTTTGACGTCGGCAAAGGTGTTGGCGCGGGCCAGCTCGGCGCGGAGCTCAGCGTTGGCTTCCAATACCATCCGGTCGCTGAGATTTCCGTCCGGGCGTAAACGTTCGAACAATGAGCTGATCGAGCGCTCAACCTCGCTCAAAACACCATGAATGGCTCCATGAATCTGCGAGTACGCATCTCTGGAGGCCGTGCGGCCGCCGCCCAAGAAGTCCAGCGGGTCCACTGCGGACGGTACCCGGTTGGTCTGCTCGCTGAATGACAGCCGTTTTCTTCTAAAACTAAACCTGGCCATTCCTCTTCCTCCCTACAGCTGGGTCCGCCATTGGTTTTGCAGGTATTGCTTCGCCGTCTGCACGAAGAAACCTTCAAGCAGACCGACTTCACGGGAGCTTATCGAACCGAACCGTGCGTCGGCATTGTTGTTGGCCTCACGCATGGTTTCGTGGTAGCGAGCCCACCAGTCTTGACCGGTGCCCCAGGCGTCAGCTACCAGGCCCTCCAATATGCGGGCCACGTGCACCCGTTGGACCGGTAATGAGTCCTTGGGTGATCGGTGTAGCAACGCAACGTCGAAGTGAGGACCAGGGGCGTTGATGATCTTGTCCGGATAGACAGTCACGTTGTAGCTGTCCTTGCCGGTGTGCTCGCCTTTGCCCACCTCAATTCCGCTGGCGGCGCGCAGGAACTGCAAAGTTGAGTAGGCGTTTCTGAGCTGCAACGGGTAGGTGGTCTCCGGGTCACGGGACATTCCGCGCTGTGGCAGTACCAGGTGGAGCACAACGCTGAAGTTATAAGAAGTGCCGCGGGCCTCGGCCAATGCTGCGAGCAGCACCGGCAGGGCGCCTACGGTACCGCCTCCCAAGAAAGCGATCACATGCACCCTCAGATAGGTCACACCCTCGTAGTAAGGGCAGACCTGTTCGATGGTGGCGTCGATGTGTCCGCGCAGGTTTCCGTAGTTGAAGCGACCGGCAACACCGGCATTGGCCAGGGTTCCCAGCGCGCCTTCACGGGACAGGCTGAGGTTTTTCAACTCTGGCACGCACTCCGTGATCCACGGACGCATGTCCCGCAGATTGGAGAAATGGGGCAATGTGAGAGGGATGAACCGGGATGACCGTGATATCTCGCCCCTGGTCGCTTCCCTGGTATCCATATAGAGGAAGCCTAGACTCTTTCGGTCGGAGAAGCTCCAAGCGGATGATACTTCGTCCAGTCTTCGTGTTATCTGGCAGCTCGTGGAGCCGAGACCGATCACCACGGAAGGCGATGCGATCCGGTTTGCCAATTTTGCGTTGACGGCGCGAGGCCCGTCGAAGTCCCTGCCGGTTTGTGTGACCATTAAGCCTCCTGCTCCCTACACACCCCGATGTGCCTGATTGGTTGTGAGTTAAACCTACCGTAACGCGATATAACGGTATGCTCGTACAGTAACATAATCTATAATGCCAGGCGCTATAATGTCAAATTCAACAAGGGTATCCCGGCAGTTCCGTCTATAAAGTAGGTATTTCCGGCTGATTGCATACCAATCTTGGTGGATTTAAAACGAAATCGGTCTGTCTTGGCGATTTAACGCACCGGCCGCCGCGTAGGCTCGAATGGGTATCCCACCTGAAGCTGCCAAACTTACAAAATCTGGTGGATACCTACCACATAGGATACAGCGGTTCGGCCCCGCATCAAACGGTAATTCCGCTCATTATTCACTGAAAATGGCAGCCGCGTCCGAGGCAAGAGGATACCGTTATCCGGGCAGCGCCTCCAACGAGAGAAATACACCATCTCCGGGACTACGAAAGAGACCCTGCAGTTGAATAGCTGCAGGGTCTCTTATCAGTTTCTGATGGGCCTTCCGGCCAGCAAGTCAGTGCTGATCGCGTTGTATCGCTCGCGTCTTATTACCCGGCTTTTGTTAGATATAGACCATCCACTCCAGAAGGTTATGGTCGGGGTCGCGGGCGTACATGCTGACCGCGGGGAGCGAGCCTCTGGCGCGGGCGCCCTTCCTCGGACCAGGGCCGCGAATAATCTCGACGCCGGCATCGGCCAACATCTGCTGACACTCTTCAGCGGTGCCGTCCCAAACGAAGCAGATGTCCGCCGACCCAGGCACGGCGGTGTCCCCGCGCAGGCTGGCGGTAAATCCCTCAGGGTGCACGTTTATCTTGGAATCTCCGGCCTGGATGGAGAAGATGCTGGCCTCACCGGCCCGCCACTCTGCTTCGTCATTGATCTCGAATCCAAGCTTCTTATAAAAAGCGATCAGCTTTTCTGCGTCGGCGGTGGGCATTGCCAGGTGGTCGATGCCAACGGTACCCATGTTGAGCCTCCCTAGAGTCGATGTACGTGGTATTCCGGTCTACCGGTCCCGGATTTCCCAGATTCTATCCACAACCACGGCCACTGGCAAGGATTTAGGCTGGCCGGTGTGCGTTGCCAGTGAGCCTGACCGGTGCGTCCTACTTTGTGGTACTTTAGGGGCGCTCTTGGCAGCAGGCCCACATCATCCTGAGCACGCTATCCAATCGGCAATTTACTTAACGGCTTTTTACTGGAGATAAACCATGTTCGACCTTCTGCTCACAAACGGCCGGATCGTAGACGGAACTGGCCAGACCTGGTTCCGGGCCAGCTTGGGTGTCATTGGAGACAAGATCACCATCCTTAAGGGAGATGTCTCCCAGGTACAGTCCGGCCGGACCATCGACGTTGCCGGATCGGTTATCTGCCCCGGGTTCATAGACATGCACTCGCACTCGGAACTGAAGCTCATGACCGAGCCCGAGCATCAGGCCAAGATCAGGCAGGGCGTGACCACCGAGGCTATCGGCATGGACGGTCTCTCTTACGCACCCATATCGCCGCCCAAATTGGAGCAGCTACTCGTCTTCCTTGCTGCCATCAACGGCACGCCGCCTCCAGACACCCGCTGGAGCACAGTCAAAGAGTTCTTGGACATCCTGGACGGCCGCGCCGCTACCAACGTCGCGTTCATGGTGCCCCACGCCGCCATCCGCATCGAGGCCATGGGCTGGGAAGACCGGGCGCCGACACCTCCGGAACTGGACCGAATGAAAGAGCTGGCCCGTCAGGGCATGCAGGACGGCGCCTTCGGGTTCGCAACCGGCCTGACCTACCCACCGGGCGCCTACAGCGACACCGACGAACTGGTGGCCATCTCCGAGGCCGTCGCCGACCTGGGCGGGTTCTACATGACCCACGCCCGCTACACTAAGGGCGACCAACTGCTCGATCCGTTCCGGGAGGCGATAGAGATTGGCCAGAGGAGCGGCGTGCCGGTGCATATCTCCCACTTCCACAGCCCGGTGGACGGCATGGGCGAACGGATGATCGGCCTGGTGGACGAGGGGAGAAACGCCGGGGTTGACGTAACCTTTGACCAATATCCCTACGCCGCCGCCAGCACCATCCTGCATTCGCTGCTGCCCTACTGGGTCCATGCCGGAGGGCCGTCGGCGCTGTTGGAGCGGATCAAGGACCCGGCGGTCCGCGAACAGATAGGCGACGCTGTGCAACCAATGTGGGGTTCGACCCTGGACAATTACATGTTCAGCCACATCGGCTCCGATAAGAATAAAGAGTGGGAAGGCCGGTCCATGACTGACCTGGCCAATTTCCAGAGCAAGAAGATGGTGGACAGCATCTGCGACCTATTGATCGAGGAGAACCTGGAAGTCGGGTTTGTTGCCCGGACAGGGAACCCTGAGAACATCCGCACCATCGTCCGCCACCCGGCCCACATGGTCGGCTCCGACGGCGTTCTGACCGGTGAGATGCCCAACCCGCGCACCTTCGGCACCTTTCCTTATGTATTGGGCCAGTTCGCCCGGGAGGAGGGTTTGTTCCGCATGGAGGAGGCCGTCCGTAAGATGACGGCGCTTCCCGCCCAGCGTCTGGGGCTACAGGACCGCGGCATACTGCGGGACGGCATGAAGGCTGATGTGGTCGTCTTCAACCCGGACACCGTCGAGGCCAAAGCCACGTTTGAGGACCCCAAACAATACCCGGTGGGCATCGACTACGTCATTGTTAATGGCAAGTTGGTCATCGATAATGGAACCCACACCGGAGCGCTACCCGGCCGGGCACTGAAATCGCAGTAGAAGCGGTCAGGGCTAATCTGCGATTCGGAATATGAGTGGGAATCAACTCGTAAAGAAGAGTGTTTTATGACACCACAGCATTCGGTAAAAGCGACTATTCGACGAGGCGACGATTACTACGTTGCTGAGTGCTTGGAGATCGCTGTCGTAACCCAGGGAAAGACCTTAGACGAGACGGTCGAGAATCTTAGAGAAGCAGTGGGCCTACACCTAGAAGGTGAAGATCCGGCTGACTTTGGCCTTACCAAAGACCCGTGGATCTTGCTGACATTTGAGCTGGAGTTGGCTGGTGCCCAGACTTAAGCGGCTCTCAGGCGCCGAAGTGATTGGAATCCTAGAGACGTTGGGTTTCCAAATCATTTCCCAACGCGGTAGCCACGTGAAACTTCGGCGAATTTCCACGGACGGCGAAAATCAGACCCTTACCGTACCAAGGCACAGACAACTAGACGTTGGAACCCTGCAAGCAATATTTAGACAAGCCGGGCGATTTGTGCCTTCTGAGGTTCTCAGAAGCAACTTTTACACCGATTAGACTTGTTGGCCCATCACTCCATAAGGCATAATCCATAGTCGATTCAAGTACCAAAAACGCTGACCGCTCATAGCTGACAGCTAACGAGGACACCGATGGACTTCGAACCCCAATACACCCCCGAACAAGAAGAGTTTCGTCAGGAGGTGAAGGCCTGGATGAAGGAGAATATGCCCGAGGGCATCATTCATCCAGCCGACCCCATCGACCTGACCGAAGAGCAATACCAAAAGCGGCGTGAGTTTGGCCGCAGGCTGGGCGAAAAAGGCTGGCTTTGGTCCACTGCCGAGACCAAATACGGTGGCGGCGGCCTGGACGTTGACCATGCCATTGTCCTGGAAGAAGAGGCCGATGCCGCAGGCCTAACCATTCCTCCCTTCTACGATTCCGGCGGAAGGCTGGGCGGCGCATCGATCGTTGTCTGGGGTTCTGATGAGCAGAAAGAGTTCTTCCTCCCTCCCATCTTCAAGGGGCTGGTCCGTACCTGGCAGCTGCTGTCTGAGCCTGAGGCGGGTTCCGACCTGGCCAACGTTAAGACTACGGCCGTCAAGGACGGCGACGACTACATCATCAACGGCCAGAAGGTCTTTGTCGGCAGCTCCCTGGGTTGCGACTACATGTGGACCCTCACCGTGACCGACACCGACACCAAGCGTCACGAGAACCTGGGTTGGTTCATGATCGATTCGACCCTGCCTGGCATCACCGTCCAGCCCATGGACCTGCTGATCTCGGGTGGCGAGTCCGGCGCTGGGTCGGGCGTCAAGAACACAGTGTTCTTCGATAATGTCCGGGTGCCGTCTTTCAACCTGATCGGCGGCCATAACCAAGGCTGGAAGGTAGCCACCACCCACCTCGAGCTGGAGCACGGCACCGGTGGGAAGATTTCCCGCAACGTGGTGGTCGACAAGTTGTTCGATTACTGCCGCACCAACGACCGGCGCGGCGAGCCCATCACCAAAGACCCGGATGCCCGCGAGAAGCTGGTCGACGTCTACATCGAACAAGAGATCGTGCGGCTGCTGCAGCTACGTAACTATTGGATGCGACACAGCGATGTGACGACAACCTATGAGGGTCCCCAAGCGTCCTACTTGAAGAAGACCCTGGGTCTGAAGATGTCCCGGCACATCCTGGACATCCTGGGTCCGGCGGCGCTGACCTTCGACCCCGAACTCGGGGCGTCCGAAGGCCACATGGAAGCCCACTCTAGGGCCGGCATCATCGCCATCCACCCCGGCGGCACCACCGACATCCAGAAGGTGATCATGTCCCGCCGCATCGGCATCGGCCGCGAAGTAATTGAAAAGGCCGGAGCACTGTCCTAAGACCGCACTAAATAAAAAAGCTGATAGCTGTTAGCTGAACGCTGACAGCTATCGTTCCGAGGAACGATATGGACCTGTCCCTAACCCCCGAACAAGAGATGCTGAAGACTGCAGTGCGCCGTTTCGTGCAGCAGGAATACCCCAAGGAAACCCTGCTACAGATCGCCTCGCCCACCGAGCCTACGCCCGACGGGCCGTGGCAGCAATTGACCCAGACCGGCTGGCTCGGCATCTTGATACCGACCGAATACGGCGGCGAAGGCGGGTCGTTCACCGACGCCGGTGTGCTCTTTGAAGAGCTGGGACGCGGTCCGGTACCCGGCCCCCACATCAGTTCCGCTGTCTTGGCCGCGCTGACCCTGCTTGAAGGCGGCACTGAAGAACAGAAGAAAGAATGGCTGCCGCAGATGGCCAAGGGCGAAGTCCGGATGGTGGCTGCCATCACCGAGGCCGACTACGGCTGGCTGGAGGATGATGTCCGGCTCACTGCCAAGAAGAGCGGCGACGGGTTCACCCTCAACGGCAAGAAAGCCTACGTCTACGACGGCGAATCGGCCACCCATCTGCTCTGCGCCGCCCGGCTTGAAGACGGCAACGACGTCGGGTTGGTGATCATACCAGCCAACATCGCCGGTATCACTACCCGGGACCTTCCCGGGTTCGCCTGGAACCTGTCTGAGATCGCCATCGAAAACGTCTCTGCGAACGCCTCCCAGGTGCTGGGCGGGAAGTTTGCTGGCGGTTGGGATGCCCTGGAGCGAGCCGAGGCCAAGACGATTCCCGTGCTCTGCGCCTACCAGGTCGGCGGCAGCCAGGCCATCTACGAACTATCGGTTGATTACAGCCGCACCCGCCACCAGTTTGGCACGCCCATCGGCCGTTTCCAGCGAGTGCAGGACCAGGTCATCAACCTGCTGAACGCTCTGGACGCCGCACGTTGGACCGCCTACGAGGCGCTCTGGAAGTTGGACATCGGCCGCGACGCCGCTGATAGCGTCCATCTAGCCAAGGCCGTCGGCAGCGAGGGCTATTACGAGGCCTGCAACTTTGCCCATGAAGTGCACGCCGGTGTTGGCAGCATGACCGAATACGGTCTCACCCTGCACACCACCGCGTCCCGTACCCTCTACCACTACCTGGGCGACCCCAAGTTCCACCGCCGCCGCCTAGCCGACGCTCTCGGTCTGTAGGCCGCCGAAAGGCCTAAGAAATGCTGCGGACCAAGATAGCGGAACTATTTGGCATCACCTATCCCGTGATGTCTGCCCCCATGACCAACCACAGCGGAGGACAACTCGCTGCGGCCGTATCCAAGGCAGGTGGGTTGGGCACTTTCGCCGGCATTCACGGGGACGGCCCGGGTTTCGTGCGAGAGCAGGCCAAGTACATCCGCGAGCAGACGGATAGTCCCTTCGGCGTGGGCTTCATAACCCATATGCTGCCAGACTGGGAGCCGAATTTTGACGCCGTCCTAGAAGAGAAGGTCCCGGTTGTCTTCTTCTCCTTCGGCGATCCCAAGCCGTGGCTGATTAGGGCAAAGGACACCGGCGCGATCACGGTCTGCCAAGTCCAGAGTCTGGAGGATGCGGCCGAAGCAGTGGCTGCTGGCACGGATGTTCTTGTTGTCCAGGGTAGTGCTGCAGGAGGCCACCTCGGACATATGAACCTGCTACCTTTCCTCGCCCATATCGTGGACCTGTACCCTGACACCCCGGTCATGGCTTCCGGCGGAATCGCCACCGGCAGAGCACTTGCGGCCGTGCTGGCCGCGGGAGCAGAAGGTGCCAACCTAGGCACGGTTTTCCTGGCAACTCCGGAGAACGTAGAGGTTCCTGACGCCTTCAAAGAACAGGTCGTCCGGAGCGACGGTCAGGACACAAAATTGACGACGTTGTATGACGTGATCGGTGGCGGCGCTTGGCCGCGGGATATCGTCGGTCGGGTATATAACAACCGTTTCGTCCGGACGTGGGACGGACGCGACGCGGAGATTCAGGAACGACTAGAAGAGCTATCGTCGGACGCAGCAGAGGCGTGGGCCAAGCATGACACCGATGTCGCCTCGGTATACATGGGCCAGTCTGCCGTGAGTGTTAACTCCATCCAGCAGGCGGGAGATGTCCTACAAAACATCTGCACTGATGCGGAGCGTATTCTGGGAGAGCGTTTCCGAGAACTGGGGCTGTAGGCGGATCGATTCGCTGCTGATATCCAATATAGCTCTGATAAACCGTCGATCGGTACGTCAGGTGTAGCAAGTACCATCAGAGTGATTCCGATTACGCGTAATATTCCATTAACGCGGTCCTTCGACAGGCTCAGGATGAGCGGAGTTCACTCGCATTCTCAATCACGACTTGTCGATACATTCATTCTGAGTCCAATCATCTGCCCATAGCCAAACCAACCGTGTGCCCATAGCTAGCCCAACCATCTGCCGATAGCCAGCCCACCAATCCGGCCCACATCCAGCCCAACCATGTGCCCACAGCCAGCCCACCCGGCCGCTCATGGTGAGCCCACTCGGCCGCTCATGGTGAGCCTGTCGAACCACGTGGCTGTTTTCAGGTCAGTTTAGATACGTAAACCGTACTCCTAGAAAGGCGAACCAACTGCTCCCAATTTTGCGCCATCAATGCCTCTTTCTTGGCACGAGACCAGCCCTTGATCTGACGCTCACGTCGGAAAGCATCGTCTCTTGAACTCATTTCCTCCAAGAATGCCAACTCCACCGGCCGACGCTCGTAAGTGTAGCCAGGGAATTTCCCCGATTGGTGGGCGGCCAGCCGGGCTTCTATCTGATCGGAGTGGCCCGTGTAATAAGAGCCATCAGAGCATCTGAGGATGTACACGTAATATCCCATTGCGAGGGTCCTTAGACATTTTTCCACGGAAGGGGAGGATGAGTGGAAAGTCGGCGGCTTACGACTAAGTAATCGCAGTCAATGAGCTAGCGAACACCCTTACCCCACCGGCTCGCCTTGATATTCCCGCTGGCGCATGTCCATGCGGACGACGGCGAGCTCGTCCCAGGTGTAGTCGTCGCCCAGGAAGTCCCGGACGGGGGTTAGGCGGGCCTCGCCCATCTCTTTGAATGCAGCTTCTATCTTGAGGCGCCGGTCTTCAGAAGGCATCAGGTGTCCCAGGTCTACCTGGCCGCCCTCCTGAATGAACCGCTCCAGATGGCTGCGGATAGTCGTCTCGTTGATACCCCGTTGTTCGGCAACTTCTTCAAACGATAGACCCTGCGCAACCAGGTCCTTGGTTGCGCGGATGCTCATGCTGATGCCCTTGGGTTTCTTCTTGGGCGCCGATACAGGCAGGCGTTCTACGGACACCGGTTGCCCGTTGGCCCCCATGTATTCGTTGATGACCTCCAGGAAACGCTCGCTGAAATCCCGAAGTTTGACGTCCCCAACGCCCGATATCTTGGAGAACTCGAACTCGTTCCGAGGCATGTGGAAGGCCATCTGTTGCAGGCTCTTGTTACCAAAGATCTGGTAGGCTGGTACCTCCCTGTCTACGGCGATCTCCAGGCGGAGCGCGGCCAATTCATCGAACAATTTGGTGTCGTAGGCCGTCTCTCTGTCTCCGGGAGCAGCCGGCGGCCGCACTGGGGTTGTGGGCTTTGGGCGGGTGAGGGTCAGGGTCTCCCTGTTCTTCAAGAACGCCTTTCCCTTGGCTGAGACCGCCAGGGTTGGATAACCGCTGCCCTGTTGGGCCAACAGCCCGTTGGTGACCATCGAACGCACCATCTCTTTCAGCTCCTCGGAATCGACGTCCCGAGAGATTCCGAACACCGGCAGCTCGTGATGGCCCCTGGTCCGGACGGCTTTGTTGGCGGCCCCCCGCAGCACGTCCACCAGATAATTCACGCCGAACCGCTCGCCGGTGCGAATGGCGGTGGACAGAATCTTCTGGGCGATCTCCGTGGCGTCGAATTCCTCGCGTGGCAGCAAGCAGATGTCGCAGCCGCCGCAATCGGTCTTCGGCCATGACTCCCCCAGGTATTCCATCAGGTAGGCGCGGCGGCAGGTCTGCAGGTCGCACAGCGCCAGGATCTGGTCCAGCTTGGTGTGGGCCTTGTCCCGTTCCTCGTCGTCCTCGATCTGGCTGATGAAATATTCCTGTTTGGAGCGGTCGCCGTAGGAATAGAACAGCACGCAGTCGCTGGGCAGTCCGTCACGTCCGGCGCGGCCCGTTTCCTGGTAGTAGCCCTCCACCGTCTTGGGCAGGTCATAGTGGACCACCAACCGCACGTCGGGCTTGTCGATGCCCATGCCGAATGCGATGGTCGCCACCACGATCTGCACCTGGTCTCTGATGAACTTCTCCTGGGTCTCCCGCCGCAGGTCCCGTTCCAGCCCGGCGTGGTAGGGCAGGGCGTTGAAGCCGCGCTCCGATAGCTCCAGCGCCGTCTCCTCGGTGGCCTTTCGGGAGAAGCGGTAGATGATGGCCGATCCGCCCTTATGCTTCTCCAGAAGATTCAGCAGCGAGCCCAGGGGTTCGGTCTTGGGTTGGATGGTATAAGTCAGATTGGGACGGTTGAAACTGGAGATGAATATCTCCGGCTTCGAGAGGGCCAATTGGTTGACGATGTCTTCCCGTACTTGCTCGGTGGCGGTGGCGGTCAGGGCGATGACCGGCACGCCGGGGAAGTTTTGGCGCAGGGCTTTTAGGTTGCGGTAGTCGGGCCGGAAGTCGTGGCCCCACTCGGAGATGCAGTGGGCTTCATCGATGGCGATGAGACTGACTTCCAGGGATTGCAAGAACCGTTGGAATCCCGGCAGAGCCAATCGTTCCGGGGCCACATAGAGGATCTTGATCTTGCCTAGGCGGGCCTGTTCCTGTACCTGGTTGGCTTCTTGTTGCGCGAGGGTGCTGTTCAGCAGCCCGGCCGGGACTCCGTTGGCCACGAGACCGTCCACCTGGTCCTTCATCAGGGCGATGAGCGGAGAGACGACCAGCGTCAGTCCCTTGAAGCGCAGGGCCGGAAGTTGGTAGCAGAGGGACTTTCCGCCGCCGGTCGGCATCAACACCAGGGTGTCGCGCTTGGCGAGCACCTTGGCGATGATCTCTTCTTGGAGGGGTAGGAACCGGTCGAAACCGAAATATGCCTTCAGTTGGTCAAGCACGGCCCCATCCTAGCCATCAGCATCCCAGCCTTCAAGGCTAACGTGTCAGTGTTTTGAGCGTTTGTTGGCATTTTAAAATTGAGAACAATATGACAATCATTGCTAAACCGTTCGTCCTGAGCCTGTCGAAGGGCTTCGGTCCTTGCGCACCCATGGTTCGACGGGGCTCACCACGAACGGTCGGAGAGTGACCGAGCGGTTGTCGGATTTAACGGCCCTTCCAGACCGGAGCGCGCTTCTCGGCGAAGGCCAGCACGCCCTCTTTGGCATCCTCGCTCTCGAGCACTTCGTTGCGCTTTTGCCCGGCGAATTTCACCCGTTCTTCCAGTCCCATCTCGGCGCCCTTGATGGAAGCCTCTTTGATGGCGGCGATGGGCAGCGGGGCGTTGGCGATGATTTTTTTGGCCATCTCTTCGGCCTTGGGCATCACCTCGTCCGGTTCCACAACATAGTTGACAAGCATCAGCTCCAGCGCTTTTTGGGCGTTGACGAAATCGCCGGTGAATAGGAACTCGAAGGCGATGTTCTTGGGCACAACTGCGGAAAGCAGGGCCGGTCCGCTGACTGAGGATATGCCCCGCTTGGCTTGGGGCCAGCCGAACTCGGCCTTGGACGACGCGATACGGATGTCGCTGCCGAGGGCGATACCGCAGCCCTGGGCCAGGCAGACGCCGTTGATGGCGGCGATGATCGGTTTGTAGATGTTGGACTGGACGACGTACAGGTCGCCGGTGCTTGGTCCCTCATTGGCGTGCCCAGCGGCCATGGCGACCAGGTCGTGTCCGGTGGAAAAGGCCCGTCCGGCGCCGGTGACGATGGCGCAGCGGACTTCGGGGTTGTTCTTGACGTCCTGGAACGAGTCCCATAGTTGTTGGCGCATGGGCGGGTCGATGGCGTTCAGCTTCTCGGGCCGGTTCAGGGTTATATAGGCGATGCTGTTTTTGATCTCGTAAATTACTTCATCTGCCATTTCAGTGCCTCCAAAATTAGCTGTCAGCTATCAGCTGTCAGTTTTTAGCTTTTTGTGGCCGGGTTGGCCGCAGTTATTGTATAGCTCTGGGCGAGTGTATTAAAGCGTGGATTTGTCCGGAGTAGTCTCCATTCTGACCAGCGGCGAAGGCTTGGTTGCGCTGCTGATGACCAGGGCCGCCAGCAGATTGAGGGTCAGGATCAACCACCAGGATGAGATGTAGTTCCCTGTGCTGTCATGGATGTATCCCACCAATGGGGCGCCGAGGCCCGCGCTGATCAACATGACCGGCAGCACGATACCCCGGATGCTGCCCAGGAATGTCCGGCCGAAATACTCGGCGAATATATAGGAGTGGACGATCAGCCCTGCGCCTACCGAGAGGCCAAAGGTGATACCGGAGGCAAAGAGAAAGAATTCATTGCGCCCGATCAACGCAAATCCCATTGCCAGAGCCAGACCAGTGAACGACCCAACAGCTATGACTCGGATGGGAATCCGGTCGGCCATCCACCCGGCGAACAACGCCATGGTCGCCGCGCCGCCGGCGTCGCCGGCGAAAGAGAACGAAACGATCTGGGCGTCGAACCCGTTTTCGATTCAGTAAGGTATCCGGTGGACGCTGGTCCCTCCCTGCGCTATCCCGGCAAGAGCGAAGGCCAAGAGCAATTTCCACATGGTGGCGGTCCGGAACGCCTCCTGGACGGTCCATGAGACCTCTTCAGGTACTGCGGGTCCGGCTTGTCCCGCGCGCCCAGCCAGACCGGGAGCCGGCCGTCTGCCGTCAGTCTCCAGTCCCATGTCCTCTGGCTGCCTGCGTAGGAAGATGGCCGACAGTGGGACCGACATCGCCATGAACATCACGGCCATGATGACCCAGGTGGTGCGCCAACCCACGCTGCCCAGCAGCCATTGGGTGAAGGGAAGGAAGAAAACGCCGCCGATGCCCAGCCCGGTGACGGCTAGAGCCAGTGCCAGACCCTTTTTCCGGTCGAACCATTTGGCCACCGGCACAGAGGTCATGATGTTTTGGGGAGCAGCCAGACCGGTCAAACCCATGAGACCGAATATGGCGATGACCTGCCAGGGCGAGTCGACCCGGCTCATGGCCAGCAGTGCAATACCGATTATGGTCGCGGATACGGGAATCAGAACGCGGGGGCCGTAACGGTCGATGAGGCGTCCCACGAGGAAGCTGGAGATCCCTGCGGCCAACTGCCGAGCGGTGACCGCCCAGCCCAAAAGGCCACGGCTCATGCCCAACTCGCCGCCCATAGGTATCACGAACAGGCCGAAGCTCAGGCTACCGGTGGCCATGGTGGAGAAGTTGACCAGCCACATGACCGCGACGATCACCCAGCCATAGAAGATCCCATCAGGACGTGAATTCCTACCTACCTGCACATTACGCCTTTCCAGCCACCCGCTCACCCTGAGCTTGTCGAAGGGCGCACTGAATGTGGTTCGACAGGCTCACCATGAGCGGAAATGGCGACGCTGGTTCCTGCAACACAAGTTACATGATTCTAGAGCCGGCAGACTCGCTGGCGTGATACACCGTTCGTCTTGAGCTCCGTCGAAGGGCCTGGGCGGGTTGATGAAGCTGGTTCGCGCGGTCAAAAGTTAGATGATTCGGGAGCCGGTGGGCTTGGTCCCGATGATTCCGGTCTGCTCCAGTTGGTCAATCTCCGGCCCCGTTAGGCCCAGCAACTCGCCGTAGACGTCCCGGTTGTGCTGTCCCAAGGTCGGGGACGGCCAGCGGACGGTCCCAGGGGTGGCCGACATCCGCCAGGGTATGCCCGGGTACTGCTTGGGGCCGACCTGGGGGTGGTCCACTGTGACAAACGTGCCTCGGTCCTTGTAGTGAGCGTCTTTCAGTAGGTCTGGCCCACGTAGCACCGGGCCGGTTGGAACGCCCGCATTCTGAAGTTTCTGTGTGACTTCGGACGCTTCTTGACCCATCGTCCATTCGGAGATCACGGCGTCCAGGTCGTCGTGGTTTTCCCGGCGGCCCTCAGCGGTGGCGAACCGAGGGTCATCGACCATACCCGCCGCGTCCATGGCTTTCGCAAGACTCTTCCACTGTTCCTGGTTGGTGGCCGCGATGGTCACCCAGCGGTCCTCGCCGGCGCAGGGGTAGCTATTGGCCGGTGCGTACCAACGGGAGCGGTTGCCCAGGCGTTCCGGCTCCTGTCCGGTCATCTGATAGGCCAGCACCTCCGGCCCCATCAGTGCGACCGAAGACTCCTGCTGTGAGACGTCGATGTACATGCCCTTGCCGGTCTTGCGGCGGTGTCGCAGGGCCGCCATCAGCACCCCGGCGGCGTGGGAGCCGGTTATGGGGTCGCCGTGGTTGATGCCCGACTTCATGGGCCCTTCGCCCCGGTAGCCGGTCATGTGGGCCATGCCGGATAGCTGCTCTTGGCCGATGCCGTAGCCCAGATAGCCCTTCCAGGGACCGGTGTTGCCGAAGGCCGGCATGGAGACGTAGATCAGGTCGGGCCGGTGTTTTCGCAGTTCCTCATAGGTGTAGCCCAGCCGTTCAAGACTTCCCTGCCGGAAGTTCTCGATCACCACATCACTGATGGAAACCAACCGCTCGAAGACTCTTCTGCCTTCGGGCTTGGTAAGCTCTAAAGTCACACCGTACTTGGACATATGCAGGCAGTTGAACCAGCCGTTCCGGTTCCAGGGTTCTTCCCCTGGTTCGCCGTCGGGATAGGCGGCGATGCCCCGGGCCGGGCTGACGGGGCCGCGGTGGGAATCGTAGACACTTAGAGACTCCATCTTGATGATCTCGGCGCCCATGTCTGCGAAGATCTTGGTGCAGTAAGGCCCAGCCCAGATACGGGAGAGGTCCAGCACCCGGTAGTTCTTGAGGGGCATCCTTTCCGGTTGTTTCTGCATGGTTATACCCCCTCGCTTTGGCCAGCCGCGCCCTGCTGCACCAGGTCGGACACCTGCTGCTCGGAGTAGCCAAGCCAGGAGGTCAGCGCCTGCGATGTGTGCTCGCCGAGGAGTGGCGCGCGCCGGAATACCCAGGCGTCGATACTGTCTTCGGGCATGATAGGGGCTCCGGGGTAGGTCAACTTTCCGGCCACTGGATGGTCGATCTCAACGAAATACTTCCGGTCCAGGAGTTGTTCCATCTGGAGGATGTCTTGCATGGTGGCAACGAAGCTGAAACCCAGCCCGCTCTCCTGGCCGGCCTTGAAGATGTCTACTTTGTTGTTGTCGATCAAGAAGGGCAGCATGTAGGCGTCGACCTCGTCGGCGTGCTCCAGCCGTCCGGCCCGGGATGTGAAACGGGGGTCGGACAGTTCTTCCCGTTCCATGATGCGCGCCACCTCCGGCCATCGGTGGTCCGGCCCGGCGATGATGCCGACGTGGCCGTCCAGACAGGGGTAGATACCCCAGGCGGCCCGGCCGTAGCCCCGGTTGCCCACCCGGCTGTACTCCTGGCCTGAGTAGCTGAACTGCATCAGCGCGTTTTCGAGGATGTTGGTGGCGTATTCGGCGATGGACAGGTCGATCTGCTGGCCCTCGCCTGTCTCCTCGGCGTACATCAGGGCGGCCATGGTGGCGGCGAAGGCGTTCTGCCCCGCGCCAAGCTGGGCCAATGGCATACCCTCTCTCAGGGGTTCTTGCTCCGGTTCTCCGGTGATATTCATCAGCCCGCCCATGGCGTAGAGGTTCAACTCCGATGCCTTCCAGTCCCGGTAGGGCCCGGTCTGTCCGAAGTTGGATATCGACGTCACAACCAGCGCCGGGTTGGCCTTTTGTAAGACAGCATAAGAAAGCCCCAGGCTGTCCAAACCGCCGGGGGCGAAGTTCTCAACCAGGATGTCGGCCTTGGCCGCCAACTCCAAAACTACTCTTCGACCTTCAGCCGACTTCAAATCCAAAGCAACGCTCTGCTTGGCCGTATTCAAATAAAGAAACCAAGCCCCATCTTCAGGGGCACTATTCCCTCCCTTTCGTAAAGGGGGGCCAGGGGGGATTTCCCCCGACGCAAACGGGCCCAGCCACCGGACACCGTCTCCCAAATCGAGGCGCTCGACCTTGATGACGTCAGCGCCCAGGCCGGACAGCAATTTGGTGCAGTATGGTCCGGCTATATAGTGGGTCAGGTCCAAGACCTTGACCCCTTCCAACAGTCCAGGCATGTAAAAATCTCCGGAAAATAGCTGCCTTGGCAGCCGCTGAGATTGTTGCACCGGCGGTAGGGAATTGCAACCGCGCCTACGCCTGCGTCCTGATTCCTGCGCCTCGATTATGGTATTCTTCTGCCCACCTGTCCCGCGTGCCCGATAAGTTATTGAACGACCCCGGTGGTTGTTGGAGAGAGCAATCTATGGAACGACCCATTTTCCAGCCGGTTGGCACCCCGGTCGAAGAGCTGGACACCCCGGCTTTGGTTCTGGACCTGGATGTCATGGACAAGAACATCCAGACCTTTCAGGGCTACTTCGCGGCCACCGCAGTAAAGGCGAGACCGGTGGTCACCAGCCACCTGTGCCCGCAGATAGCCCGGCGGCAACTGAATGCTGGAGGCACCAACGGCGGCATCGCCGTGACCACGTTGGGGGAGGCGGAAGTCTTTGCCCACTCCGGATTTGCCGACATTCTACTGGCGAACCAGGTGGTGACCGTCTCCAAGATCCGGCGGCTCTGCGCTTTAGCGGGTCTGACCAGCGTCGGCATCGCTGTAGATAACGCCGACAACGCCGAACAGCTATCCTCCGGCGCGGTTGCGGCCGGTGTGGAGCTACGGGTGCTGGTCGAGATCGATGCTGGCATGGGACGCTGTGGCATCACCCCCGGCGCAGAGGCAGTCGCTCTGGCCCAGAAGGTCGCCGGACTGCCAGGACTTAAGTTGGAAGGCATCATGGGCTCGGTGCCGGGACCAAAAGGCGACGACGACCCCGCCCAGCATGAGACTAAGACGCGTGCCAACCTGCAGATAGTCGTGGACAGCCGGGAGGCCATGGAAAAAGCGGGCCTAACGGTGCCGGTGGTCAGCGTTGGTGGCACCCACTGTTACGCCGTGGCCATCCAGATGTCCGGGGTGACCGAGGTCCGGGCCGGGCGTTACCCATTGATGGACCACCGACTTAAGTCGTTCCTGCCCGAACTGAACCCGGCAGCCAAGATACTTGCGTCGGTGATCTCCCACCCCATCGACGGCATGGCCGTGTTGGACGCTGGCCACAAGGCGACCGCTCCCGACCAAGGCCGTCCGGTACTCGAAGGTATCGAAGGTGGGACCGCAACCCGGTTCTCCGCTGAACACGGCATCGTGGATCTGGAAGGCGACGCCCAGAAACAGCTGAACGCCGGCGACAAAGCCTGGCTCATACCCTACGAGCTGGGCGCCAGCGTCAACCAATACGATTACTTTAGGGCCGCCAAAAATGGCAAATTGGAAGGCTTCTGGCCCATCTCAGCCCGGGGAAGATTAGCTTAAATCCCCCCAACCCCCCTTTACGAAAGGGGGGCTCCAAACTTTCCCCATTTCGTAAAGCGGGGGTAGGGGATTTCCGAAAGCATTCAGCAACGGACTTTTTTCGCGGATTATTCACGGAGTTTTTTATGAACGAGCATTACCAGCCGACACCGGGGACACCAATGGAAGACCTGGACACCCCTTGTCTGATCATCGACATGGATGACTTGGACAACAACATGGACGTCATCGCCGATACCTACCGCAACCACAGCGCCAAGCTCCGGGGGCATGCCAAGAACCACAAGACCCCGGCCATCGCCCACCGACAGATCCGGCGCGGCGGGACCGTGGGCGGCGTCTGTGCCGCCAAAGTGTCCGAGGCCGAAGTCATGGTCCACGGTGGTATCCCCAGCGTCTTCATAACATCCGAGATCATCGAGCCGATGAAGATCGAACGGCTCTGCGCCCTGGCTGACCAGGCCGAGATGCTGGTGGCCTGCGACCAGGCGAACAACGCTCGAAACCTCTCCAAGGCCGCTCAGGCCCGCGGGGTGGAAGTCGGCGTAGTTATCGAACTGGAGACCGGACTGGCCCGCTGTGGCGTCCGGGATACAGCTGAAGGAGTGGCATTGGCCAAGGAGATCGCGTCGTTGCCGGGACTGCGCTTCCGGGGCGTCATGAGCCACCAGACCATCCCCGACATGCCCGACCGGGAAGACCGGGCTGTCGAGGCCGCGCGCACCATCAAGGGCGTGATTGACCTGAAGGACGCCATCGAGAGTGTTGGCATCCCCATAGATATCGTGTCCACCGGCGAGACTTGGAGCTACGACGTCGCCGCCGACATACCCGGCGTGACCGAGATTCAGGGCGGCAGCTACCTGATGATGGAGACCCACTACAGCTACATGACCGAGTTCCATTACGCAGGGAAGATACTCACCACGATCATCAGCACCCCTCGCCCCGGCGTGGCCATCGGAGACGCCGGTGTCCGTGCCGTCAGCAGCCTATCGGGCATGCCCACGGTGTTCGACCGGCCCGGCGTGACCGTCGAGAACATGGACAGCGACCACTCGGTGTTCAAGGTTGACCCGGCCGCCAACCTGAAAGTGGGCGACCAGGTGCTGCTCATTCCCGCCCAGCAGGACGCCATGGTCAGCCGCTGGGACCGCTTTATCGGCCTGCGCGGCGGCAAGGTGGAAGTGGTCTGGGACATACAGGCCCGGGGTTGTCATAACTAAGCTGTAAGATAGGAGCAGCAAGTAATACGAAAATCCCCGGCGCCCATAACGCCGGGGATTTTCTTTGGACCGGAGAAACCTATGAAGATTCTATTGATCGCGACCAATCGCCACGGGCGCTACATGAACAATATTCAGGCCCAGCCGCTCCCGTTGGGCCTGGCCTACATCGCTGGGTACCTGGACCCGGAGCGACATACCACCAGGATGCTTGACCTGATGTTTAGCGATGACTATGCCGACGACGTCGAGCGGGCGGTGAAGGACTTTCAGCCCGACATGGTAGGTCTGTCCCTACGGAACTTGGACAACGGCAGTAACCTGAACCCCGAGTCGGTTCTTCCCATCACCAAAGAGGTCACCGACCTGATTCGGTCGATCAGCCAAGCCACGATCGTCTGCGGAGGCCCAGCTTTCAGCATCCTCCCGGACAAGTGCTTCGATATCGTTGGGCCCGATGTGGGCATCTTTGGCAGCGGTGGAGATGCTTTCGCCGACTTGGCTGACCGTATCGAAAGCGGGGAGCCGTACCATGACTTGCCCGGCCTGGTGTACCGGGTAGATGGAAAGATCACGGTGACCGAAACACAGTCGACTTCCGCCGTCATGAAGCCCCCGCGCCTGGAAGACTTGGACTTGGAGAAGTACGCCGAGGCAGGATTCGGCATCGGCGTGATCACCAAATGGTTCGGGGACCAGCCTGTCGAGAAAAACCTGCGGCCCATCCAAGAGGTCGTCGCTGAGGTGAAGGACATGAAGGAGCGGCTGGGGCTGAGTAAATTCTTCTTCATCGCCAACGGGTTCAACGTGCCGGCCGACCACGCCAAGTCCTTCTGCCAAGCTCTGATCGACGCCGACATGAACATAGAGTGGAACACCGGGTTGGTACCCCGGGATTGCGACCCTGAGCTGATCAGCCTAATGAAGAATTCGGGGTGCGGCCTGGTGATAATCGGCGATCTGGTGGTCGATGCCCTCGATCCGGGGGACCTAGGCGTGCGCCTCGGCCAGATGCAGCAAGTTTGCCGCTTGTGTGAGGAAGGTGGTCTGCCTTATACCGTCGGTCAGACCTTTGGCGCACCCGGAGAGACCCGAGAGACCGTGGAGCAGAAACTGACCTTTCTCCGTGGCATCGACCCCACGGTAGCCAACTTGAGGGTTGGGATAAGGATGCTGCCGGGGTCAAAGTCAGCAGACCAGGCGAGATCAGAAGGCCAGGTCTTTGAAGACGGTGACCTGCTTTTGCCCGCCTTTTATGTCGCGGAATCAGTGAAGGACTGGATCGTCGAGCATCTAAAAACAGAGGCCAGCCGCAACCCCAATTGGAGCATTGACTGACCCCTGCCAGTTGTCTGATTCCCTAGACGAGCCGCTGTTAGCTGGTAGCTATTCTGGAACCGGCGCGAACTCGGCCGTGTTCATCAAGAAGGTATTCTGCGCGACCAGCAAACCCCTGACCCGGGGGATGTATACGTCGGTCCATTCGGGGTCGGCAGCCACCGCGTCTTTCCCTTCTTTGAAGTGCTTCAGGTCGTCGTAGGCCCAGATGTGGGTTACCTGGTTCAGGTCGCCGACGTCGCTGTAATACCACCCGGCCAGCTTGATTCCGTGGCGTTTCCGGATGGGTACGGCCACCTCGCCGGCCGCAGCCATGTAGGCGGGGATACCGCCGGGCTTGAAGGTGTAGGTGCGGTAGTCGAAGACCATCTTGTTCTTCCGCATGAATTCCGGGGTGCCGTCGGCCGGGACTTCGGCCTGGACCGGGTAGACCGGCGCGAAGTCGGAGGTGTTCATGGTCGACGTCTTCTGAGACTCCACGAGTCCCTGGGCCCTGGGGATGTATTTCTGGGTCCATTCCGGGTCGCTGTGAAAGGCGTGCTTGGCTTCTTCCATGTGCTTGGCGTTCTCATAGCCCCAGATATGCACAACCTGGTTCAACGCGCCGATCTCGCTCCAGTACCACCCGGCCAGGGCAACACCGTGGCGCTGTCGGATTGGCAGGCTGAGTTCCTTCACTCCGGCCCGGTACTCGGCGGTAGCCCCCGGCTTCATCGTATAGACCCGGTAATCGTAGATCATTTTATTCTCCTAAATTTCGTCATTGGTTCTTTCTCCGGCGAGGGAGGAAAGGTTGAGGGGCGTTCCGCTTAGGTTGCCGGAAATCCCCCTTTACGAAAGGAGGACTTGGATTTGCTTTCTCTGAGAATGGGGATCAGGGGATTTACGCTGTGTGTTGTAGGACAAATTCCCCGATCTTGCCGATGGCTTCGCGTGCTTCGGGCAGGATGGGGGCGTAGTGATGCCAGACGTGGGGCATGTCGTCCCAGACTTCCATCTCCACCGGCACCCCGGCTTCCTTGGCCCTGGCCTTCAGCATAGTGGAATCGTCTAGCAATACCTCGATTCCGCCCACCTGGAGCAGCAGGGGAGGCAGTCCCGTGAGGTCGGCGTGGATCGGCGACGCCAGCGGCGCTCTGGGGTCTTTGCCAGCCAGATAGACCTTGGCTATCTTGAGTAGGCGCTCTTTGGAAACAGAAGGGTCGGCCTCTGCGTTGGTGGTCTGGGACTCGCCGGTGGACTCCATGTCGGCCCAGGCCGATATGCAGATTGCAGCGGCAGGCATGGGTTCTCCCACGCTCCGTAAGGCCACCAGCGCCGCGACCACCAGACCGCCACCGGCCGAGTCGCCGGCAAACGCCATCTTCTCGGCGGCGATTCCCTGGCCCAGTAGCCATTGGTAGGCGGAAACAGAGTCTTCCACCGGCGCCGGGAAGGGTATCTCCGGGGCCAGGCGGTAATCGAGCGCCAAGACCCGCGCCTTGGCTGCCCTGGCCATGTGGGCCAGCATCACCCGGTGCGTTCGAGCCGAGCCGAACAGATAGCCGCCGCCGTGGAGGTACAGAATAACCCGGTCTTTTTCGGACTCGGGGGCGCTGATCCACTCGGCGGGTATTCCATTCACACCCACCCGTTCAGTCTCGATGTCGTCGTCCATGGGCAGGACCGACATGATCCTTTCGTAGGACAGCCGGTCGTCGTCGATGGTCTTCCGGACCTCTGCGACCCTGACGCGAATCATCTCTAGTACGGTATCCAGTTCTTTGCTGGGGGCCATGGGCGCCTCCTGAGACTGCTTCTGATTGGAGGCATCATAGTTGCCCAGGCTCCGAGCCGCAAGTGTGGTTGGGGCACGAAAGCATCAACGGGGGTTCTGGCGGAGCAACGGAAATCCCCCCAACCCCCCTTTGCAAAGGGGGGCTCCGGGGGGATTTTTGGTCTTCGACGTCGAACTTGTTTGTTCTGCCCGAATGGCCTGGGCAGGACTTACCCCAGCATTGCCTTCAGGGCACGGGCGCTGCTGTGGGGGGCGGAAAGCACCGGCACGGGAGACACCTTTTGCAGGTGGGCCAGGGCTGCGGCGAAGGAGAACTGGCCGAGCAGGACAACATCAACGTCCGGGGCCAGCTTCAAGACCTCTTCTTCCAGACGGCGCTCAAGTCCGGAGAGTCCCTCGGCCCGGAACACTGTGATCAGGTCTTCGGCCAGACAGATCACCGGTTCAACTTCTTTCCCCGCTTCCTCGGCTGCCAGTCTCAGGTAGTGCTCCGCGTCGCGCAGGGTGGCCGCGACGGAGGCGATCAACCCAACCCTGGTCCCGGCTTTAACGGCGTCGGCCATCACCGGCCCGTAGGACGACACCAGGGGTATGTCTACCAGGTCCTTGGCCGAGTCGACCACCGGGGCGTAGACCGAGCAGGCCAGGCCAATGGCGTCGGCCTGGTTGTCTTGGCAGTAGCCGATGAGATTGCTCATCCGGCGTCGCAGTTGTGGCGTTATTTCGCCGCCAAAATCGACCAGCAGACCTTCGTCCATGACGTTGATGACTTCAGCTTCTGGGAATTCCTCGCCAAAGGCCAGCTGCACCGGCGCGATGGACTCGGCTATGGCGTGGATCATTGTTATTCGCATGTTGTTTCCTTGGTGATATCCAGCGGGTTTGGGACCGATATTTACAGTTTATGGCTTACCAGGTTATCTGCCTGTCAGGCGTTGAAAGTCGAAATCATCCAGAATCTCGATCAGCTCGCCGCCCCTTTCCTGCATCTCGTATTCCACGGACACCATGGGCTTGTTGACGGATATTAGCTGGCCCAGATTCACCGGGGTGGCGTAGAGGACAAGGTCGGCATCAGCGGCGTTCAGGGTCGCCTCTAAGTCTGCCAACTGCTCCGGGCTGTAGCCCAGGGCAGGCACTTCTTCTTCCATGTGCGGGTACGTTTGAAAGGCACTCGCGATGCTGCCGACGGCAAACTGGCGGCCGGAGACGATCTCGGCTGCTTCCAGCTTGCGGGCCGCGATGGTGCCGGCCCCGTAGGCCATCCCGCCGTGGGTTAGGGTCGGCCCGTCGCCAACCACCAACACCCGCTTTCCCCTGACCTGGGCGGTGTCGGCAACGGTAAGCACCGAGTCTGCCAGCACTACCGTGATATTTGGCCGGGTTGCGGACGCCACCGCTGCTTGCACCCGGGCAAGCTGGTCCGGGCTTGCGCTGTCCGCCTTGTTGATGATGACCAAGTCAGCCATCCGCAGGTTGGCCTCGCCTGGGTGGTAGGTTGTCTCGTCGCCGGCCTGGTGCGGGTCCACCAGCACTACGTGGAGGTCCGGCCGCACGAAGGGCAGGTCATTGTTGCCGCCGTCCCAGATGATCAGGTCGGCCTCTTCCTCGGCGTGGTGGAGGATGGTGTGATAATCGATCCCGGCAAAGACGGCGATGTCCATTCGCAACAGGGGTTCGTATTCTTCCCGTTCTTCGATGGTCGCTTCGAACCGTTCCAGGTCTTCCATCTCGCCGAAGCGTTGCACCCTCTGGGCCTCCAGGTCGCCATAGGACATCGGGTGGCGGATGACGCTGACCTGACGCCGCCGATCCAGAAAGAACCGTGCTATCCGGCGCGTGGCCGAGCTTTTCCCAACACCGGTCCTGACAGCACAGACCGAGATGACTGGTTTGCGGGACTCGATCCAGGTGCTTTCTGGGCCAAGGAACCCGAAGCTGGCCCCGGCGGCTATCACCATCGACGCCTTGTGCATCACGTCCTGATGCGAGACGTCGCTGTAGTGAGAAATATACCCAGTTCACTCGCTCCCGCTTGATCAGCGGGATTAACTCCGACTCATCCAAGATGGGTATGCCGCCGGGATAGAGTGGACCGCTGAGAGCGGCCGGGTAGGTGCGGTTGGCGATGTCGGGAATCTGCGCGGCCGTAAAGGCGACGACACGGGTCAACGGGTCGTTCCTGAAAACGACGTTGAAGTTGTGGAAGTCGCGGCCGGCGGCCCCCATGATGATGACTCTGGTGCGTCTGTCGTCTTGCATCTAAATACCAAGCCCTAGAGAAATAATGATCGGCTAGCTTAGGCCCAGCACTTCGCCATCGGGCGTAACGTCCATGTCCAGCGCCCGTGGCCGCGAGGGGAGCCCGGGCAGGGTCTCGATGCGGCCGGCCAAGGCGTAGAGGAAACCCGCGCCAACAGACGCACGAATGTCTGTGATGGGGAAGGTGTAGCCACTTGGACGTCCCTTCAGTGTCTGGTCGTGGGATATGGACAGATGTGTCTTGGCCATGCAGATGGGCAGGCCGCCCCAACCCTTGGACTCGAAATACCGTAGCCGTCGGCGTGCCTCTGGAGACCAGCTCACGTCGGCCGCGTTGTAGATCTTCTGGGCCAGGGCCAGCACCTTGTCTTCAGCAGAGGCGTCGGCGGGGTAGGCGTAGGTGATCTGCGGGTCGCCTTTGGTTGCGTCGACCACGGCCTGAGCCAGTTCTTCGCCACCAGCCCCGCCCTGGGCGAATCCGTCGCATTCCACCGCCGCGTCGGCCCCGGCGTCCAGTGCGATCTGCTTCACGGCTGCTAGTTCTTCGGGTGAATCGCTGCCGAACCGGTTGATGGCCACCACGCAAGGCAGACCGAATCCCTTGACGATGCCCACATGATGGATCAGGTTGTCGCCGCCGGTGTGCACCGCTGCCGGGTCCGGGTTTTCCAGGTCCCGTCTGCGGACGCCGCCGTGCCATTTCAGGGCGCGGGCGGAGGCTACCAATACCGCAGCGCTGGGCAGCAGTCCGCTCTGGCGGGTCTTGATGTGCATGAATTTCTCGAAGCCCAGATCGGAGGCGAACCCAGCCTCGGTGATGACGTAGTCGGCGTAACTCAGGGCCATCTTGTCGGCGATGATCGAACTGCAGCCATGGGCGATGTTGCCGAAGGGACCGGCGTGGATGATCGACGGCTGGCCCTCCATGGTCTGGACCAGGTTTGGCATCACCGTCTGGTGGAGCAGGGTCATCAAAGCCCCGGTCACGGCAAGTTGGTCAACAGTGACCGGTTCTCCCTCTGAGGTCTCACCGACGACTATGCGGGACAGCCGGGCGCGTAGGTCTTCAGGGCCGTCGGCCAAGGCCAGGATGGCCATGATCTCGGAGGCCGACACGATGTCGAAGCGGGCCTCACGCAGGGGGCCGTAGCCCGAGCCGCCGACTCCAGAGACCACTTGACGCAGGCCACGGTCCGAGGCGTCGGTCACCCGGTTCCACATCAGTCCGCCGGCGTCCAGGCCGGGAATCGCGCCCCGGAACACCTCGTTTTCAACCAGGGCGGCTAAAAGATTGTGGGCCGACCCAACGGCGTGGGCGTCTCCGGTGAAATGGATGTTGATCTCGTCTTCGGGCACGACGCGGGCCATGCCGCCGCCGGTGCCGCCGCCCTTGATGCCGAAGATAGGCCCCAGGGTCGGCTCACGAAGGTTGACGGAAACTTTGTGACCCAGACGGCCCATGCCCTGGGTAAGGCCGATGGCTGTGGTGGTCTTGCCCTCGCCGGCCGGGGTTGGCGTGATGCCGGTGACAACGACCAGCTTGCCACGGTAGTCGGCGGGGTCTTTGAGGGCGTCCAGAGAGATCTTGGCTTTGTAACGACCGTAGGGAATCAGGTGTTCTGGGTCTAGGCCAAGTTCGTCAGCGATCTTAGTTATCGGCTCCACATCGTCTCCAGTCGCCAAGGTTTGGAATGCGAATTCGACCGGCAGGACAGCCGGGGCATATGGACTATATGCCGTAGGTAGTGGTGGCCGTCAACCCTGGAGCGGATTCGGAGCGGTGGTTCGACTGGCTCACCACGAACGAATGACGGGCTCACCACGAACGGATCCAAGCTCATCACGAACGGAGAGGGAGCGATTCGGTCGTCAAAACAAAGAGCGAGCCGGTCGTCCACCCGTTCGTCCTGAGCTCTGTCGACGGGCGCGCAGCAGTCATGCCCAGCCCGGAAGCCTCTCCGAATAGTGGAAGGCCGTTTCCGCTTACCGCTGGGAAATCTCGCTTTCCATCCGGTCTATGTCCCGTTCGCTGAGGTTGAAGTACTTGGCGTCCGGGTGATGGAAGACCACTGCCGACACCGACGACTCAGGGTCCATCATGTAGCCTTCGGTCAATTCCACGTCCAGGTTGGCCGACACATCAAGCAGCCGGAACAGCTGTTCCTGGTCTTCCAATCTAGGGCAGGCCGGATAGCCGAATGAGAACCGCTTGCCCCGGTACTGGGTGCGGAAGAGGTCCTGTGGCGTGGTGTCAGCCGGGTCGCCGAAGCCCCACATCTGCCGGATCTGTTGATGGAGTAATTCCGCGAACCCCTCAGCGCTCTCCAAAGCCAGGGCGGAGAGGATGTGAGAGTTGAGGAACTGACCATCGGCCATCCATTTCTCAGCCAAAGCCCGGACCCCCGTACCGATCGAAACGACGAACATGCCGACATAATCTGCCTGCCCGCTACTCTGAGGCAGCAGGTAGTCAGCCAAGCAGAGGCCATCCCTCTGGGACTGACGGCCAAAGTAGAACTCCTCGGCTATCTTCCCATCTTCAGAACCGTGAACCAGTATTCGCCGACCGTCTGAATTAGCGGGGAAGAATTTCAATATTCCGTTGGCCTTGATGTCTTCTTGGGCCAACATCAAGTCCTCGACTTTCCGCACGGATTCCCGGAGATCCACTGCCGCGGGTCCCCCGGCTTCCAGGTCATCGGCGAACCGGCCCTTGTAGCCCAGATGTCTCACGTAGAGCATCTGCGGGTTGATCAAGGGGAATATCTTATCCAACGGCTGGTCTTTCAAAACATGAAGCCGCAGGTCGGGCGGGTTGGGAATGTCGAAGTCGTGCCTTACCTGAGCCGGCGGCACGGGCTCTCCCTCTTCTTCATCGGTTTTTGCCGCAGCGTCGGCGACTGCCATAGCCTCAGCTTCTTCGTCCAGAGTGGCGATCAGCTTGGCCCGTTCGTCGGCGTCTTGGATGGTGTTGGCCAGGGCGAGCCCGGTCATGGCGTCGGGCGCGTAGGCCACCAGGCCGCCGTACTCGGGTGCGATGCGGAGGCGAGTGAACCTGTTGGACAGCGCAGCGCCGCCCACCAGCACCGGGCAGGTGATGCCCGCCTGGGTAAAGTCCTGAGCGGTCTCGACCATCATGGTGGCTGATTTAACCAGCAGGCCGGACAGGCCGATCATGTCGGGTTGGTGTTCTTTAACGGCTTCGATCAGGACCTGGGGCGGGACCTTGATGCCCAGGTTGATGATCTTATAGCCGTTGTTGCCCATGATGATCTCGACCAGGTTCTTGCCGATGTCATGGACATCGCCCTTAACCGTGGCCAGCACCACTTTGCCCTTGATGGCACTCTCCGACTGTTCCATGTGCGGCTCAAGGTGGGTGACAGAGAATTTCATGGACTCGGCCGATTGCAATACCTCGGCCACGATCAATTGGTTGGCGTTGAACTGACGGCCGACCTCGGCCATCCCGTCCATCAGGGGGCCGTTGATGATCTCCAACGGCGACCGGCCGGTGAGGGCTTCGTCCAGGTCTTCGGCCAGCCCTTCTTTGGAACCTTCGATTATCGCCAAGGCCAGGCGTTCGTCCAGAGGCAGGTTCTTGCGTTCTTCTGAGGTTGCCTTGGGGGCTTTATCGCGGAAGTGGTCGGCAAAGGCCGCAACCGGGTCGTCTCCGCTGGGCCAGATCAGGTCCTCGGCCAGCTTGCGCTCCTCCTCCGGTATTGAGGCGTAACGCTCCATTCCCTCTGAGTTCACGATGGCCATGTCGAGACCGGCCTGCACGCAGTGGTAGAGGAATACCGAGTTGAGGACTTCCCGTCCTGCCGCAGGTAGACCAAACGATACGTTGGAGATACCCAGGATCGTCTTCACGCCTGGTAGGTTCTCTTTTATGAGCCGGACGCCCTCGATGGTCTCAGCGCCTGAGCCGACATAGTTCTGGTCTCCCGTGCCCACTGGGAAGACCAATGGGTCGAAGATGATGTCTTCCATCGGGATACCGTATTTCTCGTTTAGGAGCTTGGCAGAGCGGACGGCTACCTCAAGTTTTCGTTCTTTGGTGATGGCCTGGGCCTGCTCTTTGTCGTCGTCGATGCAACCAACAACGAGGGCCGCGCCATAACGCCGGGCCATGGGTACGACGATCTCGAACCGGGCCTCGCCGTCCTCAAGGTTGATGGAGTTGATGATTGACTTGCCCTGGAGACGCTTCAGCGACAACTCAATCACCGCGGCGTCCGTGGAGTCGATCATGATCGGAGCTTTGACTTTTTTGGTCACGAGGTCCAGGAATTTGGTCACATCGGCGGCTTCGTCCCGGTCCGGGTCTTGGAGGCATACGTCCAGGACGTGGGCGCCGTTCCTGATCTGGCGGCGGCCGATCTCGGCGGCTTCCTCGAAGGAGCCTTCGGCTATGAGGCGGCGAAACCGTCTGCTGCCCAAGACGTTGGTGCGCTCGCCGACGATGGCTGGCCGGACGTCTTCGTCCACCAGCAGGGTCTCGATACCTGAAACGCGTGTCTCCGCAGAGTCGATGCCGGGACGGACCGGCTTGCCGGACGCCATCTCCACCAGCAGTTCTACGTGTTTGGGGACGGTGCCGCAGCAGCCGCCGACAAGGTTGACCCAACCAGACTCGGCAAACCGGCCCACGGTCTCGGCCATGGCTTCTGGAGTCTCGTTATAGTTCCCGTCTTCGTCGGGCATGCCGGCGTTGGGGACGCAGGCCACGGGGAACTTGGACAGCGCGGCCAGAGACCTGATGTGGTCGGTCATGAAGTTGGGGCCGGTGGCGCAGTTCAACCCGATCCAGAGTAGGTCGCGGTGGGCCAGGGACGTGTAGAAGGCTTCAACATCCTGACCGGCCAGCAGTGTGCCCATGGGTTCAACGGTGCCCTGCACGGCCACTGGAACTTCCTGACCTAGTTCGGCGAAGGCCCGGTCGATGCCTTCCAAGCCAGCCTTGACGTTCAATGTATCCTGGCTGGTCTCAAGCAGTAACAGATCAACACCGCCCTCGATGAGGCCGACGGCCTGAATGTGATAGTCGTTGGCGAGTTCCTCGAAGGTGATGCCGCCGGTGACTGATATCGTCTTGGTGGTCGGGCCCATCGAACCGGCCACGAACCGGAGCTTGCCGGGGGTGGATGCGGCGTCAGCCGCGGTGCGCGCCAGAGCGGCCGCCTCGCGGTTCAACCGGCGGGCTTCATGTGCCAACTCGTATTCGGCCAATACCACCGGGGTTGAGCCGAAGGTATTGGTCTCAATGATGTCGGCCCCGGCATCCAGGTAGCTCTGATGTATCTCTGTAATGACATCGGGCCGGGTGAAAGTCAGGTACTCGTTACACCCCTCGTATTCCAGGCCGCCGAAGTCATCGGGGCCTAGGTTGTAAGCCTGGATGGCAGTGCCCATGGCGCCGTCAATCACCAGCAGGCGATTGGCGAGTGCCGATTTCAGTTCATCTATGCGTGATTTTGTTGTCATAAATGTTCAATCAATGGATAGTATTCGACTAGCGCAAGACTACGATTGTAGCACCAGCCCGACGTTCATGGAACTGATCTGCCTTATTTAATGGCCTTACAGCCGGCCGGGGTTGGAGTCCAAACCCGGCTGTTTTAGTCGTTTATTTCAGTCGTTTATCTTAGGGATCGGGCTATTTGGCGAACCAGTTAGATAGTTCCTGCCGGTTCAACTCCAGCCATTTGATGTTCAGGCGTACCCGCTCCAGGGCCTGGCGGATGGTCCGCTCGGCGGCGGGAGCCGGGTGCTCGGCGAAGAAGCTATCAACTTCGTCGGCCTTCTCTTGAGAATTGAAATGGCTGCAGATGGAGACCAGCCGCATGAGACCGAAACCGCCGCCGCCGTAGCGCCGGTCGAACTCGGCCCAGTTGGACGTCACGAAATCCCAGGCCAAGTTTCGGCCCTTGGGGTTGGCGGCCACCGCGGCCACCAGTGTGATGCTGTCCTGCGAGCGCACCTTGGATGACAGTGAGTCGGCCAGCGTGGCGTTCAGGAGTTCCGGCTCTTGAAAACGCGATAGGGCCATCAGCAGCCGGATCTTCTCCTCTGCCAGGTCGGTCTCGCCCTCTAATTCCCAGATGCTGTCATAGACTTCTTTGCCGCCCGATTGGGCCGCAAGGGCAAAGACGACGCCCCGCAGATCGGGCGCAAGGGTATCTCTGTCTTGCAGGTACTTGTTGAAGCGCTCCGTTGCTTGGGCAGTGATGTCTGGGTCGTGGTAGCTGCCAGACTGGCTCAGCACGGTGGAGCGCAGCAGAGCGTCTAGGTGTCCCTCACCGGACTGGGGTTCCCATCCGATCTTTTTCGCCGCAGGGCCGAAGATGTCCCGGGCGAACGCCTGATACTTGGGATGCACCGGGTCTTCGGAGATCAGCTGCTCGATATCCCGCAGGTTGCTGGCCAAGTCGCTCCAGACCGATGCGTCATTTTCGTTCCGGTAGGCCTGCGCCAGTGACAGGAACTGGGTCACTGGCAAGAGCCCGGCCCGTGACAGAGCATAGGCGTCGTTCTGGATGCCCAGCCGGTCGGTGGCATGCAGTTCCAGCGACTCTATCGGGGGGACCAGCCGTTGCCAGTCCTCGGTGCTGTAATTAACTCGGAAGAAGCCGGTCTGCAGAGGGTTCAACTTGACCCAGCCGTCGGTTCCGCCGGGGACGTCCAATTGGGCCTGTCGTCCGTCCATGACCGTGATGCCGGAATCCTGTCCGGCTTGGCTGGCGCTGATCGGCACCCGCCAGACCTCGGTATCGGGTTCGCTCTCGCCCAGCAGCCGGTCGTAAACGAACCGCTCTTGGGTAACCGAAAGCGTTGTCTTGCCTCCGCTGCGCTCGGATTCCACCTGCAGCACCGGGTATCCCATCTGCTTCACCCAGGAGTCCATGATGGCAGTTACCGGCTGGCCGGACTCTGTTTCAAGGGCCGACCATAGGTCCTGGGTCCGGGCGTTGTCGTACATGTGGCCCGACAAGTACCGGTTCAGACCTTTTCTAAAAGTCTCTTCTCCCAGGAAATTCTCCAGCATGCGGATGACCGACGCGCCCTTGCTGTAGCTGATGGCGTCGAAGAGCTGGCTGACCTCGGCGGGGTTCTTCACGGCCTGTTCGATGGGATGGGAGTTCTTCAGGCCGTCCAGGCTCAGCGCCCGGTTGGTGTCCATGTTTACGAACTGGGTCCACATCTCCCACTCGGGGAAGAGCCAGTCCACTGCCTTGTTGCCCATCCAAGAGGCAAAGCTCTCGTTAAGCCAGAGGTCATCCCACCATTCCATGGTCACCAGGTCACCGAACCACATGTGGGCCATCTCATGGGCAATGACTTCCGCGACCCGTTGCCGGGTGCCGGCCGATGAGTTGTCCGGGTCGACCAGCAGGGCGGTCTCGCGGTAGGTGACGGCGCCCCAGTTCTCCATGGCCCCGGCGGCGAAGTCGGGGATGGCTATATGGTCTAGCTTGGCCAGGGGGTAGGGGATGCCGAAGTAGTCGTTGAAATAGCCAAGCAGTTTGACCGATGTATCCAGGGCGAAGCTGGCCTGGGCTTCCTTGCCGGGGGTCGTCCATACGCCGACCATGGTGCCGCCTTCGGCACGCTGTTCGATTGAGACCAAATGACCGACGATAAAGGCCAATAGATAGGTCGACATGATCGGTGTTTCGGCGAACCGAATCGATTTAAGGCCGGGGCCGGGGACCGCTTCTTCCACCGCAGGGGTGTTGGAGACGGCCTGGTATTCGTCCGAGAAAACCAGGGTCACTTCAAATGTCGCCTTCTTGGCCGGTTCGTCCCAACAGGGGAAGGCGCGACGGGCGTCGGTCGGCTCGAACTGAGTGGTGGCAAGGTAGCGGGTCTCGCCGTCTTGAGAGGTGTACTCCGACCGGTAGAAACCCATCAGCTTGTCGTTCAGTTCACCGGTGAAGGCCATCTCCAACCGGGCGTCGCCGGGCTGGATGGTCTCGCCGAAATCCAGGGTTGCCGTCTCGGAGTCCTTGTCCATGGTTATGGAAGGGTTGGTCAGCGTCGTCCCCATGGCGTGCAGGGTGGCCGAGCTGATCTTCAGGTCGATGGCGTTCAGCACGATCTTGGAGGTCGGCTCCAATACCTGGATGTCCACGCTCTGCTCGCCGTCGAAGGTGAAATTCTTAAGGTCTGGATGGAGCTTGATACGGTATTTGCTGGGGCGGGAACTTTCGGGTAGAACCACCGCGTCGGATGCGGGCATTACTGTCTTCCTCCCTAGAGTATTGGCCTGTGAAATAGGGTTAAAGGCCGTTGCAAAAGCAGGCGCAGAAGGGCTGTAAGCCGGGGGCACGGTGGCAAACAGACGGGTTTTTGGCCTGCCGATTAGGCGTAGCGCCAGTGTACCATTAACCTGTCGGCGGCTCTACCAGTAGGCACACGGGACGCGCGCGCGGGACTAGGGCATGGCAGCCGGGCAACTTGGTGCTATAATACGGCCCGGTTTTCGTCGTCTTAATCAGGCGTGGAAAAGGCGCCTTGAGTGCCGGTTTTCCAGGTTTTGTAACCACGAGGCGATGCGACCCGAAATTGAAATTTCTTTACTAAGGAAGACCCAAATGCCTCCCAAGACAATGTTCGAAAAGATCTGGGAAGACCACCTCGTCGCCGAAGAACCCGGCGAGCCTCCCGTCATCTACATAGACCTACATCTGGTCCACGAAGTTACCTCCCCCCAGGCCTTTGACGGCCTGAGGGATGCCGGACGCAAGGTAAGGCGTCTTGACCTGACCGTGGCCACCGCCGACCACAACACGCCCACCTGGGACCTGTCCCTGCCGGTCACGGACCAGATATCCAAGAAGCAGCTGGACGCCCTCGATAAGAACTGCGCCGAGTTCGGTGTGACCTTGTACGACCGGTTCAGCCCACTGCAGGGCATCGTCCACGTCATCGGGCCGGACCTTGGCTACACCCAGCCCGGCAAGACCGTCGTCTGCGGCGACAGCCATACCTCCACCCACGGTGCGCTGGGGGCCTACGCTATCGGCATCGGCACGTCGGAAGTGGAGCACGTGCTGGCGACCCAGACCCTGCGGGCCTTCAAGCCCGACACGATGGAAGTCCGGGTCAATGGTAAGTTGGCCAAAGGCGTCACTGCCAAGGACATCATCCTGGCGATCATCGGCAAGATCGGAGTTTACGGCGGAGTCGGTCACGTTATTGAATACACCGGCGAGGCCATCCGCGACCTGTCCATGGACGGCCGGATGACCGTCTGCAACATGAGCATCGAAGCCGGAGCCAGGGCCGGTATGATCGCCCCCGACCAGACCACGTTCGACTACCTGAAGGGCAGGCAATTCGCTCCCCAGGGCGCCGACTTCGACGCCGCAGTGGAACGTTGGAAGAATCTGCCATCCGACCCCGGCGCCAAGTACGACAAGCTGGTCGAGCTTGAAGCATCAGAGATCGAGCCTCACGTAACCTGGGGGACCACCCCAGGCATGGTGGCCCCTATCTCCGGGAAGGTTCCCGACCCGGCCGACGCCGAGGATGACAACACTCGGGACGCCTTGACCAGAGCGCTGGAATACATGGACTTGAAACCAGGTACGGCGATTCAAGACATCAAGCTGGACCGCGTCTTCATCGGCGCCTGTACCAACTCGCGGCTGGAAGACATCCGTGCCGCTGCCGAGGTGGTCAAGGGCAAGAAGGTCCACGACGATGTCTACGCCATGATGGTCCCCGGTTCGGCCAAGATCAAGAAAGAAGCCGAGGACGAAGGTCTGGACAAGATTCTGATCGAGGCGGGTGTCGATTGGCGGGTCGCTGGTTGCTCCATGTGTCTGGGTATGAACCCTGACATCCTGAAGCCGGGAGAGCGCTGCGCCTCCACTTCCAACCGTAACTTCGAAGGACGGCAAGGCAAGGGCGGCCGCACACACCTGGTCAGCCCCGCCATGGCGGCTGCGGCAGCCATTGCCGGACACTTCGTCGATGTCAGAGATATCTAAGAAAAGCCATAGAGCCAGGGAAGCCCCAGTAATCTAGGAGAATAACCATGGACGCCTTTACAAAATTAACCGGTGTGGTCGCACCCATCGACCGCATCAACATTGATACCGACCAGATAATCCCGGCGGTATACCTGAAAAGCATTGAGCGAAAAGGGTTCGAGGACGCTCTGTTCTCGTCGTGGCGTTACAACGCCGACGGCAGCGAGAACCCAGATTTCATCTTGAACAAACCCGGATACCGGAACGCCAACGTCCTAGTGGCTGGCCCCAACTTCGGCTGCGGTTCTTCCAGGGAACACGCCCCTTGGGCGCTGCGAGATTACGGCATCAAGTGCATCATCTCCACCAGCTTCGCCGACATCTTCTACAACAACTGCTTCAAGAACGGCGTGTTGCCCCTGGTGCTCCCCGCGGAGCAGGTTCGAGAGATCATGGACAAGGCCGAGAACGACCCTGGCATCGAGCTGAACGTCGACCTGGTCAGCCAGCGGGTCTGGGACGAGAGCGAGGAGATATCTATCTCCTTTGAGATTAACGCCGCCCGCAAGGACGCCCTGGTCAACGGGCTGGATGACATCGGCCTGACCCTCCGCATGGAGAGCGACATAGGAGACTACGAGTCCAAGCACGGGCTTTAGAGCGGTCAGCTAAAAGCTTTCAGCTATCAGCTATTGGGCTGTGGTTGTTCTTGTACGTTACGCCGAGTATGTAGTAAATAAAGGCATCCTGATTTTTCGGGATGCCCCTTTTAGTTGCACGGCAACAACCGAGTAATCATTTCCTGAAAGGCCATTCGGCACTCGACACCTAGACTATTTACACCAATTCTGTAATAGTGTCGGCGACCCACTATACACAACACTCAACACGTGGGCGTCCACGTAGTTGTAGCGAGAGCGTAATTGCTCTGCCTACAGCAGCTACCCAGAAACGGAGAGGAGGAGCCACATGGCCGATTCCACACAGGTAACACCAGTAATCGCTTCAGAACACACCGGTGACGTAGAGAAATTTGACGTGGTTGTCATCGGGGCTGGAGTTACGGGGTTGTATGCCCTGTACCGACTAAGGGAACTGGGACTCAACGTAAAGGTGCTTGATGAAGCCACCGGTGTTGGTGGAACTTGGTACTGGGCCCGCTATCCGGGCTGTCGCTTCGACTCCGAGAGCTACTCCTACGGGTATTCGTTCTCCGAGGAGTTGCTGCAGGAATGGGACTGGGAAGAACATTACGCCGGACAACCAGAAACCGAACGTTACTTGAATTACGTGGCCGACAAGTTTGACCTGCGGAAACATATACGGTTTAGCACGCGGATCAAATCGGCGACCTACAACGAAGACGAGAATATGTGGGAAGTCGTGGGTACTGACGGCCACCGGGTAAACGGCCAATTCTTGGTCACGGCCGTGGGTCTCCTGTCCGCCGGGTATACCCCCAAATTCGAGGGCCTCGACAGCTTCAAAGGCTCTTGGTGCCATACCGGCAGGTGGCCCAAAGCGGGCATGGACCTGGAAGGTAAGCGCGTTGGCGTGATTGGCACCGGCGCCAGCGCTGTACAGCTCATCCCGATGATCGCCCCGGAAGTTGCCCAACTGACGGTCTTCCAGCGGACGGCTAACTACTGTGCGCCGCTGCGGAATGGACGCATCGACGATGAGACACAGAAAGAGATCAAAGCGAACTACCCGGAGATATTCAGGGCCTGCAGCGAAACCGCGGGTTCGTTCATGCATGAGTTCGACCCACGGTCGGCCATGTCGGTCTCTTCGGAAGAGCGGCTGAAGCAGTACGAATCTCTTTGGGAGAAGCCGGGATTTGCCAAATGGCTGTCCAACTTCTATGACGTCACGGTCCCCGGAGAAGCCAATGAGGACTACGCGGAATTCGTCCGCGAGAAGATTCGCTCCCGTGTTCATGACCCTGTTGTTGCAGACCTGCTGGTGCCCAAGGACCATACTTTCGGCGCGAAACGCGTCCCGTGCGAGACCGGGTACTACGACACGTACAACCGGGACAATGTCCTACTGGTTGACGTGAAAAAAGCCCCGATCGAATGCATAACCCCCAAAGGTGTGAAGACCGCTGACGCCGAGTACGAATTCGACGTGATCATCTACGCGACGGGCTATGACGCCGTGACCGGCGCTCTCCTCAACATCGATATCTACGGTGAAGACGGCGAATTGTTGAAAGATAAATTTGCCGACGGTCCCCGCACATATATGGGGATATCAAGTGTCGGTTTCCCGAACCTATTCACGGTCAACGCAGCCTCGGTTGGTAACTTCGTGAGGGCCGCCGAACCGCTGATGGACTGGGTTTCCGAGTGCATCGCCTACATCCGAGACAACGGCTTTTCCAGCATCTCGGCCACACTAGAGGCTGAAAATGCCTGGGTTGACCATGTCAACGAAGAGGGCGAAAAATCCCTCCGAACCAAGACTGCCAACTGGTTCAATGGAGGAAACATTCCAGGCAAAACCCGTGCCTTGCTCACTGCTCCGGACACCGCGCCGGAAATGCGGGCCAAGCGGGCACAGGTTGCCGCCAACGGGTATGAAGGATTTGTTCTTAAATAGATCCTGACGCCGGTTGAATGGCGAATATCATCGCAGCAAAAAATGAAAACCCCGCTCTCTTAACTAGAGAGCGGGGTTTTTCTCATCGCCAACTATCCACCGCATAGCTACCGCTACCCTGGAAACGCCCGCCTGACCTGCTCTTCGAAATCGGTCTCGTAGCGCTGCATCCGGCCTTGGCGTACCTGCTCGTCCAGGGAGGGCCGGCGTACCGGCCGGGGGTCGCTGGGGCCGTAGCCGATGATCCCGGCCTCTTCCAAGGCTGCAACGTCTCCGGTGGTCTTGCCCAGCAATTCCGACAATATCAGTGAGTTGTGTTCGCCCATCAGCGGGGCGGCTTTGCCCTTTACCGCGGGTGTTTTTGATAGCTTCCAGGGGCGGCTGGCGTAGGGCAGTGGCGGTATGCCGGTGCTGTCTTGATGGGATAGGACCTCATAGAAATCCCGTTCGACCAGGTGAGGGTCAAACAACAGGTCCTTGCTGTCCAGCACCGCCCCGGCAGCCACTCCTTCCTTCTGGAGTGCGTGCATCAGTTCGTGGGCGTCCCATGAGCTTGTTACCGGGCCGATCAGGGCGTCCAGTTCGTCCCGGTTCTGCCACCGGCTGAGTGAGTCCTCAAACCTGGAGTCTGAGGCCCAGCCATCCTGTCCCAACACCCGGCAGACCGCCTGCCATTCTTCATCTGTGGCCACGGCCATGGTCAGCCAGCGGTCGTCGCCGCGACAGGGGTAGCAGCCCTGAGGCGACATAACGCTGTCTTGATTGCCCATGCGCGGGCCGGTGCGCCCGTTGGCCGAGAAGTCCATCAGTATCTCGGGGATGGTGGAGGAGGTTGCCTGGGTCTGAGAGATGTCCACAAATTGGCCTTCGCCGGTGCGCAGTCTGTGCATCAGGGCAGTCATCACGGCGAAGACCGTGTGTTCGCCGGAGGTGTAGTCGGTGTAGGGAATCTCGGCCATCACCGGTTCGCCGCCCAGGTACCCGGTCTGGTAGGCCAAGCCCGCTGCGCCTTCGGTGGCCGGACCAGTGGCCCCGAAGTTTGCCCAGGGGCCGTAGAACCCGTAGCCGGTGGAAGACACCATGATAATGTCCGGTTTTATCTTTTTTAGGTCTTCGTACTCCAGGCCGAAGTTCTTGATCACCCGTGGAGTGAAATTCTCGGAGAACACATCGGCAACGGAGACCAAATCCTTGAGAATTTGGAGTCCTTCGGGTTTGCTCAGGTCCAGGGTTACGCCCAGTTTGTTACGGTTTTGCTCGTAGAAATTGGCGCCCTTGTTCCAGAACTCTCCGGAGACGTCATTCTGGTAGACCGAGTCGGCGCGGTAGCTCTCCAGCCGTCCTGTCGACTCCAAGCGAATGACCTGGGCGCCCATGTCGGCCAACATCTTCATGGCGAAGGGGATGGCGATGAGCTGGCCCATCTCGATTATTCTGACGCCCTCTAAGGGACCTGGCATACGTTGGTGACTCTCCGTTTTTAGATGATCTGCGTGGCCCGGAATTGGACCAATTGTTCGGGGGTATGCCCTAACCGTTGGCCGAATATTTTGACGTTGTGCTGGCCTAGGGTCGGCGCTGGGTTGCGTGCGTCCCATGGTGTGCCGCTCATCTCGAAGGGCGCGCCGGGGTATTTCAATGTCCCCAGAACAGGATGATCAATGTCCACGAAGTAGTTTCTAGCCTCGAACTGAGGGTCGGCCATCACCTCTTCCGGAGATTGGATCACACCGAATATGAAGCGCTTCTCATGGGCCGCGTAGAACCGCTCGTACTTGTTCTGGTTGATGAAATAATCGTCAAATATCTGGCCCAATTCCTCAGCGTTTGCCAGCCGAGCTGAAGGGGTGTTGAATTTGTCGTCGGCCAGTTCGGGCAGTTCCATAAATTCCACGAGGACGTCCCAATTCAACCCGGCTCCGATGCCCGGATTGGGAGTCAGGTGTCCGTCGGCGCTGGCCCGGATGCGGCTCAGATCGCCGCTGTGGTTCGGCTGCCTGCGCCGGACGGCCCCGGTGTAGGTGAAGTTGTTGACCACGTCCCGTAGTCCTGTAGCCACCGCCTCCTGAATAGAGACGTCCACCTGCTGTCCCTCGCCGGTGAGCCGCTGGTGGTACATCGCCATCAGGGTCGCCGATGCGGCGTCGGTGCCGGCCTTGAATTGGGCCTGGTTGAAGGCATGCTTCAGGGGCTCCCGGTCGTAGGCCCCGGAGATATACATCAGCCCGCCCATGGCGTATTCCACGATGTCGGCGGCTTTGTAGTCCCGGTAGGGCCCGGTTTGCCCGAAGTTGGATATCGAGGTCATCACCAGGCTGGGGTTGATCTGCTGCAACGCCTCGAAATCCAGCCCCAATGACGCCATTACCCTGGGAGCGAAATTCTCCACCAGGACGTCGGATTGCTCGACCAGCGACTTCAATACCTGGATACCTTTCGCGGATTTTAAATTCAGGGTCACGCTCTGTTTGTTGGTGTTCAGGTAGGCGAAGACCAGGCTCTTTTCCGGGTCGACCTCGTCGTTGAGAAATGGGGCCATCCGCCGTGTTGGGTCGCCGCCGGGCCGTTCGATCTTGAGTACCTCGGCGCCGAAATCAGCCAAAAGCTTGGTGCAGTAGGGTCCAGATATGTGGTGGGTGAGGTCCAACACCTTCACCCCTTCTAGGGCGCGATCGGGCAAGGGATTTCTCCTGTTTATGCTTGAGGCTATTTGGCGTCCCGGTTCAGCGGCGTGTCCAGTCCGAATTCAGAGCGGCCGATCAGCTCCAGGCAACGGTCCACGGTCGGCGGCATGAGGGTTGAAGTGCGGATGTCCCGGTAGATGCGCTCGAGCGGCATGCTCTTCTTGATGCTTCTACCCCCGGTGATCTGGATCGCTTTTGCCGCGACTTCCAACGACGCGATGGTCGCCAGGTATTTTGGTCTGGCGGCGATGACGGCCCTTTCGTTGGCCGTTTTGCCTTCCCATCGACTGGCGGCATCGTAGAGCGACTCCCGGGCGCTGCCCAGGGACATGGCCATCTCGGCTATTGTGCGCTGGACCAACAGGCCATCGGCCACCCTTCCCGGGTCCGGCGAAAAGGTCTGGTTCAAGCAGAACTCCTTGGTGAAATCCAAGGCCGTCTGGGCCGCACCGATGTAGGCCGCCGCGAACCCCAGGCTGAACCCTTGAGTAACCCCGGTGTGGTAGCCCTCGCCGGGGTTGCCCAGCAATGAATCCTTGTCGACCACGCAGTTGTCCAGCTTCATGCTGGGGCTGACGGTGCCGCGCATGCCCAGGGTATCCCACTCGTCCAACTGGGAAAGACCGGCGGTGTCATGAGGTATCAGCGCGAATTGCTGCGAGCCCACTGGGTCGTCGGTGTTTTGGGCGTTGCAGTGGATCAAGTAGCGGCGGGCACCGCCCGACATGGTACAGAAATTTTTCACGCCGTTGATGACGTAACCCTCACCCTCCGGGATGATGGTGGTGAACCGGAATGCGGAGCCGCCGCGGGTCTCGGGCTCGCTGCCCCAGCTACCGAACAGATGGCCTTCATCGACGGTCTCCGGGTAGAGGTCGGCTTTCTGTTTGTCGGTGCCCAGGGCCGCGATGAACCGCATAACCGTGGAGTGCATGTGCACCGTCATACCCGTGTTGGTGCAGCCGCTGGCCAGCTTCTCAATGACCATGATGTAGGTCAGCATGTCGAGTCCATGGCCGCCGTGTTCCTTGGGTATGCCGATGGTCAACAGGCCGTTCTGCCAGACGTCGCGCCAGCTTTCTCTGGGGTTGGTGGCGCTGGCGTCCACCTCATGTGCGCGGGGCGCGAGACACTCCCGCGCGATACGCTCCGCCGTATTTACCAACTCAAGTTGGTCTTTGTTCAGTCCCGGGTACATGGGACCTCCTGGTTTAGTGCCGGGTTTAGTGCCGGCGCGGGCTTCTACTCCGGGTAGGTCAGCCGGAGCAGGGTGTGCCGCCGGTTGGTGGTGTGCGGCCGGACCTGTTCCGGCCAGCGGCCCAGTTCCACGGCTTCACCCCATTCGGGGGAGGCGAGGATCTCTGGGCTATCGATCTCATAATAGGCGTGGAAACGGGGCTGGCCATCCGGCGAAACGGTCTGGGTCTGGCGACCGATCAGAACCTGAAACGCTTGGGTCTCGAATCGGGTGATCGCATTCACCCCGGCTATCTTGCCCAACTCCGGGCAATGCTCGGTGTTGTAGACCTCATGGAACAGGGCCTCTTTGGATGGGTCGACGTCCATGCTCGCGATGAAGAGGTACTTTGATTTCGGGGCCATGACCAGCCTCCTAAGTTTTTGGATTGTTAATCTTGAGTCCAATTCTTCTTTGTCACGCTGAGAGAAGCGAAGGGTCTCGTTGCTTTCTGTACGTCTTGGTGTTTGAGCAACAAGATTCTTCGGCTGCGGCCTCAGAATGACAGGTTTGTTGAGGCGGTTGGGAAGCGAACCTTGACTATCCCTTAGAACGCTCGGCGGTGCGAGAGTTCGGTTTCTTCGCTGGTTATGAACTCCAGAAGCACTGCCTTGCCTTCTTCCTCGGTTACCTTGCGTGCCCTGGTGAACGCGGCAGAGATCTGGTTGGGGTCTTCGATGCGCTCGGCGTAACCGCCCATTGCCTTGCCCAACTCGGCGTAATTGCCTCCCAGGTCGCGGGTGCCGTAGAGGCCGTGGGAATCGGCCATCTGCCGCATCTCAACGGCCATGGTGGAGTTGTTCAGCACCACGGTGATGATTGGGATGTTGCTGCGGACGGCGGTCTCGAAGTCGAGTCCGACCATGCCGAATGCGGCGTCGCCCATGAAGTTGACGCACACCTTCTCCGGCGCGGCCAGTTTGGCGCCGATGGTCAGTCCCAACCCAGTGCCCAAGCCGTGGGACTTGCCCCAGCCCAGGTAGGTCCGGGGGCCGTTCGACCGGTAGAAGGGGACGATCTGGTCCCGTGGGCTACCCGAGTCGTGGGTCACGATGGCGTCTTCCGGCGGGATGGTGTGCATGAAATCCCAGATGACCCGGTAGGGGGTCATGGGCACCTCTGAAGATGATAGTTTGGCCCGCCATTGGGCCAGCCAGCCTTCCCGCTCGGTCTGCACCTCTTTGGCGGTGGACTGGTCGTTCTTGCGGCTGTCACCGACGATCTCACGGCAGGCTTCGATCATCTGGCGCAGGACCAGCTTGGCGTCGCCGACGATGGGCAGGTCGATGTTGTAGTCCTTGTTGATGTCGGACGCGTCGTTGGTGGCTTGGATCAGGGTCTTCCCCGATGGGATGTTCATGACCATGCCATGTTTGGTGAAACTGGTGCCGATGCCGAAGATGAGGTCGGAGCGGCGGATGAAGTGATAGGCATGCCCCGACATGCTGGTCCCGGTGCTGCCCAGCGCCAGGGGATGGACCTCCTGGAAGGCGCTCTTGCCCAACAGGGTGCTGGCAACGGGCACCTGGAGCAGCTCGGCCAGTTCCATCAGTTCGTCGGAAGCCTTGGCGTATAGGACGCCCTGGCCGGCCATGATCACCGGGTAGTGGGCGGCACAGAGGGCCTTGGCGGCGGCCTCGATGTCACCGGGGTCACCTTGGGAGACCGTCGGGCGGCTGGGGACGTAGTAGAAAGCCTCTTCGCTTACTTCTTCCATGGCAACGTCGGCGGGGATCTCAACGGCCATGGGACCGACTTTGCCCTGGCGAAGACCGGCGAAGGCGCGGCGCAGCACATCGGAGGTACGGTCGGCGACATTCACCTGCTCGATGGCCTTGGTGATATCGTCGTAGCCCTTCAGGGAGCTGTAGTGCGGGTTGATCCCGGCCCGTTCTCTGGGGTGGCCCAAGGGAAGGAGCAGAAGCGGCGTTGAGTCAGAGTAGGCGGTGGCGATGCCGGGGTAGGCGTTCTCGGCGCCGGGGCCGTACTGCATGGCGAATACGCCCATATGGTCGCCGTTGGAAACCCGGCTGAGGCCGTCTGCGATGCCCACGCCAACCCGCTCTTGGCGGCAGACGATGGGCCGGATGCCGCCCAGCGCGGCTGCTTCGATCACCGGTGTGGTGGGGAAGCAGGGAAGGTATTTGACACCCTCCCGCTTTAGAATCTCGGTTATGGCTTCAATGGTATTCAATCGGGGCTGCCTCCTGACCTGAATTATTGGCTAGAGCAATATTCTGACCGGACCTTACGAGTAAACGGTGCGTGAAAAAGTGACTCGTCACCAGCCCGGTTTTTAGCCACGGCGAGTATACCACCGCTCACGAGCGACGGCATTAACATAAAGCGAAAACTGGGCGGATTTTACGTATGAAGAGCCATGAACCGTCCTGACAAGATATGAGGCCCGGTTGTGACGATGATTGACCTCAGCTGAGGTGCTCTGATAGCGTTGTTGACTACGAAATTCCTTTGGACTTGAAGGTGTGGCCATGCCAACGACAGACGTCTCTTTTCAGAACCTGAACCCTGCCTCGTTCCTGGAGCGGGCCGCGATGGTCTATCCGGATAAACCAGCGGTGGTGTATAACGGCCGGGCTATCTCGTATGCGGAGTACCACGAACGGTCCAGGCGGCTGGCCGCGGCGCTGCAGAACGTGGGTGTCGAAAAAGGCGACCGGGTGGCATTTCTGTGCCCCAATGTTCCGCCCATGCTGGAGGGTTATTTCGGACCTCTGGGCATCGGCGCGGTCCTGGTTGCCTTGAACACCAGGCTTTCCTCTAGTGAGATCGCCTACATCCTGAACCATTCGGGTGCGAAGGTCCTGGTCTTCGACTCGGAACTCGCCCCCACGGTCAAAGACTTCGTGGATGAAGTTCCGGGTGTCACAACGTTCGTCCAGATATTGGACACCCACCCCCAGGACCACGACATACCAGGGCTGGACTACGAGACGTTCATCGGCGGCTCCGAACCGATACCCACATTGACCGGCGCGGATTCGGAGCTCGACACCGTCGCCATCAATTACACCTCCGGCACGACAGGGTTTCCCAAAGGTGTTGAGTACACCGCCAGAGGGGCGTACTTGAACTCCATCGGCGAGGTCCTTGAGATTGGGCTCAACTGGGAGAGTTCTTATCTGTGGACGCTCCCGCTGTTCCATGCCAGCGGCTGGTGCTACCCCTGGGCAGTAACTGCCGTGGGAGGAACCCATGTCTGCCTGCGGCGTGTTGATCCCGATGAGGTCTACAAACTGATCAGGGAACAGGGCATCACCCACATGTGTGCCGCCCCAACGGTCCTCACGGCGATGTACTCATCACCGGCAGCGGAAGGACAGGACCTGACCGGCCTGAATATCATGACCGCCGGCGCACCTCCGGCCCCGCAGGTCATCAAGACCATCGAGCAGATGGGTGCCCTGATCCACCACGTCTACGGCCTCACCGAGACCTACGGGCCACACACCATCTGTGCGCCTCAGCTTTCTTGGAAGGAAATGTCCGCAGACGACCGGTCCCAGATCAAGGCCAGACAGGGCGTCCCATACATCGTGAACGGCACGGAACTGCGTGTGGTCGATGAGAATATGACCGATGTACCCAAGGATAGCGAGACCATGGGTGAGGTGGTCATGCGGGGCAACAACGTGATGGCCAGGTACTACAACGACGAAGAGGCGACAACAGTGGCCTTTGAGGGTGGTTGGTTCCATTCCGGAGACCTGGCGGTCTGGCACCCCGACGGCTATATCGAGCTGCGTGATCGGGCCAAAGACGTGATCATCTCCGGCGGCGAGAATATCTCAACACAGGAAGTCGAGAAAGTAATCATGGACCATCCGGCGGTCTTGGAGGTGTCGGTTGTCGGCGTTCCTGACGACCGTTGGGGCGAGGTCCCCAAGGCGTTCGTTGTCATCCGGGAAGGCCAGGAGGCAACGGCCGAGAGCATAATCTCCTTCACCCAAGAACGCATCGCCCGGTTCAAGGCGCCCAAACACGTTGAGTTCGGAGAGCTCCCGAAAACTTCCACCGGCAAGATTCAGAAATACGTCCTTCGAGAGAAGGAGTGGGCCGGCCACAAATCTCGGATCCAGGGGTCTCAGGTTTAACGCTGAGAACACCGCACTTGCCCAAAGGGCTTAAAAACTAGGCCGAGCGACGGCTCGTTACGCGGCCTTGTTCAGGGCCTCTATTCGCACCGCCGCCGGTTTCAATATGGCGTAGAGGAAATCGTTGGTCGGGACGGGGACGTCTAGTTCCTTGGCCATCCGGACGACAACGCCGGTCAGGCCCTCAAGCTCCACTGGCCGTTCGTCGGTGAAGTCCTTGGCCATCGATGCCCGCCCCTGACCGGGGAACCGGTCCAGCGAGTCCATGGCCCAGGCCAGCGAATCGGACATGATTGGCGCGCCCTTTGCCCGGCCCACGGCCAGCACCTCTTCGACAGCATGCTGGATCAGCGCACGTGTCTCCGGCTTGGTCCGCATCTCTTCATAGACGCAGTTGGCGGCGGCGCAGACAGCTGCGGAACCCGCGATGTAGGCGAATTTCTTCCAGAGCATGCCGGGCATATTCTCGTGGAGGTTCACCCGCCAGCCCGCCTCTTGGAACCTCTGTAGCAGGTTCTCACCACGGCGGCTGATGCCGACCTTCATCTCGCCAAAGGCGGCGATGCCAGGCCCGCCCTGGGTGACAACGCCCGGTTCGGAGATACGGCCTTCCATGTAGGCAGAGCCGATCATCACGTGCTCTTCACCCACGGCCTCGGCGAGAATGTCGCCGTTGTCGATTCCGTTCTGCAGGGTCAGGACAACGGTCTCCGGGCCGATCAACGGAGCCACAGCCGCGACGGCGCCGGGGTTGTGGTACATCTTCACCGTGAAGAGCACCAGGTCCTGTTCGCCGACGTCTGCCGTTTTGTCAGTGGCATTGCCGGGGACCGTGAACGTGCCGTCCAATTGGCTTTCTACTCTGAGACCGTTCGCTTTGATGGCCTTTAGGTGTGCCCCCCGGGCGATAAAGGTTACATCGTGTTCAGCCCGGGCCAAAAGGCCGCCGAAATACCCCCCCACGCCACCGGTCCCGATGACCGCCACTTTCAATGTCTCGTTAGGTTGTGTGACCATTGGTATCCAATCTCCCTTCTGGGCGAATCACGTCTGATCCACCCCCCGCAGTCCGTCGATTAAATCTAATCATCTTGAACTAGTTTATTGACCTACTCCCGGTTTTCCACCGGATGGCTGAATTCTTCCCGGAGGTCCCGCTTCAGCACCTTGCCCATGACGTTCCGGGGCAACTCCGCCACGAATATCACCGAACGAGGCCGTTTGTATCCTGCCATCTTATCCCGGCAGAACTCTATTATCTGCTCTTCGGTGACCCGGTCTGAGCGGCCCACCACCAGGGCGCGCACTTCTTCACCCCACTCCACATCCGACACGCCGATGACTGCGGCATCGTCCACTTCGGGATGCGAGCGCAGGACCCGTTCAACCTCTTCGGGGGAGATCATTTCGCCACCCCGTTTGATGAAGTCCTTGGCCCGGCCCGAAAGAAATATGTAGCCGTCTTCGTCCTGGTATCCCAGGTCTCCGGTGTAGATCCAGCCGCCGCGCATGGTGTCACGGGTGGCCGATTCCTCCTGCCAGTAGCCGGCCATCATCCGGGAGCCGCGGGCCACTATCTCGCCGGTCTCGCCGATAGCCACGGTCCCGCCCTCTTCGTCAACAATGCTCACTTCCACGTCATCCAATGGCTTGCCGATGGACGTGAGGCGCTTCAGCTTGATCTCGACCTCTTCCGGGCTGCCGTCTAACACGTGGTCGTCGGGAGGCAGCATGGTGATCGTCGATGCGGTCTCGGTCTGGCCGAAGGCGTTGATGAACCGGGCGCCGGGAAACTTGTCGATGGCCTCGCGGATCACCTGCAGCGGCATGGGGGCCGCTCCATAGGTGATGACGCTGAGGGATGAAAGGTCATAATCCGAGAAGTTTGGGTGTTCCATCAGGTGCTTCAGCATGGTCGGCACCAACATTGCCCGGTTGGCCCGGTTCTCCTGGACCAGCCGTAACCATTCAGCCGGGTCGAACTGCCGCATAACCACCAGGGTCCGGCCGCCGTAGACCGCGGCCAGGGCGGCTTGGAGTCCGGCTATGTGATAGAAGGGCACGGTTATCAGGTTGCTCTCTTCCACGTCGGGGTCGGCTGGTTCAACCGTGGCCAGAAGATAAGAAGAGAAGCTGTCGTGGGTCAGCATCACACCCTTGGGCACCCCGGTGGTCCCGGCGGTGAACATGATCACCGTGGTGTCTTCGTCGCCAGCCTCGGGGAAGTGCATCTGTTCCGGCGAGGACTCAGCCAGCAGCGGCTCATAATTCTTATTTTTGCCCTTGGCTTCGCCGTCCAGGATGATTATCCCCTCAGACATCCGGCTGCCCTCAGGCACCAAGGAAAGATAACGTTCGCCAAGCAGCAAGCAGGTGGGCTGGGCAATCTCCAGCATCTGGGCCAGCTCGTCAGTCTTGGCCCGGAAATTTATCGGCACGTAGATGGCGTCCAATTGGGCCGCCGCGAAATAGGCTTCGATGCACTGGTTGGTGTTGACCTGCATGGTGGCTACCCGGTCACCAGGCCCCACGCCCATCTCCGAAAGGCCATTGGCTAGGCGGTTGACCCGCTCGGCCAGCCCTTCAAAAGTGATGGTTTGTCCGTCGAATATTATCGCCGGGCGGTCGGGGACGATGGCCCCGGCAATCATCAAGAATTCAGAGGTGTTCATCTATTTAAAGCTCTCGTGTTTAACTGGCCAGCCGGGCTGCGATGCGGCTTTCCAACTGCAAGGCCCGCGGCAGATCAAGGTCCATTCCCTGCCTGAGCGCTTGCTTCATGGCGGCGACTGCGGCAACCGGCAATTCGGCCAGGCTATCGGCCAACTGCCAAGCTTCATCCCGCAGCGTTTCAGGCGTCGTAACGCGGGTTATCAGCCCCATTTTCAGGGCTTCTTCCGCCTGTATGCGCCGTCCGGTTAGCAGAAGGTCCAAGGCCTTGGACCTACCCACCGTCCGGGGTAGTGTCTGGGTGCCGCCGGCCGCTGGGATCATGCCCAACTGTACCTCGGGCAGCGCGAATATCGTGCCCGTGGCAGCTATTCTCAGGTCACATAGCAGGGCGATCTCCAGACCCGAGCCGATGCAGTACCCATGCACCGCCGCGACGACAGGTTTGTCCAAGTTTACCAGTTGCCCCCAAACGTCCCTTTCCCAGCGCACTTGCCGGGCGATCACCTGGGACGGGGCGGAGCCAAATTCGGTCAGGTCTGCACCGGCGCAGAAGCCCCGTCCCTCGCCTGTGATCAGGAGCGCCCGGACGTCAGGGTCTAGCTGAACGGCCGACAGGGCCTGGGTGAAATCGTCCCGCATCTGGATGTTATAGGCGTTCACCACTTGGGGCCGGTTCAGTGACACGTGGGCCACTGCTCCGCGTTTTTCAAACAGCAGGGTATCGAATGGAGAGGTATCAGATGAAGAGGGAGAGGACATGAGGTCTAACTAAGGGGGACGGCTCTGGCGTATAGATCGTCCAGTTCGACTTCGGTGTAGCGAAGGCCGATGTTCTCCAGGTTGTGGGCGTCGCTCACTTCCATCAACATCAGGTCGTGTTCCGACGCGACCTCGGTCACCTGGTCCTTGCGGATGTGCCAGTTGTGGATGTAGTTGTCAATCTCTATCGCGTGGATGTTGGGCTCGATGACAATCTCCGGGGAGTAGTACCCCGGATGGCAATACGTGCGGAAGACACCACCGCCGTCGGGTAGGAAAAGCTCGGCCACCTGATATTCGGCAAACGGGTTGGACTCGGGCCGAATCTCTATCTCCCAACCAGGGATGATGTACACCTGGCCGGGGAAGTGTTTCTCCACCAACTCGCGGAACTCCATGCCCCACTCCTTGTTGTGGTGGTCGGTGATACCGATGCCGTCGATGCCCTTGGACTTGATCTGGTTGACCACCTTCTCCGCGATCTCCACGGAAGGCGGTACGAAATTGAACGCCTCCCACACATGGGTGTGGAGGTCCAGCTTTAACTTCACTGGGATTCCTTTTGTATATGGATCATGGCGGTTATATAAATGAGCTATTAAAGAGCTGGCTAAGAGCCGGTAAAGTCAGGGTCCCGTTTTTCTAGGAACGACTTGAGCCCTTCGGCCCGGTCCGATGTGGATTGCAGTATAACGTTCAAGTCTGCTTCCAGTCCCAGACCCTGCTCCAACGTCAGGTCCATGCCTTTGCCAACCGCCTCCTTGGCGTAGCGGGCACCGATGGGGCTGCCGGCGGTGATCTGCGCCGCCAGGTCAGACACCATGTTGTTCAGTTGGCCGGGCTGGTCCGCGACTCGGTTCACCAGTCCAATGGCGAGAGCCTCTGTGGCATCCACCATGCGGCCGGTGAGCAGCATATCCTTGGCCCAGACCGGCCCCACCAGCCGGGGCAACAGTTGCGTACCGCCGTTCTGAGGAAGAACTCCTCTCGCCAGGCCAGGAAACCCGAACCGGGCGGAGGGGACGCAGATGCGCAGGTCCGCCGCCAGCGCCAATTCCAAACCGGGCCCGGTGGCGTCGCCATTCAAAGCTACCAACACCGCCGGCGCGCCAGGTTTTCTGAAGGCGTTATTCACCCCAACCAGATCTCCGGCTTCTCCACTTTCACCAGCAACAGAAAAGACATTGCCGTTGGCGGTGATTACCAGCAGCATTATGCCGTCGTCTTCTGCGACCAGGCAGCAGACTTCCGTGAGGGATTCGGCCATCTCAGTGTCGATCCGGTTGCCAGTATCCGGCCGGTCTAGAATGACGGTGGCCACCTTTGCAGTGCGTTCTAGTTTTACAGGAGAATCGGCGATCTGATGGCCTCTTTTCGTTGGTTATATTAGGATTTCAGGGCGGATTATTTTCCGAAATTTTCAGGGCGTAGTAACATGGGAAATCAGTCTCTTTGAACAACCCCTAAATACTAGGCCGGACACGTCAATCTTGACAAGGTCTTGTGCCCGTTCTACCATAGCTTGGCACTCTCGTGTTGAGAGTGCTAACCCCATCTGAGTTTAATGCCGGGCTACTAAATTCGCCCGGCGATATAGAAGGAGGCCGCGGTGGCAAACTTTACGCCATTGGGAGAACGTGTGGTGGTGAAGCCCAGTGAGGGCGAACAGACTACCAAGGGTGGCATTTACCTGCCCGATACCGCCAAGGAAAAGCCCCAGGAGGGTGAGGTCGTTGCAGTTGGCCCCGGCCGGGTCAGCGAAGACGGCTCCCGAATTCCCATGGAGCTTGCTAAGGGAGACCGCGTCATCTACTCCAAGTTCGCCGGCACGGAATACAAGGACGGCGACGACGAGCTTTTGATCCTTCGGGAAAGCGATATCTTAGCGAAGATCAGCTAATCCGCCCCGAATAAAATCGGGAACCCACTAGACCCAATCTACAATCATCAAACAGGGCGGGCTAAAGCCCAGCCTTGACCTACCTACAGGAGGAACAGGATGCCAGCAAAGAAGTTGGCCTACGCTGAAGATGCTCGGAAGTCGCTCCGTACCGGGATCGACATTTTGGCCGATGCAGTGAAAGTCACCCTTGGTCCCAAGGGCCGTAACGTGGTATTGGACAAGTCATTTGGCCCGCCACAGGTATGCTCCGACGGCGTAACCATCGCCAAAGAGATCGAACTGCCCGACTCATTTGAAAACATGGGCGCGCAGCTTCTCAAGGAAGCCGCCACCAAGACCAATGACGCCGCCGGCGACGGCACCACCACCTCCGTTGTGTTGGCCCAGGCCATCATCAACGAAGGCTTCAAGAACGTCACCGCAGGCGCAGACCCGATGGCCATCAAACGCGGCATCGAGAAAGCCGTTGCCTCCGTTGTCACGGAAGTGCAGGCCATGTCCCAGGTCGTAGAGACCCGGGAGCGCATCGGCCAGGTTGCCAGCCTCTCCGCTCACGAAGAAGCCATCGGTGAGACCATCGCCGAGGCCATGGAGAAGGTCGGCAAAGACGGTGTCATCACCGTTGAAGAGTCCAAGGGCTTGGCCGACGAGATCGAATACGTTGAGGGGATGCAGATCGACCGTGGTTACATCTCCCCCTACTTCATCACCAACCCCGACCGCATGGAGTCGGTGCTGGAAGACCCCACAATAGTCATCACCGACAAGAAGATCTCGGCTGTTGCCGATATGCTTCCCGCCCTGGAGAAACTGCTCCAGATTGGCAAGAAGAACGTGGTGATCATCGCCGAGGATGTGGACGGCGAAGCCCTGGCCACCCTGGTGGTCAACAAGCTCCGCGGCACCCTCAGCGTCCTGGCCATCAAGGCACCTGGCTTCGGCGACCGCCGTAAGGCAATGCTCGAAGACATCGCCATCCTCACCGGCGGCACCGTCATCAGTGAGGAGACCGGTCAGAAGCTCGACACCGCAACTGTTGAAGACTTCGGGTCCGCCCGCAGCATCACGGCCACCAAGGACGAGGCCACCATCGTTGAGGGCCGAGGCGCCGAGGAAGCGATTCAGGGCCGGATCAACCAGATCAAAGCCCAGATCGAAGACACCACCTCCGAGTTCGACCGGGAGAAGCTCCAAGAGCGGATGGCCAAGCTGTCCGGCGGCGTTGCCGTGATCAAGGTCGGAGCAGCCACCGAGATCGAACTTAAAGTGCGCAAAGCCAGGGTCGAAGACGCCCTCTCCGCAACCCGTTCCGCGGTTGAGGAAGGCATCGTCCCCGGAGGCGGAGTCGCCCTTGTCCGCGCCAGCCGCGGCTTGGACAACCTGAAAGACATCCCCGCCGACGAACAGGTGGGCGTAAACATCATCCGTCACGCCCTCGAGCAGCCCCTAAAGCTGATTGTCGAGAACGCCGGATTCGAGGGCGCGGTTGTCCTCAACAACGTCAAACAGCAGGCCGACGACTACGGTTACGACGCCGACATCGGTGAATACGGTCCCATGATGGAACGTGGCATCGTTGACCCGGTCAAAGTGACCCGGTCCGCTCTGCAGAACGCGGCCAGCGTGGCAGCCATGGTGCTGACCACCGAGTCCGTGATCAGCGAGATACCCCAGGCAACCCCGGCAATGCCGGCCATGCCTCCGGGTGGCGGGATGGACTTCTAGGGGTACAACCCCGTTTCGACCTGCCGGTACAAAGCGTACAAGAAAAGCTGCCCCGCTAATCACGGGGCAGCTTTTTTGTTGGCCAGGCAAAGTCAGGGACGTAGGGGCAGCTTTCCAACCTGCCCTGCTCTAGGGAGACCAAATTATCCGGGGAACGGAAACGGCACCACCCCCAAAGCGACCTCTGGATACAACGATTGGTCTACGGAAGGCTGGGCGGGTTAGAAACCCGTCCCTACGACCAATGTTGATCCAGAACCTGAATCGCCATTTGTTGCTGGTCGCCCATACAAGCGCCCCCATCGTGGTATATCCACCCGCCTGCCGCTATAATGCGTTGCTGCCGTAGCTTCCCACCCGCTTAATACAATGCCTAGATACAACGTCTAGATACAACAAGGAAACAAAAACCCGCACATGTCCACCGATCCCGAAAATCAATCGGCCAAAGGCAAGTTGTTCCCCTCGGCCCAGGCCGCTTTGGCCGATATCGCAGATGGCGCGTCCGTGTTGGTCGCCGGTTTCGCAGGTAGCGGCGTTCCGGAAAACCTGCTTCGAGGCCTGGCTGACACCGGGGTTTCCGGACTGACACTGATCTGCCAGGGGGCGTGGCTTCCAATATCCGGCGGCTTCGGAGTGTCCGACTTGGTCGCCACTGGACAGGTCGAGAAGATGGTCTCGCCCATGCCCTTTCATCCTGAGGCCGGCGGCCCGGTTAAAGAACTCTGGAAGTCGGGCAAGTTGGAATTAGAGGTCGTGCCCCAAGGGGTGTTGGCCGAACGCCTGAGAGCGGGCGGCGCAGGGATCGGCGGCGTGTTTCTGCCCACCGGCGCCGGGACCAGGTTCTCGGAGGGCAAGGAACTGCGGCCATTTGGCGGCAAAGAGCATGTCCTAGAATTCGCACTGAAGGCAGATTTCGCGCTGCTCAGAGCAAAGTCGGCAGATACCCTCGGCAACATGGTCTATGAAACCACCGGCCGCAATTGGAACCCAACCATGGCTATGGCTGCTGCGGTTACGGTTGCCGAAGTCGATCAGGTGGTCGAACGAGGCGGCATAGACCCGGAGTTGGTCATCACCCAGGCCATATTCATCGACCGTTTGGTCTTGGCCGCCGAGCAACAGGAGATTTCCTAGATGCCCGGTACTCGATTAGACCCAGCCGCCATGGCCCGCCGCGCCGCCCAGGAGTTATTCTCGGGAGCGGTTGTGGCATTAGGACCAGGCCTGCCTTGCCAGTTGCCAGGAGAGATTCCCGACAACGGCGTTTGGTTCCTTGCCGACAGCGGTGTTTTAGGCAATAACGGCCTGGAAGCGAATAGCCTAGAAGCGAATAGCATGGACGGGAACACCAGGATAGTGGACGCCGGAGGAAACTCTGTTGGTCTGCTGTCCGGCGGCAGTTTTACCGGAGTGGTAGATGTATCAGGGATTCTCCGGGGCGGCCATACCGATATCGCGGTCCTGCAACCGTCCCAGGTAGCCGTCAATGGCGATTTCGTCCATTGGACCAACGAAGCCACTGGAGATTTGATGGCCCCCGGCTCAGCAGTCGACATGGCCTACGGCGCCGCGAAAGTGGTGGCGCTGATGCCTCATCAGTACCCGCCTGGCCGGTCGAACATCGTCGGGACGTGCAGCCTGCCCGTGGATGGAGCAGGCCAAGTTAACATAATCATTACTGACGTGGCCGTGATAAATATCGGCCCTTCTGGACTGGAGCTGGTGGAGACGGCGCCTGGCTGGTCGGCTGATGACGTGGTCGCTATAACTGACGCTCCGCTGACGATCAGTCCCAACTTGAAAGAAATGTCTTTCCAGGTCCCGTCCCTGGAAATGCCCAACAAGGTTTATTCCAACGCGGTTGAGGCCCTCAAAGATGTGCCCGAGGGCGCGACGGTCAACGTCGACGGTTTCGCCGGCCCCGGCGGGATGGCCCATTACCTGATGGTCGGACTGCGCGACGTGGGAGTTAAGGGCCTGGAACTGATCAGCAACACGGCGGGTATCGCCAGGATGAGTTCATTCGGAGCGCCAAATATCATCGACCACAGCATATTGGTCGAGAACAACCAGGTCGCCAAGGCCACGGCGTCCTACCCGGTGTCCCCTTCCGTATCCAGGCCCACTGCCTTCGAAGAGGCCTACCAACGGGGCGAGACGGAACTGGAAGTGGTGCCTCAAGGGACCCTGGCCGAGCGGCTCCGTAGCGGCGGCGCTGGCGTGGCGGCCTTCTACACGCCCACCGGCGCGGGCACTCTGTTGGGCGAGGGCAAAGAAGCCAGGACGATCGACGGCAAAGACTACATCTTAGAGATGGGGTTGCGGGCCGATTTTTGCATCATCCGGGGCCACAAGGCCGACACCCTGGGCAACGTCGTTTATAAGGGCACTTCCCGGAACTTCAACCCGGTGATGGCAACCACCGCCAGGATCACGGTGGTTGAGGTGGACGAGATCGTGGAACCCGGCCAACTTGGCCCCGAAGAGATCGTCACCCCCGGCCTATACATCGACCGCATCGTCCTCCGGCCGGCGGACTTTTCTGCCTACCTGTGATCAATCTTGCTAACTAAGGGTCTAACCGATGACATCGCTAGCCGATAAAGAACGCCTGCCCAGGGAGATCGTCGCCATGCGGGTGGCCAAGGAGTTGCCCGACGGCTCGTACGTGAACCTGGGTATCGGTATTCCCACTCTGGTATCAAGCTTTGTGCCGGAAGGCCGGACAGTTTTTTACCACAGCGAGAGCGGGATCTTAAACTGTGGGCCGGTCGTCGATCCAGGGAATGTCGACGACGAAGACATCAACCTTATAAACGCCGGAGGCCAGTACCTTCAGAGCGTCGGAGGTATGTCTTTCTTCGACTCTGCTGAGGCCTTTGCCATGATTCGGGGCGGCCATGTGGACGTGACAGTGTTGGGTTCTCACCAGGTGTCGGCCACCGGCGATCTGGCCAACTGGATGCTTCCGCAGCGCGGTGTGGGCAACGTGGGCGGGGCCATGGACCTTGCCACCGGCGCCAGGGTCATCGTCGCCATGGAGCATACCGACCGGACCGGTGCGCCCAAGATAGTTCAAGAATGCACGTTCCCTCTGACCGGGAAAGGCTGTGTCTACCTGATAGTGACCGACCTGGCGGTGATCGAGTGCGACGGCAAGGGGCTGACATTGAAAGAAGTGGCCCCGGATTGGACACCCGAAGAGGTGCAGCAACTTACCGGGGCCAAGTTGACCGTATCGCCAGATATCAGAGAGTTCGAACTCTAGATTTCTATCCTCTCTAGATTCCTACCCTTCGATGAACAGCATCTGCGCATCGACGATATCGAACCCGGTGTCGATGATGTTCGCGGTCTCCGTCGCCGTGTCAAAGATCAATATCTTTGACCTGTCTCCGCCGTTATACCAAGGCTTGATGAGGACGTAACCGCCATCTGCGTCGATGGTCGAATCGAAGCCGTTGACCTCGTTTTCTGAGGCTGGCATGGCGAACTCGTAGATGGTGAAATCGTCCGGGTCGTCAAGGCTGGCAGCCAGTATCTCCAGGGAACGTCGCCCCCATTTTCGAGAAACCCTACCCAATAGGCCATGCCGTCGGCGATGACCACGTTTCGCCAACTGGAGAACATGTAGTCGTCCCAGTCTTCTACCTCGAACGCGGTGATGTAATTCTCGGCCGGCTGCCCCGAAGCCGGGTCAACCTTGAAAACACCGGTGATTGGGTCGGCCTCGCTGGGCAGTTTTGCTCCGTACAAAATATCCCCGCCCGAGACCAACTGGAACCCCGATTCTGGTGTGGTCATCTCGCTGGTTTCAAAACGGTCGTCGTACGAAGACCTCATGTAATCGCCCGGTGCGTTATAGAAACCCCTGGACATAGACCATTGCTGGGTGCTGCCGGTCTTGTAATACACTTGGCCGCTGGCCACGGCATACCCGGGATCCAAAGCGTCAGACTGAGTGCCCCACTCAGATTCTCTAGACAGATCGGCCGTATCGTACTGAGTGATGGCCAACTGCCCGCCGTTGGTGTACTTGTTTGAGACGTACAGGCGGTCGTCGATCGTATATGGCCGCTTGAAATGCGGTGCATAACTGGGCGATGAATATGTATCGATGACCGTTGTCTCGCCAGTGTCTGGCAGGTAGAGGACAACGGAATTGGAGTCGCTCTCCAGTTGGATGAATTTGGTGCCCAACATAGCTCCGGAAGTCGAGTCGTTGACGATGGTCTTAAGGGTGCTGGAGCTGCCGCCGCCGCTTACAGCCATTACCAGAGCCAAGGTGTTCTTGGGTAGTAACTCAGCGTCTGGAGTTTCGACTGTATCGTGATCAGGGGCTGGCGTGTCCTCTGGCTCGGGCTGCTCAGTAGTCGGGGGAGTGGGTGAGCCAACATCGAACGACTGCGTGTCCTTCTCGTCGGGAACCGTGGAGCCGTCGTCGTGTTCCGGTGTAACTTCCACGACGCAAGCCACGGACAATAGAAGACCGGCCAGCAGCAGCAACACAGTCTGCCAGGTTTTTACAGCGCGCGGCCTAAGCTTACTGGCCAAAGAAACCTGCTTTAACATGACGCCTCCCAGGAGCCCCCGAATTGCGAATCGTTGACACGCGGGGACTACCGCTGAATCAATCATCGGCTGTAATCCGAGATAAATCAATGTCGGACACCGGCCCTCAAGCGGGGCTAATAGTTGGTTCAGCGCCCAAAACACCTGCCTGGGAGCGCGGCCAACGCGCCATTAATTCTGTTGATGGATGTCCGAATTGGTGATACATTTTTCTTACCATTGCTAAGAGAATAATTATGTTCCTAGCAGGGAACATGACGACGGCTTGAGACGGTGCGTCTCAAAATCTAGAATTCCTGCCGGTCTCGGGCATGCTCCGACTCCGGTTGACGATATTGATTCTTATGTCTGAGGCATTTTCAGTAACGAACGACACGATCGACCCGATACTCGCGGAAGTGATCAAGGGCAATCAGGACAAAGTGGTTGGCTGGATGACGGGCAAGCCCGGATCCTGGGGGTTCTTGGCTGGACAGGCAGTAACCAACGTGCGCAAAAGCGCGGGGCGCGATCTGGCGGATATGGAACGGCGGCTGGTCTGGAGCCGCATGTGGTGGTGGCTGGAACAGGTGAAAGCCCGGGCTGGCGGCGCCCCTTAAGCGAGCGTCTCGTGGCCTATTTCTCCTCACGACGCCAACCTCGTTGTACTGGTGTTAAAAGTATTCAGATATACTGACTGTCATGACTCTACAGCCAACGTGTGCCGGCCTCGCTCCTTCTGCCAAAATATGTCCGACCCCATAATCATCGCCACCGGCATCTATAAGACCTACGATACCGGCACCGTAAAAGTGAATGCCCTAAGAGGCGTTGACCTGATCGTAGAGCGCGGTGAAATGGTCGCCATAATGGGCCCCAGCGGCTGCGGCAAGACCACTATGCTTAACTGCCTCTCCGGTCTGGACGAGATCGACTCTGGCCAGGTGTTGATCGACGGCGTGGTGCTCCACGACCTGCCCGACGACGAGCGCAGCGATTACCGCGCTCGCAGCATGGGCTTCGTCTTCCAGCTCTATAACCTGCTACCGGTGCTGTCTTCCGTGGAGAACGTCGAGTTACCGCTTTTGGTGTCCGGGGTCAAACCGGCGGAGTCTCGTAGGCGGTCCATGGAATTGCTGGACCTGGTGGGGCTGAGTGATCGTGCGCAACACCTTCCCGGTGAGCTATCCGGCGGGCAACGCCAACGTGTGACCATCGCCCGCGCCCTGGTGAACCAGCCGTCCATCGTCTGGGCAGACGAACCCACCGGCGACCTGGACAGCGAGACGGCGGGAGAGATCATGGACCTGATGGGCAAACTCAACGTGGAGAACGGCCAGAGTTTTGTACTTGTAACCCACTCAGACGACGTGGGCGCCCGTGCTCACCGCATAGTGCGCATGCGGGACGGCGAGATAGTAGACACCGGCAACGGCCAGGCCCCGTAACCTAGATCATCGATTCACCCCCCACTGATCTTCCCCTCATGTGAGGGGCCGATCGGGGCAGCCCAGGACAAATATGGAAGAGCTGTTCGGCGTTCCCATGGACGTCATCATGGTTGTCTTGTTGGCGATCTTCCTACCGGTGATCGCTGGCGTGGCCATAGTCGGCTGGCGCAACCGGGTGATGTTGAAATTGGGCCTGCGCAACATCCGCCGCCGCAAGTCCCAGACCGCGCTTATAATCTCGGGAATCATGATCAGCACCCTGATCATGGCCGCCGCTTTCGGCACCGGTGATTCCATCACCTACTCCATTCGCAAGAACGCCATCGATGCCCTGGGGACCATTGACGAAATAATCGTCTCAGCCCGCGCCGATGACTCGGATACCATCGGCAGTTTCAACTACTTCCCTATGCAACGCTACGAGCAGCTGAAGGTTGAACTGGCCGATATGGACTCCATCGACGGGCTGGCCCCGGGCATCGGCGAATTCGCTCCCATCATCAATACCCGGACTCAATTGAGCGAGGGTCAGATGCAGATCACGGGAGTGGACCCGGACTCCCTGGCCGGCTTTGGGCGTTTCCATCTGACCAACGGCCAAGAGGTCCGGCTGGATACGTTGGGGCCTGGTGACGCGCTGATTAATGAAGAAGCAGCCAGGGAATTGGACGCCGTCGTCGGGGACGAACTGGTGACCTTTGTGGCCGGTTCCAGCATTAATTTCCGGGTCCAGGGCGTCGTCGACAGCGGCGGGCTGGCCGGGCAAGGATCAACGTTGCTGATCAGGATGGACCGGGCGCAGGAGATGTTCGGCCGAGAAGGGTTGATCAACTCCATAGCCGTCTCCAACCGGGGCGGTGTCTTCGAGGGCGCCGAGGTGAGCGATGAAGTCACCGACGCCCTCAGGATATTGTTCGCCGACCGGGCTGTTGCGGCAAAGATTCAGACCCTGCTCAACCGCGTTGAAGTCATAGATGAGTTGGAGTTACTGCGGCCAACGCTAACCACCGAGCTGGCCGAGAATTTGGGCCTGTTGATCCAGCAGCTTGGCGCCGGCGCGGTGACTGACGTCTTACTTGGGGCGCTGGCAGATGAGGACGTTCAAGACGAGGTCTTGAACGCCGTGAACAACGCCGGGCTGGCGGACTTGGAACGCCAGACCAGCACGCTGTTCGCCGGGCTGGCCGAGTTCCGGGTTTTGGATATTAAGAAGCAGGTCCTGGACCAGGCAAACCAGGCCGGTTCCGGCGTGACCAGCATATTCATCATCATGGGGTTGTTCTCCATCATGGTGGGTGTGCTGCTGATATTCCTGATCTTCGTCATGCTGGCTGCCGCCCGGCGTTCGGAGATGGGCATGGCCCGGGCCGTGGGCGCAAAGCGGCGTCACCTGATCCAGATGTTCATCTTTGAAGGCACGGCCTATTCAGTGGTCTCTGGCGCCGTGGGCGTTTTGTTGGGGTTGGGGGCCAGTTCCATCATCGTTTTCATGGTCAACCGCATTTTTCAGTCGGGTGGCTCCGGAGCGCCGGAGAACTTCACCATGTTCGCCCATTTCGAGCTTAGAAGCGCCGTGGTTGCCTATTGCCTGGGCATGGTGATCACCCTGGCAACGGTCGGCATATCCGCCTACCGTGTCAGCCGGCTGAACATAGTGGCGGCCGTCCGGGGTCTCCCGCCGCCGGTGCAACAATCAGTGACGCCGTACCGCACGCGATTGTTGGCTCCGCTACGCGCGCTGTCCCGCCCGGCCACGTTGGCCTGGAGCGGCATACTGGCCTTTGCCAAGTTGGATATCCCGCGAGGTCTTGGCCTGTTGCTAAAGGCCGTCTGGGCCTTGATCACTTCTCCCGTGGGGTTCTTTGGAGCGGTGCTCCAGGCGCTCTGGGTGCCCATGAGCCACGGGTGGTTGACCGCGGTCGTGGGTGTGTTGTTAACCTGGCTGGGCACCTCGTCCGACGAGGCGGCGCCGCTGCGGATCGGTATGACCCTGGTCATCATCGGCATCGGGCTGTCCATCAAGACGCTTTCCCACCGCACCGGGCTCCGGGCCGATATTGGCGACCGCATCGCCTACACATTTATGGGAGTGGTTAACCTGGCTTTCTGGGTGATTCCGTTCAGCGCGCTCAGAGACGTCTTTGGCGAGATCGAAGGCGGCATCGAGATGTTCTTCATCTCCGGAATCGCCATGGTTGCGGCGGCCGTCTGGACGGTCATGTACAACGCCGACCTGCTTTTGAAATTGCTGACCTGGGTGACCAGCCCATTCGGCAAACTGCGGCCCGTGCTGGTGACCGCAGTGGCCTATCCGATGGCCGCCAAATTCCGGACTGGCCTGACTCTGGCCATGTTTGCTCTGGTCATATTCACATTAATCGTCATGTCCATCCTCACCGAGGCCTTCAGCGCTGCCGTGGGCGACTCAGACCGTGTGGCGGGCGGCTGGGATATCCAAGCCACGGTCAACAGTAATACGCCGATCGACGACATCCGATTAGCCATCGATCAAAGGCCAGGCCTCGATAACAACGACATAACTACCATTGGCGGATACACCACCTTCCCCGTTGAAACGAGGCAGGTTGGCGCCAAGGAACAGCGCTGGGAGTTCTATGCCATACGGGCTGCCGACGACCAGTTCTTACAAGAAACAGGGGCTACCCTCAAGCTCATCGCAACCGGCTACGAGACCCAAGAAGATGTCTGGAAGGCTGTCCGGGAAGACTCCAACCTGGCGGTGGTTGATTCCCTTGTGGTGCCATCCAGGGAGGGCTTTAGCGACGATGAGATACCGTTCGAGCTGGAAGGTCTCTTCTACGAAGACGATACGATGGAGCCAATCGACATCGAAGTCAGAGAGCCCCGCACCGGCCAGTTGATCCAACTAACGGTCATCGGGGTGATGGACCGGCTCACCGACGCGTTCGGGCAATTGGGCATCGGCATGATCGCTTCCAGGACAGAACTCGATGAAGCGATACCATTCAAGATTCCGACGACCACCTACCGGTTCAAAGCCGCCGACGGTGTCGATGTCGACCTGCTCTCAAAGAACCTAGAATCGGCCTTCCGAGAGAACGGTATGGAGAGCGACGTCCTGGCCGATCTGGTGGACGACATCGCCTCGGCCAATCGGGCATTCAACTATCTCTTCACCAGCTTCATGGGTCTGGGACTGCTGGTGGGCATCGCGTCCCTGGGCGTGGTCAGCCTGCGGGCGGTTGTGGAGCGTCGACAGCAGATCGGCGTGCTGCGGGCCATCGGCTATCGTAGGAGAATGGTGCAGCTCAGTTTCCTCACCGAGTCTTCATTCATCGTGTTGATGGGCACGGCCATCGGGGTGGCGCTGGGCACGATAATATCCTGGAACATAGTGAAAGATATCCAGCAGGACGTGGAGACCGTGCGGTTCGCGATCCCCTGGGTCCAGATAGGCATCATAATAGCCATAGCCTACGTTTTCTCACTGGCGACCACTTTCATGCCGGCGCGTCAGGCTTCCCGCATCTACCCAGCCGAGGCGCTGCGCTACGAATAACCGTCCTATTCTTGTGAACCAAGGAGCCTCGCCATGACGGCCAAATCACCGGCCAACAGCAGCGGATTCAGGGTCATCGGCACCACGCCCATCCGGCATGACGCCACCGACAAGGTCACCGGCCAAGCACGCTACGGGGCCGACATCAACATGCCCGGTTTGCTCCACGGCAAGATCCTTCGAAGTCCCCATTCCCACGCCAGAATCAATTCCATCGACGCCACCAAGGCCCTGGCATTGCCCGGCGTTAAAGCGGTGGTGACCGCTGACGACCTGCCGGTGTTGGGCGGGCGGCCGGCGGATGTGGCGGAAGGGTCGCCCCTGAACCCCCGGTTCCTTAGCAACAACGTCTTGGCCAGCGGCAAGGCCCTGTATAAAGGCCATGCGGTGGCTGCTGTGGCCGCCGATAGCCTGCATACCGCCGAGCGAGCGCTCTCGCTTATCGACGTGGACTATGAGGTCCTCACGCCCGTTTTGGACGGCAAAGAGGGCATGGAACCCGGCTCGCCGATACTCCACGACCGGTTGCTCCGCTCTGAGGGAGAGTTCTTCCGGCCCGGCGGTTTGCGGGACGATGACGACGACAGCGCTCCCACCAACATCGCGAGCCACTTCGTCTTCGAGTTGGGAGACCCGGACCAGGGTTTCAAAGACGCCGACGTGGTCGTGGAGCGGCAGTTCCGCACCAAGCCGGTGCACCAAGGTTACATCGAACCACACAGCGCCACCGCTCGCTGGGACCGCGACGGTCGAGTGACCGTCTGGGGCAGTTCCCAGGGCCACTTCGCCATCCGCGACTTCACCGCCCTGGTGCTGGGAATACCGATATCCCAAGTCAAAGTGGTGCCCATGGAAGTGGGCGGCGGGTTCGGCGGCAAGCTGGTGGTCTACGTGGAACCGGTGGCGGCTCTACTGTCGAAAAAGACCGGCCGTCCGGTAAAGATCACCATGACCCGCGCCGAGGTATTCGAGGGCACTGGCGCCACCGCCGGAGGCTACATCCAGGCCAAGATCGGTGCCACCAAGGACGGCCGTATCACCGCCGCTGACGCCCACTTCGTCTATGAGTCGGGCGCGTTTCCCGGGGCACTGGTCAACCTGGCAGCCATGACTATCTTCGCGCCTTATGACATCGCCAACGTCCGCTCCGAGGGCTACGACGTGGTCGTGAATAAACCCAAGGTCGCACCGTACCGCGCGCCGTTGGGTCCGCCTGCCGGGTTCGCCGGAGAGACCCTGATCGACGAACTGGCCGCCAAACTCTCTATGGACCCCATCGAGTTCCGGCTACTTAACGCCGCCAAAAAGGGCACCCGGCGTGTCACCGGTATTCCCTACAAGACCGTGGGCTACGTGGAAACACTGCAGGCAGCCAAGGCCCATCCTCACTACAGCGCACCCCTTGGTGGGCCGAACCGAGGCCGGGGGATCGCCACCGCCGTCTGTAACAACATCACTGGCCCGGCCAGCGCCGTGGTCAGCCTGCAACAAGACGGCAGCGTTGGCTTGGTTGAAGGGTCAGCCGACCTGGCCGGTAGCCGCACCGCCGCCGCGATGCACGTGGCCGAGGTCTTGGGCATCGCCGCCGAAGACGTACACCCATCGGTGGGCGACACCGACAGCATCGGCTATACGGCCATCAGCGCCGGCAGCAGCGCCGTTTACAAGACCGGTTGGGCGTCGTTTGAAGCCGCCCGGGACCTGCAGCGGCAGTTGGCTGCCAGGGCCGCGCTCGTCTGGGACGTCCCGGTGGAAGAAGTGGACATCGCCGACGGCATATTTACCCGCCGCGCGAACCCCGAGCAACGACTTACGCTGAAAGAGATCGCAGCCCGCCAGAACACCACCGGAGGACCGCTGATCGGCCGGGCCGGCGGTGCTTGGGGCGGCGAGAGCCCCGGGTTCGCCGTGCACATCGTGGACGTGGAAGTCGACCCGGAGACCGGCAAGACCGACATAATCAGGTATACGGCGCTCCAAGACCCTGGGACCGCCATTCATCCGCAGTACGTTGAAGGCCAGATGCAGGGCGGTGCGGTGCAGGGTATCGGCTGGGCTTTAAACGAGGAATACTTCACTGACGACAAGGGCGCGATGCTTAACTCCAGTCTGCTGGATTACCGCATGCCCATCGCCAAGGACCTGCCCATGATCGACACCCAGATCGTGGAGGTACCCAACCCCGACCATCCAACCGGTGTCAGGGGCGTGGGTGAGGTTTCGATCATCCCTCCGGTCCCGGCCATCGCCAACGCCATCAACCAGGCGATCGGCATCCGCATGTCGGAAACGCCGATGTCTCCGGGAGTGGTGCTCGAGGCGATCTGGGCTAAAGAGGACTAGGTTTCCCGGCGCGAATGTGGTTGACCCAAGCCTGTCGAACCACCGCTTCGGGTCAACCACATTCTCAAGCACGAACAAACCCTGTCATTCCGAGGCGTGAGCCGTGGAATCTCGTTGCTGATCGGTAGCATAGCCGGGTGGCCAAGAGACTCACCGCTTCACTCAAGGTGACATTCGGCAGGAGTTCTATTACGGGCACGTTGGGTTTTTTGAGAGGCATCTTTACCCTGCCCCACTAAAGCTGACGACTGACCGCTGAAAGCTGTAAGCTACGCCAAACCCCAATCCTCCGGAGGTAGCAGATGACCCAGCAAGACGCCGCGAAAAGGTTCCGTACCGTAGGCGACGGCACCGGAATGACTTCCGACCACCGTTACGAGCGGGAAGAACTCCAGTTGGCGTTCCGCAACCGCGGTATGCCCCTGGAGGGCCTGCGCTACGACGTAACACCCACCGGGATGCACTACCTACTGACCCACTTCGATATCCCAGATGTGGACATGAGCGTCTGGAACTTAAGCATTGGCGGCTTGGTAAGTAAGCCCGTCAGCCTCTCGTTGGATGAGATCAAGGGCCTGCCGAAGCGGACCGAGGTTGTCACCATGGAGTGCGCCGGCAACGGACGTGCCTTGTTCTCGCCCCGTTCGGTCTCCCAGCCCTGGCTCCTTGAGGCCATCGGCACCTCCGAGTGGACCGGCACGCCGCTGAAGGGCGTTTTGGAAGCCGCCGGGGTGCACGATGACGCCGTTGAGATCCTCTTCACCGGGTCCGACCAGGGAGTGCAGGGAGACGAGGTACAGTACTACCAGCGCAGCCTGACCATCGAAGAGGCCACCAGAGACGAGGTGATGCTGGTCTACGAGATGAACGGACGGCCCCTGGAGCCCCAGCACGGCTACCCGCTGCGCCTGATCGTGCCCGGATGGTACGGGATGACCAGCGTTAAATGGCTAGAGAGCATCGAGGCCATCGCCGAGCCCTTCAACGGATACCAGATGCATGCTACGTACCGCTACGCCCAAACACCGGAAGACCCCGGCGACCCGGTGGACGTCATTCGCGTGCGGTCGTTGATGGTCCCACCCGGCATACCCGACTTCCTGACTCGGACACGGCTTATGGGACCCGGTACGGTAACTCTAACTGGCCGCGCCTGGGCCGGCCGCCAGAGTATCTCGCGGGTCGAGTTCAGCTCAGATGGCGGCGTAACCTGGTCCGATGCTCAACTGGGCCCTCAACCGCCCCAGTTCGCCTGGCAGAAGTGGACTTCGGAATGGAGCGCCACACCCGGCCAGTACACCCTGATGGTCCGGGCCACAGACACCCAAGGCAACCGACAAGAAGTGGAGCCCGCTTGGAACATCCAAGGCATGGGCAACAACATGGCCCAAGCCGTAGACGTGATAGTGGAGGCGAGCTGATCGCTGTCAGCGATCAGCCATTTCCTTACAAGCGGGGAGGATTTGCGGGAAGTTTTTGCGGGAAGTTTTTATAGAGGAGTTCGGCCACCGCCAATGTCATTCTGAGGAGTGACGTAAGCCTGCCAAGCATCTACCAAGCATCTGCCAAGAATCTACCAGGCATAACCGTGGCAGATCCTTCGCTTCACTCAGTGTGACAACCAAGAACTACGGAGTGAGGATCACCTTGCCGTGGGCGCCGCGGCTGGCCAGGTGCTGGTGAGCTTTGCCTACTTCAGCCAACGGCAGAACCTGATCGACGATGAGCTTGGCCTCGCCGGCCGCAATCATCGGGAACATCTCGGCCATGGCCCCTTTGTGGTCCAGGGAACCCGCCGGGGAACGACCCATGCTGAAGCCAATAACCGTCCGGTTGTTGGATGTGATGTCCGACGACACCATATTGGCCGTGGTCTGCGATGCGTTGCCATAGCTGATCAGACGCCCGTAGGGCGCCAGACAGCGGACGCTCTTCTCTAATACCTCACCGCCGACACATTCGGCGATCAGTTGGACCCCCTCGCCGCCGGACTCTTCTTTGACCACTGCTTCGAAGTCGGCCTCGGTATAGTTGATGGTCACATCGGCGCCGAGAGACTTGCACAGGTCCAGCTTGGCCTGGGTCGAAGCGGTGGCGATGACCTTGGCGCCCCAGGCCTTGGCCAGTTGTATCAAGACGGTCCCCACTCCGGAGGCCCCGGCCTGCACCAGCACCGTGTCGCCGGCCTGCATATGGCCCCTGCTCTTCAGGATGTGATAGGAGGTCAGGAACACGATGGGCATACCCCCCGCTTCCACGGAGTCCAGGGAGTCGGGGTACGGGAACACCAGATTGCTGTTGATACCGACGAATTCAGACTGGCTGCCCGGCCCCATGCCCATGACCTTCTGGCCTACCGAGAAGCCGCTGACCTCCGAGCCGACAGCCGTGATGGTTCCGGCGGCCTCCAACCCCATCGAAGACGGGAGACTGGGACCGGGGTAATTGCCGCCCCGGCGCAGGACGTCGGCGTAGTTCACACCGGCCGAATCCACCTTGATCATGACGTGGTGGGGCCGCAGGGTGGGTTCATCGACATCTTCAATCAGAAGCTTGTCCACGTCGCCGAACTCGTTCAATCTAACCGCTTTCATCTGGGGACTCTCCGTGGGTTTAGGCTTGGTATAGATGATCTTGGTGCGTTGGTAGCCGCTGCCCCCCATCCTAACCTTGGTCCTGTGTTTACAATCTGCTCGTCCGATACTTTGGGAGGCAGTTGCTGGGGCAATTCCAATTCCAGTTCCCAACCTACACCGCCCGAGGCGATGACCGTGGCGCCCACGGCGTCCAATATCAAGCGACGGTCCTCGGAATCACTGCGGGATAGGTTATCACTGAGGCGGTCCCTAAGCAGGGCCAGAGCCTCGACGTTTGGCCCCACGGCCTGTATGTCATTCAGGCGTGCTTCGAGCCGTTCCTTCTCATCTTCAATCCAAATCCGCCGAATCCGAATCAGATCGATTTCCTGCTTGAATACGTCTTGCGAGATCCGGAACCGGGAAGCCAACCTGAGGACCTCGCTTTCGGCAGCCTGCTCCTCTCGATACTTGACCTCTAGACCGGCGAATTCTTCCTTCAGGCTGCTGATTGTCTGATCAGTTAAGTTCCGTTGGCGATCGAACTCTCCCAAGTAGACCTCAGGGGTTTGGAGTACCTCGGCAACGGTATCATATACGGCTATCTCCAGCTCCTCGGCTCGGAATGAAGCAGCCGGGCACCGGTCAGCGCCCCAGTCCTGCTTGACTCGGCCACGGCAGTAGTAAAGGGACCGGCCGTTTCGGGTGACCCCGGTATACACTCGGCCGCAAAGCGCGCACCGAATCCGGCCCTTAAGTAGGTAATTCCGTAGGCGGGTGTTCTTGGCAGCGTACCTCTGGTTGTGGAGGCGTCTTTCCTGCACCCACTCGAAATCCTCTTCGGATACAGCCGGCCGAGTCACCAGGCCCTCCAAACGCACCCGTTCATCTTTGGGTCTTGGTCTGGTACTGCTATTTCCGTAGGTGCCCACCCGCCGCGTCTTGGGGGCTACTGCCATCGTCTTAAGGGCCTCCACCACCCCGGCATAAGCACGGTTCGACAGAATGCCTCCAATGGTCGTGCTGCTCCAAACCCGGCGTCCTTTGGGGGTGGGCACTCCCCTCTGTGTCAGCGTCTTAGCGATGCTCCAAAGGGTCTTCCCTTCCAGCCCCATCCGCCAGATATCACAAGCCACCGGATAGTCGTCATTGGGTACCAGCCGGTCGGCCTCCCACTTCATGCCGTAAGGGCTATGGTAGTTGGGTGGCAGGCCCTTTTGGGTAGCGCGGGCCCGAAGCCCTTCCCTTGCCCCTTGTTGGGCCCGGCCAACCGAGCGTTCCTTGCCTAGGGCCAACGCCATCTCTACCAACTGGCCCTCGGCGCCATCCAACATAGGCACCCCTTGGACGGTGATCACCTGTACGCCTTGCTCCCGGCACTCAGCGAGGAACACCAGGCGCTGTAGTCCCTGGGCCTGAAGCCGGTCCCGGTCCAGCACGCCTAGGGCGTCTACTTCCCCAGATAGGATCCATTTACGTAGCAACTGGAACTGAGGACAAGCAGTGAGGTCGAGACTGGTCCAATCTACTTTCAGTAGATAGCGAGATGGGGCCTCGAAACCACCCTGGTCCAGCACATGCCGCACCGCCTCTTCTTGGGCATCGAGAGACAATTCCCTTTGGTCGTGGGTGGATACCCGGCACCAGATGGCCGCGATGCCAGTCTTACTCATTACGTCTCCTTTGTGAGGGGCGTCTTGCCGAAGTATCTCCCGCAGGGCAGAGATCACACCGCCCAGGAAGCACTTTGCGCAACTTCAGAATCGCAACCTCTTCTCGGATCATGCCTTTCGCTTCGGCCCAACTTCTCCACAAGGATCTTAGTCGATTAGCCGATTCGGGTGCCAACAGCGTCTTCAAAAATGACCTGTGCATTTTCTCGATCTCGGCCATCCTATCCACGTCCGGCGCAGACGCAGACAAGATGTAGCTCCCGAAGCGCAGCTGAGTCGAACCACCGGATCGGTCGGGCCAGTACTCCGTCGCTTCAGGATCCAAGCCCTGGGCGGCCATTGAAACCGCATCCCGAAGACTGCCGGCGAACCCCTCGATCGATATCTCAGGGAAATCGGCGGTATCTTTGGAGACCAGTTTGGTTGCTTGGGCCTCGAGCCGATCGATCTCTTCCGCTATTCCAGTGGTGTCTTCTTCCCATCTCTTGACCGCGGTCCAGATGCTGGAGCCGGGAGTGTGACTGCGGAGAGCTTGGTATAACAGCCGCTCACGAGGGTCGTCAGGGTTCTCGATGCTCAAGACCACTCCTCGGTGCGGCGAATCGGCACTTTCCGCCAAGCGTTCGGCTATATGCAGCAAGTCCCTGTAGTGGTCGCGGTAGCCTTTTTGGATGAGGTCAAGCTGCACTTGGTCGTGTTGAAGGTCGCTACGAGCTTGCTTCAGTTGTTCCGTGACGGTTCGCTGAGTCCGTCCCGATTTCTTAGCGATGCGGTCTATCGAGACTCCCTCTTCGTATTGTGTTAACCAGCCGCGGCGTTCGACCAGCGTAAC
>Ga0114993_10000110_pt1 | contig 84785 bp, 85 predicted proteins | sample ArcticOcean_MG_C_FD_87042 | JGI IMG/M metagenome (GOLD analysis project Ga0114993, IMG submission 87042) | Marine microbial communities from western Arctic Ocean - ArcticOcean_MG_CB2_150 | ecosystem: Environmental > Aquatic > Marine > Oceanic | place: Arctic Ocean: Canada Basin | collected... | reverse complement strand
GGCGTAGTCTGCGCCGGGGGGCAAGAGAGTGAGGGGCAAGGGATTCACCTGCTCACCTCCGCCCGCGCTGTATCCACGGGCGTGATGCCCGCGCGCTCAAGGGTGAGCTCTACCGAGGCCTCCATGGTCTTCAGGAACGGCCGCGGGTACACGCCCATCAGCACGATAAGCGCCAGCAGTGGCACCAGTATGACCAGCTCGCGCCGGTTGAGGTCCGAAATCTCGAGGTTCTCGGCCTTGTCGACTTCGCCGAACATCACCCGCTGGAACATCCACAACATGTAAACAGCTCCAAGCACCACGCCGCTGCTGGCCAGGATGGCCAGCACGGGGCTGGCCTTGAAGGCACCGAGCAGGATGAGGAACTCGCCCACGAAACCGTTGAGGCCCGGCAGGCCGATGGACGACAGCGTGACCACGAGCAGAAAGAACGCGTAGAGCGGAACCTGCTTCCACAACCCGCCAAAGTCGGCTATCAGGCGCGTTTGGCGGCGCTCGTAAAGAACGCCCACGAGCAGGAACAACGCTCCGGTGGAGATGCCGTGGCTGATCATCTGGTATACGGCGCCTTCTACACCCACGACGTTAAGCGAAGACAAGCCCAGCATGACAAAACCCAGGTGACTCACCGACGAGTAGGCGACCAGCTTTTTCATGTCCGGCTGCACCATGGCAACCAGCGCGCCGTAGATGATGCCCACCACCGCCATCGCGCCGATAATCGGCATGGCCACTCCCAGCACGTCGGGACATATGGGCATGGCCAGGCGCAGAAACCCGTAGGTGCCCATCTTGAGAAGCACGCCGGCCAATATCACCGAGCCGCCGGTGGGCGCCTCGACGTGAGCGTCGGGCAGCCAGGTGTGCAGCGGCCACATGGGAACCTTGATGGCGAACGACAAGCCCATGGCTGCAAAGCACCAGGCCTGGGCGCTGCGCGTGAGCTCGAGATCGTAGAGGTCGGTCATCGCGTAGCTCGGGGCGCCGGTGGCACCCGCGTGGGCCAGGCCCAGCCAGACCAGCGCCACCAGCATGGGCAGGCTGCCCACCATGGTGAACAACACGAACTTCATGCTCGCGTAGACCCTGCGCCGGCCTCCCCAGATGCCGATGAGCAGGAACATGGGCACCAGCATCAGCTCCCAAAAAACGTAGAAGACCAGCACGTCGGTGGCCACGAGCGTTCCCAGCATGGCCGACTCGAGCAGCAGCACGTTCACCAGGTAGCCCTTCTGCCGCTTGTTGATCGAGGTGGCCGAGTTGAGCACTACCAGCGGGGTCAGGAAGACCGTGAGGAGCACCAGCAACAGCGAGATACCGTCGAGCCCCAGCGACCAGGTGACGCCCATCTCCGGTATCCAGGCAGCCTGCTCGGTGAACTGGAACTCGCCGGTACTAGAATCAAAAAGCGCCGCGATCCGCAGTGCCACGGCAAAAACAGCCAGCGACGCGGTCAGGGCAATCGCGCGCATGCTCCTCACCGCGCCCGGTCCCGCCAGGGCCACCAGCGCGGCACCCACAACGGGCACGGCTATCAACAGGCTGAGCAGCTGCTGGTCCATCGGTCAGCCGCCCCCGCCCAGAAGCACCGCCGCCACCAGCGCCAGCGCGCCGGCCAGCAGGCTCAATGCATAGTGCTGCACGCTGCCGCTGTTCCAGCGGCGCCAGATTTCGGCCAACACGCCGGCCGTCATCGCCACGCCGTCGGCAAAGCGATCAATCAGGCCCACGTCAACGCCCTTCCACAGGAACTCCGCACCGCGACCTACAGGCCGCACCACCAGTCGCTCGTAGGCCTCGTCCACACGCCACGCAGAGGCCATCCACTGCCAGGCCCTGCCGAGTGCGCCGCGCACGACAACGTCGGCGTCGGGACCGGCGGCGTACAACTTCCACGCAAACCCCATCGACCCCAGCACCACCGTGGTCGACACCAGCATGAGCAACCACTCCACGGCCACCGACAGGTGCAGCGCGTGCCCGGCGTGAGCGGCAGACGAAACCGACGGGGCCAGGAAAGAACCCAGCGCGTCGTGGCCGCCAAGCGCGTGGGGCACACCCAGGTAACCACCCACAACCGACAACACGGCCAGCACGATGAGCGGAACCGTCATCGACCAAGGGCTCTCGTGGGCCTGCTCTCCGCGCTCGCGATCACCGCGGAAGGAGTCGAAGAAAACCAGGCGCAACAGGCGGGTCATGTAGAACGCCGTCAGCGCAGCGCCGGCAAGCCCGATCAACCACAAGCCGTAGTGACCACCGGCGAAGGTCGCGGCGAGGATCGCGTCCTTGGAAAAGAAACCCGCCAGCCCGGGCACACCGGCGATGGCCAGGGTGGCCACCGCGAAGGTAGCCCAGGTCACAGGTGTCTTGGCCCTCAACCCACCCATCTTACGGATGTCCTGCTCCTCGTGCAGCGCGTGGATGACGCTGCCCGCGCCGAGAAACAGCAAGCCCTTGAAGAAGGCGTGCGTCATGACGTGGAACACCGCCGCGCCGAAGGCACCCACGCCCAGGGCCATGAACATGTAGCCCAGCTGGCTCACCGTCGAGTAGGCCAGGACTTTCTTGATGTCGTTCTGCACCACGCCCACGGTCGCGGCCATCAGGGCCGTGATGGCGCCCACCCAGGCGATCACCGTCATCGCCGCGGGCGCTGCCTCGAACAGACCGTTGAGCCGCGCCACCATGTATACGCCGGCCGTCACCATGGTGGCGGCGTGTATGAGAGCCGACACCGGCGTGGGGCCGGCCATGGCGTCGGGCAGCCAGACAAACAACGGTATTTGAGCCGACTTGCCCGTGGCACCAACGAACAGCAGCAGGGCCGCGGCCGTCACGAGGCCGGGCGAAAGCCCGGGGGCAGCGGCATTGATATCGGCAAACCTCAACGACGAACCGCCCAGGTCGGAAGCGCCCGGTGCCAGCGCCCAGAACAACAGGAAGGTACCAAGCACGAAAGCCGCGTCGCCCACGCGGTTGACCACGAAGGCCTTCTTACCAGCCGACGCCTTGGCCGTATCGGTGTACCAGAAGCCGATCAGCAGGTAGCTGCACAGGCCCACGCCTTCCCAGCCCACGAACATCAGCACCAGGTTGTCGGCCATCACCAGCACCAGCATGGCCGAGGTAAACAGGTTCAGGTAAGCGAAGAATCTCGCGTAGTCGTCGTCGTGGGCCATGTAGCCGGTGGAGTACACGTGGATCAGAAATCCCACCCCGGTGATGACCAGGCACATGACCACGCTGAGCGAGTCGAGCACTAAACGGACGTCGATGTTGAAGCCCGCCACCGCGATCCAGCGATAAACGTCGTCGGCCAGCACCGCGCCCTCGGGCGCCGACACCAGCGCCGAGAAGGCGCGCAAGGCCAGCAGGAAACTCACACCAACCACCGAGCAGGCCAGCACGCCGGTGGCCCTGCGACCCACGCGGTAGCCCACCGCCACGTGCAGCACGGCTCCCAACAGCGGCAGCAGCGGTATCCACCTGAGCCAGCTTTCGGCGCTTACCACTTGAGCAACGATATCTCCCCGGCGTCCATGGTCTGCCGGTTACGGAACATGGCCAGGATGACGGCCAGGCCCACGGCTGCCTCGGCGGCTGCCAGCGTCATCACAAAAAACACGATCACCTGCCCCTCCATGGTGCCCAGCCCGCGGGCCACGGCCACGAAGGCGAGGTTGGCGGCGTTGAGCATGAGCTCGACCGACATGAAGATGACGACAATATTACGGCGCGTGGCAACGCCCGCCGCGCCGATAAAAAACAGCGCCGCGCTCAGGGCCAGGAAGTGAGCAGGGCCGACCACCTCAGGCGTCCTCTCCGTTTTCTGCCAACGGGGCTTCAGCGACCGGCTCGCGCTGGGCCAGGACCACCGCGCCCACCACCGCCACCAGCAACAGCATCGAGGTCAGCTCAAACGCCACCAGGTAGTCGGTAAAGAGCATCCGCGCCAGGGCCCGGGTGCCACCGAAGCCCTCGGCCAGCACGGCGCCCGCGCCCGCTCCCCCTGAAACAGCGCCGGCATCGCCCATAAGCACAATTGCCACGCCCGCCGCCAGCGTGGCAGCTACCGCGTAGGCAACGATGCGCAGCAGGGGATGGGCAGGCTCGTCGGGATCACCCTTGAGGTTGAGCAGCGTGATGACGAACAGGAACAACACCATCACCGCGCCCGCGTAAACTATGATCTGCAGCGCGGCCACGAGATGAGCCTCGAGGATTACGTAGAACACCGCCAGCATGAACAGCGTCATGACCAGGAACAACGCGCTGTGCACCGGGTTGGGACGGGTGATCACACCCAGCGCGCAGAGCACGGTGACGGCGGCCATCAGGTAGAAGACCAACTCGCTCACACGAGCCCCTCCTTGAACAAGACGATGACGGCCGTGACCAGCAGGTTGGCAAGCGCCAGCGGTAGCATGCCCTTCCAGCCGAGATTCATCAGCTGGTCCCAGCGCAGGCGGGGTACGGTCCAGCGCACGAGAAACTGCAGCCAGCAGAAAAACACGACCTTGAAGGTGAAGGCTGTCACCTGCATCAACGTTACCGCCAGCGGCGAGACCGCTATGAGATCGAGGCCGGGAAAATTCCAGCCCGCGCTACCGAGCCACGGTACCTGCCAGCCGCCGAAGAACAGGGCCGTGACCAGGCCGGCCACCAGCACCACCTCGGCAAAGTCGGCCAGCATGAAGGCGGCCTGCTTGCCGCCGGAGTACTCGGTGAAGTACCCAGCGATGAGCTCCGACTCGGCCTCGGGAAGATCAAAGGGTACGCGCTTGGTCTCGGCCATGCCCGCGACGAACACGATGATGAAGGCCAGCGGCTGGGTAAACACGCCCCAGGCGGGGAGAAAACCGAAGAGAAGTTCGCCCTGGGCGCGGGCTATTTCCTGCAGGTCGAGCGTGCCCCACCACAGCACGCTGCTCACGAGCGCCAGTCCCATGGCAACCTCGTAGCTGATCATCTGCGCTGTACCTCGCACGCTGCCCAGCAGCGCCCAGCGGTTGTTGGACGCCCAGCCGGCGAGCACCACGCCGTAGACGCCCATCGAAGCGGTGGCCAGAATGTAGAGCAGGCCCACGTCGAGACTCACGGCCTGTAGGTTGACCACCCGCGTGCCGATGGTCAGCGTGTCGCCGAAAGGTATGGCGGCAAAAGCTATCATGGCCGGAAACAGCGCCATGAACGGGGCCACCGAGTGCACCACGCGGTCGGCCGACTCGGGGCGGAAGTCTTCCTTGCTGAAGAGCTTGAGCGGGTCGGCGACGGCGGTGTTGAGAATGCCTAGGTTGAAGGGCAACAAGCCGCCGAAGATGTTGGCGCGGTTGGCACCCACGCGGTTCTGTATCAGGGCGCTACCCTTGCGTTCAAGCCACAACAGGAACAGCGACAGCTGAAGCACCATCACCAGCACGAGCAGGGATTTCAGTCCGCCTTCTATCCACTCAGCCATCGGACTCGCCCCTCTTGAGCTGCCCTATGAGCTCGAGAGCACGGGGCACGTCGAGCCTGGCCACGTAGCGCCCCGCGTCCACCTGCAGCACCGGCGCCAGCTCGCAGGCCCCGAGGCACTCGGCGCGGTCGAGAGTGAAGCGCCCGTCCCGGGTGGTCTGCCCGGGTTCCACGCCGAGCTCGCGGGCCATGGCGGCCAGCACTTTCTCAGCACCCTTGAGGCGACACGACACGTTGGTACACAGCTCAAGCCGGCAACCCATATCGCGCCGTCGGTACATGGTGTAAAACGACACCACGCCCTCCACCCAGGCCACGGGCAGTTCGAGTAAGCTGGCTACGTATGCCTGCGTGGCGGGGCTTATCCAGCCGAATTCTTCCTGGGCCAGCCACAGCACCGGCATGAGAGCCGCGCGACGCTCGGGATAACTCGCCACGATTTTTTCAAAGCGCAGCAGCGCTTCATCGCTGAACACAGGGGACTCCTCTTCTTTGCCTGCCTGTTGGCCCATCTAGTTACCGGTCGCCGGGCACAGGCCTCAGCGATCGCACTCCCCGCCGATCATGTTCACCATGCCGAACACCGCCACGAGGTCTGACAGCTTGGCCCCGGTCACCATGCTCTCCAGCGCGGCCACCGAGTAGAAGCAGGGCGGGCGCACCCTCACGCGGTAGGGTCGGCCGCTGCCGTCGCTGACCAGGAAAAAGCCCAGTTCACCGTTGGCACCTTCTCCCGCGAAGTAGACCTCGCCCTCGGGAATGCGCACACCCTCGATGACGAGCTTGAACTGGTTCATCAACCCCTCGATAGAGCCGTAGACTTTTTCCTTGGGGGGCAGCACCAGCTTTGGGTCGTCTATGCACCATGGGCCGCCAGGCATACGCTCGATACACTGCTCGACCATCTTGATGGACTGGAAGATCTCCTCGAAACGCACGTTGAAGCGATCAAAGTTGTCGCCCTTGCTGCCCACCGGCACGTCGAAGTCAAGTTCGTCGTAAACCATGTAGGGCTCGTCGCGGCGAAGATCGCTGGCCAGGCCGCAGGCCCGCAGCATGGGGCCGGTGACGCCCATGTCGAGGGCGCGCTCCAGCTCGAGCACGCCGACGCCGGCCATGCGGTCGAGAAAAATGCGATTGCTCTCCAGCAGTGTCTCACAATCGACCATCACCCTTTTTACGTGTTCGAGGGCCGGGCCTATTTCTTCAAAAAACTGTTCGTCCAGATCACGGGCCAGTCCGCCCACCCTGCCGTAGCTCGCGGTCACGCGCGCCCCGGTGGCGGTAGAAGTAAGGTTGTAGAGCCGCTCGCGGGCTTCGTTCATGTAGAACCCGACGGTGATAGCTCCCAGCTCCGTGGCCCCCATACCCAGCGCGGTAAGGTGATCGGCTATGCGTGAAACCTCCGACAACAGGGTGCGTATCCACGAACAGCGCGCCGGCACCGTTATACCCGCGAGACGTTCGACCGCCTCTACGAAAATAAAGTTGTTGATCAACGGCGACGCGTAGTTCAAGCGATCGGTGTAAGGAATAACCTGGTTCCAGGTTCCCTGCTCACACATCTTTTCAAAACCGCGGTGAAGGTAGCCGATCTCGGTCTCGCAGGCACGGATAGTCTCGCCGTCCAGGCGGAGATTAAACTTGAGGGTGCCGTGCGTCGCCGGGTGCGACGGCCCCATCTGTATTTCCATTTCCTCGGTAAGAGGATCGGGCGCCATCGCGCCATGGATATCGGCCCGGTTATCAGTCACGTCGGGTTACCAGTGCCGGGCCAGGGGTTGGCGATAGGGTCGCGTTCTTCAACCAGCGGCTGCCGCTTGTTGTAGGGATAGTCCTTGCGAAGCGGGTAGCCCTCGAACTCTTCGTACATCAGTATGCGCCTGAGGTCGGGGTGGCCGGTGAAGCGCAGGCCGAACATGTCCCAGGCTTCACGCTCGGCCCAGTTGGCCGAACCCCACAGCGGGGTGGCCGAAGCCAGCCTCCAGGGTTCGCCCGCCAGGCGAGTCTTTACCATCAGCCGGCGGCCGGCAGCCATACTGCGCAACTGGTACACCACCTCGATGACACCCTCGGTGGCCACGCGGTCAACGGCCGTCAGGTCAACCAGCACGTTGTAGTCCTGGCCGGGGTCCTGCTTAAGAAAACGAAGAACAGCCAGCAGCTGCTCGGGCTCGACCACGAGCACCGTGCCACTGGCGCACTCGTATTGCTCGGCCCCGCAACCGGGCACTGCAGCGGCTACCTGCGCGCTCAGCTCCACTCGAAAGCCCCCTTGCGCCAGGAGTACACAAAGCCCACTCCCAGCACGCCCACGAACATCAGCATCTCGATGAAGCCGAACAAGCCGAGCTCACGAAAAATAACTGCCCAGGGGTAAAGAAACACGACCTCGATATCAAAAACGATAAAGAGAATCGCCACGATGTAGAACCGTATCGAGAACCTGACCCAGGCCGGGCCGGTGGGCTCGTTGCCGCACTCGAACGACTCGTCCTTTACGCGGCTGTGACTGCGCGGACCCAGGAAAGAGTTGATCGTCACCATCACGCCGACGATGACCGCCGCGAGAGCAAAAGTGACAAGAACAGGAATATACTGGGACATCAGCTGCCGCAGGCCTGCCGCGCCATGCAAAAGGGCCTCGGCACGCGCCCACTGAACGCCGATTTATTGCCACCGCGGGGCGGCAAGTCAACGTGAAGGCGCAAGCATTACTGCTGCTTCAACAGGGTATTTGATCAGCTGAAGACAGCGGCCGGCTGACAGCCTCGCCGGCCCGGGCAGCCCCGGGGCGCGGGCCGGCGAGAATCGCTCAGGCCACGTTGAGGTCGCGGCGCGGGACGTCGCGCACCAGCACATCGCCGCCGCCCTCGCCGAAGCTGTGACGCTTCATGCGCTCGAGCCCCTCGCGGACTTCCCTGCGGGTCATCAGGATGCCGTAGGACCCGAGTATCTGCTTGACGATGTCGTAGTGGTTCTCGATCGACTGCGTCACCGAGGTGTAGCCGTGCCGGCCAGCACGCGGCCCTTCCCAGAAAGCCACCGGGTTCATCGAAAAGAAATGCGTGTCCGACTCGGTGGGTTCGATCACGATGATGTCACCCTGGAAGTTGGGGTCGTCCTGGTAGGCGCGCAGTCCGTACTGGATACGCGAGTGTAGCAGGGTGCGGAACACCTGGTTTATGACCGTGCCCACACCCTGGTCGGCCAGTGGGGTTCCCTCGGTCACAAAGGTTCCGCGGTCAGCGTCGTAGCGATGCGTCACGCGGTTGGAGAACGGCCTGAAAGGGTTGTAGCAGATGATGAGATCGGCGCCGTGCTCCATGGCCACGTCGATGTTGGCCGTCCGGCGTACGCCGCCGTCCACGTAGTCAACGCCGTTGATGCGCGCCGGCTTGTAGAAAACAGGAAGCGCGGTCGAAGCCTGTATGGCCTCGGACACCGTGACCGAGCAATCCTCGTCGTGGCCGAACACCACGCGCTCGGCGGTGTCGAGGTTCATGGCCGATATGTATAGATCCTTGCCCGTGTAGCGCTGCAGGCTGCGAAACTCGTTCGGAAAACCATTGTTCTCCATGTTGTGACGCATGTAGCGCTCGATGCCGTTGTTGGTGAACACGCCCGAGGGCAGGTAGTCGGTGGGAAACGGAATGCGGCGGGCGAACAGCGCGCGGGCTATCGGCATGGCCACGTCCTGCAGCGAGCTGAGCGAGGGGTAGCGGGCAAACACGCCCAACGCCGGCCTGACTTCTTCGACCAGGTCGGGGGCCTGCGAAAACATGTCCACGACTATGCCCGGCAGGTAAGTCATCAGGTCGAGCACGTACTCAACGGGCTTGCCTACCCAGTCGCCGCCGTCTACCCCGTAAAAATCGCCGGGCCGAAACCGTGAAAACTGCACCGATGACCCGTCGAGTGCCCGTAACATTTCGGAGGGCGGTACGCCGGCGGCCAGTGGCGCGGCCAGCAGCGCGCCCGCGCTCAGGCCGACATAGAGATCGAAGTCGGTGGTCTTGCAGTTGATGAGGAAGTCGTCGAGAGCCTTGATGCCACCCAGTTTGAAAGCCCCGCCGGTGACCGCACCACCAGCGAGCACCAACGCCACCTTGGCGTCCTTCTTGCGAACCGAGAGGTCGCTCTTCTGTACTATGCTGATACCCAAGTCAGTTCTCCGCCGCCCGCTCGCCACCGACAGAACCCAGTCGGCCCGCTGCCTGCCCAGCCAGGGCCAGCTCGGCCAACTCCAGCTCTTCGGGCGTTCCGACCGTGAGCCAACGCCCTTTAAAAATGTACCCGAAAACGCGCTCGCCGGCCACGACCATGCGTGGGTAAGTTTGCCTGGTGATAGAAAACACGCCGCCCGCGGGCATAAAATCAAACACCTCCGGTTCCAGTACCTGCACACCGGTGTACATCCAGGGCTCCAGCACTCCTTCGACCGAGGGGTCGCGGGAGTCAAGAAACCCGCGCACGCGGCCCTCGCCGTCGGTGCGGATGACACCGAACTGGTCCATGTCGGCGTCCTTGCGCAACACCAGCGTGGCCAGGGCTTGGTGCTGCTCGTGGAAGCGAAGCACCTCGGCGAGTTCCACGTCCACTATGGTGTCAGCGTTGATCGTCACGAACGCGCCTTCGCCCAGCATGGGACGCACGCGCAGAATTCCACCGCCACTGTCGAGCAGGGGGTGCTCCTCGCTGTAGCGAATACGCGCGCCGCGATCCGAGCCGTCGCCGAGGTGGCCGCGTATCTGTTCGCCGAAGTGGTGAAGGTTTATAACCACGTCGGTTATACCGGCCGCCAGCAAGGTGTCGAGCGCGTAATCAACCAGGGGACGGCCCGCGACCGGGACCATGGCCTTGGGCGTATTGTCGGTCAACGGCCGCAAGCGCGTACCAAGTCCGGCCGCCAGTATCATGCCTGTCACGTGGGCACCTTTTCACGCACCTGTTCGTCCAGCAACCGACGGGTTACCGGCAGGCCTTCGACGCGAGCAGCAAAGCGCCGCGCGGTAGCCACCACGCCGGGCAGCATGCGGGCGTAGGCCGGCTTGCCCTTCACCGTGGCCAGGTAGTTGAACCTGCCGACCACCTTGAGCACCCGCTGCAAAGCCAGCCACTCGTACTGCTCAACCACCTGGTCGAAGGACAAGCCGACGGCAGAATCTGCCAGCGAGTGCCAACGAGCGAGAAGCTCGCTCTCCATTTCGGGCTGCAGCAGGGTAGGGGTCACGCGGTCGGTCAACAGCGAGGCCACGTCGTAGAGCGAGGGCGCCATCAGCGCGTCCTGGAAATCGATCAGGCGAATGCACAGGTCGTCGTCACCGCTTCCCTGCACCATCAGGTTCCAAGCGTGGTAGTCGCGATGACAGAACACGCGCGGCAGGGCCGCCAGCCTGTCCACGACAAGGCCCAGCTCGGCCCGGCACTCATCGATGCCGCTCGCCGCAGCAGGCAATAGCCCGTACTCGAGAAAGTGATCGACTTCCCAGGTGAACAGCTCGTGGTCAAAGGCCTGGCCGAAGGCGTAGCAGCCACTGCCGTCGTCGATGCAGTCGTGTTGCAGGGCCGCGAGCAGCTCCAGCGCAGCGGCGAACAACGCCACCGGGTCAGCGCCGTCCAGAACCGCAGCGTCCCACAAGGCAGTGTCGCCCAGGTCTTCGAGCAGTAGCAGGTCGTTGGCATCCGAAACCGCGTAGAGCCGCGGAACCGCGGCACAGGAGCGGGCCATGAATCGCAGCACGTTGACAAAAGGCAGCTCGTCGGGACCGCCCTCGGCAAAAACGCCCAGCTCGTCGGATGACATGGCCACGCCCGCGTCCTGCAGTATCATCAGCACCACCGACGAGGGGCAGCTGTCTCCCCCTTGTTGGCTGCCCGACAGTGAAACCCTGGCGTAAACACGCGAAGAGGCGTCACCAGCGACCTCGGCCAGGGACTCGCACCGGGAACCGGGCCACAGGTCGGCGATGGTGGCGTCGAGCCACGTTTCTATGCGCAGGTCTCTCAACCCTTCCGCCGGCCCGGCGCCAACAGCGTGCCCCTGTAGTTGGCTCCCGGGCTTATCCTGCCCAGTACCCGCGCGCCGGCGGCCCCGGTGACGGCCGGCAGGCCCGCCGCGCGGCCTTCGACCAGGCAGAAGCCGAGCAGCGCAAAAGCCTGGGCCTCGAGCATGAGGGGGTCCGCGCCACACCCTGCTACCGACTTCACCTGCGAAGAAGGAAAAGCCTCGGTTATCATCGCCACCAGCGAGGGATTCAGTACGCCGCCGCCGCAGAGCAACAATTCGCGCGGATCGGGCATGCCCATGCGCGACAGGCTTCGCCGCATGGCTACCGCCGTGGCCATGGTCGCGCTGGCCACGATGTCGTCGTCGGCGAGGCCACGCTGGCGGCCCGACTCCACCAGTCCGGCCGCCAGGTGCCGCCCGAACTCTTCCCTGCCGGTGGAGGCCGGTAGTTTCCTTCGAAAGAAAGGCGCCCGCATTACCTGCGCCACCAGCTCCCGGTTAACCGTGCCGCGGGCAGCCATGCGTCCCCCCTTGTCCATGCGGTGACGCCCCGAGCTGAGCAGTTCAACGCAGCCGTCGATGAGCATGTTGCCAGGACCGGTGTCGCTGCCACCCACGGCGGCTGTATCGCGTCCGGCGGGAAGCAAGGTCGCGTTGCCTATGCCGCCCAGGTTCTGCACGACGCGGTCGTGCCGGGGATGGGAAAACAACTCGTGGTGAACGAAGGGGACCAGCGGCGCACCCTGTCCACCCGCGGCCGTATCGGCCACACGAAAATCGCTGGCGACAGTCGTGCCCGTGAGTTCGGCCAGCAGCGCGCCGTCGCCTGCCTGCACCGTAACTGTATTGCGCGCCGGCAGGTGACACAGCGTGTGGCCATGGCTGGCCACGAGGTCGGGCGGTGTGGATCTTCGAGCGGCGCACAGAACGTCTTCCACCGCCGAGGCAAAGATCTTCGCGAGATCGAGTGAAACCGCCGCGTGTTGGGCTACGCTCACAGCCTGCCCCTCGCAAACATCCACCAGGCGCTGCCTCAAGCCGCGCGGCCAGGATCTCACGAGCGAGGCGAGCGGTTTTATGGCCGCCCGGCCACCGGCGCTGCGCACTATCCTGACCAGCGCTGCGTCCACCCCGTCAAGAGATGTGCCCGACATCAAACCGACCACGACCAGCGGCCGCGCTTTAACCCTTGCTTGCGACACTACGATTATACTGTCATTTTAAGTAGATGGCTGCCAGTCCGAAAGCGCTGATATCCCAGGCCAAGCTCACAGAGCTCAACCGCAGGTTCGAGACGGCTTCGCCCGAACAGATCCTGGGCTGGGCGGTGACCGAGTTCCCCGAGAACATCATCCTCACCTGCTCTTTTCAGCACGACGGCGTGGTACTTGCGCACATGCTGCGTACCATAAAACCCGACATTCCGGTGGTATTCATCGAAACCCGGTTTCACTTTGCCGAGACGCTGAAGTACCGCGACGACATCGTGAAACTGCTGGGCCTCAACCTGAGACAGCTTGAAGCCGAGATGAGCGCCGAGGAGTTTCGAACCAAACACGGCGACAAGCTCTACGATAGAGACCCGGACTTGTGCTGCAAGATCAACAAGGTCGAGCCGCTGAGAAAAGCGCTGGACGGAACCTCGGCCTGGATAAACGGCCGGCGGCGTAACCAGACCGAAGAACGGGCCACTATGGGGCACGTTGAGCTGGCCGGAAGCGTGGTTAAAATAAACCCGCTGGCCCGCTGGACGTCAAAGGACACCTACAAGTACCTGAACGCCCACGGCTTGCCCGAGCACCCCTTGTTTAACGAGGGCTACGCCTCGATAGGCTGCGCGCCCTGCACCTCGCTCGGCGAAGGGAGGTCGGGACGCTGGGCCGGCATTAAAAAGCGCGAGTGCGGCATACACACCGTACTGGACGAAGGCGGCCCAAACAGCCCCGAGCTTACGGAACCGGCAAACGGCGACCCTGCTTCAAGCGAAGATTCCTGAGCGGCAGGGACGCGCAAGCGCCTCGCCCAGCGGCGCGGTCAGCCGGTTGGAAAGATCTGCTGCATCTTCATGGCGAGGCTCATGTCGCCCTTGATCTTCAGCTTGCCACCCATGAAGGCCATCTGGGGGTTGAGTTCGCCGTTGACCATGTCGAGAAAATCAGCGCCCGACATCGTTATCGAAATGTTTGGCTTTGGATGGGCCCCGGTCTGGGCCAGGTCTCCCTCGATAACGCCCTGGGCGATCACCACGTGCCAGGTGCCGCCACCGTCGCCGGAAAGCTCGTACTGGTAGACAGCCGTCAATCCAGCGGCGGCCGCCGAGTTGAAGCGCCTCGGCATCTCTTCGAATACCTGCTGAATGTTGTCGGCCCTTACCATGCTTAACTTCCGCCCCTTGCCGCGCTCTTGAGCAAGACCACGCGGTCGATGGCGTATTAAGCGTGGAGTGAACCTGAGTCAACCGGAACGGTTATCTCCCTCCCCGACCGGCGGCAGAAGGAGCCACTTATGCGCCCACCCGCGGCGCGCAAAACCCCAAACAAAAAAAGGCCTCCCGGCACTTGCCGGGAGGCCCCTTGAACCACGAAGGGTTCTTGTTTCGTCGTCGGGTAGAGCCTGCCCGAAAGTCACCGAGGCAACGGCCGGGCAGGCTCAATCGGATTAGTTACCTTCGTTTCCTGGCTTTCTTCTTGGTGGCCTTTTTCTTGGTAGCCTTCTTCTTGGCTTTCTTCTTGGCTACCTTTTTCTTGGCCTTCTTCTTAGTAGCCTTTTTCTTGGCTACCTTCTTCTTGGCCTTTTTCTTAGCCTTCTTCTTGACTACCTTTTTCTTGGCCTTCTTCTTGGCCTTCTTCTTAGTAGCTTTTTTCTTGGTAGCCTTTTTCCTGGTAGCCTTCTTCCTGGTAGCCTTCTTCTTGGTTACCTTCTTCCTAGCGACCTTCTTCCTGGTAGCCTTCTTCTTAGTAGCCTTCTTTTTACGTACTGCCATTGTGTATCCTCCTTCACTCCTCTACCGGCACCCTTCGACGAAACTTCACACGACTCTCTTTTTTCTTTCTTTTGTACCGTTACCTAAAATTATAGTTTTCACCGATGGTCGGAGTCAATAGTTCAGAACAATAAACGAACAGGCCCAGAAATGGCTCCCAACGTCAGTCGCTCTGCACTTGCTTCACTCCATCGAGCGCACACAACTCGCGAAACAATTCCTGCTGGGCTTTTTTACTACCCACGCAGGTGATTTCTATGCTCCGTTGCGCCTCATCTATGCGTACCGTAAGCGATTCTGCTGCTATCAACGGGTTTGAATGCACAGCGTCAATCACCGGTATAGAATCCGCACCGCTTAGCATCGTAACGTTGTAACGCCTGAGACTACGACGCCCGCGCACGCGTGACTCCAAGCCGCGCAATGACACGAGACACGAAATTATTATCACCGTCGAGGCCACGGCGGCTTGCCAGGCCCCGCTACCGGCAGCGATGCCGACGCCAGCGACCGCCCATATGGTGGCGGCCGTAGTCAAACCGGTCACCGCACCGCGCGCCTGTATGATGGCCCCTGCACCGATAAAGCCGACGCCGGTTACCACTTGCGCCGCTATACGGCCGGGGTCACCCGACTCGCCGGCGACGTCACGCGACACGATCGTCAGCAGCGCGGCGCCCACGGCGATGAGCAAGTTGGTGCGTAGTCCAGCCGGCTTGCCGGTGAGCTCCCTCTCCATACCCATGGCGCCGCCGAGTACGAGCGCCAGCAACAACCTGAGGCCATCTGTCATCACGAATTCGAGCAACTCGTTCATCACTGGCAAAACTCCGCTCCCTTCCATGATCACGCCCGCCGGCGACCGAAAACCCGGCCCCCCGGGTAGACAGCGCGATCGCCCAGCTCTTCTTCTATGCGAAGCAACTGGTTGTACTTCGCGGTTCTCTCCCCTCTGGACAGCGATCCAGTTTTTATCTGCCCCGCGTTGAGCGCTACCGCGAGATCGGCGATCGTGGAGTCCTCGGTCTCGCCCGACCGATGCGAAATCACCGCGGTGTATCCTGCTCGCTCGGCCATGCGCACGGCCTCTATAGTTTCGCTCAACGTTCCGATCTGGTTGACCTTGACCAGTATCGAGTTGGCCACGCCCTCGTCTATCCCGCGCTTGAGTCGTTGACTGTTGGTGACGAAGAGATCATCGCCCACCAGCTGCACGCGGTCACCCAGGCGATCGGTCAATCGCGCCCAGCCCTCCCAGTCGTCCTCGCCCAGGCCGTCCTCTATCGACACCAGCGGGTAGCGGTCGGTCAGCCGCTGGTACAGCTTGATCATCTGCGCGCTGCTGCGTGTCTTGCCGTCGGACTTCACGAAACGGTAGCCGCCGTCTTCGCTGAACTCGCTGGCCGCGACGTCAATCGCCAACGAAACGTGGCGACCCGGCTTGTAGCCCGCCTCTTCAATGGCGCGCATAACGCACTTGATGGCCTCGTCGTTACTGCTCAGGCCGGGGGCAAAGCCGCCCTCGTCGCCCACGTTGGTGCTCATGCCGCGGGCCTTGAGCACCGATTTGAGGGCGTGAAAAACCTCGGTACCCATGCGCAGCGCCTCGCTGAAACTGCGCGCACCGTGGGGCACGATCATAAACTCCTGGAAATCCAGACCGTTGTCGGCGTGGGCCCCCCCGTTGATTATGTTCATCAGCGGCACAGGCAGGGTGCGGGCGCGGGGCCCTCCGATCTGCCTGTACAGCGAGCGCCCGCTGCCGGCCGCCGCCGCGTGGGCCACGGCCAGCGACACGCCGAGGATAGCGTTGGCCCCCAGGCGCGACTTGTTGGGGGTACCGTCCAGCTCCAACATGCAGCGGTCAACCGCCTGCTGATCACCGGCCTCAAGGCCGCGTACGGCCGGGCCGATGCGGTCGTTGACGTTCTTGACCGCCTGCAGGACCCCCTTGCCACCATAGCGCTTACGGCGAACGTCCCTCAGCTCCAGGGCCTCGTGGGTGCCGGTCGAAGCACCCGACGGCACGCAGGCACGCCCGTGCGCGCCTGATCTCAGTAAAACGTCGACCTCCACGGTCGGGTTTCCCCTCGAATCGAGGATCTCTCGTCCCTTCACAGACTTTATCTTCACGCCGTTATATCTCCTCTGCCGCGACCGCCACCACGCCTGCCCGCTTCAATCGGCACGACCCTGTAGTGTAACGCCAACTGCTCGGGTATCCTCAACAGTGAAATGGCCAGGCGAAAACAACAAGACACGCGTAAGCTCGCACTGCTGGTCTGGGTGCTGGCCGGAGTTTTCGTACTGCAGGTGGGCAGCCTCGTCTTCGGACGCCACGGTCTTCGCCAGGCCGACGATCTCAACAACAGGCTCGAACGCCTGTCGGCCGAGGCAAGCCTGCGCATTGCCCGCAACGACTCTCTCTACCAGGATTTCCAAGGACTGCGCAATAACCCCCGGGTGCTCGAAGCGGTGGCCAGGCAGAAGCTCGGTGTCGTGGCCGACGACGAGTTCCTGTTTCGCTTCAGCCACTCGCCCTGAATAGTTTCTTCCGGATGCCTGCGACCCGGCCGCTCACGAGCAGCCGCTGGTCGCCCCGCAGTTAAGACACTTGTAGCAAGCACCGTTGCGGACCATGATCGCACCGCAGTCGGCACAGCTCGGCGCGTCGGACTGCGGCAGGATGAAATCAACGCTGGTTTCCTCCAGGCCGCCTTCCTCCCGACCACCGCCAGCCGTCGAAGTGTCGGTCGGCCTGGCCGCCGGTACCACTCTCAACGGTGCCGGGGTGGAGTTACTCGTCGAGACACCCCCGGACTCACGGCCCGCGGTTGATTCGCCGTCGGGGGATTCAACACCGGCCGTAACCACCGGCTGACCGAAGCGTGCGCCCAGGAAACGGAATATGTAGTCGGTCAGCGACTTGGCTATCGGGATGTCCGGGTTCTTGGTAAAGCCCGAGGGCTCGTAGCGCACGTGAGAGAACTTGGTAACCAGCGCGGCCAGCGGCACGCCGTACTGCAACGACAGCGAGGTCAGCGTGGCAAGGGTGTCCATCAGGCCGGAGATCGTACTGCCCTCCTTGGCCATCTTGATGAAAATCTCGCCAGGGGTGCCGTCGTCGTAGAAACCCACGTGGATGTAGCCCTCGTGGCCGGCCACCTCGAACTTGTGCCTGTACGAAGAACAGTCGGTCGGCAGGCGCCTGCGCACGGGCCGGCCCAGGCCGGACGCGTCTTCGGCTGAATCGGCAGCAGCTGAATCAGCACTACCCGCCTTGGCCGAGCTGCTGTCGGTGTCGCCCGTGTTGAGCGGCTGTATGCGCTTGCAACCGTCGCGATAAATGGCGACGGCTTTCAAGTCCAGCTTCCACGCCTCGATGTAAGCCTCCTCGATTTCCTCGACGGTGCTTTCGTTGGGCATGTTGATCGTCTTCGAGATCGCGCCGGAAATAAACGGCTGCACTGCACCCATCATGCGCAGGTGACCGAGCGGCTCTATGCTGCGCGCGCCGTTGCGCGGCTTGAAGGCGCAGTCGAACACCGGCAGGTGCTCGTCCTTGAGGTGGGGAGCATCTTCGATGGTGTCGTGATCGTCTATGTACTCCACGATGTCCTGGATCTCGCGACTCTCGTAGCCAAGCCGCGCGAGCGCCGAGGCAACGGTGTTATTGACGAACTTCAGGGTGCCACCACCCACGAGCTTCTTGTATTTAACCAGCGCGAGATCCGGCTCCACCCCGGTGGTGTCGCAATCCATCATGAAGGCGATGGTCCCGGTGGGCGCCAGCACCGTCATCTGGGAGTTGCGAACGCCGTGCTCGGTGGCCAGGGTTTCGGCTTCGTCCCAGACATCGCGGGCGGCCGACAGCAGGTCCAGGGGCACCCGGCTGGAATCCAGCTCGCGTGACTTAGCGCGGTGTTTGCCCACCACGCGAAGCTGCGGCTCGCGGTTGCGCGCGTAGCCCGCGTAAGGTCCCCGGGCCTCGGCCAGCCGCGCCGACTGCAGGTAAGCCTCGCCGCACATCAACGAGGTAACGGCCGCGGCAGACGCCCGGCCTTCGTCCGAATCGTAAGGCATTCCCAACGACATGAGCATGGCGCCCAGGTTGGCGTAGCCCAGGCCCAACTCCCGATAGGCCCGGGCATTGTCGCCAATCTGGTCGGTCGGGTAGCTGGAATTGTCGACCAGGATGTCCTGGGCTGTTGTCATGATATCTACCGCGTGGCGGAAACCATCAACATCAAACTTGCCGTCCGTGGCCTGGAACTTCATCAGGTTGAGCGAAGACAGGTTGCAGGCCGAGTTGTCCAGATGCATGTACTCGCTGCAGGGGTTCGACGCGTTGATGCGGCCGCTGTTGGGGCAGGTGTGCCAGTCGTTGATCGTGGTATCGAACTGCATGCCCGGGTCGCCGCAGAAATGCGTGGCCTCCGCGATGCGGCCCATAAGATCGCGGGCGCGCATGGTCTCGCAGACTTCGCCGTCCTTGACGTTGCGGGTTCTCCACTCCTTGTCGTTGACCACCGCCTGCATGAACTCGTCGGTCACGCGCACCGAGTTGTTGGCGTTCTGGAAAAAGACCGACGCGTAGGCGTCCCCGTCGATCGAGCCGTCGTAGCCGGCGTCGATCAGCGTCCAGGCCTTTTTTTCCTCGCCGGCCTTGCAGTCGACAAACACGTCGATGTCGGGATGGTCAACGTCGAGCACCACCATCTTGGCCGCGCGGCGGGTCTTGCCCCCCGACTTGATCACGCCGGCCGACGCGTCGGCGGCCTTCATGAAAGACACCGGCCCCGAGGCCGTACCACCGCCCGACAGCGTTTCCTTCGAAGAACGCAGGCGCGACAGGTTGACGCCCGAGCCCGAGCCTCCTTTGAAGATGACGCCTTCGTCGCGGTACCACTGCAGGATCGAGTCCATGGTGTCGTCGACCGACAGGATGAAACAAGCCGAGCACTGGGGATGCTCTTCGACGCCGACATTGAACCACACCGGGCTGTTGAAGCAGGCCTGCTGGCCCAGGAGAATATGGGTGAGCTCGTCGCGAAAAATGTCGCGGTTTTCGTCATCGACAAAGTAGCCCTGGCGCTCGCCCCAGCCGGTGATGGTCTCGACGACCCGGCCTAAGAGCTGGCGGACGCTGGTCTCGCGGGCGTCGGTACCGAGCGGCCCACGAAAATACTTGGAAGTGACCACGTTGGTGGCCAGTTGTGACCAGGTGGCGGGAAACTCCACCCCTTTCTGCTCGAAAACCGCCTTGCCGCCCTCGCCCTGTATGAGCGCGTCGCGGTACTCCCACTCTACGGTCGACCAGGGATCGACACCCTCACTCGACAGGCGCCTGCTGAATGACAATCCGGTTGTAGCCTGGCCTGTAGCCTCCAGTGCTTCGGTTTCCAGTATCTCGGTGGCCTGTGCCACCATCCCCGACTTCTTTTCCATTTCCGCCTCCTCTCCTTACCGCCGGGGAACTACCCGAACTCACTGGTAAAACACCAATATATCGCTATCTAACGACTACCTTATCTGGTAGTCGTCCGATCACCGTACCACTACATGTTGTGGTATTGGAGTAAAAAAAGCAAATTCTGCCTCAGCCCCCAGTCATGCGCGATCGGGGGCGAATAAAACACAAAAACCCGTATTGATGCAAGGGCTGCCATTAAAAAGGTTGGACAAAGCACTCGCCCGGCGCTACGAATCCGCTCCGGTGAGCCAGGAAGCCGACAAGCCCCAGAAACTGGGCAAATTGTTTCCGACGACGCTCAAGCGCATGGGGCTTGAGCGCAAGCTCGACGACTACCGGGCCTGGGATGCCTGGGACGAAGTGGTCGGTCCGGCCATCGCGCGTAACGCGCAACCCACCCGGCTGGACGGCGACCGATTGATCGTGGCTGTGCGTAACTCTTCCTGGCTGCAGGAGCTCGACCTTCTCAAGAAGCAGCTGCGCGAGCGCTTGAACGAAAAGATGGGGCGGCAACTTGTGGCCGAACTATACTTTTTTGTCGGCAAGCTCGATCAGGGCGCCACTAACGATCGCAAGCGCAACCGAGAAGCCCTCGACAAGCTCTGGAAAAATCGCGGCCTGCCCGAATAGCCCCTACAGACCGGAACGGGAGCTTAACGGCTTTCGGCAGAGACATCGGGGAGTCCACCGGCTGCCAGGAGGGGATCCGTGCTGCCCTCCCCCTGCACCTGCTGCTCCCAGTCAGACTTTATGTACTCGTAGTCCGACGCCTCGACGGCCGCGTCTATCAAGGCCTCGACGTCGAGCGTGGCCTCGGCCCTCAGGACGTCTTCAAGCGCCGCCCTGGTGGCCGGGTGGCGCGGCACGAACAGGGTGCAGCAATCCTGGTCGGGCTCGATCGATATTTCATAAGTGTCGGCCTTTCTTGCGTAGTCGGTGATCTCGAGCTTGTCCATGCCCAGCAGCGGCCTGTACAGCGGCAGCTCGGCGGCCTGCTCTATGACGGCCAGGTTGGCCATGGTCTGCGAGGCCACCTGGCCCAGGCTCTCGCCGCTTACCAGCACGGCGGCCTTTCCCCGGTTGGCCAGGCGGCTGGCGATCTTGACCATGAGCCTGCGGTACATCAGCACCCTCAAGGACCGCGGCACCAAGCGCACCACCTCGGCCTGGGCCTCGCCAAAAGCCACCATGTGCAGCCTCGTGGCCGACTGCCCACGCGCCAGCACCGCGGCCAACCGGCGCGCCTTGCGCATGCTGCTGCGGTCGAGGTAAGGCACGCTGTGAAAATGCACGGCGTCTACCCGGCAGCCACGCCGCATCATGCGCAGCCCGGCCACGGGCGAGTCGATACCTCCCGAGAGCAACAGCAGGCCCCGGCCGCCGGTGCCCACCGGCAGGCCACCGCAGCCCTGCACGCGCCCGAGCGACAGGTAGATCGCGTCGCGAACGACGTGCACGTAGACCACCTCGTCGGGCCGACTAAGGTTGACGGGCGCTCCCGTACGATCGGCCACAACGGCACCCACGCGGGCACCGATCTCGGGAGATTCCAGTGAGAAGCCCTTCCACGCCCGGCGCACCCTCACCCTGAAGCTACCCACGGGCTGCCAGCCGTCTGTCATCCGCTCGACCTCGGCCAGCAGCGACTCCATGTCGGGCTCGCAGACGGTGGCTACCGCGAGGTTGGCGATGCCCGGCACCTGGGCAAGCCTGCGGCAGATTTCTTCGGGATCAGCCGCCCCCGGCTCTACGGTCACGCGACCGTCCTGCGAACGCACCGCGCCACTGGGCAGCGAGGCCAATGCCTGCCGCATGTTGTCGAGCAGGCGCGCGGTAAAGGCGCCCCGGTTCCCGAGCTTGAGCGTGATCTCATTGTAGTGCGCGATCACCAGTTTTCGTTGTACATCTGCCACGACAACTGAACCTAGCCCCACCGGCACCCGCTTGGCAAATGACCGTCCTCGGGCCACGATGTCGCCCCATGCCACTCGCCCGCCTCATACAAGGACATCTCGACCAGCGCACCCGCGTGGAGCTGCCCTCGGATAGCTCCACGCCCTGCGGTGTGCTGCTGCCGCTGCTGGCCACCGAAACGGGTTACGAGCTGCTCTACACCCTGCGTACCGACAGCCTGCCCAACCACGGCGGGCAGGTGTCGTTTCCCGGCGGCAAGCAGGCCCCCCTTGACCGGGGCCCCGAGGACACCGCCCTGCGCGAAGCCTCCGAAGAGCTGGGCATAGACGCCGACGACGTGCGCGTCATAGGCCGCCTGGACGACGTGTACACCCTGGGCGTGGAGTACCTGATCACGCCCGTTGTAGGCGTGCTCGACCAACGGGCGACCCTGTCGCCCAACCCGGGCGAGGTGGCCGACGTGTTCACGGTGGGCGTCGAAGAGCTGGGCGACCCGGCCCATCGTGGCAGCGTGAAGAAAAGCTGGGGCGGCACGCAGTACGACATGCCGGTGATAACCGCTGGCCGCCACAACATCTGGGGCGCCACCTACTCCATTACTCTCAATTTTCTCGACTGCGTGCGATCTGCGCTGGCCGATTAGGCGCCCAGCTCCACTACCTGCCCGTCCACGGCCAGCTCGGCATCGAGATCGGCGGCCTGCCTCACGGCCGAGCCCAGGTGCGTGACCAGCAGGCGCTCGCAACCAAGACGCTCACGGTTGGCCGCCAGCTGGGAGTAGCTCACGTGAAAGTCGGTGATCTTGTCCATGAAGCAACACTCGCACAGAAACAGATCGACCCCGGCACTGCGCTCGACGAAGTCCTCGGTCCAGGCCGAGTCGCCGGAAAACAGCAGGCTCCCCCCCGAGCTGTCTTCGATCCTGTAGCCCAGGCAGTAGGGCTCGGCGCCGTGCGGCACCTCGAAGGCACCGACCTCCAGGCCCGCCAACTCGAGCTCGTCACCGGGTGCGATCTCAATGTAGACCAGGTCGAAGCCCAGGCGCTCGAGGTGATCCCTGCTGTAGTAACAGTCGTAGAGCTGCTCCACCTTCTCCTGTGTGCCAGCCGGGCCGGCCACGAGCAGGGGCCGCGTGCGCGGCGACTCGAACAGGTACTCGAGCAACAGGAAGGGAATGCCGCCGAAGTGATCGCCGTGCAGGTGCGAGACCAGCACCGCGTCGATCGAATCGCCGTTAAGCCCCTGGCGTTTCAAGCCGGCCAGCACCGACGGCCCGCACTCGAGCAGCAGCGTCCCGACCTTGCCTTCGAGCAGGTAGGCGCTGTGCAGGTACCCCCCACTGTTGAAGGCATCCGCCGACCCGAGGACCGTCAGTCGCAGCATGGCCTCAACCTAGGCCACGGTGTGCAGCCTAGTCAAGAAAGGAAGCTCGGCGTTCGTGTGCGGCCAGTAAACAGGGGCCGGTGTTGCCCCCTTGGGGCCGACGTCCGCCAGGTCCCTGGAGGATCAGCCCTGCCAGCTGAGAGAAGGAAGATCTACCGGCCAGCCGCCCCCGTTTGCCACTGCAGGCTGCCCCTATCACTCTCTGCTGCCCCCACCGTTCGGGGACGCAGGATAACAGGCCACGGCACCAGCAGATGGACGACAGCACAACAGTAGAAGACAGCGCGGCAAAAGACAGCGCGACACCGGAGCCCCCCGTAGAGCTCGAGCTGGACATCGAGAGCCTCTCCTTCGGCCGCGCCGCCATCGCGCGCCACGAGGGCCGGGTGGTGTTCGTGGAGGGCGCTGCTCCCGGTGACCGGGTGCGCGCGACCATCACTGCCACGCACTCTGGCTACGACGAGGCCGTGGTCGCAGAAGTACTCACAGCGGGCGAAGCCAGGGTGGAGCCACCCTGCCCGCTGGTGGAGGAATGCGGCGGCTGCCCCTGGCAGCACATCGACTACCAGGCCCAGCTCGAGGCCAAGCGGGACTCCCTGGTCGACTGCATCACCCGCATCGGCCGCATCGACAATCCCCCCGTTGCCGCGCCCGACCCCTCGCCGCTCAACCTGGGCTACCGCAACCGACTCAAGCTGCGCTTCGCCGGACACAGGATGGGCTTCTACCGCGCCTCTACCCATCGCCTGGTACCCGTGGACGACTGTATGCTGGCCGAGCCCTACATCAGGGACGCCATGCCACTGGTCGAAGAACTGGTGGCCGGCATGTCCACGCAGGCCACGCGCGTTGAGATCGTGTCGCGCGGGCGCATGGCCGGGCTGGTGGTGGCCATCAACAGCCGCGGTCGCCTGCGCCGCTCAGACACAGCGCGGGTACGCGAGTTTCTCGATCAGCCAGGCTGCCCGGTAAAAGGCGTCGTTGCCTGGGGCAAGGGCTGGAAGCGCGAGTGGGGCGACACCCGGCGGCGCTGGCGGCCAGTGGCAGACGGCCCCACCATCGAAGCGCCGGGCACCACCTTCGGCCAGGTAAACACGCTGGCCAACGAGATTCTCGTGCAACGGGTACTCGAGGCGGCCGGCACTGAACGTAAACGCTTCATCCTCGAGCTCTACGCTGGCGCGGGCAACCTCACCCTGCCGCTGGCACCGCTGGCGGACCAACTGGTGGCCGTGGAATCCGACGCCTCGGCCGCGCAGGCGCTTGAGCGTTCGGCGCACCGGGCCTCGTTCAGGCATGTAAGCGCCGTCACGGCGCGGGCCGAGGAGTACCTCGCCGGCGGCGTGAGGCAACGGCCTGATGTCGTGGTAGTCGACCCGACCCGTAGCGGACTGGGCTCGGCCGCCCACGACATCGCGCGGCTGAAAGCGGAAAAGATCGTCTACGTATCCTGCAACCCTTCCACCCTGGCCCGCGACCTGCGGGTGCTGGTCGACGAGGGCTACCGCCTTGAAAAAGTGCAGCCCGTAGACCTGTTTCCCCACACTTTTCACGTCGAGAGCGTGTGCACGCTCAGGTTGACTTGAGCCTGGCAGAACAGCATCCTGTCGGCACCTGAGGGTCGCCATGAAAAAGAAGATTGCAACCTTAAGCCCTGTAAAAAAGCAGCCAAAACGCGCTACCGTGACGATTATCCCCGGCAAGGGGGTTTCGCAGGCCATCAACTACCTGCTCGAAGATCGCGACGAGCTGGAGTGGCTGGTGGCGGTGGGTCGCAACAAGCAGGGTGAAATATTCTTCTACGACACCGGTGGCGACATCATCGAAGACCTCGGCACGCTCGAGTACCTCAAGGAACGCATCGCCCGCTCGCACTTCTGCGAAGACGGCGACTGACTGGTAGCGCCAACTGCGCACCTTCTTCCTCTTCTACCTCCTCAGCTACCTGCTGCACAACCCGCTGCTGGCGCTCGTGATCGTGGGCCTGGTCGTCTGGCTGACCAACGCGAGGGTGAGCGGACGCTGGTTCAACCCGGCCTCGCTGTGGCGCCGCCACAACGCCGTCAACGAACTCAAAAAACTGCTCGACGTAAACGATCACGACGTGGGCGCGCACAACGACCTCGGGCGTATACTGGTCGACAAGGGTCGGCACACCGAGGCCCTGCCACACATGGAGAAGGCCATCGCACGCATGGACGAGGCGGCCGAGACGAACTACTTCCTGGGACTTGCACGGCTGCACACCGGCGACACCGAGCGCGGACTGGCCGACGTGGAGCGCGCGCTGGAAATCTCGCCGGGCTTTCTCTACGGCGAACCCCGCCTGGCGCTGGCGCGCTGGTACAGTGAGGCCAAGCGCCCGCGCGAAGCGCATGAGCAGGCGCGCATGGCGGTGAAGATCAACACCAGCAGCGTAGAGGGATGGCTTATTGCCGGCGAGTCTGCCGCCACGCTTGGGCAAAACGACGAGGCCCGCGAAACGCTGGGCCAGGCACGCCACGCCTACCAGCACCTGCCCGCCTACCTGCGCCTGCCCAACCGCCGCTACGCCGTACGCGCGCGCCGCCTGCTCAAAAAAGTCCCGAGCTAGAGGCCAGCCCGGTCGGCTGGCGTCAGGGCCTGTCGTAGACCCTGAAACTTAACGCGTAGGGGTTCTTCTCGTCGCTCTCGCGGCGCTTGTCATCTGACAATCGCCAGCCATCAAGAGCCTCGAGCGGAAATCTCGTGTCGCCTTCCGGGCTCGCGTGTACCAATGTCAGGTACACCCGGTCGGCCAGCGGCAGGGCCTCGGCGAACACCCGGCTGCCGCCGGCAACAAATACCGTGTCATCGTCAGACAACTGCTCGCTGCAGTATTCGAGCGCGGCCACCACCGACGGCCTCACCACCACGCCGTCGGGCTGGTAGTCGGCCTGGCCGCTCACCACCACGCAGGGACGGCCGGGCAAGGGACGCGACCCTATCGACTCGAAGGTGAGCCGTCCCATTATCATCCAGTGGCCCTCGGTCAGGCGCTTGAAGTAAGCCAGGTCGGCCGGCAACCGCCACGGCAGGCCACCATCGCGCCCGATAACGCCGTTCTCGGCAACGGCCACTACGCAAGCAACGATCACCGACAGCGACCCACCAGCTAGACGGCCACCGCTGCGGCGATGTGGGGCTGGGCCTGGTAGCCCTGGAGTTCAAAGTCGTCGTAGCTGAAGCCAAAAAGATCGTCGACCTCGGGGTTGATCATCATGGTCGGCAACGGGCCGGGCAAACGCGAAAGCTGCTCGCGGGCCTGGTCGAGATGGTTGAGATAGAGATGCGTGTCGCCCAGCGTGTGGATGAACTCCCCCGGCTCAAGGCCGGTAACCTGGGCCACCATCATCGTCAGCAGCGAGTACGAAGCCACGTTGAACGGCACGCCGAGAAACAAGTCGGCGCTGCGCTGGTACATCTGGCAGGACAGGCGCCCGTCACAGACGTAAAACTGGAACAGCAGGTGGCAGGGCGGCAGCGCCATGCCCTCGATCTCGCCCGGGTTCCACGAACTCACCAGCATGCGCCTCGAGTCCGGGTTGTCACGCACCTGCTCTACGACCTGGGCCAGTTGGTCGATGCTGCCACCGTCGGCCGTCGGCCAGCTGCGCCACTGGCGACCGTAAACAGGCCCCAGCTCGCCGTTCTCATCGGCCCACTCGTCCCAGATCCTGACACCGTTCTGCTGCAGGTAGGCCACGTTGGTATCGCCGGCGATGAACCACAGGAGCTCGTGGATGATCGAGCGCAGGTGCAGTTTCTTGGTGGTGAGGAGCGGGAAGCCGGCCGAAAGATCGTAGCGCGACTGGCAGCCGAATATGCTCAGCGTCCCGGTGCCCGTGCGGTCCTGCTTGCTGCTGCCCTCGTCGAGCACCTTCTGTAGAAGATCGAGATACTGGCGCACGGTGGGCCCGCTCAGCCGTTCGCGCGGTGTCTTTGCTCGCCGCTCATGGCCTCCAGCGAATGGAAGACCAGGCCGGTGAGTAGCTTGGGGTAAAAATACGTCGACTTCTCGGGCATGAGTTCGCCGGCCAGACACACGTCGGCGATCTGCTCGCTGCGCGTGGCGTTGAGAAGAAACCCTCCCTCGAGCTCACCCGCGTCCACCCTGTCGAGCAACGACTCTGCATCCACGGTGTAGGTTATTTCCGGCGGGCCACTTCCGCCCGCCGCCTGAAGTGCCTCTGCCAACACCGCGCCGTGCAGCGCGCTTACGTCGAGTGCGGCCAGCGGCGAACCCGCCTCGGCCACGGCGGGCCTGCTCACCAACAAGTAGTGATCGAGGTCTTTCAAGGCCACGCCGAAGGCGTTGACCGCGGCACCGGCCTGCTCGAGCGCGGCCAGCAGTTCGCCCCTTCCGTCTGGCGTGCGCTCAAAGCGCCGCAACTCGAAGCCAGAAGACAACGATTCTTCAAACCTGCCGTGATCAGCGCCACCGCTGCTGACCAGCTCGCGGTGGGTGGGCAGTATGACCATGCCCGGATCCTCGAAGGTGGCCAGGAAAGCCATCACGTGCGCGTCCGGCTGCTCGGAGTCCCCCGGCGCGTCGTCCGCCGAGGGAGGGTCAGCCCCGTCGTTTAGCTGGGCGTAATAGTTGAGAGCGGTCGCGTAGCGATGATGGCCGTCGGCTATGTATACCTGGCGACCGGCCAGCGCCGCCTGCACCGATTCGGCCACCCCCTGGTCGGCAACCACCCACATGCGATGACGCACGCCCTGGTGCTCAACGTCTATGTCTGCCGGACTGTCCCAACCCGATGGGGGCTCGGGCTTGAAATCGGGGTTGGAGTAGAGACCAAAAATAGGGCTGAGATTGGCCCGCACCTCGGTGGTGAGCTCAAGGCGGTCTTTCTTGTGGTGAGAAAAGGTGCGCTCGTGCGGCAGTACCACCGCACGCGAAAAGGGCTCGAGTGCCAGCGCGCCTATCACGCCCGTGCGGCGCAACAGCCTGCCCTCGACCTCGAACTCCTGGCTGTAGAGATAAAAGCTATCGTCAGCATCGGTGGCCACGTTGCCCTGCTCCGTCCACTCCCGGAACAGGCGGCCCGCCTCGGCGTGCCCGTCTCGGTTGAGGATCAGCCGGGTGACGTTCCAACGGCCGGCGTCGTACAACGCGTCGCGCTGCTCTGCACTGATAACGTCGTAGGGCGGGGCGACCGCCGCGTCCATGTCGCCCGCGGCTTCACCGGCAAAACGTATTCCCTTAAACGGTCTGAACCTGGCCACTTCTCTCACCCACCTTGCACGTTTATCGTGCCCGTAACGTCAACAGAGCCACTCCTTCGCAGATAGGCCCGACCATCCAAAAACTCAACCACCGTGCTTGCAGACTCGGCCATGCGCGGGCCGTCGTCAACGTAACAGGCCACGCTGTCACCGAAATATTCGCGAGCGGTCTGCACACTGCGCGCAGGCTCCAACGACGAGGGATTGGCCGAGGTCGCGGTCAGGGCCACACCCGCGGCCTTGAGCAGGGCGGCCGCCACCGGGTCGCTGCTGCATCTCAGGCCCACGCCTCCGGACTCTCCTACCAGCCCGCGGGGCAGGCCCCTCGCGGCGGGTAACACCAGCGTCAGCGGGCCAGGCCACCAGCGCCGCGCGAGTTCCACGGCCTCGGTGCCGGGATTAGTGGCCAGCAGGACGCGGGCCTGCTCCAGGTCGGCAACCAGCACCGACATACCACGCCCATCGTCCCTGCCCTTGGCAGCCAGCAAGCGCTGCACGGCCTCTGCGTTGCCAGCGTCGGCGCCCAGGGCGTAAATAGTTTCGGTCGGATACACCACCAGGCCACCGGCCCTGATTACATCGGCGGCGCGCAGCACGGCCACCTCAAGCTGCTCGGCCTGCTCGGCCATCGTCGGCGTAGAATCCATCAACAGTTGGACAAGGTCGCCGGCGAGCCCCCCAGGGGTCGACAACACCGGCACCCCCTCAGGGGTCGACCTGCTCGACCACTCCCGGCACGGCTGCCGTCATGCGTTTTCGCAGGCGCTTGAAGCGCCCGGCCAGGGCAGTGTCGGACAAGGCCAGCACCTGGGCCGCCAGCAGGCCCGCGTTACGCGCGCCGGCCTCGCCTATGGCCAGCGTGCCCACCGGCACACCCGCGGGCATCTGCACGGTGGCCAGCAAAGCATCCATGCCCTTGAGCGCGCCCGACTCCAGCGGTACGCCCAGCACGGGCAGCGTGGTGTGCGCCGCCACGGCACCGGCCAGGTGCGCGGCTCGCCCGGCACCCACCACGAACACCTTCACGCCGCGACCGGGTGCTGCACGCACGTAGTCAGCCGTCTGCTCGGGCGAACGGTGAGCCGAGGTCACGACGACCTCGTGGGCTACCGACAGTTCGGTCAACGCGTTGGACGCAGCCGACATGACCTCGCGGTCGCTGTTGCTGCCCATGAGTATTGCCACCAGTGGTTTGAACTTCGCCATTTACTATCTCTCCCTGTCGCCTGCTTATGCGGACGCTTCGCTGTCGAGTGCCCTGTGACCGATGTCGCGGCGATAGTGCGCGCCCGGCCAATCGATCGCTGATACCGCCGAGTAGGCCCCCTGCAGGGCCGCGGCTATGTTGCTGCCGGTGGCAGTCACGCCCAGTACCCTGCCACCTGAACTGACCACGCGACCGTCGTCATCGCGAGAAGTCCCAGCCTCGAACACCTTGACGTCGTCCAAGTCGTTGGCTGCCGCGATGCCCTCTATGACGTCGCCCTTGCTGTAATCGCCCGGGTAGCCCGGCGCCGTCATCACCACGCAGGCGGCCGCGTCGTCGGCCCAGTCCAGCCTCACGCGGTCAAGCGTGCCTTCCACGCAAGCCAGGGCGGCCTCGGCCAGGCTACCTCGCATCCGCATCATAAGCGGCTGGCACTCGGGGTCGCCAAAGCGAACGTTGTACTCGAGCACCTTGGGGCCCTCGTCGGTGACCATGATGCCGGCGTAGAGCACGCCGCGGTAATCTATGCCGCGGGCTGCAAGTGCGGCGACGGTGGGTTCGAGCACGTCGGACAACAGCAGCGCCTGCATCGCCTGGTCGCAAACTGGCGCGGGCGAGTAAGCGCCCATGCCCCCGGTGTTGGGGCCCTTATCGCCGTCGAACACCGCCTTGTGATCCTGCGAAGTGGCCAGCGGCAGCACCGTGCGCCCGTCGGTGAGCGCAATGAACGACAGCTCCTCGCCGCGCATGAACTCCTCAACGACCACGCGTGCGCCGGCCTCGCCGAAACGGCCACCCTCGAGCATGGAGGCAAGGGCCTCTTCAACCTGTTCGGCATCCTCGCAGATGACCACGCCCTTGCCGGCCGCCAGTCCGTCAGCCTTAACGACCACCGGCAAGCCCAGCTTTTCGGCGAAAGCCCGCGCGGGGGCCACCTGTGTGAACTCGCCCCAGCGCGCCGTGGCAACGCCGGCCTCGTCGAGCAGGGTCTTGGTAAACGCCTTGGAAGATTCCAGTTGCGCGCCGGCGCGGCACGGGCCGAACACCTTCAGCCCACGCTCACGGCCAAGGTCAACCAACCCGGCGGCCAACGGCTGTTCGGGGCCGACCAGCACGAGGTCAACGCCGCGTTCAAGGGCCACAGATACCAGCCCTTCGACGTCGTCGGCAGCTACCGGCAGGCACTCGGCGCATTGGGCGATGGCCGCTGATCCAGGTGCGGCCAGCAACTGCTCAACGCAGTCCTCCCCGGCCAGCTTCCAGGCCAGCGCGTGCTCGCGTCCGCCGCTGCCAACAACCATCACCTTCATGCTGTTACCGTTACCGTGTTCACTACTTCAGGGTTAGTGGCGAAAATGGCGCACCCCCGTCAGAACCATCGCCATACCGGCGGCATCAGCCGCCTTTATGATCTCGTCGTCGCGCATGCTTCCTCCCGGCTGTATGACCGCCGTCGCGCCGGCATCGGCGCAGACCTGCAAGCCATCGGGAAAGGGAAAGAACGCGTCCGAAGCCACCACCGTACCCACGGTGTCCAAGCCGTGCTCGGCTGCCCGCGCCACGGCTATCCTTGCCGAGTCGACCCGGCTCATCTGGCCGGCTCCCACGCCGGCCACGTGATCGCCGTGGGCCAGCACGATGGTGTTCGACTTGGCGTGCTTGCAGACCTTCCAGGCAAAATCCATGGCCTCGAGTTCAGCCGCGCTGGGCTTGCGCGCGCTCACCACCCGGCAGTCGGCGGCCACCGAGGGTTCGAGGTCTCGTGTCTGGACGAGCAATCCACCCAGCACCCTCTTCATGTCGAGCGCCTGCTCGCCACCGAGCAGGGCCGAATCTACCTCGAGCAGTCGGACATTGGCCAGCTTCTTGGTGGACGAGTACAAGGCCAGGGCCTCGTCGCTGAACGAAGGCGCCAACACGATCTCGAGAAACACTTCCTTCATGAGCTCGGCAGTTTCGCCGTCAAGCTCGCGGTTGAGCGCCACGATGCCGCCGAAAATAGAAACCGGGTCGCAGCTACGGGCCAGCCGGAACGCCTCGGCCGCTGACCCTGCCAACGCGGCACCGCAGGGGTTGGTGTGCTTTATGACCATGCAGGCCGGCTGCTCGAACTCGCTCACCAACTGCAGGGCGGCGTCGGCATCAACGATGTTGTTGTAAGACAACTCCTTGCCCTGGAGCACGCGGGCGGTGGCGATCGAGGGGCCTTCCACGCCGGGGGCGCGGTAGAAGGCCGCGCGCTGGTGCGGGTTCTCGCCGTAGCGCAGACCCTGCACGCGGCTCCACTGCTGGTGAATGGTCTCCCCAAAGTCGCCGTCCTCGTCGCGCCCGAGGTAGTCGGCGATCATGCCGTCGTAGGCCGCCGTCGCACGAAAGGCGGTCGTCGCTAACCTGCGCCTGGTGGCGTCCGCCACGCCGCCGGTCTCACCGATCTCGGCCAGGACGACGTCATAGTCGTCCGGGTCAACCACGATGGCGACGTCGGCGTGATTCTTGGCCGCCGAGCGAACCATCGACGGGCCGCCTATGTCGATATTCTCTATGGCCTCCTCGAAGCTGCAGTCACGCGCGGTGACCTCGGCGAAGGGATAGAGGTTGACGCACACAAGGTCGATATACTCTATGCCGTTGGCCTCTACTTGCTCGCGGTGCGAGGCGTCCTGCCTGCGCGCCAGTATGCCGCCGTGCACGCGGGGGTGCAGTGTCTTGACGCGGCCGTCGAGAATCTCGGGACTGCCGGTGTGTTGGCTGACGTCGACCACCTCGAGCCCGGCGTCGCGCAGCGCCCGGGCCGTTCCGCCCGTGGAGAGGATCTTTATGCCCAGGGCGGCAAGTCCGCGGCAGAACTCCACCACGCCGGTTTTATCGCTCACGCTTACCAGCGCAGTGCTTACCTTGTTAGTATTCGCTTGCACCTGTTGTTCTACCCGCTCGCCTGCTGCCTGCACTTTGCCTGCTCCATCGTGGATGTCAGTCATCCTTATAGCGACGCTCTACTCGGGCTCCCACCCTCGCCACCAGTTCATACGAAATAGTTTCTGCCGCCACGGCCACGTCTTCGGTGGACGGGCTGTCGCCCCACATCACCGCGCTGTCGCCTTCGCGTACCTCGCCGAGATCGGTCACGTCGACCACCGTGTGATCCATGCATACGCGGCCCACGACCGGCGCCAACCCTCCCCCCAGCAGCACCCGACCGCGATTGCCCAGGGCCCTGGGGTATCCGTCGGCGTAACCACACCTGAGGGTCGCCACGCGGCTTGGCCTCGTGGTGTGGAAGCTGTGGCCATAGCCTATGCCCTGCCCGCTTCCAAGTTCAGTGACGCGCAGCACGGGAGCCTCGAACGTCATCACCGGCTTGAGCGCCACCTTGCCCAGCAGCGACGAGTCGGGGTACAGACCGTAGAGCATGATGCCGGGGCGAACCCGGTCGAGCCAGGCCTCCGGGCGCGTCATCACACCCGCGCTGTTGGCCAGGTGACGGGTAAGCTCCAGGCCCTCGTCGCGCACGAGCCGGTCGGCCAGCAACAGGCCCTCCAGTTGGCCCTCGGTCACGCTGCCTGTCACCGACTCGGCCTGGGCAAAATGCGAGCACAGGGCCACCGGGCGAGTGCCCTCGGTATCGGCCAGCAGGCGGGCGAAGCGACCGGCCTGCTCCGGCTCGACCCCGAGACGGTGCATGCCGGTGTCGACCTTGATATGCACGGCCACCTCGCGGCCGACAGCAGTGGCCTCGCGCGCCAGTGCCTGTACGGTGGCCTCGCTGTGGGCGGCCACCTGCACACCCAGCGCAACGGCCACAGCCGCAGAACCAGGCAACACCCCGCCGAAGACGATTATCTGCTCGGCCGCGCAGGCCGATTCTTCGATAAGCTCGCGAGCCTCATCGAGCGTGGCCACGCCGAAAGTCGTGCAGCCCTCGTCTACCAGCGCGCGGGTAACCCTGGCGGCGCCGTGCCCATAGGCGTTGGCCTTGACCATGGCTATGACAGTGGTGTCAGATCCCGACAGCAGGCCGAGCACCTGCCGGTAGTTGTGCCTGAGGGCGGCGAGCTTGATGGTGGCGCGCGCTTGCTGCAGCCCGGCCCCTGAATCCGAAGTACCCACTGCCGGGCCTTTGCCAACCTGCGACGAACGCGCCACGGTCACCAGTACCAAGCAGGGCCTGACTTGTAAAGAAGGCAGGCCGCGGCTATCGGGGTCAGTTGGACCCCGATACGCGATATACCGAAAAGACTATGCCCGAAGAGACTACACAGCTGACCATCAACGGCGAAGCCTCCAGCATTCCCGACGGCTGCAGCGTGGGCGCGCTGATCAAACGGCTGGGCCTGGCCGGCAAGCGCTGCGCGGTTGAGCTCAACCGCAACATCATCAGCAGCGAAGACTGGGAACGCACCCGGCTGGCGGCGGGCGACCAGGTTGAAATCGTCAACTTTGTGGGTGGAGGCTGAGTACGGTGGCTGACAACGAAGCGGTGGCTGATGATAAAACAACAACTGGCGACTATTTTGAGCTGGCCGGCCGGCGCTACAAAAGCCGGCTCATCGTGGGCACCGGCAAGTACGTCGATTTTGAGCAGACGAGGATAGCCGTCGAGGCCTCCGGCGCCGAAATCGTCACGGTCGCGCTAAGACGCGTGAACATAACCAACGCTGACGAGGAAAACCTGCTCGACTATCTCGACCCCGAGCACTACACGATACTGCCCAACACGGCCGGCTGCTACACCGCCGACGAGGCCGTTCGCACCTGCAGGCTGGCGCGCGAAGCGGGTATCGGAAAACTGGTCAAACTGGAAGTCATCGGTGACGAGCGCACACTGTTCCCCGACGTGGCGGCGACACTGGAGGCGGCAAAAATCCTCGTCGAGGAAGGCTTCGACGTGCTGCCCTACGTAACCGACGACCCCGTGGCCTGCCAACGGCTCGAAGACATCGGCTGCCCGGCCGTCATGCCCCTGGCCGCGCCCATCGGTTCGGGCCTGGGCATACGCAACCCCTGGAATATTTCGATCATCCGCGAGCACTCGGGCGTCCCCGTGATCGTCGACGCGGGCGTGGGCACCGCATCGGACGCCGCGCGGGTGATGGAACTGGGCTGCGACGCGGTGCTGATGAACACTGCCATAGCCGGCGCCGATAACCCGGTACTCATGGCCGAGGCCATGAAGCTGGGCGTGGAGGCCGGGCGCAAGGCCTGGGTGGCGGGACGCATAGCGATGAAAAAATACGCCACGGCCTCGTCACCCGTAACAGGCCTTGTCGGCTGAAAAGAGATCGCCGCGGCAGGAGCCTCGGACGCCGGTCTTCCCATACCCGCCGCTGTTCCTCATCACCGACGACGCCCTGGGCAACGAGCAGTTACGTGAGCGGGTCGAAGCGGCCTGCGAGGCCGGCTGCCGCGCGGTCCAGTTGCGCCAACGACAGCTGCCCGGTGGGCCGCTGCTCGAGCTGGCACTGGAACTTCGTACTGTCACCCGCCGTGCTGGCGCACTGTTGCTGGTGAACGACCGACTGGACCTGGCCCTGGCCGCCGGGGCCGACGGCGCGCACCTGCCCTCGAGCAGCTTTGATGCCCGCGACGCGAGGCGTCTGCTGGGTGAACACGCAATGCTGGGACTGTCGATTCACTCGGTCGAAGAAGCCCGGCTGGCGGCCGAGGAGGGCGTGGTCGACTACCTGCAGTTCGGCCCGGTGTACGCCACCGGATCAAAGAAAAAATATGGCCCGCCCCAGGGAATAGAAGCCCTGGAGCGGGTGGTGGAATCGGCCGGGGCCGTAAAAGTTATCGCGGTGGGAGGAATCGTGAGCGCTCGCGTCGAAAGCGTCATGGCCACTGGCTGCGCCGGCGTGTCGGTAATCGGGGCGGTAATGTCGGCCCCCGATCCAGGACTGGAAACCACCCGCTTGCTGGACGCCCTCAGCGCCTGTTCAAACTGACCCTGACTCCGCGACTGGCTATTTTTTCGAGACAGGCAAATACGCTTTTGCGTGCGCTGCCGTCGAGGTCGTTGTAAAGGTTGACGCGAACGCTGCCCACCCCGTGGGCGGCAGCCAACCTGAGGTTCTGCAGCAGGTAGTCACCGGCTGGCCCGGCTATGATAGCCCTGCCTCGGCCCTCGCCCTGGTATTCGAGCCATGCTTCGAGTCGCGCACCTGTTTTTTCTCTCACCCTCATCTTCCTTCCTCTCCCTGTTTCCGTCGTCGTGATAGATGCAGTTACTGATCGCCACGGTAAGGCGGTGCCAGCCGGTCCAATCACCGGCACCGCTACCGGTACGCCTGCCGCCGTCGGGCGTCAGTGGACAGTGTGATAGGGGCCGTCGAGCACCCCCAGTACGGTCAGCGAATCCTGGTCAAGGCTCAGGTGATACAGCACGTACCAGCCACTGACCGGGAGGTAATAACAGCCTCGGTTGTCATCGAGCCTTACGACTCCGTCGGGCCTCGGGTCATCGGCCAACGAAAGTATCGCCGTGCTCAGGATGTCGGCTATGGAGGCCGGCACCATTTCCATCTCGCGGTAAGCGCTGTAGGTCATCGCCATGGCAATGCCGGTGGTCTGCCCGCTCTCGCTGCTATGTTCTCTATGCGTTTCTTCGTTAGCCATGATCAATTCTCCGCCTGGACAGCCGGGACCTGGTTGCCGCGGCCGGTCCGTGGGGCTTATTTCGTCCCCGCTCGTGCCCAGTCTCAACAGCAACGGTCGTGCCACGGCGTTCTCCTTGCGTTGACAGCGCCGGGGCGCCCCCTGGGGGGCTGTTTCGACGCAGCGCGACGCACCTGGCTGAACAGCATCGTCGGTTTTTGTACGCCGTGGGCTGGCGCCTGCCCCCGTGCTGAGATACTCACGGGCGATGGCTGGCGAAGAGGCACGGGCCCCGTTTCAAGACGAAATGGGATTTACGCTGGACGAGAACTGGTCAACATCGGTCAGCGCCGAGGACCTCGGGCTGGATCCCGACCTGCTCGAGAGGCTAGCCGACGCGGGGCCGCTGTGTTTCCTGGATTTCGAGGCTACCGGACTCGACACCGACGACGATGACCTCATAGAGGCCGGCGCCCTGCTCGTTGATCCCGGCGGCAGAGGCCTCGCCGTCTTTTCCACCTTCATCAAGAGCTCCAAAGCGCTCAGCGCCTTCATCCGCCGCCTGACCGGAATAAGCGACGACGATCTCGCTGCAGCCCCCGCGCCGGCGGAGGTGTTCGCAGCGCTCGACGAGTTCATAGGCGATGCCGCCGTGGTGGCGCACAACACCTCGTTCGAGGGCAGCTGGCTCAGAAAACAAGTAAACCCGCGCTTCGGCGACCATGAGTTTCTCGAAACCCTGGACCTGTTTGCGCTGGTGTACCCCGACCTGCCCAATATGAAACTCGACACGCTGTGCCGCATGAAACTCGGGCGCAGCGAACGCCATCGCGCCCTGGACGACACGCTGGACACCGCTCGCCTGGTACTGAGGATTTTCGAAGAATCAGCCGCGGGCGATCCCGCCGGGGCCAACGCCAGGAAGGCGCTCGAAGATTACGGGCCCACCTGCAACTGGTTGCCCAGGCTCAAGCGCTTGCCGGTGTCCGACCTGAAACGTGAGCCCCCACTCGAGCTGCGCAGTGGCGACTCGCCCCGGCTCAAAGCCGTTCCCTTTGACGTGGAGGCCATCGCCGATCGGCTTCTCGACCAGGACGCCGGAGCCTCGGTCATCGCCGGATACGCGCCGCGCCAGGAACAGGTAGACCTCATGCGCCACGTCTTTGCCTGCTTCAAGGGCGAAGAGGGACGAAGCGTGCGCCTGTGCGAAGCCGGTACCGGTATCGGTAAGACGCTGGCCTACCTGGCGGTCGCGATACCGTTTGCACGCAGCACCGGCGAGCAGGTGCTGGTGACCACCTCCAGCAAGCTGCTGCAACGGCAACTGCTCGAAAAGGACATCCCGGCAGCTGCCGCCCTCATGGGTTACCCCGACCTGCGCTTCACCTCCATAAAGGGAAGGGCCAACTACCTGTGCCGCGCCCGGCTGGACGACTTCCTCGACCGCCAGCTCGAACAACCCGGCCTCGAAGCATCGATGGCCATGCCCCTCGTGGCTGCCTTCGCACGCAGTGCCGGCCACGGCGAAGTCGACCGTATCCCCCAGGCCCTGTACCAGATGAACCCCGGCCTCGACCGCTACCGTCGCGAAATAACAAGCTCAGACGCGAGCGAGTGCAGCCGCCAGGCTTGCGAGAGCTGCCACGGCGACTGCGTGCTGCGCGAGGCCCGCGCCAGGCTCGAAGGCGCCGAGATCGCCGTAACCAACCACGACCTGTTGCTGCGCTGGCCCCCCGACTACCCCAAGCTCACGCACCTTGTGGTAGACGAAATCCACGATCTCGCCGAGCGCGCCGACGCCGCCTACGCGCAGTCGGCCGAAGCCGTTGAAATCAGCCACCGACTCGAAACGGTCGCCGGAAGCGGTGGGCGCAAGCCCCTGGGCGATGTCCACGCGGGCGACGCAGCCCGGAGGGCCTTGGACCTGGTGGAGTTGATATCAGACCAGTCGCGCATGCTGTCGGGGGCCGCGGACGGCCGCCGCGGCTGGGTAGACGAGCTGGCGATACCGGCTGACGGGGTAAGCTCGAGCGAGTGGCAGCCGCTGGTTGACGGCGTGCTCGAACTGGCCGAGCTGCTCGACCGCATAGGCAGCATGCTCGATGACATGGGCAAGCCCGACGACAGTCCCGAAGCTGGCGCGGCGTCGGCGCTGCTCGACGCCGCCGGTGTGCTCAACACGATACTGCCGCGCCCCCCTTCGCACCTCGTGGTGCGCTTCAGGGGGCTGACCCGTAAATCACGCAGGTCATGGCGCGTGGTCGCCACCCCGGTGTCGCCCGCCGCCGACTTCCAGTGCGAGGTACTCGACCGTATCGAAACCCTGTTCGGCACCTCGGCCACGGTGTGCGTTGGTGAAGACCTGCGCGGGTCGGTCGGAGCGCTCGAGCTGTCAGAGAGAGCGGGCAGCCGCTACCGCCTGGAAAAGTCGGTCGGCAGCCCCTTCGACTACGAAAAAAATCTCGATGTTGTTTTTCTCTCAGACCGTACCGAGCCATCCAGCCTCGTACCGCGTACCGCCGACGCTATCGCCACGGTGGCCGGCCACCTGGGCGGACGCACACTGGCGCTATTCACCAGCCGCGAAAGACTCGAGTACGTGGCCGAGGCGCTCGACGCCCGCCTTGCGTCGCAGGGCATAACCGTCATCGCGCCCGCCACCGGCAGCGCCGACCCGCATGACCTCGTGCGCACTTTCATGTCTACCGATAACGCCGTACTGCTCGGCGCCCGTGCCTTCTGGCAGGGTGTCGATATACCGGGTGACGCCTGCCAGGCCGTCATAATCGAAAAACTGCCTTTCGACGTGCCCAGCGACCCGCTCATAAAAAGACGCGGCCAACTGGTACAGGAAGCCGGCGGCCACCCCTTCGGGGATTACTCGATACCGCGCATGCTGCTGAGGCTCAAGCAGATGGTGGGCCGTTTAATCAGAACGCCAGATGACAAGGGCATAGTGGTAGTGGTAGACCCGAGGTCCGACCGCCGCTATTTCAGCCGCCTCCGGACCGCACTGCCCCCGGGCACGAACGACCACCTGCTGCCCCTGTCCGAACTCGACGCCTTCGTAGAACAGTTCAGTCGCAGCCTCAAAAACTGACTTCAGGGCTCTTCTCCGGTGTCCGCTCGCGCACTGTTTATTACCTCCCGTTAATAGACTGAATAACGGTTGCTGATAACGCCACTCTGTACGACATTATCAGTTAAATTTTAATTATCGACACTATTGTAGCTCTACAAATATAGTGATAACTATCGCCGTCATGGCCACAAACAAAAAGAAGACGGCGAAACGAAAAACACGAAAAAAAGCCACGCGTCGTCGCGCGGTGGCAAAACCACGTAAGAGTTTTATGGCGACCGTAGCCAGTGCCATCGAAGAGGCTTCGCGCAGTGCGCTTAAAGAAGCCCTCGGTGTTGTCGGCCACGGAACGCCCGTGGGCAACCTGCTCGACCAGGTCGCCGATTCACCCTACCTCGAACGCTTCCGTGACCTCACCATCGGTGAGCTGCTCGAAGCAATGAGTGGTGCCTCAAAACCCCGTCGCGGCCGTCCGCCGGGAAGCGGTAACGCCCCTGCAAAGAAAACAGGAACGGGAAACCGCAAGAGCTTCAGCACCCGCACCGAGGCGGGGCGCAAAAAGATCGACGTAGCTGTTTCAGACTTCCTGTCTTCGGCCAGCGAGGCAGGCGCCGGGCAGATCCGCTCAGCCGTGGGTGGAACGTCGGCCCAGCTCAGACAGTCGCTCGACCGTTTGCGCAAGGCTAAAAAAGTGAGCCGCAAGGGACAGAAGCGCGGCACACGCTATACCTGGAAGGGCTGATCAATTGTTGTCGGCCTGCTGCTTCCGTCCCACGTGGGTCGGGCGCAGCAGGTCGTTCACGGTCTTTACCGGGTTGAAGGTCTCCAGGGGGACCTCGACAAACACCGTATTCCAGCCGGCCATCGCGCCGTTCCACAAGCCGGGACGCTCGAGCGCCCTCAGCCTGCGACCGGCCACCGACTTGGCAACGAGAAACGCCGTGCCCGGATCGACAAAACCTGCAAGCTCGTAATCTCTACCGCTCTCATCCTTGGTCGAGCAGACGAGATCCACGGGGTTGAAGTGCGTAGAGGCGGCCAGCACACGTTCCTGGTCGGAATCAGACAGGTCCACCTGCGCCGGCTCTACCACCTGCACCGACTGTGACGACCCGGGGCCGGATTCGTCGTCGGTCTCTACCCAGAACGGCCCTCCCCCGGGCTCGCCGGTCACCGGCACCATGCCGCACACCCGTATCGGTCGATCCAGCCTCTGCAACAGGCCACGGCGTCGCTGCTCGGCCGATCCACGCGGCGGCTCACCGCCCAGGCGGTCGCTGATCAGCAGGTCGGCGCGGTCCAGCGCGGATTCACTGCAACCCTCGCCGCGCAGCTCGGCCAGCGAAGCGTATACGTCGCGCCGCAGTTCCAGCAGCACGGCGCCAAGCACCTTCTTCCAATACACGGTTGGCGCGGCCAGCGACTCGGGCACCACGTTATCTATGTTCTTGATGAAGACCAGGTCGGCGTCGATGTCGGCGAGGTTGGCAATCAACGCACCGTGCCCACCGGCACGAAACAACGGGGCCCCTTCCACGCAGAACAAGCCGCCGTCGTCGTCAACCGCCAACGAGTCCGTAGACGCCTTCTGCTCGGAAAACGAAAGCTCAAAGCGCAGGCCGAAGCGCTGCTCGTACAGCGGAACGACACGAGTGAGCAGCTCTTCGAAGGCCCCCAGGTGCTCGCCCGACACGGTGAGGTGCAAGCGACAACAGCCATCGCTGGATGCCGCGTAGCCCGCGGCCTCGAACAGCTGCTCTTCGAGCGGCGTGCGCGAACCGTCGGGGTAGAGATGAAACGCCAGTAAACCCTTGGGGAGCCGGGCGTAGTCAAGTCCTTCGGCCGACAGCAGGCCCCTGCCGTAGCCCAGGTAGGCGTGACCGGTGTCGGAGGGTTCGCCGGACGCTTCTACCCGCAGTACCAGCTCTTCGTAAAAAGCGAATTCGTTCACGCGCTCGGCAAACTCGGCCACCAGGGCCGCGTCGGCCGAACCCTGTTGGCCCGCGCGCTTGAGCTCATCAAGACCCGGGGGGTCGCCCTCGCTCAGCACGCCCGACAGGGCACTGAACATGCGACTGGCTACACCCGAAGCGGGTACGAACTTAACCAGGCGACAACCGCGCCCGAGCTCCGGCCAGGCCTCCACCAGGCGGTCAGCCTCGCTTGTTGTCAGTACGGTCAAGCCGTCGCCAGCCGTGCAGGGCCGGGCCAGCCTCAACTGCGCCACGCCCGACTCCAGCAATGCGAGCTGACGCTCGGCCTCACCGGCAGGCAGGCCGTGATCAAGGCAGGCCTGTATATCTTCGGGGTCCAGTACCGTCACGGGATCGGCCCGCCGAGCGGGCAAAGTACACTATAGCGCAAGAACCCTGCCGAGTTATCCGCAGGGGACAAGCAACGCATATGCGGCGCCATTTTATTGACGCTTACCTGCCGATCCTGCACCTGTACGGACACGGCGGGGCCAGCTTCTGCGCAGTTCACCGTGCCTCGCGCGAAGTGCCGACCGGGCATGCAAATTGCTCACTGAAGACCGGGGAACCAGGCTTTGAGACAACGACGAAACGGTGAGAGCGGCACCATGGTAACCGAAGCGGCGCTCGCGAGCGTGGCGTTTGCCATGTTCCTGTTCTCTACTTTCGACTTCTGCCACATCTACTACGTCCGCTCCATGCTGCAACACGCCGTCAGCGAGGCCGCCCGCTACGCGACCATTGGCGGGACGATGGAAGATCCCTTCAACCCGGGCCAGCAACTCACCCGCCAGGACTCAGTGCTCGCGGTTATCGACACCTATTCGCTGGTCGATATCGACCAGGGCGACATATCGCTCACCGCCATCAACGGCAACGGCCAACAGGTGGCCGGCCCCGGCGGCCCCGGCGACGTCATGACCGTGCGCGTGACCCACAGCGTTGACATCATCACACCCCTGCTGGGGACACTTTTCCCGCCAGGCGGCTACCAGTTCAGCACCTCGGCCAGCTTTCGCAACGAGGAATTCCCGGGGGCCGGATCGTGACGCTTGTCGACAGAAAACGGCGCGGGCAAAGCGGCATGGCCTACGTGGAGCTCATGCTTATAACCCCCTTGCTCGCAATCATCCTGCTGGGCTCGATCGACCTGGGCAGGCTTATTTTCTTCAGCCAGGTGATGGCCAATCTCACCCGCGAAGCAGGTTCGCTTGTGTCGCGCGGATCTACACCCGAGCAGGCCGTGGCCGCCACCGAGCTGAGCGACGACCCCCTCGACATTTCCGTTGACGGCTTAGTCATCATCTCGCGCGTACGGCGACAGGGCACCTTTGACGGTACGCCGGTCATCTTTGAGCAGGTCGCCAGTGGACCACTCTCCTCGTTCGCGAGCAGGGTCGGAGTACTGGGGGCGACGGCCAACATACCGGGAATAACCGAACTCGACGACGGGGTCATACTCACCGCGGTGGAGATCGCGCACGACTACGAACCGGTGTTCAATCTTTCGGCCTGGGGCATGTCGCCCTGGCCCGACGATCTTTACGACGTGGCGTGGTTCTGATGATGACGCGCTGCCAGGAAACTCGGCGTAACGGCGAAAGCGGCGTGGTGCTGGTGCTCTTCGTGCTCTCGCTCGTGGCCACGCTGGCGGCCGTCGGCCTGGCCGTCGACCTCGGCACGGCTTACATAACCCGCTCGCGCATGGCCAAGGCCATCGACGCCGGTGCCCTGGCAGCGTCGCGTTACACCCACAAGGGCGAGTCGGCCATGGAAGATATCGCGCTCGACATCGCGCGAGCTAATTTTACCGCCGGCGGCGCATTCGACTACGACGTAACAATAGATTACCCGAGCACCGATGCGGTACGCGTAGAACTATCGAGCAACCACGAACTGCCGGGAATGTTCTCCAGGCTCATCGGCCAGGACAGCATAGGCCTCCACGCACTGGGCGAGGCCACGCGTTTCCCTCTCGACCTGGTCCTGGTACTCGACGTTTCGTACTCACTGGTTACCAGCAATTCCTGGGACGAACTGATCGACGCATCGCAGGCCTTCGTAGAATACTTTGACGACGACATCGACCAGTTCGCGCTGGTGAGTTACTCGACCTCGGCGACCACCAACATGCCGATTACCAAGATCTTCAAGTCGGCCGCCCAGTCGGCCATAGGGTCCCTTAACCCGATATCCTATACCAATATCGACGAGGGCCTCAGGCACGCCAAGGTGCAACTGGACAACGCCCCGGTACGCCAAGACGCCGTCAAGATCGCCGTCTTGTTTACCGACGGACGGCCGACAGCCTTCCGCGACGACTTTTCTATCAACCACTACAACGCGCCTGATCCCTACGACGGCGTAGTAGCAGCTTACAGCAACGGCTCCTGGTACGCGGGCCTGTTCGACCCGGACGACGGCAAAAAGGTAGTCGGCTTCTACGGTAACGGCAGCCCGATACTGGTACCGTACTGGTACTACTATGGGTCCCCGTGGCCCTTCTCGCTGCCCGGAGGACTATCGGTTAACGGCGACAACATCCGCGCCCTGGGAATCTCGCAGGCCGAGGAGCAGGCCGACTCGATGCGGGCGGCGGGGTATACGATCTACACCATAGGGCTGGGCAATCCCCAATCGCCGAACGAAGGCGACCAACCCGATCTCGATTTTCTCCAGCGCCTGGCCAACGAGGACGGCATTTCGAACCCGGCCCAACCGAAGGGAACCATGGTGTTCTCGCCCGACACGACAGAACTGGAAACCATGTTCTCGCTTATAGCCGACCGTATCCTGCGCCGCATAACCGGCTGACCGGTCTCAGCCCGAGGTGGCCAGGGTCTTCTCGAGCTCGCCGCTCTCGTACAGCGACACCACTATGTCGCAACCGCCTACGAGCTCGCCGTCTATGTAAAGCTGCGGGATGGTGGGCCAGTTAGAATACTGCTTTATGGCCTGCCTGAGCTCGGGGTCATCGAGTACGTTGTAGGTGGTAAACTCGGCACCGGTCAGGCGCAGGGCCTCGCAGACAGTTTTCGAAAACCCACACTGGGGAAGGTCGGGTGTGCCCTTCATATAAACGACAACGCGTTCGGCTTTTACCTGTTCTTCGATGGTCTGGAATATATCGGTGGCCATGTCTTCAGCCCTCCTCGAGGCTCACGATCTGTGAGCGGTACTGTTCGGGCGTGAGCGTCTCCATGGTGAGGGCGTGGATGCGCTCCCGCATGTTGTCGCCGAGGGCCTCGTAGACCACGCGGTGTCGCGCGACCATACCCATGCCCTCGAAGATCTCCGCCACGACGGTCACCCTGAAGTGATCGCCACTGTTGCCCTTGGTGTCTTCTGCCTGCACCTGGGCACCGGCGATAGCCTCGCCCAGGATCTTTTCTATTTCATTGGATTCCATATCTGTTGGTCCTGCTACGCTACGCTACGCATTGTAGACCCTCAAGCTCTACCATTTTCCCCCGTTAAGCAAGCGCCGATTAGACGAGCATAAGTCAAGCGAACTCCAGGCCCGCGTTGGCCCCTGCGCACGAAAACGGCCCGAATCAGCTACAATCCATGGTGTCCATCCGGGGTAACCGAACACCCGACACCCGACGTGACAGCAATCGAAAAACCAGCGGGGCTGTTCTCGCTGGCCGCCCAACAACCCGTTCGCCTGGCCCGGATGAGCGCGGTGTTGGAGGCGTGGAAGCAGGCCAACCCACCGGCCCGAGTCCGGAAGAACGGCGGCGAGGCGGCGGCTATTCTTTGCAACGCCCGCTTCACTCCACGTAGCCCAGCAACCGCAGCGCCTTTATAACTTCGCGGTCAGAAACGCGGACCGTCTTCACGGCCGGATATTCCGACTCCCAGTCCGACAGCAGGCGAGCCAGTCGCAACGACAGCCCGGGCCTGGATGCCGACAGGTCGTCGAGTTCGCCGGGGTCATCGGCCAGGTGGTAGAGCTCCACGGTACTCGGCTGCTCCCCCGAAACCGTGGACAGGTACTTGTGGCCCTGGGCGACGACGGCAGTCAGTGCCCCCCCTACTCGGTGCCCTCCCACCTTCAGCGACCGGTAGTTGCGTCGCTGCATAAACACGGCGTGGTCCTCGGGCAGTGCCCCGGTAAGCTCGCGGCCGAGAAAAGACGGCGCACGGTCAAGCCCCGCGAGGCCGGCCAGGGTGGGCGCCACGTCGAGCAGGGTGACCGGCTGGCTGCGAACCTGCCCCGCCAATTTGTTGCCCGTCACGGTATCGCCGATGTCGATACCCGGGCTGCCCCACAGCACCATGGGTACCCTGACAGCCTCTTCGTACAGGTTGATGCCGTGACCTCTCCAGCCGTGATCGCCCAGCCCCTCGCCGTGGTCAGAGGTCACCAGCACTACGCTGCCCCTGCCACCGCTCTCCCCACCCGCAGAGCTCACAGCCGAGTGGCGGCGAAAAGCGTTAACGACCGTCGCGAGACCGCGGTCGGCCCTCAGGATTTCACTGTCGTAAGCGCGCAGTAACAACCCAACCGAATCGGGCCATTCGAGATCGAGCAGGCGATCGCTGCCGTAGGGATAGTGGGGGTCAACGAAGTGAATCCAGGCGAACAGTGGCCGCGGGTCATCGCGCCGCCTCAACCAGTTCTCAAAATGCAGGGCCGTGGCGTCGGCGCGACGGTCGAGCCGGTGCCCGCCCTCGCTACCATCATCCGGGGTATTGCGTTTATCGCGCGAGGATCCCTCGGCGTCAAAATCATCATCGAAGTAGTCGAAGCCCTGGCCAAAACCAAAACGCGCGCGCACCGGCAGTGAGCTCACGAAAGCTGCCGTCGCGTATCCACCCTTTGACATCAGTTCGGCCAACATGAGCTCGCCGCCAGGCACCAGCTGGCCGTTCTGCATCACGCCCATCGAGCGTGGCCACCTCGAGGCAAACAGTGCCGCGTGCGAAGGAGCCGTCGTGGCCGAGGGCGCCCACGCCTGCTCGTAGAGCACCCCCTCGCGGGCCAGGTCGGAAAGAAAAGGCGTCGTCTCGACCGGGTAGCCATAAGCCGAGCAGTGATCGGCCCTGAGGGTGTCAATTGTGACCAGCAGGATGTCGGGGCCGGTCGCCACCGCCGTGGGTCCCCGGTCAGTCGACCGAACAGGGTGCAGGTCGAGACAGAACGCAGCCATCCCTGCCCCGAGCAGCATCATCAGGGCCAGCGCCCTGGTCATCGTTGAGGCCCCGTACCCACCGCAGCACCATGCTTGCCACCGGACGACAATACTTACAAGGAGGAAGCCTGCAACAAATAGCCTGCGCCCGCCGCCCCCTGGGCTATAATGTATAGATGATCGTTGCCGAAACCTGGTCGATGTACGACAGCTTCAACCGCAGCTGGCGGTCACTGTTGTGGCCGGAAAGCTCGTTTATTGAAGACCTGGTGGCTGCCTGCGAGTTAAAATCCGGCACCCGGATGCTCGATGTCGGTTGCGGCACGGGTTCGCTGCTCGAGCGAGCGGGCTACGGCGAACCGGGAGCCCTGCTCTACGGTGTGGAGCCCACCCTCGACGCTCTCAACTTAGCCCGTCGCCGCCTGGGAGGCAGCGGAGAGCGCGTGCGCCTGCTCGAGGGCTGCGGCCAATCGCTACCCTTTGAAAACAACTCTTTCGATGTCATCGCACTCACCATGGTGCTCGACGAACTGGGATTGGCCACCCGCCACCAGGTGCTGGCCGAGACCAGGAGAGTGCTCGCCACCGGGGGACACGTGCTGGTAGCCGACTGGTCGGCGGCCTGGCCCGCGTGGCTGGCACTGGCTGCAGCACCCGCGCGCGTGCTGGCCCAGGCCGCCGGCATAGGCCCCGCCCCCCCGGATGACCGCGGCCCCGGCTACGAACTTGAGTCGGCAGGTTTCAGCCAGCCCCGCCTGGTACAGCGATTCGTGGCCCTTTCGGGCGACGTAGAGCTCTGGAAAGCCGGCAAAGGCTGACTCATCCGGATACGCAGCAAAATTGGAACCCGTTTATTTTCCGGTCTAGTATGGCGTGATATACGCTATCCAGCCGCCCACCCGTAAGAGCAGTCAAGGGTCCTGGCAGCCAGCGCCACGGGAGTATTCATAACCAGGATGAACAAGGTTCTTAACGACTGGGTCAACGAAATATCAGAGCTTACCTGCCCCGACCGCGTGGTCTGGTGCGACGGCTCACAACAGGAGTACCAGGGGCTGATCGACGAGCTGGTGGCCAGCGGTGATTTCACCGTCCTCAACGAGGAGACCTACCCCGGCTGTTACCTGTACCGCAGCGACCCCCAGGACGTCGCCCGGGTGGAGCACCTCACCTTCATCTGCAGCGAAGACGAGAAAAACGCCGGCCCGACCAACAACTGGATGTCACCGGCAGACGCCGAGAAAAAGGTCCGCCCGCTTTACGAAGGCGCGATGAAGGGCCGCACCATGTACGTGGTGCCCTACATCATGGGGCCTGCCGGTTCGCCCATATCCCAGGTAGGCGTCGAAATAACCGACTCGCCTTACGTCGTCATCAACATGCGCACGATGACGCGCATGGGACAGATCGCGATCGACCAGCTCGGCGACGACGGCCAGTTCGTCAAGGGCCTGCACTCGCTGGGCGACCTTTCACCCGATCGCCGTTTCATCATGCACTTTCCCGAGCGTCGCGAGATCTGGAGCGTGGGGTCAGGGTACGGCGGCAACGCGCTGCTGGGCAAGAAATGCTTCGCCTTGCGAATCGCGTCGACCATGGCGCGCGACGAGGGCTGGCTGGCCGAGCACATGCTCATCCTCGGGCTCGAAAGCCCCGAGGGCGACATCACCTACATGGCGGCGGCTTTTCCCAGTGCCTGCGGCAAGACAAACCTCGCCATGCTGGTGCCGCCCGAGTGCCAGGCTGGCTGGAAAATCTGGACCGTGGGCGACGACATCGCCTGGATGAAGTTCGGTGAAGACGGCCGCCTCTACGCCATAAACCCCGAGTACGGATTTTTCGGTGTCGCGCCGGGTACGAGCAGCAAGACCAACCCCAACGCCATGATCAGCGCCTCGGCCAACACTATATTTACCAACGTGGCCCTGACCGATGACGGCCAACCCTGGTGGGAAGGCATGGACGGCGACCCGCCGGCCCACGCCACCGACTGGCGCGGCGACGACTGGGCACCGACCAGTAAAGAGAAAGCCGCCCACCCTAACTCGCGCTTCACCGCGCCTGCCTCGCAGTGTCCCTGCATATCGAAGGACTGGGAGTCCCCGCGCGGCGTGCCGATTTCAGCCTTCATCTTCGGCGGTCGGCGGGCGAAAACGGCTCCCCTGGTATTCGAAGCCTTCGACTGGGAGCACGGCGTTTATGTTGGATCGGCGGTCGCCTCGGAAACAACGGCGGCGGCCACGGGCGCGGTCGGCGTCGTCAGGCGCGACCCCATGGCGATGATACCTTTCTGCGGTTACAACATGGCCGATTACTTTGCCCACTGGCTGTCGCTGGGTGCGAAGTCAGACAAGCTGCCCAGCATCTTCCACGTGAACTGGTTTCGCCAGGACGACGGCGGTCGATTCATATGGCCAGGCTTCGGCGAGAACCTCCGCGTGCTGCGCTGGATACGCGAGCGCTGCCTGGGGGCGGCCGACGCGGTAAAGACCGCCGTAGGCTGGGTACCAGCCGAGGGCGCGATCGACATCGACGGCCTGGACAACGTCGATGAAGAAACTATGGCCGGCCTGCTGCACATTGACCGTGAGTCATGGCAGGCCGAGGTAGAGGACCAGAAAGCCTTCTACGAAAAGTTCGGTGATCGCCTGCCCGAGAAAATCTGGGAACAGCACCGAGCGCTGGCTGAACGACTCGGACTCTAGCTCAGGAGAACGGAAAGGCCGGCCAGTCGGCCGCGGGCCGGGACAACTCCAGTGCCCGTGCCGTCTGCAAGACCAGCTCGTCACGATGACGCTCGGCCACCAGCTGCAGGCCCGCAGGTAAGCCCGCGTCGGTCATGCCGGCACGCAGGCTGGCCGCCGGATGCCCCGACATGTTAAACGGGTAGGTAAAAGCCACCGCGTGCATGGGCGCGTCAAAATCCCGGCCGTCAACGCCCGAAGGCGGCGGCCCAGAAGCCGCAAAAGCCTCGGTCGGTAACTGCGGCGTTACCAGCAGATCATAATCCTGAAAAAGGGCACCAAGCGCTGCGTTGAGCTCAGCGCGCCGCCGCTGTATGCGCCCGATGCCGGCCGGGTCGAGCCGCGAAGCAAACTGAAGCCCCTGCCAGAAACCACGGCCCAGCTCTTCCTCGTGGCCTTCGACCAGCGGCGCCACCACGCCGAAGGCCTGGGCACCGGCCATCATGCCCCAGTCGTTGCCGAGATCGGGCAACTTCAAATCCAGCTCTTCTATTTCGAACCCCAGTGCCGCCAGCTCGGCCACGCTACCTTCGACCTCGCGCAGCACGTCTTTCTGCACCCGCGCGTAGCCGAGGTCACGGCTGAAGCCCACTCGCAACCCTGTCGGCAGGTCATCGATGCTCTCGAGGTAAGAAAACCCCGGATGCGGCAGCGAGTTGGCGTCAGCGGAATGATAACCGCAGGCGGCGTCGATGAACGCCGCCGCGTCGGCCGTACTGCGGGTTATGGGACCGAGGTGAACAGTGTCAGCCCATTGCTCGCTGTTACCGTCGAACGGCCCCAGCGGTATGCGGCCGAAGCTCGGCTTGATGCCGAACGCGCCGGTGTAGCAAGCGGGTATCCTCGTGGACCCTCCGCCATCGGACGCCGTGACCAGCGGCACCATGCGACCGGTGAGCGCCGCCGCCGACCCTCCGCTTGATCCACCCGGCGTGCGCTCGGTGTTCCACGGGTTGCGCGTGGTGCCGAACACGCGGTTCCTGGTAAAGCCCGTATAGCCGAACTCGGGCGTGTTGGTCTTGCCCACCACGATGGCACCGGCTGCGCGCAGGCGCTCCACCTGCACCGAGTCGCGTTCAGCCACGTTGTCGCGCAGGGGCACCGAGCCATAGGTGCAGGGAAGTCCGGCCACCTCTTCGAGGTCCTTTACGCCCAGGGGAACGCCGGCCAGAGGAAGCGTTCGCTCGCCATCGGCCATGCGTTTTTCCAAATCGCGCGCGTCACCCAACGCACGCTCGGCGCAGACGTGTACGAAAGCGTTGAGCGACTCATTGCGCTCGTCTATGCGCGCCAGCGCCGCCTTTACGCAGTCGCTGGGCGAAGCGTCGCCGGCCCTCACCAGTGCCGCAAGTTCAACGGCCGACAGATCCATCAAGTCACTCATGGAATGATTTTTTGCCTGTCGCCCGTGTTGTGTCGAGTATGCGATCCCAAGGCGTATAAACCGTTAGCCCCCACTCAGGGGGGTAACAGAGCGCTCCGACAAAAATCGTGCAAAATTGCGAGCCAAGTGCGGAATCAGCCCATTTTTTACGTTTCTTTGCCTGTTTATTGACATAAACGGGTCGCGAGCTTGGCATGAAGCCCCCAAGTGAGGTTAGAATGCGGGGTCGACCGTGTGCTTGCCAGGCAGGCGAACAAAAGCCAGGGGAACAGGTGGCCCGCCAGGGTGGCACAGCTCGGCACGAAGGTTGGAGCAATGGTTGAGGTAAACAGAACTGGCTGGGATACCAGCCTGACGCCCGATGAACGACCGGGCGAACCAGCTGGGGGCACGGTTGCCACCGCGCTGGGCTACCTCGTGTTCGGCCTGGCGATATGCCTGCTCGCCCTCACCTTGCTGCAGACCATACTGCGCGTCGTGCCCACCAGCATCGCTTTCGTGCTGCTGGTGGCAACGATCGTCGGCGCCTGCGGCGGAATGTGGGCCCTGCTCTTCCACAGCAACTCCACCCCGCGACACCAGCGCAGGTGGCCACCCACGATTCACCTGTCGCAACAGCCCCCGCGCGTGGGCCGCGGCGGCTTCTAAACGTCGAGTTCCAGCTCGATGGGACAGTGGTCTGAGCCCATGACCTCGGCATGGATGAGCGCCGACTTCACACGTGAAACCAGCCCCGCGTCGACAACGTGGTAGTCGATGCGCCAGCCAACGTTGCGATCACGCGCTCCCGCACGATAACTCCACCAGGAATAATCCCGCTCGTGCGCTTGCTTGCCTTCATAAGCCGACGCGGGATTCAGGGCGCGAAAGGTGTCGACGTATCCGCGATCAAACCAGTCCTGCAACGCCCGGCGTTCCTCGGGTAGAAAACCAGTCACGGTCTCGTTCTGTTTCGGGCGGGCCAGGTCGATCTCGGTGTGAGCAGTGTTCCAGTCACCAGACACGACCACGTTCTTACCCTGCTCGCGTTCTTCGTCGACCACCTCGAGCAGCGCGGCGTAAAACTCCATCTTGAAGCCCAGGCGATCGGGGTCGGGCCCCTTGGGAGTCTGCCGGCCGTTGGGAAAATAGACATTGTAAACCGTGACCGCGCCGTGCTCGGTGACGAGAATACGCCCCTCGTTGCGCTCAAACCCGAGCCCGCGGGTGACGAACAAGGGTTTTTCGAGGCTGAAGGTAGCAACGCCGCTGTAGCCCTTGCGCTCGGCCGAATGCCAATCAAGATGGTAGCCCAGCGACGAGATGGCGAGCAGCACGTCGTCGGGCACCTGTTCGGGCAGGGCCTTAGTTTCCTGCAAGCACACGACGTCGGGCCGGCTGCGTTCGAGCCACCCGAGGAAGCCCTTACGCGCAGCCGCGCGAATGCCGTTAACGTTCCACGAAACTATGCGCATGCTTCAATAATGGCCGGGCCCGGCCCTAACGACCGGCCTGTACGACCGGTCGACAGGTATAGCCGTGGCCCGCGTACACACCAAGTCGCATAGCCCGGCGTTTCCATTGACACCACGTCGGGCGCGTTGTTTCATCGCCCATCGTTATGGCAGAAAACAAACTCCCTGACCTCGAAGAGACCTTTCCCTGCTCGCAGAAAGTGTTTACCGGCGACCTCGCCGTACCGCACCGCGAGATAACGCAGACCGGCGACAACCCGCCCGTGGAAATTTACGACACCACCGGGCCGCAGGGTTTCAGCGCCGAGCAGGGCTTGCCGCACAAGCGCACCGAGTGGACCGCGAGCCGCAGGCAACAAGGCGGCGACGGCAACATGAGCCAGATGCACTGGGCTCGCCAGGGCCACGTGACCGAAGAGATGCGCTTCGTCGCCCAACGCGAAGGTGTAACTGCCGAGTTCGTGCGCGAGCGCGTTGCCTCTGGCCATGCCATCATCCCCGCCAACGTAAACCACCCCGAGCTCGAGCCCATGATCATAGGGCGCGACTTCCTCGTGAAGATCAACGCCAACATCGGCAACTCGGCGGTCGTGTCGGACATCGAAACCGAGGTGGACAAGCTCCGCTGGTCCACGCGCTGGGGTGCCGACACGGTCATGGACCTGTCGACCGGGCCCGACATACACGCCACGCGAGAGGCCATAGTACGCAACTCGCCGGTGCCCATAGGCACCGTGCCCATCTACCAGGCGTTGGAAAAAGTTAACGGCCTACCCGAAAAACTCAACATCGACATGTTCATCGAAACACTGATCGACCAGGCCGAGCAGGGCGTAGACTACTTCACTATTCACGCGGGCGTGCTCCTGGCCTACGTCCCCATGACGGCTGGCCGGGTGACGGGCATCGTTTCGAGGGGCGGCGCGATAATGGCCGGCTGGTGCCTGGCCCACCACCGCGAGAACTTTCTCTACACCCACTTTGACGACATCTGCGAGGTGATGAAAAAGTATGACGTCGCCTTCTCGCTGGGCGACGGCCTCAGGCCGGGCAGCCTCGCCGACGCCAACGACGAGGCGCAGTTTGCCGAGCTCGACACCTTGGGCGAACTGACCCTCAAGGCCTGGGAACACGACGTACAGGTAATGGTCGAAGGCCCCGGCCACGTCCCAATGCACCTGGTAGCCGAGAACATGGAGCGACAGGCGGCCGTCTGCCACGGCGCACCGTTTTACACCCTCGGACCGCTGACCACCGACATCGCGCCCGGCTACGACCATATAACCTCTGCCATAGGCGCGGCGATGATCGCCCAACTGGGCTGCGCGATGCTCTGCTACGTTACGCCCAAGGAACACCTTGGCCTGCCCGACCTCGACGACGTGCGCCAGGGCGTGGTGGCCTACCGCATCGCCGCGCACGCGGCCGACGTTGCCAAGGGGCACCCCGGCGCGCGACTGAGAGACGATGCCCTTTCGAAGGCGCGTTACGAGTTCCGCTGGGAAGACCAGTTCAACCTGTCGCTCGACCCACCCACGGCGCGCTCTTACCACGACGCGACCATGCCAGCAGCGGCGGCAAAAGAGGCTCACTTCTGCTCGATGTGCGGACCCAGGTTCTGCTCGATGCGCATCACCGAAGACGTGCGGCGCTACGCGGCCGAGCACGGCTACAGTGAAGACGACGCCCTCGACCACGGCCTTCAGGAAAAAGCCGACGAGTACAAGCGGACCCGCAGCAGCGCGGCCTGAAGCAGCAGGGCTGAGAAGCTGCTTTTTTCGGGTGTGCCCCCACGCTAAACAACAGCGATGCCTACACGCAGCGCCATCTATCACCGCAACAAGAACGTAAGTATTTTCCCCATCGAGGGAGATCGCTTTCTCATAACGGCCTCCTTGCGCGACGAGGTACATGACGTTCAAGCTGAAGTGGAGATCCTGCACCCTTCGCTGGAGATAGTCGCCGCCCGCAGCGAGGTGCGCAACGGGCCCTTCACCGAGGTCTGCAACATGACCCACCCCAACATCGAGCGGCTGGTGGGGATGAAGGTCGCGCGCGGCTTTACGCTCGAAGCGCGCAAGGCCGTAGGCGGTCCGGGCGGATGCCACCGCGTATCGGAGCTGCTGGTGGAGATTGCCCAGGCCGCCTACCAGCTGCATTTTGTACGCCTGTTCACCTCGCAGTCCCGAGAGGAACGCGAACGAGAAGACGTGCCTCTGCGCCGCCACGATTTCGTTCTCAACAACGTGCCCGGCATGCGCGACACCTGCTTCAGCTACAGCACGGCCAACCGCCAGCTGGTAGAAGAAAAAGCCACCCCCCTGCGCATGCTAGAGCAGGACATGCCGACGAAAAACATAGATGACACCCGCGGCGAAGACTGAGACCGGGCAACCGCTGAAAGGAGAGCTGACATTGGCTGATCTCAATGGGAATCGCGCGCTCGTTACCGGTGGCTCGCGGGGAATAGGCCGGGGAATCGCGCTGGCACTGGCCCGCTGTGGGGCCTCACTGGTCATCACTTATCGGCGCGCTGAAGAAGAAGCCGCCTCAGCCGTGGCCGAGATAGAGATGCTCGGCGGACGGGCGCTGGCCCTCAAGAGCGACGCGAGTGACCTCGAGCAGGTAGAAAACGCCTTTGCCCGGGCCGACGAATTCCTCGGCGGGCTGGACACCGTGGTGGCCAACGCCGGCCTGCCTTCGGGCGTGGCCCCGGTGTCCAAGGTCGAGCCGCGCTACTGGCGCAAAGTGCTCGACACTAACCTCGACGGCGTGTTCTACACGCTGCGAACTGCGGTGCCCTACATCGAAAAAACTGGCGGCGGTTCGATAACCGCAATCTCGTCGATAGCCGCCGATAACCTCATGCCCTACGGGTCTCCCTACAACGTGGCCAAGGCCGGCGTCAACGCGTTGACCCTGACGCTGGCAAAAGAAGTCGCCTCTGTGGGAATCAGGGTCAATGTCGTGTCTCCCGGCCTGGTGAAATCGGCCATGGGCGACGCGGTGGTCAACGCCCACGGCGAAGCCGCCCTGGCGAGCATCGCGCTCGGCCGCATGGGTCAGCCCGACGACATAGGCCGCATGGTAGCTTTCCTGGCCTCAAGCGACGGAGAGTGGATCACCGGCAAAGTGTTGCGCGTGGACGGCGGCCAGTACATCCACACCTGAGCCTGCAGCTGTCAGCCGGGGCTGCCGGTGTCACCGAGCTGCTGCTGGTTGCGCTCCCAGCGACCAATGAGCTCTTCCAATTTTTCCTGGGTTGCCTGCCAATTGCCCAGAAGCTCCTGGTAGTCGTCCTTGCCGTACACGTCGGGATCGGACAGGCGTTGACCGCGCTCGGCCTGCTCATGCTCGAGCTCCGAGATACGCTTTTCGAGGCGCTCGCTGTCGCGCTGCAAACGGCGCTCCTCGTTTCGACTCAGCGAAGGCTCCGTCGAAGTCGTCTTTTCAGCAGCGGCGGCCCTTTTTTTGCCGGCAGTTTTTTTGCCATTCACCTGCTTGCCAGCTGCCTTACCGCCTGCCGGCTGCTGTGAAGCGGCGGCGGCGTCCTCTTCGTCAAACGAGCGGTAGCGAAAGCGCTCCATGTAGTCCTTGAGCTTCCCAGGGTACTCCTCGAGATGCCCGGCTTCGATATCCCAGATGCGCGTGGCCAGGCGGTTCACGAAGGCGCGGTTGTGACTCACGAAAATCATGGTGCCGCCAAAGGTAGCCATTGCCTCGGCCAAGGCCTCGGCCGAGCCGAGGTCGAGATGGTTGGTGGGTTCGTCCATGAGCAGGAGATTACCCGGGTTGACCATCATGCAGGCCAACGCCACGCGAGCTTTCTCGCCACCGCTGAGGACAGCGATTTTCTTGTCGACATCGTCGCCCGAAAAGAAAAACGTGCCGAGCACGTTGCGCACCGCCACCATGTCATCGCCTGAACTTGCGCGGTAGACCTCGTCCAGAACGGTGGCCGAAGGATGCAACTTATCGGTCACGTGCTGGGCGTAGTAGCCCGCTTTCACGTTGGCACCACTGCGCAGCGACCCGGTGCTGGGATCAAGCTCGCCCGCGAGGATCTTGAGTAGCGTCGTCTTGCCCGCACCATTGGGTCCGACGATGGCAACGCGGTCGCCGCGGCGCACCTGCAGGTTGAGGTCGCTCAGCACCTTGAGCTCACCGTATGAATGGCTGAGCTTTTCTACCGACAGCACCGTGCCGCCGGCACGAGCGCAAGCTGGAAAACGAAACGAAAGCGTGCCGCCCTCGCGCAGCCTGGCCACCTCGTCCATCTTCTCGAGCATTTTGACCCGGCTCTGCACGGCCTTCGCCTTGTTGGCCTGGGCCCTGAAGCGATTGATAAAACGCTCGGCGTGCTCGCGTTCACGGGCGATGTTGGTCGCTCTACGATCGAGCACCTCGCGTTCCTCGGCCCTGAGCAGGAGGTAACGCTCGTAGTTGCCGGTGTACTGGCGCAGTCCTTCGATCTCGTAGGACACCACGCGATTAATCTGCTCGTTGAGAAACTCGCGATCGTGGCACACCAGCACCATCGCGCCCTTCCAGCGCGCCAGGAATCCACCCAGCCACGCCACCGAGGGAACGTCGAGGTGGTTGGTCGGCTCGTCGAGCAGCAACAGGTCGGGTTTCTGGTAGAGCAGGCCCGCTAGCACCGCGCGCATCTTCCAGCCACCGCTGAACTCCGACAGGTCGCGTGGGAGATCGGTCTCCGCGAACCCCAGACCGGCCAGTATTCGGACGGCCTCGTGTCGCGAAAAATGGGCTTCAAAGTGGGCGAGTTCGTCGTGGAGGTCAACGAGTTTCTGGGAAAGGCCGAGCTGCTCCTGTTCGTCGGTAGCGGTCGTCAGCTCTTCTTCCACGCCTGCGAGCATCTGCTCGACTTCGCTGCGTCCCGGCACCGAGTCGAGCACCGAATCGATCAGCGTGCTGCCGCCCTCGATCTCAATTTCCTGGGGCAGGTAACCCGAGCGCGCCGCGCCGGCAAAGCGTATGCTGCCACCGTCGGGTTCGACGCGTCCGGCCAGCACGCGCATGAGCGTCGACTTGCCCGTACCGTTGCGGCCGACCAGGCCGATCCTGTCTTCCTCGCCGATGCGCAGGTCAACGCCGTCGAGGAGTCGGCGACCCCCGAACCCAATCTCCAGGCCTTCGGCTGTTACAAGTGACACAGTAGTAAACGCAGTGGCGGGTAGCGCGAGAAAGCGCCAGCCGGGATATCAGTTGCCGGTAAGCGTGGCCCCCGCCGGATGTTCGCCCAGTACCGAGTCGCGCACCCGCACCCTTCGACCGGCGTGCAAGCCGGCGTGGCTACCGGTGAGCGCGTTCTGCTCAATCTCTACCGAGCGAGCCGTCACCCGCTGGTAGGCAGCCACGCCCGATCTGCCGTTGCCCACGATACGCAGGTCGCGCACACGCACGCGGGTACCGGCAACGCCGGCGGCCGAAAAGCCGCTGATCTCGCCCGGCCCCAGCACGCTGCAGCTGCTTCCGTAAAGGCACCGCACTCCCTGCCGAGGAGTGCGGGTTTCGGGGTTGCCGATAATGCGGAAGCCGTCAAGACGCAGCCTGGATCGATCGGACAGCACTACGCCCTCGGTGGAGGCCTCACTGCAGTCCAGATCATCGAGCAGCCAACCCGTGTCGCCGGCTTCAACCAGCTGGCCGCAGTGGTCCACCACCACGTCATCGGCAACGGCAGGCAGCGCCAGGACGCAGAGCAGTGCAGGGACGACGAGAAATATTGCCCAGCCCGGGTCGGCTGTAATAACTTTCATAACGGCTACAGCATAAAGCGATACCGCTGGCTTGCAAGGGGAAACCGCCTTATCCCGCCAGAAAAAGTCATGAAACCGAAGGAGAAAACGCGAATAGAAGCCCAAAAAACAACTCCGGAAACAAGGGTCTTCACCTTGTCCCCGGAGCAAGGGTGCTTATTGCGCCCCCGTTCATGAACCGCCTCAGTAGGACGGCTCTGTATGCAGTTCCGGGACTCCGATCGGTGTGCCCCGTCCGCAAGACAACGATACCACCCTGTAGTGGCAGGGCAAGAGACATTTTGGTTAGCGGCGAACTTTATTCGCGCAAAGCACAGCCACCGTGCCGTGCCCCCCCGATCGCTCCCGCAAATAGCTCGCCCGGCTGCAGGGCGGGCCGTTTTCTCAGGCCGCCGCCACGGTTACAGGCACGCCGTTGAGCACCGCGTTGCCCGTCAGGCCCTCGGTCTGAGCCTCGTCGGTGAGGTCGTTTACCGACACCCCACCCGCTTCTGCCGCCACCTTCATGCGGGTTCCGGGGCGGTCGTGCCCCCAGCCGTGGGGAATGCTGACCACCCCGACCATAATCTCGTCGCTCAGCTCCACCGGAATATCCACCCGGCCCACGCGGCTCTTAACGCTCACCAGCTGCCCATCCGCCAGGTCCAGGCGCGAGGCATCGGCCGGATTGATCAGTGCCGTGCAGCGGGGCTTGCCCTCGGCCAGGCTCGGACAGTTGTGCATCCAGGAGTTGTTTGACCGCAGGTGCCGTCGGCCGACCAGCAGCATGCCGTTGCCCTCGGCGTCGGGCTCAGTCACCTGCCCCACCCTTCCCCGGGCAAAGTCTGCGGCCAGGCGTTCGAGCTCTCCCTCGACCATGTCACCGGCAAGCTTGACGCGTCCGTCGTCGTTAAGCACTACCCGCGCCAGGCCACCTGTCTTGAGCGCACCCAGGTCCAGCCCCGAGGGATGCTCGGAGAGTTTCTCAACCGTCAGCCCGTGCTCGCCACCGGCGAGCATCATATCGACCACCTCGGTAACCGTTGCCGACATGGCCTGGGCGGGGTCCGCCTCGGGTTCGCCGCCCGAAGCGGCTGTGTCTTCGTTGCGCAGCCGGACAAGCTCTGACAGCAAGCCACGGCTGATTTCCCACTCGCTCAGGTCGCCATCCGCGGCCTCAAAAACCGGCCGGCTGAAACGGGCAGTGTCGCGCACGGCCAGTTGGTGAAACGCCAGGCTGTACTGCGGATTCATGAACGAATTTCTCGGCGGCAGTATAACGTTGGCAAACCTGGTGGTCTCGTTGAGCGCGGGGTCTAGACTGACCATGAAGTCGAGTCCCTCCAGCGCGCCCTCCAGTCGCCGACCGTTGGGCGTAGACAATACCGGGTTGCCGGCCATCGTGACCAGGCCGCGCAACTGCCCTTCACCAGGCGTATCCATTTCTTCGGCCATGGTGGCAGCCGGGATCTCGCCGGCGAACTCGGCCATGCCGCGCACCCGCGACTTCCAGCGACCGTACCTGCCACGCGAACGGTTGGGTATCGCGGCGTGGGGAAACATCAGGCCGCCTTCCCGGTCGACCTTGCCCGTGAGCAGGTTAACGGCAAGGGCCAGCACGCTGACCAGCGTGCCGTAGGGCTGCAGGCAGGTGCCGATGCGGGGGTACACGGCCGCCGCCGGCTCGTCGGTAAAATCCTTGACGAGCTCGCGGATGTCGGCCGCGGTAATTCCCGTGAGCAGCTCCACTGCTTCGGGGCTGTACCTGGCGGCGTGCTGTTCGATGAGCTCAGCGCCGTCGATCAGCCCGTCGGCCGCGCCGGGCGCAACCAGTCCCTCGGCAAAAAGGACGTTGAGCATGGCCAGCAGCAGCAGCGGGTCGGTGGACGGTCGTATGAACAGGTGGCGATCGGCCATGCGCGCGGTCTCGGTGCGGCGCGGGTCTATGACCACCACCTTGCCACCGCGTTTCTGTATGGCGCGCAGGCGGCCACGGATGCCAGGGGCGGTCATGAAGCTACCGTTCGAGGCCAGCGGGTTGGCGCCCATCACGATCAGCATTCGGCAGCGGTCGACGTCGGGGACGGCGATGGTCAACTGGCCGCCGAACACCTGCTGGGCCGCCAGCATGTGGGGAAACTGGTCGACCGTCGACGCGCTGAAACGCACCTGGCTGTCCAGTGTGCGTATTAGCATGCCGGCCGACAACTGGGCCGGCAGGTTGTGTACCGTGGGATTACCGAAGTAGGTGGCCAGCGTGTCACGACCGCCGGTCTTCTGCACCGCGTGCAATCCCTCCGCGGCGACACGAAAGGCCTCGTCCCACTCCACTTCTCGCCAGCTGTCGCCCTCGCGAATCACCGGGCGACGCAGGCGGTCGGGGTCTTCGTGCAGGTCGACGAGTGCAAATACCTTGGGACATATGTAGCCCCGCGACAGGGGGTCGTTCTCGTCTCCCTCGATTTTTACGACACGGTCCTGCTCGGTCTCCACGAGGATTCCACAGCAGGCTTCACACAGGTTGCAGGCACGATGATGTAGCGGCATGGGGGCAGCTTGCCACAGCGGCGTTGTCCACGGAACAGTTGCCATTCCAAGGGAGTACCCTTCCAACGGGATACCCTTCCAACGGGGGCCCCCGCAGCGAAAAATGGGTTCCGTGTCGCCACTGCTGCACGATACCAATTGCGCCCGGCCCGCGGCTGCTGCTAAAAGAAAGTGTGGCCAGTGAAATAACAAAAGGAATCGAAGTTGCAGTACGGGTTGCCTACATTGCCCAACAGTCCGACCCGGCCCGGGACCGCTACGTGTTTGCCTACCACATCACGATTGACAACCAGTCAGAGCGCAGCGTGCAGCTGCTCGACCGCCACTGGGTTATCACCGAGCAGGACGGGTCGGTGCGCGAAATGGAAGGCGAAGGCGTGGTCGGGGAACAGCCGGTGCTCGAACCAGGCGAAGAGCACGAGTACAACAGCGGTGCGATACTGGGTTGCCCCGATGGCAGCATGCAGGGCAGCTACGGCATGATAGGCGAGGATGGCGAGACCTTCCGGATCACCATACCCCGCTTTGAGCTGAACATGCCGCGCACCCTGCACTGATCGAAGAAGCATGCTCCCCTTCAGAGGGTGACAAGTTCTTCGGCGCTGCTCGGGTGAATGCCCACCGTGGCGTCAAACTGGGCCTTGGTGGCGCCGGCCTTCATGGCAACGGCTACACCCTGTATGATCTCGGGCGCGTCGGGTCCGGTCATGTGACATCCCACCACAGTGTCGTCACTTTCGCGCACGACCAGTTTCATGAACACCGGCGAGCGGCGACCGGTGAGCGAGTGCAGCAGCGGATTGAAGCGCGTGCTGCAGGCGCGTACGCCGTCCTCGCCCCAGCGTTCGCGCGCCTGTTCTTCGCTCAGACCCACGGTTGCTATGGGAGGCTCGCTGAACACCGCCGTGGGTATGCCCTCGTAGTCCATCACGCTGTCCTTGCCGCCGAACTCGCGGTCGGCCAGGGCGCGACCTTCCTGTATGGCCACCGGTGTCAGCATCACGCGCCCGGTGAGATCGCCCACGGCAAACACGCCCTCAACATTGCTACGCAAGCCCTCGTCCACCAGCACCTGCCCCTGCGGGCCCGTGGCCACGCCGACCGCTTCGAGGCCCAGCCCCTCGGTGTTGGGCTTACGCCCGGTTGCATAAATGACCACGTCACTTGTGATTTCCGACGCCTGTTCGCCGCTTTTCAACTGCAAGGTCAGCCCGCCATCGCCGCGCTCTACACCCTCGACCACGCTGTTCGCGCAGAGTTTTATACCCGAATCCCCCATGCGCTCGGCCAATTCGGCGCGGATGTCTTCATCAAAACCGCGAAGTGGCAGCTCACGCCGGTAGACGAGCGAGGTCTGGGTACCGAGCGCCGATAATACGCCGGCCAGCTCAACGGCTATGTAGCCGGCACCGACCACCACGGCTCTCGCCGGCTGCTCGGCCAGTTCAAAAAACCCATCGCTGGTAATCGCGTGCTCCACGCCCGGCAGCGTGGGCAGCGCGGGCCGGCTGCCGGTAGCGAGCAGCACCCTGTCAGCTTTTATCTCGCGACCATCGACCTGCACGCTGCCCGGACCGCAAAGCCTGGCCCTGCCATGCAGCAACTCCACGCCGGCCTCGGCCAACAAGCGCTCGTGCACGCCCTCGAGTCTGCCGACCTCGGCGTCACGAGCGGCCACCAGTGCCGGCCAGTCGAGCTCGGCCGGGCCGTTGGATCGCCAACCATAAGCGGCCGCGTCATGGGCCGAGTGGGCGTACGAGGCCGCAAAGAACATCAGCTTCTTGGGAATGCAGCCGCGTATGACGCAGGTGCCGCCCAGGCGGTCGCCTTCGACCAGCAGCACTCGCGCGCCGTAAGACGCAGCCCGCTTGGCCGTGGCCAATCCACCGCTGCCGCCGCCGATGACAAGAAGATCAGGATTTGATTGAGCCATAACAGTGCCGTGCTAGACGGGTCAGCCACGGTACACAAGCCAAGGGGCCGACAGGCCCATCCCCTCGACCTGCCGCGCCCGGCCTTTATCCTATTTTTACTAAATTATTCAGCTGGAAAAAAGGCCGAAAAAAGGGAGCCTCTCCGAAGTGAGGCTCCCCCTGCCGTAGGTCGTGTGAAGGAGAATGGCAGTGACTCAAGATTGCACCACTTGCAGAGAGATTCCCAGTCGATTTCGCACCGCCCCCCGAGCAGGCTCGGCTTGCCCGCTATTTAACAGAGTGCTGTTCGACGAGTCAGGGAGGCAGGCCGCCGAGGGCCACCCCCCCAAGTGGATGGTTCGCCCTAAGTACCTGGTTTTTATTGGATTTCTCCACGTCGGCGAAAAGCCCGCCAAACACGCGGCTTTGCCGGGGAGGTAGCTGCGGAAGCCCGCACGGCAGGCGGCCAAGCGGCAGCTCGACTTGAATCGGCAGCCATCTGCGGGCAGGCAGAGCCTGTGGATACAACTCTCGAAGACCCCTCCATCACGCGCGTAATAGACCTGCTCTACAAGGCCCAGGCCTCGCGCGACCTCGCCGCCTGGCTCGACCTGTTTGCCACCGACGCGGTGGTGCACGACCCCGTCGACTCGCCAGCGGCCGAGGGCCACAAGGCCATAGCCGAATTGTGGAAGCAGTACACCGGGCCGTTCGCATCATACCAACGGCGTCCCGAGCGGGTGCTGCAGAGCAGGGGCGGTGCGGCTGTTTACTGGACCGGTACTGCCACTGCTGGGTCAGCCGAGACCGACTGCGAAGGCATCGACGTATTCGAGTTCAACGACGACGGTAAGATCCGCGCGTTGATGTCCTGGTGGGATCCAGCCGGCCTGCTGCTCACACTCGCGGGCGAGTAGTCGCCGCCTGGCTCATACGCGGCGAAAGCGGCCGTCTTCTTCCCTGGTCAACTCGCCGCGAGCGATCAAGCGCTCGGCGTGCCGCTCCATCATCACGCGCTCGACGAAGGGCTGCCAGGGTATGTGCTCGTAGCGCTTCCCGTACACCACGCACTCACGCGCGATCTCTCCCAGGCTGCGCGGCTCTTCGCTCAACTCGAGCAAGCGCCGGTCACGATGATCGACCACGGCCAGGTAACGGTCGACCGCGCCAACGAGATCGTCTTCTATGACGCCCGCTTCATGAAAACTCACGAAGGCCCGCAACCCGGGAGCCATGTCACGCAGCATCTCGAGCGAAGTAACCGTGTCGTCGAGACTCGCAGAAGCGTCGGCGTAGTAAGGCCCGAAGGAGGTCAGGTCGAGATCACCCACGAAAACTATGTCGTCAGGCTCAAAACGAACTACCAGGTGCCCAGCCGTGTGGCCGGGCGTGTGCAGCAGGTGCACGCGGTTACGGCCGGTGTCGATAACCTCGCCGTCCACGGCTGAGCGCGCGTCTGGTCGCGGGCTGAAGTTGAACTTGTCTACCGTTACCTGCCGCCACAGCGTGTCGAACTCCTCGTCCATGCCGTAACCGGCCATGAGCGCGTCCAGCGAGGCCATGAGCGGGGCATCGTTCTCGTGCAGCAGCAGCTCGGCGTCTTCAAAGACAGAGTTACCGGCAAAGTGATCTTCGTGCGCGTGGCTGTTGATGACCAGGTCGACCTTGCGGCTCGTGACCGACGCGCCCGCCTCGGCCACGTCGAGCGACGGGTCTACGACCAGGCACAAGTCATCTTCGAGCAGCAGCGAGTTGCCCGATGGGTACTTGCCTCCGCGCGATCCCCCGAGAAGGTGCAGGTCGCCCCGCTCACCCAGGCCGAGCCGCTCCATGCGGACTCAGGCTCCGCCGACGCGATCCATCACGCGCCGCTGCTCGTCGGGGCCGGGCACGCCGCCATCCTCGAGTTCCACGCCGGTGCTCTCGAGAAAACGACTCACCATTGTGTAGAAACCCACGGCCACCAACAGCTCCACCACCTGGCGATCACCGAGAGCGGCGCGAAGTTTTTCGAGGGTTGCGTCCCCCAGGCGGGCGTCAGCCAACAGCTCATCTGCCGCTGCGATGACGCCGCGCTCCAATTCTGAAAACGCGCCGGAGTTGACCTCGCCCTGCTCAAGAGCGTCCACCTGGGCCTGGGTCACACCGCAGGCCATGCCTATGGGAACATGCTGGGCCCACTCGTAACCGGCACCGGCCACGCGGGCCACGCGCAGTATGGCTATCTCCCTCAGCGCGGCATCGAGTTCGAGGCCTCCGAGCACCACCGCGCCCATGTCCTGGAAACCCGCCAGCAGGCCCGGCGACCACGCCAGCATGCGAAAAATATTGAGCGGCCGACCGAGCGCGTTCAGGCGCCGGGTGGTCTGCTCGTCGAGCGTGTCGAGGTCGGGGTAATCAAGCCTAGCCAATATGCTTCTCCTTTGTCGGCCCGGGAAGAAGACAGCTATCAGGAAGCCCGGGTCCTGAACAGGCCCGCCGATGCCGCGTCGCACAGGTCGTTGTAACCGCACCAGGAGCACAGCACGCCAGGGTCGGGCGGGAAAACCGTCGCCGCTTCGATGGCCGCGATTTTCTGCACCAGCCCCGATTCTATCTCGTCGGCTTCCTCGCGGCGTACCACCGCGCGCAGGACGCGCCCGCGCTTGAGAAAATCGAGCACCAGCTCGACCTCGTCGTCGTCGGTCTCGCGAAACATCGCCAGCGCGTACGCACGCAACTGCTCGGCCTCCTTGCCCTCAAATCGAGTCGGGACACGCTTGCCGGTCTTGTAGTCGATGATGTGCAGGCGACCCTCGTCGTCCCTGGCCAGGCGATCGATGAAGCCCTGGAAGAACCTGCCGTTGGCCAGCTCTATTTCAAAGTGGTACTCGCAGCCGATTGTCTTCATCTGGTCGACAGAGAAGCGCGTAGCGTGCCAGGAGCTGAGAAGCCTTGCCCCTTCGCGGCGGTAGTACTCCATGTTGTCGTTGGCCTTGATGACGCGAATCGGCGGCACGTGGTCGGCGAGCATCTGGTCCCAGTGACGGCAGTACCACTCCACCGCATCCTCGGACGAGCGTTCTCGGCCATCTACACGCTCGTTGAACAGCCACTCGGCGGCCTCGTGCACGCGGCTGCCCATGAAACCCTCAACCGACTGGAAGGCCTCCTTGACACCATCGAGATAACGATAGCGAAAACGACGAGCGCACTGCGTGAACTGGTTCACGCGTGAAAAGCTGTAGGGCCCCGCCAAGGCGGCGCCCGCGGTCAGGCTGGGAGACGGCATGACATCTTCATTGCTCGGAGCCGGTGGCGGATGCAAGCAGGCCGACACCGCGAGTCCCCTGGCAGCGGACCTATACGCCGGCAGGCTCACTGCTGCGCCTCCTCAACGACAGCATCGGATTTAAAATAGCGTCCTCCCTGCCAGAGGAAGCCCACAGCGAAGGTCGCACTCGGCACCAGCGCCACGTGCCAGACCAGTGCCCAACCCGCACCCAGTTGGCGGACATCGCGTACGCCCCAGACCATGAAACAGCCCAGCAGGTATCCCAGGTAAGCCATGGCCAGCCACCTGGCCCAGGTACGGCGGGTCCACAGCCCCCATGCGCCGGGCAACCACACCGCCAGATGAACCAGCAGCACGAGGGTGGCCACGTTACCGCTGAAGCGCCAACCGAAAAGTGCCTGCGAGTAGTCGGCCGGGCCCCCCAACGCCAAGCGCCCCAGCTCAAGAGCGGTGGCCGACAGCGCCACCACGACAAGTGCCAACACGAAGCGTGGTCTGCGAGTACTCACAGCGTAGTTATGTCACCGGAAGGGCTGCGAATCCACGCCCCGCTGGTCGGCAAGCTGAAGGGCGCGCGGCGCTATCAGTTGACCTCGCGAACCCTGGGACAGGCCTGCCCAAGGTAGCGCAAGAGGTTCCAGCCGTGGAACAGTTCGGGGTACAACACCGGCTTGCCGCTGGTCACCAGCCCCACCGAGATGCGACGCTCCGGATCTGCCCAACCCAGCACGTTGGTAAAACCGAGGTGCCCGAAGGCCTTGCTCGTGTCGGGACCGTAGACGCTGATCCATTCACCGCCCAGGAAGAACCCCATGCCGTAACGTATTGGCGCGCCCAGGGTGAAATCGAACTCGAGGTAAGACTGCTCCATCGTGGCCCGGCGTATGGTGAGCGGGTTGAACACCTGCACTCCGCCCAGCGTGCCACCGGCCGCAAGCAATTCGTAGAAACGGCTGAGTTCTTCGGCCGTGCCGCAGATGTTGGCCGACGGAACGATGCCAGTGAGAAAGCGCTCGTCGTTGGTCATCTCCATGACCTGGTCAAAATCGATACCCAGGGCTCGTTTCAACACCGTCGACACCGGCGGCATTAAGGGCAGGCCGGTGTGGTAGTTGCGCACCACGCTGTCCAGCTTGTCGGGCGCCACCCCGTAGTTCAAGCCCTCGAAACCGAGCGGGTCGAGTATCTCGCTGGCCAGCACCTCGCGGATACTCTTGCCAGTCACGCGGCGCACGATCTCACCCAGGATAAAGCCGCCGCTGATCGCGTGGTAGGCAAGACGACGTCCCGGGCGTCCGCTTACCCGCGCTTCGGCCAGGTGACCGATCACCCAGTCGTGATCGCCGAGATGGTCGAGGTCAAAAGCCGCCGGGGGGAGATGCGGCAGCCCGGCCCGGTGAGTGAGCACGTGCTTGATGGTTATCCATTTTTTCTGCTGCGCGTTGAACTCCGGGATGTACTCGCACACCGGGTCATCAAGGTGCAGCAAGTGGCGCTCGTCGAGCAGGTGAATGACCATGGCTGTAATGGCCTTGGACGCCGAGAAAATATTGAAGGGCGAATCCAGCCCCACCTTGACCGGCGGCACGTCTTCCGGGTCACCCGGCCCCGAACCTCTCACGTAGCCTATGGTCCGGTTGAGTATGATGCGCCCGTGGCGACGCACGCACATGCCCACCGCCGGGTGAATGCCACTGGCAAACAATTCGCGGGCGGCCTGCCATGATTTCTCGAGCAGCACCGAATCCGCGCCCACCTCGGCCGGATGTACCTCGCGCTCGTGGTCTATGGTCTCCACGCTGCTGATATCGCTCGGCACGCGCGCACGCGTGACCAACGATGGCATCAGCGAATAGGCCATGTCGAGAAGCGCCGGGCCTGGTACGTCATCGGGATGTTCTTCTTCTGTCACGGATTGGAGCACTCCCCCCATTATAGCCTTCCCGGCGGCCCACCACCGATAGCCGCAGGGGTATTTTTTTGTTTCGCGGACGGCGGGTTTCTCTCCCCCACGCGGCGGACGACCGGGCCCAATCGCTTTTCAATCCGCTGCAAGCGTGCAAAAACCCACGCATGCAAAACGACGGCAGCGCGACCACGGCCAACGAAAAGCAGATCAACTACTGGGACCAGACCGCCGGCCCGCGCTGGGTGGCCATGCAGGACTCGCTTGACCGCTTAATAGGCCCGATGGGGGTAGAGGCCCGGCGCCGCGGCGCCCCCTTTGCGGGCGAGTCGGTGCTCGACGTCGGCTGCGGCTGCGGACAGACACTGCTCGAACTGGCCGCAGATGTGGGCGAGAGCGGCAGCGTTACGGGCGTGGACGTCTCTTCGCCCATGGTAGCGCGGGCCAACGAACGTGCCGCGGACGGCGGGTTTAAAAACATAGAGGCCTTCGTGGCCGACGCCCAGGTATACAACTTTGAGCCGGGAGCTTACGACCTCGTGTACTCACGCTTCGGTGTGATGTTCTTTGACGACCCCGTAACCGCCCTCGGTAACCTCGGGCGCGCAATAGAAGGCGGCGGCAGGATGTCCTTCGTGTGCTGGCAGGCCATCACCGAAAACCCGTGGATGTTCGAACCCACGCGCGCGGCCATGGCCCACGTTGCCATCGAGCCACCCACCGACCCGCACGCGCCCGGGCCCTTCGCCTTTGCCAACCGCGAGCGGCTGCTTGGATTGCTCACCGGGGCAGGCTTCGGTGACGTGCTGGTCGAGCCCTTCGAAGTAGAAATGGAAGTCGGCGGCGGTGCCGAGCTGGACCAGACGGTCGAGTTCATGCTGCAGATGGGACCGGCCGCGCAGGCCGTGCGCGAGGCCGACGCCCGGACCGCCGAGGCGGCCCGGGGCGCGGTGCGCGAAGCACTCGAGCCTTACTACAGCGCCGAGCGCGGCGTGATCATGCCCGGCCGCAGCTGGATAGTCAGCGCGCGGGCTTGAGGGCAGGCTTGAGGGCGAACGCCCGCGACATCATGTCGGCCGCGTCTATTGTGGCAGCAGTATCGCCGGCAAACTCGTTGTAAGAGCGCTGCACGTTGAACACCAGTCGCTCGGGGGCCTCCCACTCGCCGTAAGGCCCGAGGTCTATCTGCCGGCAGGCGTCGTCCACGGCCACGCCGCGGTCGAAAAAAACGCGCGCCTCTCGCAACACGTAGGCAAAGTAATCGCGCAGGCCCAGCAAGCCGTCAGTACCACACACCGGCCCGTGGCCGGGCACTACCACCTCGGGCTCGAGCGCCACCATGGCGTCGAGCGAGTCCATCCACAGCTGCGTCGTGCCGGCCCAGCCTATGGGCGTGCACTGGTTGAAAAGCAGGTCGCCGGTGAACAGCACGTTCTGCTCCGGAAGGTGAACGACCATGTCGTTGTCGGTGTGCGCCGGGCCCATGGGGATCAACCTCGCTACCGTGCCGCCGAGATCAAGCTCGGTGGCCTCCACGACCGATTCGGTGGGCAGCTCCAGCTCCACGCTTGCGTGGTCAAAAGGGCGCAGCTCCTCGGCCAGCGCAGCCTGCGCGGGCTCGAGAGTGGCTGGGTCAGCGTCGGCCAGGGCCTGGAACAAGCCGTGCATCCCGGCCTCGGCCTGCATCGCAGCCGCGCAGTTGGCGTGGGCAATGATACGCGCGCCGTGCATGGCCGAGTTGCCGCCGGTGTGGTCGACGTTGTGATGGGTGTTCACCAGGGTGCCCGGGCGCTCTGGCCGAACGCCCGCGTAAAGCCCCAACAGCTCGTCGGTCAGTGGGCGGTCCCAGAAGGTGTCGACCACCAGCCCGTCGCCCGAATCGACCAGGCCCGAGTTGCTCCAGCCGAGCACGGTGGGTTTGCCGAGTTGCGTAACCGCGTAAACCGAATCTGCTACCTGAGTGAGTTCCATTCGTGTGTGCCTCTTTCTCCCGGTAACAGCCATAGCCCGTTACCACCGCACAGGCACACCGGCCTTTCGGCTTCGGCGGCGCTGTGGTAATTGTCGCGCATGAGTGACCAGTCGCAGGGAGACCAGAAACGGGGCGACGATGCCCAGGGAGACGTGCTGCTGCGACAGTTCGTCAACGACATCCCCGTTTACGACTTCGACGACACCACGTTCACCAAACCACGACTGCTGGCGGAGGCCCAGGTGGCCATCGTGACCACCGCTGGCCTGCGCACGGACGGCGACACCTACTGGACACCCGGTGACCAGGCCTTCACCGAGATCCCCGTGGATGCCGACAAGCTGGCGCTCGCGCACTTCAGCCCCAACTTTGACCGCAGCGGTTTCATGGCCGACCCCGAGGTTGTGTTTCCCGTCAAGCGACTGGCCGAACTGGCGGCCGACGGCACCATAGGCAGCGTGGCCCCCCTGCACTACTCGTTCATGGGCGCCCAGCCTGACCACAACCTTGAAACCATGCGCCTGGACAGTGGGCCGGCCTGTGCCGAACGCCTCAAGCGCGACGGAACCGACGTCGTTGTGCTCACCCCCATATGACCGTTCTGCACGCGCACCGTTGGTGTGCTCGCCCACGTTTTTGAGCAGGCAGGGCTGGCGACAGTGGGCCTGTCGTCTGTACGCGGACAGGCCGAGCGCGTGCACGCGCCGCGCATGCTGCACTGCGAGTTTCCGCTGGGACGACCCCTCGGGCGCCCGGGCGACGCTAAGTTTCAGCGCGGAGTTCTGCGCGCCGCCTTCGAGATGTTAGAGGCTCCCTCCGGCCCGGTACTGCTCGATTACCCCGAGGTCATAGTCGACGAACAGGCCGAGCAGTTGTCCTGCCCACTGCCCCCGCGCCACGACGGCGACAGTCACCCAGCCGTTGAAGAAGCACGCGGACTGCGCCCGGCCTTCGAGCGCGCCAGCGAAAACGTTCTGCGCTCGGGCTTCGGCAAAAAACTAACGGCCGACACCGTACCCGACGCCGTGGCAGCCTTCGTGCGCATAGCCGACGGCACGCCCTTTGAAGACGCCGACGTACCCGGCGGTGACCTGTTGGCCGCCGGACATGACCTGCGCTGTTACTACGAACAGGCGGCCATGCAGCTGGCCGATCACGTACCCGCAGCGCGGCAGACCGAAAACTGGGTCTACCGCCAGACCGAAACCGGCAAGGTCATACGTGCCGCCGCCGTGGCCATGAAAGAAGCGGGCGTCGCACAGCCACTGTGGTTCTACCTTCTGCCGGCGAGCCAGGCCGACTGAGTCCAGACAACCGAGAGCCTGGCCCGGCCGGTCAGGCGCCGCCACGCAGGAACCCGCCCCAAGCGCACGAGCAAAGAAGCATGGACCCGCAACCACTTTCAAACCCCACCACCAACGCGCGCGTACTCGAACTGGTATCCGAAGGAGGCCTGCGCGGCCGTCGTTTGCTCGACCTGGGCGCGGGCAACGGCTACCTCGCGCGCCTGCTGGCGGAACGCGCACGCGCCGATGGCCTCGACCCCGGGCAGGTCCTGGCAGCCTGCGACCTGTTTCCCGATTACTTTGACTGCGAAGGAGTCGAGTGCCGCGGCATGCGTTTCATGGACTCCCTGCCCTACGACGACGCGAGTTTCGACTGCGTTTACTCGGTGGAAGTCATCGAGCATCTCGAAAACCCTTATGCCTTCCTGCGCGAAATCTACCGGGTGCTAAAGCCCGGCGGCCTGGCCGTGGTGACAACGCCCAACCTGCTCAACCTGAACTCGAGGCTGGCGTTTGCCGGACGGGGCTTCTGGATGCTGTTCGGGCCCCTGGCCACCGATGAAGAGTCGGCCCGCTACCTGTCGGGACACATAATGCCCATGCACCCCTACTACGTGAACTGGGGAATGGCTCGGGCCGGCTTCGAGCAGGTGACCCACCACCACGACCGCTTCAAAAGCTCGGCCCTGGCGATGCTGCCGCTGGCCTGGCCGCTGATCAAGCTGTCGGAGTGGAAGTCGCGGCGTCGCATGGCGCGCAAGACCCCCGGCCTGCTGGCCGACAACTCTACAGCGCTCGCGGCGATGAACAGCTGGCGCACCTTGTGCGCGCGCAGCACTATCGTCGCCGCAAGAAAACTGTCGGCTTAAAAACGGCCGCGACACGGCCCCGCTTGCTTGCCGATACAAACTGAAGCGAGTAATATCTCTTCAATGCAGTTCTCCCTCTCACTTTCTATGCCGGGGATGCCGATAACGGGCGCCCTGACCGCGACCACCGCTTTCCATAAGCAGGCGGTGGTGTGGATATGCCTCGCTAGTGGCACCGGAGGGCTGCAGCCGATTACCTGACCAACAGGATAAACGGCAAGGAGAATGGCCCTCCCGTCGCACAGGCGACCGGAGGGCTTTTTTGTTGCGCAAAGCGACGGCCCCCGGCAGCTGGCGGCGCGGGTCCGAACGCCATGAATGCGCAAAAACAAAACAACTACACACGTGGGAAGAATCGTTCCCGCGATACCCGGCCGGCCCTGCTTAACCGCGCCATGCTGACCGCGCTGGCCTGTGGGTCAGCGTACGGGTTTTCCATGTCGAGCTTCTACCTGCTGCCCGCGTGGCTGGCTGGTGACCTGGGTGCCAGCGCCGATACCATCGGATCGGTTACGGCTACCTGCGCGCTGGCCACCGTCCTGGCCGCGCCGCTGGTTGCCCGCTGGGCCGACCGCGTGGCGCTGGGTCGGCTGGCCGCCATGGGTTCGGCCACGATGGCGCTGTCGGCAGCGGCATTCTATTTCGTCGAGTCGGTGGGCCCGGCCATGTACCTGCTGCGAGCCGTGCACGGCGCCACGTTCACCGTGGTCTTCACCGCGCTCAACGCGTTGGTTGCCAGGCTGGCCCCACGCGAACGGCTGAGCGAGGCGATGGGGCTGGTCGGCGCCAGTATGCTGGTGATGAACGCCATAGCCCCCGCGCTCATGGAGCCCCTGGCCCACGCCGCCGGCTGGCAGGTGGTGTTCGCCATAGCGGCTGTATCAGCCGCCTTGGCTACCGGGCTTGCGCTTGCCGTCCCCGGAGGCGAAGCAGCCGTTCCAGTGACGCCGCCCGCCCGGGGTACCGGACGCGCGATGATGGCTCGCGGGCAAACTCGACAGTACGCCCTGGTGTCGGCCGTTACCGGTTGCGCCTTCGGGGTGATGTTTACCTTCACGCCGCCGATGGCCCTCGAGCTCGGTCGCGATCACGTGGCCGGGTTCTTTGCAGCCTACGCCGGTGCCGCTGTCTTCGTGCGCCTGCTGCTCGGTGGTCTTCCGGATCGCGTGGGACGCTTTCGCACGGCCGTGGTCTCCCTGCACGTGTACGTGGCCGCCGTCGCGATAACACCAATGCTGGGAGCCGACGCGCTCGAGCTGGCGGGCCTGGTACTGGGCCTGGCCCACGGGCTGTTCTTTCCGTCCCTGCACGGCATGGTGCTGTCGGTCACTCCCGCGCGGGAACACGGCAGGATGATGGCGCTCTTCGTCGCCTCCTTCTACGGAGGCATGTCGGCCGGTGCGTGGGGACTGGGTCAGCTCGCAACCGTTGCCGGCTACCAGTCCACCTACCTCGTAGCGGCCACGCTGCTGCTGCTGGTGGCGCTGGGCTTCGCGTTCTCGCGCGAATTCAGCGGGCGGCCGCGGCCGGTAGCGCCGGGCCAAGCCATGCCCGCCGGGGCTCCTGGAGGGTGAGCGGGGTCAGCCTCCAACCACGCCCTTGAGCACCTGGTCTATGCCGGCCTGGGGCAGCGACATGCCGCCGTCAACGACCAGGTTCTGGCCGGTGACGAAAGCCGCGCCCGGGCCGGCGAGAAAGGCGATGACCGCCGCCACTTCCTCGGCCGTGCCCGCGCGGCCCAGCGGCGTAGCTTCGTTGACGGGCTCGATCAGGCCCTCGATCTGGAACAGCGGCTCGGTCATGGCCGTGCGGACAACGCCAGGCGACACGCAGTTCACGCGGATTTCGGGCGCGAGTTCCTGGGCCAGGGCCTGGGTGAGCGCCACCACGCCGGCCTTGGCCGCCGAGTAGGCCGACTCGCCGCGGGTAGGCCTCGGGGCGCTGCCGGACGCGTTGTTTACGATTGCCGCCCCGGGGCCGGCCGCTCGAAGCGCAGGCAACGCCGCGCGCGTGACGGTAGCAACGGCCGCAAGGTTCACCGACAGCACGCGCTGCCAGTCATCGGCCGCGTGATCTTCAAAGCGCGCCAGGTTGCCGGCGCCGGCGTTGTTTACCAGCAGGTCGAGGCCGCCGAGCGCATCGGTGGCCTGGCCGACCGCTCGCACGACGGCCTGCTCGTCACACACGTCGGCTTCAAGAACCAGCGAGTCGAGGCTTTTGCCCACGGCGCCAAGCCGCTCACCGTCGCGGTCGAGCAGCGCCACGCGCGCACCCTGGGCCACGAGCAGGCGGGCTGTCGCCGCGCCTATGCCCGACGCCGCACCGGTTACCAGCGCGCGCCGTCCCTCGAGTGACCCCGCGTTCACGAAATTGCGTCGTTGCCGTCAGCAGCGCCGTCAGCAGCCTTGTTGTCCTCGCTCCACTGCGTCATCACGGCCATGGTCTCTTCCCAGTTGTAGAGGTCTTCCTGGAAATTAAACTTACCGTCGCCCGCGTACTCGGTCACCGAGATGCCGGCAAACTCGTAGTAGCTGCCGTCGCTTCGCTTGCCCGGCAGTCGATTCCACCACTTGTAGATCACCCGGTTGCCTTCAATGACCACCCACTCGTTGGGATAGGTCCAGCCCTCGCAGAGCTTCATGACCGGCACCAGCCACTCCTTTATCGCGGCGTGGCCGCGGAAGGTGCCCTCGTGGTGCTCCACGTAGACGGCGTCACCGGTAAAGGTATCGGCGAAGGCAGCCCAGTCGTCACGTTCCTGTATCTCGAGGCGCGCCGCGAAGGCAGCTTGCACTTCTTCTCTGTCAAATTGCGTCATAATGTGGCATTTCTAGCCCCTCGCCGCCCCTGTAGAAAGGAAGCGTCCCCATGCCTGACAACCCGAACATACCGATGGTGAATATTGCTGCGCAGGACGCGGTGCTGCGGCCCCTGGCTCAACCGCGTCTCGAGCGCGTGATGGAGTCGGGCCGCTACATCAACGGGCCCGAAGTAGCCGAGCTCGAAGCGGCGCTCGCCGAGTTTACCGGCGCCCACCACGCGGTGGCCTGCTCGTCGGGAACCGACGCACTGCTGATGCTGCTCATGGCCCACGGTGTAGGGCCGGGCGACGCGGTGTTCGTTCCCGCCTTCACCTTTGCCGCCACCGCAGGCGCGGTGGCACTGGCCGGTGCCACGCCGGTATTTGTCGACATAGACGCCGCGACCATGAACATGAGCGCCGACTCGCTGTCCGCGGCCATCGCCGCCACGGCGAAAACTGCACAGGCCACCCCGCGGGCCGTCATCGCCGTGGACCTGTTCGGTCACCTGGCCGACTACGAGACACTGGGGCCGCTGTGCGACCGACACGAGCTGCTGCTGCTCGAGGACGCCGCCCAGTCGATGGGAGCTTCGCGAAGCAGGCGCATGGCGGGCGGCCTCGGTATCGACGCCGCCACGAGTTTCTTTCCGGCCAAGCCGCTGGGCTGCTGGGGTGACGGCGGCATGGTGTTCACTAGTAACAGCGATACCGCTGACCTGCTCAGGTCCATACGCGAACACGGCCAGGGCGGCGACCGCTATCGCAACCTGCGCGTGGGCCTGAACGCGCGCATGGACACCATGCAGGCGGCCGTGCTACTGGCCAGGTTGCCGTTGTTTGAACAAGAACTTAACCGCCGCCGCAAACTCGCCGAGCGTTACGGGCAACTGCTAGCCGCGGCGGCCGAGGCGAGCCCGCATCCGGCCATTACCCTGCCCACGACCGCACCCGGCTCACTACCGGCCTGGGCGCAGTACACGCTGCGGGTGGCCGACCAGCGACGGGACCAGCTACGCGCGGCCCTGGCCGAGCAGGGAATCGCGAGCGGAGTCTACTACCCAGAGTCCTTGAGCAAGCAACCCGCGTTTGCTGACAACTCGGTCGCGCCGGTAGCGCTGACAACAACGGAACAAGCCTGCGGCGAGGTGCTGAGCCTGCCCATTTCGGCCTACCTCGGCGATGACGAGCAAGCGCGCGTGGCCCAAGCCGTTGTTACTGCCCTGCTTGATACGCCGGCTGGGCGCCCCTGACCACGCGCCCCGGTCGTGCGCCGCTGTCTTCGCCGTCACGCTGCACCACCTGCCCAGACACCAGCGTGGCCTTATAGCCGGCGGCCTTCTGCATGAAGCGCGGCGCGCCACCGGGCAGGTCATACACCATGCGCGGCACGCCGATCGACAGGGCGTCGTAGTCGACCAGGTTGATGTCTGCCTTCTGCCCGAGCGTGATCTCTCCCCTGTCATCGAGGCCGTACAAGCGCGCGGTGTCGCGGCTCTGTTTCTTGACCACCGACTCCAGCGACAAGCGCGGCCCGCGACTGCGGTCGCGGGTCCAGTGGGTGAGTAGGAAGGTTGGCACGCTGCTGTCACAGATCATGCGACAGTGGGCGCCACCGTCGCTGCCACCAACGGCCGACAACGGGTGCTCGAGCATATGCCGCACCGGTTCGAGATCACCGTCGGCGTAACCGAGCAGGGCCCACAACACCACTGCGCGCCCCTCATCGCCCAGCAATATGTCCCAGGCAAGTTCGCGCGGATCAATACCGTCACGCGCCGCGCGCGCCGCCAGCGAAGACGAAGCGTCGGGCTCGTAGTCGGGCGGGTCACCCAGTTCGAAAGACTGATGCCACGGGTCTTTCATCATCATGGCGAAAACGTCGTCGTTGGGGTCACACTCGGACAACACCTTGGCGCGAAACGACGGGTCGCGGAGTAAAGGCAGCCGCTGCTCGGGAGTCATGCTCATAAGCGGCGCGAAACTCGGGTATCGCGCAAAGGGGCTCACGCCTTCGAAACTGAACAACAGGCTGGTCGGTCTCCCGAACACCTGCGGGTACACGCGCGCTCCTTCGGAGTCGGCCTGCTCGCAGAGTTGCAGCATCCGCCGCCATGCGTCGGGCTCGAGAGTGTTCTGTCCCAGTAAAAAGGTGATCGGACAGCCGGTGGCCGCCGATACCCTCTGCATCCACGCGATTTCTTTTTCTGGCGCGGCGAGGTCCTCGCCCGACACGCCAGCCGGCGCAACCTCAAAAATGCCGCTGCCGTGTTCGCCCAGCACCCGAGCAAAGGCCATCAGCTCGTCCTCGGCGGCAAAGGTACCGGGCACCGGCTCGCCATCGATGGCCACGTGCAGCAGCGTACGAGAGGACGAAAACCCCAGGGCGCCCGCACGCATGGCCTCGCCCACCAGCTCGGCCATCCTGGCTATGTCTTCGGCGGAAGCCGGCTCGTTGGTCGCACCGCGCTCGCCCATGACGTAGGCCCGGACCGGACCGTGGGCAATGTGCGCGGCCACGTCGATGGCGTGCGGACAGCGTTCGAGCGCGTCGAGGTACTCCGGAAAACTCTCCCAGTCCCAGCGTATGCCCTCGTTGAGCGCGCTGCCGGGAATATCTTCGACGCCCTCCATCAGGCCGACCAGCCACTCGCGCTGCCCCGGAGCGGCCGGCGCAAAGCCAACGCCGCAGTTACCCATGACCACGGTCGTTACCCCGTGCCAGAACGAAGGCGTGAGCAGCGGATCCCAGGTGACCTGGCCGTCGTAGTGCGTGTGCACGTCCACCCAGCCGGGCATCGCCAGCAAGCCCGAGGCGTCGATCTCCTCTTTGCCCTTGCCCGCCACCTGGCCCACTTCGGCCACGTGCCCGTTGTCTATGGCCACGTCGCCTTCGAAGCGCTCGCCACCGGTCCCGTCCACTACAGTTGCGTTGCGAATTACCAGGTCATGCATCACGGTAGTATGCCCGCCCGCAGGGCCTGATGCCACAGTATGTCAGGCGCCAACGCGCAGGCTGTCGACCGGCACCACGCTGCAGCTGGGCATGTCGAGATCTCCGTCAGCGAGCAGCCAGCGGCAGAAAAACACGCCCTCGGGGTGGCCGGCGGTGCTTATCCAGTTGGGCAGGCCTGGATCGACGGCGCTTATTATCACGCGGTAGCTGCCGTCGTCCTCGAACTCGAGCTGCTCACCGTTGATGGCCACGCGCTGGTAGCGGTAGTCGAGCGACTGCATGTAGCGGTTCCACAACTGCAGGCCGAAGTAACAGCAGGGCTGCGGGTGGCCCTCAACGACCAGCGCCTCGTCATCGGCCAGGCTGTAGTTGCCCAGCGCGTACACGTTGTCGGTCGTTCCCCAACCGCTGGCGTTCTTGTCAAACTCTATAAAGCCCAAAAAGTCGTTGGCCTCGCCGAGATCAGGCATGGGCACCGCGCCCATCGTCTGCTCGACAAAACGCGTCGCCGCGCGCAAACGATCGGCCATCTCCTGGTCCGACAGCGGGACGGGAGGACCGATGTCCTCGATCATCTCTATCTCGAGCTCGGCGGGCTCGGCCTCGTCACGGTCGAAAAAATACTGGCGCACGATGAGACAGCTCACGTCCTCGTCGAGCGCGATTACGTTCTTCGCATCACTTAGGGAGGGGCCGTTTTCGCCAGCGCCGGGCAACGACGCCACGGGCACGAGCGACAACTCGAAGGCACCGTTGTCTTCAAACTCGATGTCCCTGTGCGACATACTGGCGGCGATGCGATCCGACCATGAGCCGTCGCGCGGGCCGGCGTAAACGCAAAAACCCAGGTAACAGTGATTGCCCTTACGCCCGTACAGCCGGTAGCTGCGCGTGGGGTCGAGTTGGGTAAAATGATAGTGCGAGTCGACGTTATCACCCAGCATCTTGCGCACCGGCGAGGCCAGCTGCACCAGCGAGGGGCGCAGCGGGTCGTTGTCCAGGTAGAGGTCCACGGCGTAGCCGAGCAGGTGGGTCAGCGAGCGGTAGCCCGCGGCCTGGTCGTGCTCGAGCTTCACCCCACGGTGGGGAGCCAGGAAACTCTCCTCGCCACTCGCGAGTAACTCGACCAGTTGTTTCCATGCCGCCTGCGACAAGGGCGCGAGGGTCTGGTTTTCCATGCTCCTGTCTCCCACGAGCGCAGGCCTTAAGAAAGTAGGCCACCGAAACCCGCGCGGGGAAGCTGGCCTTGCACCCAGCCTCCAGCTGGGCAATCATCGGGCAGCGCCGCATTCAGCCCACGGGAGAAAAGTATGAAAATCCATCGGTCCGAGCCTGGCCCTCTACGCACCAGCCACCGCAAGGCGAGTTGGAAGCCGGTCCTGGCAACCGCAATGCTGCTTGCAACCTGCGCCGCCTTGCCTGCCCCGGCGACGGCGGCAGATCCGCCACCGCCAGGGACAAAGATCGACGGCGGCAACGTCAACGAATGGAAAGAATTCTTCGGCCCGGGAATGCTGTGGGTCGTCGACCGCGGCCTGGAAATCAAGGTTTCTGAGCACCGTCGGCTCACGCACACGCCCCCTTTCATAGCCGCCACCGAAAAATACTCCGGGCAGGTCAGGCTTTCCGAGGACGGCACCCACATGCTCCACCACGTAGCCGGTCTGCCGTTTCCAACCGTGGACGCCAACGATCCGATGATAGCCACCAAGCTGATCTTCAACTTCAATGCCGCCATCGCACCCGACGATTCGGACATTCGAAACTTTGACTGCGACACGGGCGCGGTGGGCAGCAGGGGCGAGCGCCTGACAGTGGAACGGCACTTTCTCATAGACCACATACGCCGCCTTTACATGATCGAACGCACCGAGGTTGAGCCCATACCCGCCTTCGAGGTAAACATCGACCAGGCGCGCTTCAAGGAAGCTCTGTATCCGTTGCTCGAACCCTTCGATCTCAAGGGCGTGGGCTTCACCATGGTGCGCCACCTCGACCATACCAAGCACGACAACTCCTGGCTGTACTTACCCGCCCTGAGGAGAGTGCGCCGGCTGTCGTCGGCCCAGCGCAGCGACGCTCTCTTCGGCCAGGATACCGACGCCGACAGCTACGAGGGTTACCAGGGCAACCCGGCGTGGATGGAATGGAGCTACCTCGGCGAGAAAACCATCCTCGGCACCATGAACGCCGAACACCTGCCCGTGAAGTGGGCAGCTCCTTCGGCCGACTTCATGCACGACGACAAGTGGGAGCCCCGCGACGTGTGGATAGTGGCCGGCAAGTCCAAGCTGCCGCAGTACGCCTACTCCAAGCGGATCATCTACATCGACAAGGAAGTGCATCGCATCCCCTACACCGAGATGTACGACCACGCCGGCGAACTCTGGAAAATGTGGGTCAATAACTACAAGTTTGCCACCCACCCACGACCCGGAGCGCGTTACGGTTCCGAATGGGAGGTAGCCTACCGCCCGTCTATCACCATGGTCGACATGCAACTGGAGCACGCCACCCACTGCTCACTTCCGAGCGACCTGTTTCCTGAGGAACAGGGCTGGTACGTGAACCTGGGCGAAGAAGAAGGCACCACCGAGGATTTCTTCGCGCTGAGCGCGATCATAGCCGCCGGACGCTGACGTCGAGAACGCGGCCGGCTCAGCCCAGCAGCACTTCGCGCGCGAGCTCGGTGTCAAAGTACTCTTTCATCTGCGCGACCTTGCCGTCACACAACTCGAGCAGGAAGTGATAATTCTGATCGTATGATCTGCCACTTGCGTGCACACCGTGGCCCTCGGCTTCTATGGCTACCCGGTCGTCGCCTATCGTCATGGCGGTGATCGTAAACTTCAGCCCCTCGGGGAAGGCCCCCAGTAGTCCATCGCACAGTGCCCTGATCTCGTCGAGGTCGTGCAGGCCCGATATGGGCAGTGACCCGGCCGTCCATACCGTCGCGTCGTCTGTATAACAGCCCAGTATGCGCTCGGTATCGCCGCTCGAAAGGGCATCGATAAAATCACGGGCTATTTCTTCGGCTGCCTGTCTGTCATCGCCCGTGTTGCTCATCGCTGAACCATTAGCCCATGAGGGCCCGGATGGCGACCCGGCGTGTACTGGCGCTTCAGCCGTCCACGCGGTAGAGGCGCCTGACCGCGGCCTCGGTAAAACGAGCAGGCAGCAGTGCCATGGCCGCGGTCAACCACGGGACCTCGCGGCCGACTCTATAGCAGTGCCGCGGCCGGCGGTCCGACAAGGCACGCGCGACCATGCGCGCCACGCCCACGGGCCCGGGACCGCTGCGTTCATCGGCCGCCATGACGGCCACCGCTCGCTCGCGTGCAGCCGCGTAAACATCGATGTGCTGGTCGGCAGACAAGCGGTGATCGCTTATCTCGGTGGCAAAATCGCCGGGCTCCACCAGCGACACCCACACGCCCTGCGCGCGCACTTCCTGGCGCAGGCCCTCGCTGAGCAGCGCCAGGCCGGCCTTGCTCGCCGAGTACCAGGCCTGGAAGGGCAGGCCCACCATCGAGGCCAACGAACCCACGTTGACTATGCGCCCACGTCCGGCGCTGCGCATGGCAGGCAACACCGCGCGCGCCACCCGGGCGGGCCCCAGCAAGTTGACCTGCAACAGCGCCAGCGCCTCGTCGTCGCTGGTTTCTTCAAGAGCGCCACCCATCACGACACCGGCATTGTTGACCAACGCGTCCACTCGGCCTTCGCGCTCGAGCAACTCGCCGACACAGTCGGTCACAGAGCGCTCGCTGGTAACGTCGAGTTCGAGCAACTCAAAACGGCGTTCGTCGCAGGCAGCTGGCTTTCGACTCGTGCCGTACACACGCCACCCCCTCTCGGCCAGCAGCGCCGCGGTTTCGCGCCCGAAGCCCGAAGACGCCCCGGTAACCAGCACCACACCACCGTCACTTTCAGCTGTCATCGCACTTCTCTCCCTGCGGCCGGCCGCGCCCCTGCAAACGAGGCCCTCTCATAAAGGTCACCGCTCCTACGTTATACGCAGAAAACGCCCCAAGGCAGCCCGGGCAATTCGATCCGGCGGCACGGCGAAAGTCACGCCCCTTTTTTCGCCTGCCCAAAGACTGTAGTTTCCAATTCCAGCCTCCCATGAGGGAGCAGCCCTGGTACTTTTGTGGTCAAAGGAACGGACACCCCTTCAAGAGAGCAAACGCAGGAGCAGATGAACCTGCTTTCGGCGGCCACCCTTGCGCACACGCCGTCGCAGACGCTCACGGTGGCCGACCGTATCGAGCAGCGAGCCCTCGACAGCAGCGAGCGCGTGTTCGTGTTCTTCGGCGAGAGGCAACTGACCTACGCCGAGTTCAACAGCCAGGCCAACCGGGTGGCGCACTGGGCCGCAGCCCGGGGCCTTACCCGCGGCGAGCGAGTGGCGTTGATGATGGAAAACCGTCCCGAGTTCCTGATTGCCTGGGCTGGCCTGTGCAAGCTGGGCGTGGTGACGGTACTCGTCAACAGCAACAGCACGGGCCAGGTACTCGAACACGCGCTGTCGGTGGCCGACTGCGCGACCGTGATCGTTGGCGAGGAATGCCTCGACCGCGTGGCGAGCCTGGCCGGCGACGCCAGCGCTCGCTACACCTTCGCGGTGATGGCCGACCCCGAGCTCGGCCCCTCGGCCCAGGTTCCGCCCGGCTCCCTTGCCCTCGACCAACTGCTGGCCGACCAGTCCAACGACAACCCCCACCCTTCCGTGCGCGAAGGCCTGCTGGCTGGCGACGACCTGTTCCACGTCTTCACCTCGGGCACCACCGGCCTGCCCAAGGCCGCGCGCTTGAGCCACATGCGCTACCTGGGCGTGGGCGACGGCATGTCGGCCATCGCCGGTTACACGACCAACGACGTGATTTACTGCGTGCTGCCGCTCTACCACGGCGCGGCGGGCATGGTCGTTACCTCGTCGGCCCTGTCGCACGGCGCGGCCATAGCAATGCTGCGGCGCTTCAGCGCCAGCCGCTTCTGGGACGACGCGCGGCGCTACGGGGTCACCGGCTGCCAGTACATAGGCGAGATATGCCGCTACCTGCTCGCGCAAGCACCGCGCGACAACGACCGCGACCACGACCTGCGCGTGATGATGGGGGCGGGCCTGGGGCCCGACATCTGGAAGGAGTTTCAGCAACGCTTTGGCGTCGAGCGCATACTCGAAGGCTGGTCGTCGACCGAGGCCAACACCTCGCTCATCAACCTCGACAACCGCGTAGGCTCCTGCGGGCGCATGCCGTTTCCCCAGATGCACAACGGCCGACTGATACGCTACGACGACCAGGCCGACAGTCATCCGCGCAATACCGAGGGCTTCTGCATCGAATGCGAGGTGGGCGAGACCGGCGAGTTCGTGGGCATGGTACCCGACCTGCCCGACTCGGGCGCCGGCCGCTTCGAGGGCTACACCGACCCCGAGGCCACGAGCGCCAAGCTGTTGGCCGACGTCTTCGCCCCCGGCGACAGCTGGTACCGCAGCGGCGACCTTTTGCGGCACGACGAGGACGGTTACTACTACTTTGTTGACCGCGTGGGCGACACCTTTCGATGGAAATCAGAAAACGTATCGACCCAGGAGGTCGCCGAGGCGCTGTCCGGTTTCGACGGACTGCTGCTGGCCAACGTGTACGGCGTGCGCGTGCCCGGCACAGAGGGGCGCGCCGGCATGGCCGCGCTCATCGTCGATCACGCCGACGGCTTTGACGGCCGCGCGTTCTTCGAGCACTGCAGCGAGCGCCTGGCGGCCTACGCGCAACCGGTGTTCCTGCGCCTGTCGCGACAGGCCGACATGACCAGCACCTTCAAACTGCGCAAAGTCGACTTGCAGCGCGATGGCTACGATCCGGCGAACGCAAAAGACGACCCGCTGCTCGTGCGCGACGACGCGCAAAAGAGTTTCGTCCCGCTCAACTCCGACAGCCTGGCCGCGGCCGGCTACCCGCCTTTTGAGGCGGAACGGGACTCGTGAGCCCCGAAGCGCTGGCCCTCACCGCCGCCGTAATGTTACTGGCAGCCTTCACGCAGGGCTTTGTCGGCTTCGGCTTCGGCGCCATCGCCATGGTGGGTACGGTGGTGGCCTCCGACCTGCTGCACGCCTCGGGCGTGGTCAACGTGGCCGGCCTGGCCATGAACCTGGGCGCGCTGTACATGCTGCGTCACCACCTTCTGCTACCGCTGCTCAAACGCACGGCACTGCCCGCCATCGCCGGGGTGGCTTTGGGCGTTACGGCCTTGGCCAGCCTCGACACGGTGCTGATGACGCGCGTGTTCGGCGGCATGATCCTTGTCGTGTCGATGCTGAACCTGCGCGGCGGCGAGCTCACGAAAAACCCGCCCGCGTGGACAGACATGCTGGCAGGCCTGGCCGGCGGCTCGCTGGCGGGCGCTTTTAACGCCGGCGGACCACCGCTGATCATTCAGTTTTACCGGCAGGACGAGGATCCCGAAGCGCTCAAGGCCACTTTGCAGGCCCTGTTCCTGGTCATGGGGCTGGCGCGATTGCCGGTGGCCGCCTCGCGCGGGCTGATAAGCGGCGAGATCGTGGTCGAAGCCTTGATGATGACACCGCTGGTACTGCTGGGCGCGTGGCTAGGCGTGCGCACCGCCCGCCACGTGAGTCCCGAACGTTTTCGCACCGTCTGCTGGGTGGGGCTGGGCCTGGCCGGCCTCGGCCTGTTGCTGAACTGAATTGCTGCGCCAGCCTGGGCTACGCGCAAGCTCCTACTGCATGGCCTGCTTGGACCACTTGGCACCGTAGTTTTCGCCACCGTCAATGGCGATCGCCTGGCCGGTCACGTAGTCCGATTCGTCGGAGGCCAACCACAAGACGGTGCGCGCGATGTCCATCGTCTGCCCCGGCCGCTCTATGGCCTGGCGGCCGCGCATGCTCTCTTCGATGGCGGGCAATATGTCAGCACCCGCGCCCAACGCGCTCGACACCAGCTCGGTGGCCACGCCGCCGGGGCACACGCAGTTAACGCGCACATCGTACTCACCGAGTTCGAGCGCCGCCGAACCGGTGAAAAAAACCACGGCGGCCTTGGCAGTCGCGTACAGGTGTGGCCCCGCGCCGGGGTTCAGGCCGGCTATACTCGCCGTGTTGACGATGCTGCCCTTGCCCTGCTTGGACATCACGCGCCCTGCCTCGCGCACGCCGAAAAACACGCTCTTGAACAACAGGCCCATCGCGCGGTCGACCTCGGCCTCTTCCATCTCCAGCAGCGAGCCACGACCAACCATGGCACCGGCGTTGTTATGCATGATGTCGAGTTGCCCGAATTCGCTCACCGCGCGGGCCACCGCGGCAGCCACCTGCTCGCCGTTGGTCACGTCGGTATGTTGAAACACGGCCGCGCCTTTTTCCCAGGCCAGCTCGTCGGCGAGCGCCTGCCCCTGCTCGTCCTTGATGTCGGCAACCACCACGCGCGCGCCCTCTT
>Ga0114993_10000109_pt1 | contig 85001 bp, 80 predicted proteins | sample ArcticOcean_MG_C_FD_87042 | JGI IMG/M metagenome (GOLD analysis project Ga0114993, IMG submission 87042) | Marine microbial communities from western Arctic Ocean - ArcticOcean_MG_CB2_150 | ecosystem: Environmental > Aquatic > Marine > Oceanic | place: Arctic Ocean: Canada Basin | collected... | reverse complement strand
GAAGCTTGGAAGCGCTCCCTAGCCTCAACTGAAGATATTATTCTTCTTCCTCGGGCCAGACCTTATTTAAGCTTCGCATTGCTCCCATTGCGTTAGGCCAACCAGCATAGTGTGCCGTATGGGAGATCATGCCGAGAAGTTTATGTCTTGGCACTCCAAGCCGCTTGGCCGCGGCAAAATGAAACAATTGCTCGGGCTCTCTTGCAAGCGCAGTAAGGATAGTACAGGTGATCAGCGAGCGTTCCTCTAGTGACAGTTCTTCTCCTTGCCACACATCTCCAAAAAGGTGCTCAAGAGTGTAATCGCGAAGTTTTTCAGGCAAGCTGTTAACTCCATCCGGGTTACCACAAAGCTTATTTAATAGCTGCCTGCCTTTTTCTTTTTTTTCGGAACTCACTCGGTATTCCCCTAATATGATAATAGTAATGATTTTCCATCAGCGATTCGGCTGGGGGGTGTCTAGATCCACCGTTCGTAATGGACTTTTGTGTCCAATGGTTCTCGTGTCAAGGAACCAAAACTCCCCTCCGGATATCCTATCGGGATTGTCGCGACTATGCCATAGGTTAGAGGAATGTTGAACTCATTATGGATTTCGTCCTCGAACATCTGATGCATTGTTGTCAAGCTTGCACCCAATCCTAACGCTCTAGCCGCGATCAGGATGTTCTGTACACAGGGGTATATTGACCCATAGGAGGGCGGAGCTTTTCCTTGTCTGTCGGCTTCCTTGACGTTGAACGGCCAGTCTCTTTTTCCGAAAACCATCAAAATAATGGGTGCTTCGAGCATATGATCGCCGAGATGTCGAGCCGCATTGATAGTTCTTCCGTATGGAGTGCTAGTATCATTTTCCAGAAGCATGTCTCCAAAACGCTCTCTGAGCCAGTAGTTGTAGCGATCACCAAAGAATTTTTTATTTTCAGCATCAGTGAGTACTAGGAATGCCCATGGCTGGGTGTTTTGTCCGCTAGGAGCTTGAATACCTGCAGACAATATTTTTTCTAGTAAAGCTTTGGGGACAGGGTCCGGCTTTAGTCTTCGCATTGCGCGCATACTGTGAATTATTTCAAAGACGTCCATTGCTTAGCTCCTAGTTCGTGTAATCAGCTAATATAAACATTCGACGTGCTGGAAGTATAGCCCGAAAGAAGTGTGTGTAAGATTTAATGGAGCAAAAATTGATTTTCATCTTTAGCCGCATGATAGTGGGGGTGTTTTTAAGTATCACAGAACTTGGAGCATGTACATATGAATAACCAGCCTTTTCACATTGATATACCACAGTCGCAGTTGGATGACTTAATGGGTCGATTATCCGCGACACGACTCCCCAGGCAGGTAGCCAATACGGATTGGGGTTATGGGCCAGATGCTGGCTACATGAGAGAGCTGCTTGATTATTGGCTGACAACGTATGATTGGCGTCAGCAGGAGGCATATTTAAATCAAACATTTCCACAATTCATCGCAGAGGTTGATGGAAAGCAAATACACTACGTACATGCAAAAGCTTCTGATCCACTTTCACTGACATTGGTGATGACTCATGGCTGGCCCGGCTCATTCATGGAATTTCACAAAGTCATCGATAAATTGGTTCATCCTGAAAATTATGGAGGCTTGGTGAGTGACGCATTTAATGTCCTTTGTCCCTCAATGACAGGATACGGTTGGTCAGAACCTTGGCATAAGAAGGGTTGTGATGTTGACAAGGTGGCTCAAAGGCAGGTGGCGCTTTTAAATCAACTGGGCATAAATCGTTATGGTGTGCAGGGGGGTGACTGGGGTGGAATAGTAAGTCCTCGCATGGCTCTTCTAGCTCCAGAAAGTGTTGTTGGTGTTCATTTGAACATGTGCTCCACTAAATCAACTGACGACAGGCAGGAGGCTAAAGCGCAAGGTGTTGTTGCTGGTAGGACGGCTATCAGTATCGAGTATGCGCGAGAACAAAAAGGCTATGCCGTGATTCAAAGCTTGAAGCCCGAGCAACTGAGTTTTGCTCTAAATGACTCCCCTATGGGTCTAGCCGCATGGATTATTCAATGTTTTTATATGTGGGGAGATATTGAAGGTGACTTGGAGTCTCGTTTCACAAAAGATGAGCTGATCACTAACGTGATGTTGTATTGGTTTACAGAGTCGATACCTTCAGCCATTCGTCTTTATTGTGAATCATTACGCACTGGAACGTTCGGACCCCTCGGTCAGTATGTGTCAACTCCTACTGGGGTGGCTCTTTTTGAAGATATTCCTAAGCCCAAGCGTGCTTGGGCGGAGAAAGAGTACAACATTGAGCGATGGACAGAGATGTCCAAGGGAGGTCACTTCGCCGCTCTAGAAGAGCCCGATCTGTTAGTAGAAGACATCAGAGCGTTTTTCTCTGGTCTTAGGTAGAACTATTTGCTCACATGGTGTTGATAGTCGAATTTGGAGAATAAACTAAATGAGTAATTTATACGGGGAAAGTCACCGGAGGCTGCAGCAAGAATTTGACTCTATGGCTTTGGCAGACCGGCTCGAAGAAATGATTGTCAAGTCTGAGCTAGACGAGCAGGATAGGAATTTCATTGCGACGAGAGATATGTTTTTTTTGTCTACAGTCGATCACGAAAATCGACCAACCGTGTCATACAAAGGTGGTGATGTAGGTTTCGTAAGAGTTGTTGACGGAGGAACGATAGCCTTCCCAAGCTACGATGGGAACGGCATGTTTTACTCAATGGGCAACTTGGAGACTAACCCTAGCGTAGGCTTGTTGTTTATTGACTTTGAAAGACCTAATCGGATGCGACTTCAAGGGCAAGCTTCTATTATTAAGAATGATCCCTTATTGTCTTTTTACTCGGAAGCCGATCTTGTGGTACGAGTCAAGGTTGAACGGACATGGGTTAATTGCCCTCGGTATATCCACAGGTATAAGAAATTAAGTATTTCATCGTCGGTTCCTGGAATGGAAGCAAAGACTCCTTTCGCGGCTTGGAAACGGCTTGATGCGGTTCAAGATGTTTTGCCTCGGAAAGACCAAGGTCGGCCCGAGGCAGAAGGCGGCTTGCTGACTATGGAACAGTACGGCAAGAAAGTAGCGAAAGGCGAAACCTGAACATCAACAGTCGTGATGGAGCTTATTTGTCACAGTTCTATGAAAGTGCGCCAGACCGGGTTCGTTGCAACCAAAAGTTATGTGGCTTTGTGCGCCGGTGTAAAAACCTTTTTGAGTTCCTTCGCCAACTGGAAAATCTTCGTTTTCGACAACGTGTAAAACCAAGTTCAAGTTATTATCCCAGTGACGTTTGGAACTTTCACTTACTGACTTTTCCGGCGTGTAAAAGGACAATTGGATAGTTGTTTCGTCTGGAGCATTTTTACCGGGAAAAATTTGCCACAACTCTATGTGGTCTAGTTGCCAAACGAGAACAGTATTAGGGAAAAGTACATATATCGAGACAACATGAGGAAGTAAATTCCAGTTGCTTTTATTTTGTGTGCGTATCTCTTCTATCGTCCTTCTTGCAAAGACAAGTCGAAAATGGTCGCCTGAAGTGTCGAACGTGCTTAAGTTCTCATGGAAAATACTACAGATAGAATTTTTATGTAGAACGCAAAAATGGTACGACTCGAAAAAAGTGTCCATCACTAATTTCCAGTTCATCTGGCGCGAGAGCGTTCTACTTTCATGATGGTAAAAGCTGTCTAGCTTAAAATGTTTGAGATCGGGGTCGATGCCATGCAAGTGTTTTTCTAGATCTATCGTTGTTTTGGGCTTTGGCATAATCCAGAGAAGACCATTTTGTTCGATAGCTTTTAATTCCGTTAATCCATGATTCTCCTTTGGCGCGGAGCTAAAGGATGTCTCTTCAGGTCGAGCGAGAAGCTTGCCATCTAGGCCATATTTCCAAGCATGGTAAGGACAGTTAAATGATTTTTTTTTCCCGCATGACTCAGCCACCCGCGATCCCCGATGTCTGCAAACATTTAAAAATGCACGAAACACACCAGATTTGTCTCGGGTTAGCAGAAACGGCTGTCCGCTGAGATCATGTGTAAAGTAAGTTTCCTTTTCGGCCAATACTCCGCTGAGTCCGACACAGATAGGGGTTTCTCTAAAAAATAGCTCGTGCTCTTTTCGTGCGATATCCGGACAAATGTACTCTTTTGTAGGTTGCGAGTAGACAGTGTCCATAAGTGCGGTTGTTTTTTTATCGATACAGTGAAAAAGGCTTTCGCCAACTCGAATTTGTTCTGATTGTTTCAATTGCGTCCCCTTATGCTGTTCGTCCAGCAAGTGCGTTCACACCTTCCCACTTGGCCAGAGTATTCTTATCGGGAGTTAATATCTAGCTTCAAGGACCGAATGTAAAGATGTTAGACTTGCTCATCAGTAAATCTTAATGGGGGAGAGAGACCATGTCAGTAAAGCCGAACCTAGCAGCATCACCAATAATTCCAGCAGCTATGCATCGTGGACCTCAGGATCTACCGTTTGTGCCGTTTACAGATGGAGTTACCTTCCAGCTGTTGCATTACGACATTGAAGGCGGGTTATGGGTCGTGCGCACGATTTTTGAGCCCGGTGTGACTATTCAAAAGCACCAGCACACAGGCGAAGTGTATGCTGTCACTTATAGTGGTGCCTGGCTGTATCAGGAATATCCTGGAACGGTCAATCGAGCATTTTCTTACCTCTATGAGCCTGCAGGTTCCGTGCATACGCTTACAACCGATATTCCCGGGTTGAAAGAGCCTACTGATATTTGGTTTGCTATACGTGGGGCTAATTTAAATCTTGATGCTGACGGCCAAGTAGAGAGCGTCCTCGATGCTGGCCGGATTATAAAGCTTTACGAAGATGAGTGCGAGAAAGCAGGATATCCTCGGCCCGAGCCTATAAGCGCTAAATAGTGTTTTACATTAGTAGAGCTCATTTGTATTAGTGTGCTCCACATAATTGTCCACTTCTTCGACCAAGGTTTGAGAAGGAGGATTATCTGCAGTGGATGTTTGTTCTAGAATCATCTTGCCTAGCGTAGGCATTTGGCTGCGGTCTTGTAGGCTGGCTGGATCCCAAAGCTTACATCTGCGAACAGCCTTTGCGCAGTGGAGCATTGCTTCTTCGACGTGGATTAGAATGCCCAATTTAGGGATCTTCCCATTAACCGTTGCCGCCTCCAGAAGTTCTTCGTCCCCAACTATGGATGCTTGTCCTGTAACGCGCAGACATTCTTCATAGCCTGGAATCATAAAAAAAACCCCAACGGATGGGTTTTCTATAATGTTAGTGAGAGTATCTATACGGTTATTCCCTGGGCGCTCGGGAATAAAAATAGTATTTTCGTCTAGAACTTGCACGAAGCCGGGTCTATCACCTCTAGGCGATACATCCGCTCGATGCCCACTGTTAGTCCCGATGCATAAGAATGGCGAACGAGCGATAAAACCAATACAATAGTGGTCTAGGTTTCTGATTGCTTTTGCTATGGCAAGGTCGATAGGTTTGTCGATGAAAGCTCGCAATGCAGCTTCGGTCTTGAAGATTACTTTTGGGACTATTGGCATTTTGTGTGTCTCCGTGAGTATCGATATCATTTCACTGACCGATTATATTGATATCTAATCCACTTTTTTGCTAGTTTTTTTTTGTACCATTGTTGTTGATCCCTTAATGAGGACTCATTTAATGAAAATTGCTGTGCCATGCGAAGTCCATGAGAACGAGTGTCGCGTCGCTATTACCCCAGATGTAGTCAGCCAATTGGTAAAATTAGGCTTCACAATCTCGGTTGAGAATGATGCAGGCCTAAAGGCAAGTTTTTCGGATGCTGCCTACATAGAAGCAGGCGCTGAAATAGCGCATGACACACAAACACTTTGGCGCGAGGCTGATATTATTTTGAAAGTCAGGGCGCCTGAAATGCGTCCTAGTTTGGGGATCGACGAAGTATCTTTCTTGGGGCCTTCTAAGACATTAATTAGTTTTGTCTGGCCTGGACAAAATCCAAAACTCCTAGAGCGATTGGCTCAAACTGGAGCGAACGTGCTGGCTATGGATAGTATTCCTCGAATCTCTCGTGCACAGAAAATGGATGCTCTCAGTTCTATGGCAAATATAGGGGGTTATAGGGCGATTATAGAAGCGGCCAGCCAGTTTGGCCGTTTTTTTACTGGACAGATCACTGCAGCAGGGAAGGTGCCTCCTGCAAAAGTCATGGTGATTGGTGCTGGGGTAGCTGGTTTAGCTGCTATTGGCACTGCTAAAAGCTTGGGCGCCATTGTTCGTGCGTTCGACACGCGGCCGGAAGTAAAAGAACAAGTTGAGAGTATGAATGCGGAGTTTCTCGAACTAGATTTTGCCGAAGATGGTTCTGGGCAAGGTGGTTACGCTAAAACGATGAGTGCGGAGTTTATTGAAGCGGAAATGGCCTTATTTGCTGTGCAGGCTAGTGAGGTCGACATTATCGTCACTACAGCCTTAATTCCTGGTAAACCAGCACCTAAGCTAATTACTGAAGAGATGGTTCGCTCAATGAGAACTGGCAGTATTATTGTAGATATGGCTGCAGAGCAAGGGGGCAACTGCGTCTCAACAGTTCCCGGCGAAGTGACCGTCGCTCACGGTGTGACGATTATCGGGTATACCGATCTCCCGAGCCGGCTTGCGACTCAGTCCAGCCAGTTGTATGGGAATAATATTAGGCACTTACTCAGTGAATTGACTAAAAATGCCGATGGTCAGATTAATATAGATATGGATGATGAAGCGATACGAGGCGCCACCATTGTGCATGGCGGAGAAATCACATGGCCGCCGCCAGTGCCTAAATTGTCGGCAGCCAAAGCTACAAAAGCTCCAGAGCCAAAAACTGAGGCAACTCAGGTTAAAAATGAAAATTCCTGGCCTAAATACCTATGCGTCGCCGCTAGCGCAGTCGGTTTTCTTTGGTTGGGTAGTGTGGCGCCCCCTGAATTCATGTCTCACTTTACGGTTTTTGTGCTTGCCTGCTTTGTCGGATACCAAGTGATTTGGAACGTTACTCCTGCTTTACATACTCCGTTGATGAGTGTGACTAATGCAATAAGCGGTATCATTGTGATCGGAGCAGTCTTACAACTATCGAGCGAAGTTCCTCTGGTTTTATGGCTGTCTGGGTTTGCTGTAATGATTGCGACAATTAACATTGTAGGCGGTTTCTACGTTACACAGCGAATGCTGCGAATGTTTCAAAGAGGGAAAGAATAATGACCACCGGAATGGTTGCGGGTAGTTACATTATAGCCGCAGTCCTGTTTATTCTTAGCTTAGGTGGCTTAAGTCATCCTAAAACTGCTCGCAAAGGCAATCTGTTTGGCATCCTTGGAATGAGTATAGCGATAATAGCTACAATTCTTGGCTATGAGATTAGTAATTATTTTTTGCTGGCGGCTTTGATGGTAACGGGGGGGACTGTTGGTCTGTTTCTTGCGCGTAGAGTGCAGATGACAGAGATGCCCGAGTTGGTGGCAATACTCCATAGTTTTGTTGGCTTGGCGGCGGTTTTGATTGGTTTCGCAACGTATCTGGACCATGATAATGAGCTTTCTGGTTCCGCTCAATTGATTCTTAAGATTGAGATATATATCGGAGTTCTCATTGGAGCAGTCACATTTACTGGATCAGTTATCGCCTTTGCTAAGTTGAAAGGTTTGATGAGTGGTAAGCCTCTTCTGTTGCCAGCTAGGCATTGGGGTAATCTTGTTCTTGGGTTATTGTGCGTGTGGTTGGGGACAGAGTTCGTAAGCGCGGATAATGGGACTATCTACTTAATAATAATGACCATGATTGCGTTTGTTTTTGGTATTCATATGGTCATAGCTATCGGTGGCGCGGATATGCCGGTAGTGGTTTCCATGCTTAATAGCTATTCAGGTTGGGCTGCTGCGGCTACCGGCTTCATGTTGTCAAACGACCTCCTCATCGTGATTGGCGCCTTAGTTGGCTCAAGCGGTGCAATCTTAAGCTATATCATGTGTCGGGCTATGAATAGAAACTTTATTTCTGTGATTGCTGGTGGCTTTGGTTCTTCTGGGGGGACTGTGTCTACTAAGTATGAAGGCGAGGTGATACCTATCGAAGCCACTGGATGTAGTGAATTACTGAATGGTGCGCAAAACATAGTGATAGTCCCAGGTTATGGTATGGCTGTAGCTCAAGCACAAAACATCGTTTCGGAAATCACCAACATGTTGCGACTCAAGGGTAAGAATGTGCGTTTTGCGATCCATCCAGTCGCTGGGCGAATGCCTGGGCACATGAATGTACTATTAGCTGAGGCAAGAGTCTCTTATGATATTGTTTTCGAGATGGATGAAATTAACAGTGAGTTGGACGATGTTGACGTCGTTCTAGTGGTTGGTGCTAATGACATCGTTAATCCATCGGCTCTTGATGAGCCAGACAGCCCTATTGCTGGAATGCCAGTATTAGAGGTTTGGAAAGCATCGACAGTCGTGGTTCTCAAACGTGGAATGGCGAGCGGCTATGCTGGCGTCGACAATCCTCTCTTTTTCAATGAAAATACTATGATGCTGTTTGGAGATGCAAAACAAAGCTTGGATTCTGTTTTAAGCGGTCTTAATTAAATACCCCAAATTTTTCGGGCGAAGTCAGGGTAAGGGTCCGAAATAATAGGCGCGACTTTATCTCTAATGAGTTGCAATGTTTGAGAGTCTGGTATTAGCGTTTCGGGAACTCTGTCGGGTAAATCGAATTCGAATCCAGTGTTATCTTTTATTTCCTCTACGGTATGTCCAGGATGGACGCTTTCCAGTCTGAAACGTCCTTTTGTTCTATTAAACGAGAATAGACATAACGGGGTTACCAGAGCATATGGGCCGCCAGGTCTATGTACATTAGGAGCGCTTGTGCCTGGAGCACTTATAAAATCTACTTTGGGGACAAAAACACGTCGAGTATGTTCTTCTCGAAAAAGTATCACTCTTGGGACTAGAAAATACAGGTAGGCCGATCCAAAGGCTCCTGACCATCGAGTGTCTTGAGTTGGGTAGTGACCTATCCCAGTAAGATTGACATTGGCTTGACCATCTATCTGACCACCGCTTAAAAAGAAGGCATCTATTCTCCCTTGCCCTGCACAGTCAAAAAGATCGATTGCTCCATCGACACGATAGGGTTCCTTCATGCTTCCGAGAATAGACACTTTTTTAATGGTCGTTGAGCGACTCGCGGCGAGAAGGGATGCCGATCCCGGGATCGGCGATAAAACTCCCACTGCTATATGCCTCAGCCCATCCAAAAGACTGGCGATAGTAGAAATCAACAGTTCTTCTGCACAATAGTCCACAGCTTACGAGGTTTCCTTTGACCCACCAGACAGATGAGTCGCCAGCCAAGAATTGAAGCTCTTCTGGTTCTTCGCTGCATGCGCATATGATTGGATTATTTCTCTATCATACTCATAATAGCCAGGCAGATTCAGAGGCCAAGCACCGTTGGGCGCTATAGCAATACCATCGACGTATAGATGGGAAAGACTCGCAGATCCGAGCTCTTCGTGGTCCATGATATTGAAATCTACTATTTTCTCGACGGTGACCAAGGTTTTGTTTGACGCATGGGCCATGATTTTTAACTCAGCTTGACGTCCTAGATATACATTCCCAGACTGATCCGCCATAGGGGCATGAAATATTGTGTAGTCAGGTTTGATTGCAGGAAGGACTACGATGGGATCGTTCTCCTGAAAAGGATTGTCGATGACTCGGAAGCCCATTCTGTTGGCTAGGACGTCAGAGCCTATAAGGCCTCTTAACGGGATAAACGGGATACCTTTTTCGCCGGCTTGCAACCCAGCGTATATTGCAGGGCAGGTGGCATCTAGCACAGCAATATCACCCTCTTTTACAGCAGAGCTGAACCGGTTAGCAAGCCCAAATTCGCCAAGTGACACTCCAGCTGTTTCTATGGTTGATACGCAGCCAGATCCAATAAGCATGTCGGGGAGCAAGCTGCCAGTGGGGACCGTTACGAGGTGTAAGTTTCGCACTTGTCGCCTGATTAGCTCACGGCCTAGCGCCATAGGAACAGAACAATCTTTAAAAATTGCTACTTTACTTCCATCATTTATTTGATTCGCTAGGGAGAGCACGTCAGTGATTGATTTGTTCATTAGGTTGTACTCTAGTTTCCTAAGAAGCTGTAAAAATGTTGTTACTTTCTTTTGAAAATGCTTCTAAGAGAAATCTCTCTTGCGGCTTTTCCGAAGCCGTTTTAGGTATCTCGGGTACTAGTTGTATATAACTAGGCACGAAATTAGATTCTAATTTTTCTTGGCAAGCACGAAAAATTTCATCGCTGTTAAATGATACCTTGTCTACAGCAACAATAGCAGCTACGACATCTTTCTCTCCTGGGACGCCATTAGAGGAAGGCACACCATAAACAAATACATCATCTATCATCGGATGTTCCGCCAATTCTTTTTCCACAAATGCGGGATTAACAAAATCACCATTGTGTCTTATGCCACCTCCTTTTCTGTAGTGGAAATAATACCAGCCATTTTCATCACGATGGCCAATATCTCCCATCCTTAGCCAGCCGGCAGCAGTTTTCTCTTCTGAAGCTTTTTTGTTTTTGTAGTAGAGCACTTTAGGGCAGTCACCGTCCACATTCTGAAAAACGATTTCTCCAGCTTCTCCGTCTGTTATTTCTACGTCATTTTCGTCAACAATTTTTGCTACGAGGCTTGGAGGAGGCTTACCAATACTTCCTACAGGTCCTGCTCCTGGAGGGTTAATCAGCACACCGCCTTCCGCGGCCCCATAGAACTCGTAGATTTGACAATCAAATCGCTTCTCAAAGGCACTCCAAATATTAGCTGGCATGCCGGCGCTAAGGATAAATCTGACTGGGTTCTTAGTATCGCTTTTCATTGGGGTCTCGCTATATATAGCAGTCGTCATGCCACCAAGTAAGTTAAAAGTGGTGCACCCATAGTGACGCGTTATGTCCCAAAGCTTCGATTTGGTGAATTTGCGGCTAAAGACGCCTTGTAAACCCATGTAAAGCGTTGTTCCAAGAGTTATTAATTGAGCATTTGCATGTGTTAAAGAGAGTCCAGTGTACGGCCTATCATCTGGGTTTAGGCCAAATACTTCTCCTAGCTGTCCAACAAAGCCAAAGCGAGCGTAAGGCGATAAAATAGCCTTTGGATCTCCTGTTGTTCCTGACGTGTAGAGCATTTGCATCGGCTCGTCAGGATCAGTGACGCGCGTCTCCATAGGCTTGACTGTTTTAGAGAGGATGTGAGCGACACTCTTTGTTCTCAAGGCGAAGCTGGATAATTGTGGCTCGTTGCCTACAACCCAGATCCATTCCAGCAACGGACAGTCCGTTACGATCTCTTTAAGATTTTCCAGCGCGTAGTCTCCGATGATCACGCCTCGGCATTCGGAATGGGTGAGCATATAGGTCAACTTTTTGCCTTTTGTACGAGGGTCTATAGGAACAAAAACAGTTCCTGCAATAGAGGAGCCGACCATGGCATCGACAAATTCAGGATGATTTAGGGTAACTATCGCGAAGGCTTCTCCTCGAGTCATGTTTTCTTCGTCGAGCGAGCTTGCGATACGTTGGCCATTTTCCCACAAGCTTTTGTATGTTCTCTTTTCTTCTTGGTATCCATCCTCTGTGATAGACACAAATGTTAAGACTTCGAGATCAGGGTGATCTAGAGACTTCGTTTCGATTAGGTTAGACAATATTACGATGTCTTTAGTTTCTGAGCTCACAATTTGTTCTCCCTAGATTCGATGGCATCGACGTGGAATACGAGAAATAATTTTTCCGTAACAATTTCAATTGTAATCGTATTACAGCAAGCTTCAGAAGTGAAATGCTTGGCAGGCAGACCACACTGCAGTTAGTGTATACTTATTGAAGCAGTCGTTATTAGAAGCAAGTAAAGTGGTGGATGCGTCTAATGCAATTACCACACAGATCTAATGATTTCTTCTGGCGAAAACAGCAAAAACATACTTGAGGAGATTAAATAATGGAATTAAGAGAAGCTCTGGGCCGGAGACGAACAATCCGCTACCTAAAACCGTATAAGGCTGTTGAGCCTGAAAAGATACAAATGATGTTCGAGGCAGCACGTATTGCCTCTCACTGGGGGAATGTGCAATCTTTAAGGGCTGTAGCAATACATCGTCATACTGCTTCGCAAGAAGTACTGGATTCCTTGAAAGCAGTTGTCGTTGGTTGGCAGCTTCGTGTGGCTCCGGTTGTGATCGTTTGGTATACCGATCCTGAAGTGGTAGAAGATCAAGGTGACCGCTTGAGAGAGCTTGTTAATATCGGCGCTCTTGGTGTAGGTTCCAAAGAGCTTAAAACAAGTACCCTTGAAGAAAAATTTCTTCCTTCTTTTGAGGGAATAAAAGATTTTCTCAAGATGCCTGGTTTGAATGAAATAGATTGTGGCCAGGGAATTGCGCAAGCTACTTTAATGGCCTATGAACAAGGTCTTGGAACTTGTTGCTTGGGAACTCCTGACGGTGATGAAATCCTTAAGACGTTAGGCGTACCATCTCACTGTAGATTGATGCTAATGCAGACAGTTGGATATCCTCTGGAGCATTGGGAAGCTGGTGGTCAAAAACCGAAGCGACCATTTGAAGATTTGTTCTCAATGGATACTTTTGGGAATGCTTATCCGAGAAGCCAAGCAGTGGTTGATGAACTCACCAGGGACGGAGTGTTTACTCGGCCAGCACCGTTGCCGGATCGTGACGAAGAACTAGAATATATGGAACGCGCGTTAAACTTGAAAGCGCCTGCAATGTTCTAAAACCGTCGATCTCACTGGTGAGGCTTCTCACCAGTGAGATGATTCCGATGGTTATGAGATACTTTGTGCAGAAGGGTGTACCTGCGCTATCAAAGCGCCCTCGTTGGAACCCGAGAACAATGATTTGTATATTGAAGGAATGTTTTCAAACCCTTCACGTACGTCTTCTCGAAAAATTATTTCCCCGCTCTTATCTTTATTCTTTAGATATTCTATAGCGGTGGCGAACTCGTCAGTATAGTTGCGGGTTAGAAAACCTTGCATAGTTATACTGCCATAGATCATACGCATCATATTCTTAGGACCTTCTGGTGACTGGTCGTTGTCGTAGCTTGCGATTTGGCCGCATAGGACTATTCTCCCGTGAGGGGCCATATTTTCAACAGCAGCCTGAAGTATTTCGCCTCCCACGTTGTCGTAAAAGATATCGATGCCTTTAGGACAAAGTGCAGCAAGCTTTTGAGCTACATTATTTTGCTTATAATCGATGACTCCGTCTAGGCCGCAAGTCTGCTTAAGCCAATTACATTTTTTTAGTCCACCTGCAATTCCGATAACTGTACAGCCTTGGAGTTTGGCAATTTGGGCGGCAACTGATCCAGTTGCACCGGCTGCTGCAGATACAACTACGGTATTGCCAAGCGCTGGCCTCCCAACCTTGAGTAGCCCGAAGTAGCCGGTTAGGCTATTCAGGCCATACCTTCCAAGCGCATGTATGGCACTGATATTTTTTGGAATTTTATTAATTGGCACAGATTTCGCTGAGATGATTTCATAATCTTGCCAAGTAGCTCGAGTGGCAATACTATCTCCAACAACGTAGTCAGGATCTTGCGAGGCGACCACCTTCGCTACAGACAGCGTCATTACTGGTTGGCCTATAGGTATGGAAGGATAGAAGCTGTTGCTAGGAGGATCCATCCAATTCCTCATAGTAGGTGCGCACAGAAATGCCAAGTTTTGGATTTGTATTTCCCCAGAGGCGAGCTTCATTTCGGGTAAATATTCTTCCCTGTATTCGAAGCAGTCTTCAGTTAGCTGTTTCTCAGGGCGCTTCGCGAGAAGCCATTGGCGGTTAAGTTTAGTCATACAATATTCCTAGTTTTCTGTTGGCAGAGACAACAGTTCTTTTAGACAAGCATCTATCTGTTCTAGATAATGTGGTTCGAACCCAAAGAGTCCAGAGTGTCCGCCGACACTATGCAATAACTTGAGCTCGCTATTGGGGATCATTTGTTGCTCTTTTGCACAATCTTTGGGCTTGAAAAACATGTCACTATCTATCGGCATGACGAATGTTCTAGCTTTAATGCGGCCCAAAGCTTTAGCGAGATCTCCATTGGTTAACCGGCTCACATCTCCTCGCTGCCACTTCCAAGCCATACATAATAAATTGTTAGGATCCATTTGCGTGAACAACCCAGCCATAAAGTCTTTCTGAAATTCTTCAATTGAGGCAAGTCCCAGTTGTCGCCAACCTTCATCAGCAAAGAAATCTGTTGACCAACCCATTACTAACCACAATCGTGATAGCCTAGATAAACCTTCCGAAACTTCAGCATGTGAGCTGTAGTTGCCGCTATTCCAGTTAGTATCAGATTTGATTGCATCGATTAAGGTTTCAGTGAAGATGAAATCATGCATTGTGTTACTGGCGTAACCCGCTATGGGAGCAGCTCTTTTGACCATGTTAGGGTATCTTACAGCCCACTCATAAGTTTGTTGGGCACCCATTGATCCGCCTACCACAAGTGCTAGTTCGGAGATATTTAGGTGCTCAGTCACCAGTTTATGCTGTGCACACACATCATCGCTAATTCTAATATGAGGAAAATTCGCCCCGTTATGAGGCGGCGGCGCGTTATGAGGAGAAGTTGATATGCCACTTCCGATTTGATTGACGATAATTATGCAATAGCGTTCAGGGTCAAGGGCGCGCCCTTTCCCGATGTAGATTTGTTCCATTAATTTGCTCGTTCCAGCGAACCAAGTGGGAATTAATATAGCATTGTCCTTTGCGGCGTTTAATTTACCGTGGACCGAATAGGCGAGTTTAAGATTACAAAGCTCCCCATCTTCTTCCAGCGATAAATTTCCTGCATCATAGGTGTCCCAAGGCCCGTGTAACTCAGATGAGTAATATGGGTTGTCTAGCATAATTCCCCCAACTATATGTTTAGTAAATTCCTTTGTGTTGAACACCGTCGACGACTAGAGTGGCACCGGATGCCCATTGGGCTCGTGGCGAGGCCATGAAGGCGATCACATCGGCAATCTCTTCAGGAGTTCCCATACGTCCAAATGGAATGCTAGCTACAATCGAATCAAACATGTTTTTATCATTTTGTTGAACACCATCCCAAAAACCATCTTTAAAATAAATTGACCCAGGCGCTACACAATTGACACGAATATTCTTGCTAGCGACAAGAGTGGCAGTCGTTTTTGTATAATTCAAGAGTGCAGCTTTGACGGCTGCATATGCAGGAGGCGAACCGCTTTCTAAGCCAGAGATCGAGGAGACGTGGATTATACTTCCACCACCAGAGCTTTCCATCCAAGGGATGACGTGCTGTGTCGCACGAACTGATGCCATCAGGTCTATATCGACACTTACTTTCCATCCCGCCTCGTCGTCTGTCATACCGAAGCCGGAAGCGTTGTTGATTAGGATGTCTACGCTTCCGAGGCTTTCCCGTGATTCGTTTAAGAAAGCGGATAATTCTTCAGGATTTGCAACGTCAGTTGACCGAGAGAAAACATTGACGTGCAATGCTGTTAGTTCAGATGAAGTCGCCTGTAATGAATCTCGACCACGAGCACATATGGCAATGTTGGCGCCTTCGCCTGCCATGGCCATAGCTGTCGCTCGCCCTATCCCTTTACTCCCTCCAGTGATAACTACATTTTTCCCTTTGAGCTTTAGATCCATTCCTGTATTCCTCTTTTTAGGTGTGTACCTAACACAATCGCACCTCTATCAGTTTTCTGGTAACGGTGGGGATTGAGAATATTCATCTCTATAAAGCAGTATAGCGATTATTAGCATTGCAACGCTATTATCTTGAGGAGTCTCAGGATACACTGCATTTCAGTGTTGCCTGACTAGTCGTTCGAAATTGAGAAGGCATAGTTATCACTTTAGGCGGGGCTCATGTTTTTTATAAAGACTTTGTTGTTGGTGCTTGGCTCGCTGTGGGCAGCCTACCTTATTGTCCCGAGTTGGTTTTATGATGGCGTTATAGCTTTGATCCGAATGTCTGCCGGCTTGAGACTCAAGGAAGCTAAGGTGGACGGGCATATAATGCCGTATCTCGAAGGAGGTAAAGGACCGGCATTAGTGCTTTTGCATGGTTTTGGCGCGAACAAAGATCATTGGCTTAAGGTCGCACCTAAACTAGCCAAACGTTTCCACTTGTATATTCCAGATCTAGCAGGGTTTGGTGAGGCTAGCCGTCTCACCAATGCTTCTTACGGTGTTGAGTCTCAGCTTGGCAGATTGCAGATTTTTTTGGAGCAAATCGGTGAGAAAGAAGTAGATATCGGAGGCAACTCGATGGGCGGATATCTAGCAATCATGTTGGCGCATAAAATACCATCTCAAGTAAACAGCTTGTGGTTGCTTGCTCCTGCTGGAGTTTCGACAGCCGAACCAAGTGACATGTTTCCTTCAGTATCGCCACCCGAACTGTCTAAAGCGGATAATCCATTGGTAATTGAGACAGCAGAGGATTTTGAGGCACTCTCACGATATTGTTTCCATAAGATACCGATGGTGCCGAAAAAGTTTCGGGATGTGCTGTTGAAACGTGCGATCCGCGACGCTGAATTCAATCATAAAATTTTCACTGAGCTGAATTTAGACCGAATAACTATTGAAGACACGATAGTAGAGCTGCCTATGCCAGCATTAGTTGTTTGGGGTGATCATGATAGAGTACTTCATTTCTCAGGAATGGACGTGCTAAAGACAAAGCTGGCAAATGGAACTTTTGTGCTTATGCCGGATATAGGGCATTTGCCGATGATAGAGGCATCGAGTGAATCAGCAGCTGACTATATATCGTTTAGACTAAAAGCAAACAAATAGTCTGGATGCAATATCCGAGTCCAGGTCAAGTATACTCAAAATAAAATGCATCTTTGTTTGTAATTATGCGTCCTGTAGAGGGTTGTGGAAAGTGACAGGTTAATACTTGAGTATCAGAATCACTATAGGTTTTTAAAAAACTAAGCCGTGTCTTTGCGGCAAGTTCTTTGTCCGAGTCAAATTTAAAGTTCCAATGCGGAAATTGGCATTGTATTGGACTGTGTATTAGATCTCCTGTCACAATCGCATTGTGCCCGCGATTAGAAAGGTGGATCGCGCAGTGACCAGGCGTGTGTCCTGGTGTTGGCTCTAAACGTATCGCCCCATCGATCTCATAATCGTCAGCAACCAGCATAGCTTGACCTGCTTCGATAATCGGAAGCACGTTTTCATTAAAAGTAGGATCGCCATACTTGACACTCAGCTTTTCAGCATTATCACATTCGGTACGCGACAAAATATATTTGGCATTTTTGAACGTCGGGACCCAACGTCCATCTATGAGTTGCGTATTCCAGCCACTGTGATCAACATGTAGATGAGTGCAAAGCACTACATCTATCTGGTCCGGATGCAGGCCGAGATTTCTAAAGTTATCAAAGTATTGGGTGTCATTTTTATTATGCCAAGCGGGATACCAATCAACAGTTTTATGATTCCCTACGCAACTATCTATAAGAACAGTACTAGTAGCTGTCTTTACGATATAACTTTGGATAGGCATGTTTAGCATATGCGTGTCTGAAGTTAAGGCATTGGGAGTTAGCCAAGGTCGATGAGGCTCTATTTTTTCCATGGTGGCGTCAGGAAAGAAATCGAATATGGACATAAAAGGGCCATCTGACTCAACAATACGCCCGATTTCTATATTTCCAACGCTGGTCCAATTCATGAAGTTCTCCCCAAGGTGATTGATTTTAGACGTTTAAATTGACGAGGCAGACCAAGCACCTTCGTTTTCAGTTACTTTTCCATCGGCTTGCAACTTTATAAGGTGGGCGCTGAGTGATAGGGCTGCCCATTGATGAAGTGATGGATCAACATCATCGTAGACAATTGGCACGAGCTCTTCTAACCCACTTTGACCCACCTGCTCTAATACCGAAAAGACTTTTTTCTCTCGGCCAAGCCGGTGCTCGATGAGGCGCTGAATTTCTTTATGAGGTTCCTCTATCAAGGTTCCATGACCTGGCGCGACGAACTCAATCGAATATTTCAGCATGCGTCGCAATGATTCTATATAGTCGGACATGTTTCCCGCGGGAGGGACAATGACTACTGTTGAACCTTGCATCATATGATCCCCAGTAATGAGGATTTTATCCTCTTCAACAAGATAGCAAACATGGTTGCTTACGTGCCCTGGCGTGAGCAACGCTCTAATAGTGAAATTTTTTGATCGAATACAATCGTCTTGTTTTACTGCGGATGCGCAAGTGAAGGTTTCATCTTGAAACCCGTCGTTAGGGATCACGTTACCTATTAATGAGGCACCTGTTGCTTCAGCAATCGGTTGTGCTGCGGGTGAGTGGTCGCGGTGGGTATGTGTGACTAGGATCCATTTCAACCTACCTGCAACATAATCGACAATGGCATTTATATGACTTGTGATTGCCGGCCCAGGGTCAATTAGTGCTAATTCTTCTGTTCCAATGATGTAAGAGTTTGTTCCCGGTCCTGTCATCGGCCCGGGATTGGGGGCAGTTATTCTGTGAATCAATGGAGATAATTTTACTGCTTTACCATGGATAATTTCAGCCATGCCTAACCCTTTTTGTTTTGTTACGCTTCCTTAAATGACAATCTGTACAGCACATTTACAAAGCGAAGCATTGTTAAAGTTCGCGAAACTTCATAGCTGATGTATTCTTTAGCATATGTTAATGATATTGTTCATTATTAATTTTTATAAAGCAAAGTTATTGGGGTGATTTTATGAGTGCAGTCCTAAATGATGGTGGGGACATTAAGATATCTTCGGGGATGGCTAGTGAAAAGCCATGGTTCGCGTTAGATGAAAATTTTTCAGTTAAAGTGTTGTCTATAGATGAAGCGAAGCATAGCGTTGAGGCTCTTTTTAAAATTAAAGGTGGCTATCGCTCAGGGAAGCATAAGCATACCTGCGAAACGCATGTCTATATCGTTGAGGGTAAAGTTCGTAACCATGCTATTGGTTGTACGTTTGGCCCTGGTGACTACTGCTTCCAACCAAATAACGACATTCACGATGAAGAGTTCATCGAGGACACGGTGGCTTACGTCAGTTATCGAGGAAATGATGAGAAGTTGGTTGAGTTCTATGATGATGACGGACAGATCTGTGGGCATTTTTCGGTAAAAGACTTCTTACCTGCATTAAATGCTTGAAGCAGTTAGCTCTGCCGAATTTGTTATTAGGCCGAGGCCGCGCGGGGTGAAACCGCGCGGCTTTTCTTTGCTAAACGAATTTTTGAGGATTTCTTTGAATGACTTGTATCGTTCTTGATGGGAAAGCAGTATCTGCCGCAGCAGAAGGTTCATTTAAACAGCGGATCTGTGTCTTAGAGGGTCTGTCGGGCGGGAAGAAACCAATTTTAGCAACGATACTGGTAGGTGCCGATCCAGCTTCTGCCACTTATGTTCGGATGAAAGGGGAGGCATGCAAGAGAGTAGGTATAGAGCCCTTAAAAGTTGAGTTACCAGAGACGACGACGACCTCAGATTTAATATCAAAAATACGAGAGCTTAATGCAAACTCTAATGTTCATGGAATTCTCTTGCAACATCCCGTTCCTGACCAGATAGATGAAAGACTTTGCTTTGATTCCATTGATGTTGACAAAGACGTTGATGGTGTCACCACTCATGGCTTCGGTCGCATGGCCATGAAAGAAAAAGTCTATGGGTCAGCCACGCCGGCAGGAATTATGCGACTGCTATCGCACTATGAAATAGATGTTGCTGGAAAGCTTGCGGTGGTTGTGGGTCGAAGTCCAATTCTCGGCAAACCGATGTCGATGATGCTGCTTAACTCCGACGCGACTGTAATTACCTGTCATTCAAGGACTCAGAACCTAGCTGCTTTGATTGGCCAAGCTGAAATCTTGGTTGGGGCAGTGGGACGCCCGCATTTTATACAAAGCAATTGGATTAAAGACGGAGCCGTGGTGGTGGATGCAGGGTACCATCCCGCTGGAATTGGCGATGTTTGTTTAGACGGAATAGAGAATCGGGTAAAGGCTTACACTCCGGTGCCTGGTGGTGTGGGTCCTATGACTATCAACACCCTTATTCTGCAAGCGATAGAAGCGGCTGAAAAAAAAGCAGGCATTGCTCTAAGTTAGAAGAAATAGTTTCATAACAGTTGAACTGTTGTTGGAGGGTTGGAATGGGAAGTCAAGCTAGATTGGTAACTAGAAAAACATGAGTGCCGGGGAAGAGCATCTGTTGTCGGGGATTCGTGTATTAGACTTTACTCGTGCGTTGGCTGGTCCCACATGTACCAGAATGTTTGCCGAATTAGGTGCCGAAGTCATAAAAATTGAAGCGGCGCCGTTCGGAGACTTGACTCGAAAAATCTCTAAATACCGAGCCGATAGAAGTTTTTATCACGTACAACACAATTTGAATAAAAAAAGTGTTTGTATCAATTTACGTGATCCCAAAGGGATGGCGTTGGTCCGGGAGTTGGTTCCTAAGTGTGATGTCGTCGTAGAGAATTTTCGTCCCGGTGTGATGGCTGATATGGGTCTGGATTATCCTTCTTTACAACAGATGCGGAGTGACATCATTCTTTGCTCGATTTCAGCATTGGGACAACGAGGCCCCTTAGCTAAGAAGCCTGGATATGATTACATCGCACAAGCATATTCTGGGGTGACAAGCATGATTGGTCATCCTGATGAATCGCCATGTATTCCTTTGGTGGGAATAGGTGATGTGAGTACCGGAGTGCATGGCGCTTTCGGCATTGCGGCAGCTCTTCTTCACCGCGCACGCACGGGGCGAGGCCAGCATCTGGATATCTCGTTGCTAGACTGCTACTACCATACTCATGAAATTAATGTTCATCAATATTCGGGTAGTGGAGGAGAGATCATGCCTACGCGCGGAGGGCGGCATGTTTCTTATTTGTGCCCCGCTGGTATATATCGAGGGAGCGGCGGAGATGTGATGTTGATGGCATTTATGCACCATTGGCCCGATTTGTGCGCAGCGATGAGCCGAGAAGATCTTTTGGGGAGAGAAGGCTGGTTAACGGATGCTGAGAGATTAGCACGCCAGGACGAAGTTATTGATGTCGTTGAAACATGGTTGGGAACGTTTCCGGATATTGCCAGTGCGATTGAAAAGTTAGAAGAATATGATGTTCCATGTGCCCCCGTTTTGACTGTTGCTGAAACGGTCCATCATCCTCATTTAGTCGAGAGAGGGACTGTACGCTCAGTGGTTGACCCTATAGCCGGCGAGTTCAAAATACCTGGTATGCCTATTAAAGCTTCTGAGTATGAGGCCAATCAGAATTATACGGCTCCTTGTCTTGGTGAGCATAATTCAGATGTTCTAAGAACGCTGCTCGCAAAAAGTCCTGAGGAGATTGTCGAAATGGTTGAAGCGGGCATACTGCAATCTGCAGCTACATAACTTTTCTCGCGGAAGTGATTCCCGATATTTAATAATAATACTTGGATGCAAGTAATAGAGGACTGTGCGTGTGACGGATAACCTTTTGTTGAATGAAGAACGCCAGATAATTAAAGATACGGCTAGAGCTTTCACTTTAAAAGAAGTGTTGCCCATAGCAAATAGCCTCGATCCAGAGCAAGGTGAAATTCCGCTGGAACTGAGGCAAAAGCTTGCGGACATGGGTTATTTTGGAATCAGACTTCCTGAGAAATATGGTGGTAGTGGTTTAGGGTGTTTCGAGTATTGCCTGATAACTGAGCAACTGTCTCGAGGATGGATGAGTGTGGCGAGCATTATAGCGCGTGGTAATGGCACTTTGACGATGGATCTCTTAACGGATGAGCAAAAGAATAAGCTCATGCCCAAGGTGGTCTCGGGAGAGTACCTAGGCGCAATGTCGCTGTCAGAACCTGATACCGGATCTGATTTAGCTTCTATTTCATGCCGGGCTGAGAAGACTGTGGATGGCTGGGAGATCACCGGTAACAAGTACTGGTGTACATTTGCTGATGGTGCTGATTACATTTTATTGTTCGCACGCACTGGCGTTGACAGAATTAAAGGCAAGCCGCATGTAGGAATTAGCGCTTTTTTGATTGATAAACCTCGAGGGGAACTGCCTTTGGGTGTTAGCGGCTCTATCATTCCTAAAATAGGTTATTTTGGTTGGAGTACGTGGGAACTTGCTTTTGATCATGTTAGGTTGCCCCATGATGCTTTGATTGGTGAGGAAGGGAGGGCCTTTTATGCGTTAGCTAAAGGTCTTGATGAGGCTCGCGCGCATACAGCCGCACGGTCTATTGGATTAGCTCAAGGTGGGCTTGAAGACGCCATTACATATGCCCAAGAGAGAGAGCAATTTGGCAAGCCAATTGCTGCCTTCCAAGATCTGAGATTTAAGTTGGCTCGTATGGCCACTGATATAGAGGCGGCAAGGCAGTTACTCTATTACGTGTGCAGCTGTATCGATACAGGAAAAAGATGTGACAAAGAAGCATCAATGGCTAAGTATTTTGCTAGTGAGATGGCTGAAAGAGTGACGAGCAATGCATTGCAGATTTTTGGAGGCGCGGGTTATACGAAGTTGTGCGCAGTTGAAAGGTATTGGCGAGACGCAAGGTTAACAAAAATCTTTGAGGGGACTTCCGAAATACAGTTGAGGATTATTTCGGATGCTCTTTTGGGTAAAGAAGGTCGATAGTGCAATATATTAAGATAAGCAAGGTTTAATAAGTTATGGATAAACAGGTAAGTTTAGGCGTCCTCGAAGGTGTTGTTGTTATAGATCTTACACAAATGCTTGCAGGTCCTTATTGTACGATGATTCTAGCTGACCATGGTGCTGATGTCATTAAAATCGAACCCCCAGCTGGTGATATGTCTCGAGGACTGGGTCCTTTTTCTGTAGATGATGTTAAGAAGGAACAGGGGGGTTACTTTCACAGTATTAATCGTAACAAACGCAGTATTGTTTTGGATCTTAAAGATACGGACGATAAAAGTACATTTTTAAAGCTGATTAAAAATGCAGATGTGGTGGTCGAGAATTTTCGAAGCGGGGTGATGGAACGCTTAGGCTTGAGTTATGAAACCTTGCGCGGGATCAATAAAAAAATTGTTTACGCAGCTATTCGAGGGTTTGGTGATAAACGTACAGGGGAAAGTCCTTACAATGAGTGGCCTGCTTTTGATATCGTTGCACAAGCTATGGGAGGATTTATGGCAATGACCGGGCCAGTTGGGCTTCCGATGAAATCTGGCCCTGGGGTGGGTGATATTGTCCCAGGGTTAATGGCAGCCTTCGGCATAGTGGCGGGAGTTAGACACGCCGAGAAAAAAGGAGAAGGACAGTTTTTAGATGTGGCCATGTACGACGCAATGCTTGCACTTTGCGAGCGCAGTGTTTATCGCTATTCGGTTGATGGTGCGGTTTCTAAAGGTGAAGGTAATGAGCACCCCTTAGTCAATCCTTTTTCAGTTTATGAGGCTGCCGATGGCTGGGTAGCTATAGGCTGTCCTACAAATGTGCAGTGGCATGCGTTGGTTGAAGTAGTAGGTAATGCAACTTTAAAGAATGAAGAGCGATTTCAGACTAATGAATTAAGAGTGGAACACGCAGCGGAAGTTAGAGCGGAAATCACAGCATGGACCTCGTCTATGACAAAAAAACAACTCACTGAAAAGTTAGGGGGAAGAGTGCCTTTCGGTCCTGTGAACAATATCATAGACATCTTTGACGATCCCCACGTACGCGCGCGAGATATGTTGGAAACTGTCTATGTGTCGGATTCGGCAGTCAAGATAACTATGTCAGGGGTTCCTGTTCACTATTCAAACACGCCAGGCTCCGTGAGAACGGCAGGTCCCAGACTTGATGAACACCGTGATGAAGTAATGAAACAGTTTCTGCTTCAGTGATGAGGTAGGACATGTGAGGGTTGGACGACGCTTATTTGAACGGTGAAACCATGTTGTCATTTAAAGGGATTTCAAAAGCGTTAAGCGTGTGAGAGACCAAGCAGTAATAACCGACAGTCGCGACCAGCTCCATCATTTTTTCAGGGGTAAAAAAAACTGATGCTGCTTGATATGTCTTTTCAGAGATTTTGTGATTTCCTAGCATTTCGACAGTGATTTGGTGAGCCATGGCCGCCGCCCCTGTGAAACCAGAGGGTGTTCCTTTGCATAATTTTTCTAAGGATTCTGCCTCAACTCCAGATTTGAGTGCGATCTCTTTGTGGATGGCAACTTCAAATTCAGACTGATAAAATATTCCAACAGTGCAGATCACAATCTCCCGTATATCGTCAGGTATGCTGGTTTTGAAGCGAATAGTCGAACCAAGCGATTGGATGGCATTTCCTAGAGTAGGCGTCCTAATCCAAACTCCGAACGGGCCGCCAAAAGGATTGTTTCCAATGCTGTCTTTTCTCGGGCCGCTTTGTATATCGTCAAGGAGTCGTGATTGCTCCTCGGATAAGTCTTTTATTTCAAGCTTAGGGAGTCTCATTTTTTACCGCCAATCTGTTATTCTACCGGGTTCTATTATCGTACTTACAGTTTGTAAAGTTTACCTGTTGATCTCATCATATGGTGCAGAGCTAAAGCTAGTTCTCCATAAGAAATTTCACGGTCGGAGCAGTGTGAACGGGTTTTTATGGCTTGTCGAATTACTTTTCTTGTGCATACCCTTAATGCCATAGAGTATGGAGTATAAGAGAGTACGTACAAAATGATTAAAGTTTGCTGATTTTCAGTTAGCAACTAGTATAATCAGCTTGAGTTCGGTCTCTCTCTCTTCGAAAAACGAGTCGACTTCGAATTTATTGAAACGAGACGGTCGCAAGAGGAGGGATTGAAGGCAAAGAGCCCGATGGGGAGCTCGGGATCTACCTAAAACGCTATATTCGACTATCAATTGACCTGCGGGGGCGGTGGTTGGGAAGAAACACGAGATAGCGGTTAAAAAAGCTTTTGGCTCTTAACGCGCTATGCTGATTATGAAAAATGTTTTATAGGAGAACATAATGAACAGTCCAGTAATTTTACCTGTTGAAGCTATTGCCGCAAGTCTCAATAACGACAAAGAGTTTAGATTAAGTGCCAGATTTTGGTATTGTGATCTGCGATTTTCCATAGGGTCAGACTTGTACTTTATGCGTATTGAGCATGGCGAAGTAGAGTCCTTTGTTCGAGGAACACAGGGTTTTGACCCCTATGCGATAAGTGTTTCTGCCTCGGAAGATGTTTGGGTTCAAATGCTTCAGGAGAAACCAAAACCTTTCTATCACGACTGGTTTGCGGCTTCTTTTCATCATGAGCTTGAATTTGGGGGGGACTTAGAATCAGCTTATGCGTATTATTATTCGATACGTCGCATACATGCTTGCATGGCGGAGTGCTACAACGCTCAGAAATTAGCAGCTTAAAGGAGGAAAAAATGGCCCGTTACTCAGATATTATTGGTCGCTACGTATACCTTGATGTAGAAGGTATTGAATATCGCGTTTATTTTGAAGAAGCAGGGAAGGGGATCCCTCTTGTCTGTCAACATACTGCAGGATCTGATGGACGGCAATATCGTCATTTGCTGGAAGACAAAGATATTACCTCCCGTTTTAGGGTTATTTCTCTTGATTTACCGCTACACGGGAAATCTCTGCCGCCGTTAGAGAATCGTTACTGGGAAGATGAGTATAAGTTGGAAAAAGATTGGTTCATGAAATTTTGGGTGCGTTTTGTACAGGAGCTTGAGTTGCATCAACCTGTTTTTATGGGTTGTTCCATGGGAGGACATCTCGCAGCAGATCTCGCCTATCACTACCCTGATGAGTTTAGGGCATGTATTGGATTAGAGTCTTCTTGCTATAGTGGAGGGTTCGATCGGCTGTTTCAGCAATGGTGGCGGCACCCTAGGTTGTCTAACGATGCCAAGCCGGCAATGATGATGAGCCTTTGTTCTCCTCATTCTCCTGAAGCTAATGTTAGAGAGACCATTTGGGCTTACAGTCAGGGTGCTCCAGCGGTTTTTTCTGGTGACTTAAACTACTATGGTATTGAGCATGATCTCAGGGAGACTGCTTCGGAGATAGACACGCAGAATTGTATGTTTTATGTACTGAGCGGAGATTACGATTGGTCCGCTTACCCAGAAGCATGCCAAGAGCTGGCTGATAAAGTACCGGGTGCGCGCTATACTCTAATGGAAGGCATGGGGCATTTTCCAATGTCAGAGGATCCCGTGCAGTTTAAAAAATACTTACTACCTGTACTTGAGGACATTGAGAAAAAAGAGCATGCAGTAGCCGCATAGCTTTATCATGAGTCGATATTATTTGCGAGTGTCTGTCTGATTATTAGATTGGCCTTTATTTATGGAGTGAGTTTCACATGTGTTTTTCATCTTTCTTTAGAGCTTTCAGTTTAGTTCTTTTGCTTTCTTTTGTTACACAGGGATCTGCCAATTCCGTGTCTCGAACTGATATCGTCGATTGGCTTGATCAGGTTGTTACCATGGACCCGCCTCCTGCGGGTTCTGTGGTGACTAACGACAGCCTCGATCTGGTTCGCCCCTTCATGGCCCCTGGTTATGTTGACGAATTTGCATACCTTGGAAGTGCCATCACCATACAAGCAACAAAAATATATCCTCTTTTTAAAGCCTATCAAGACGCGACAAATAAATATGCTGGTAAGGCAAGCCTTGGCGCAAGGGGAGAGCTCGAAAACTATAAAGCCGGCCGGCCGTTTTCGAATGAGCAAATTGTAGCCGCATCAGCGGAGCATGCGGGACTCATGGTCGCATGGAATAATATTTATCGCTGGCAATTTACGGGTTATGAAGTTAGCGAGCTAGCGATGACCTATATCAATCAAACGGGTGGAAATAATGGAAAAAAAGAGGCTGGCTACGGTATTGAAGGGGAGGGTCGCATCGAACGACGAGTGACGCAAAAATTTCACAGGGTATATCTCAGTAATTTGGCTTGGCTTCCCCAGAACGACTATAAAATGAAAGTGCCGAGCGCGACCGATAAGTATTTTAAAGATTACATTGAATTCGTTGATCCATTCGATATCGCAGGAATGAAGTTTGTTGTGGAGCGAGCGCAGGATGCTCATGCTGACGATCAAGTGAATGTTTACTCTCCTACTGAACGACGCGTTCGCAGATATTCTGCTAAAGAGCGTTCGGACAGTTTTATGGGATCGGAAGTTACATTGGATGATTTTGAAGGATTTGCGGGTCGCGTACTAGACTACGAATGGCAATATATCGGAACAAAAAGGGTCCTAGATGTGATCGACTCGAAAGGAGGTCTCCTTCGTTTTGGTGGGCCATACAGCCGAGCGGTCATTGATCGTTGGCAATTGCGTAACTGCCATGTAGTCGAAGTTAAGTCTACATGGGACGGACACCCTTACAAAAGCAAAATCCTCTTTATAGATAATGAGACATTCGACATATCGAATGCGCTGGTTTTTAACCACAAAGATGAGCTTTGGAAAATATTTGATGCCATGTATAAATCGCCACAAATAGGAGAAACTGCTCCGGAAAAATCAGTTGTCAGCTGGAGAGGACAGACGAATATTAATTTGCTTTCGAACCGGGCGACTCTAGTCCATGCAATGTCAGATACAAATCATCCCACCATGAAGCCTTCAAAAGTTAAGCGGATATTTAGTGTCTCAGCTCTGACTAGCGGCCAGTAGTGGGCAGCGTGTCATTTAAACGGGCCTAGTATTGGTGACTATTTCTTGTTAAGTCTTGAATCAGTTAGAACAGCTCTTAATTCACAAGAGGCTCTTGAAACTATATTTGTACCAAATGCTAGCCACGCCTCGGTAGCAATGATCTTAACAAAGGGTCATGAACACCCCTTGGAGGTGTGCTTTATTCGTAGAGCTATTCGTGAAGGTGACCCTTGGTCAGGACAGGTGGCTTTCCCTGGGGGAAGGGCCGCAGAGACGGATGGCAGCCCGCGTGATGTTGCCGAGAGAGAAACCTATGAAGAAGTGGGCCTGAAATTAAACTCTCGCGATAAGATTGGAAATTTACCTCAGCGGTTAGTAGAAAGAAACGACCTTAGAAGTAGCTTGACCTTGTCGCCGATAGTTTATTATGTAGACCCGCTAAAAGCGGCAGAAGCTAAGCCGCTTCAAATAGAAGAGGTTGCTCGCGTTTTCTGGGTGCCGCTGCCTCATCTCTTTAGTCAGGATTTCGTGACTGAGATTCAACATCCTATGGGTGGTCAAGTGCAGACTTTCTCGGGCATCAAGCATGAGAGTGAGGTCATTTGGGGTTTGACTTTAAGAATTTTACATAGTTTTTCAGAAGTTGTTGGGGTGCCGATGCCGTCTACTTATTAGAGCCAGCATTTCCGTTTAACCTCTGATCTATCGTTTCTTCATCCCTATTCGTTCATAGTATTTCAACGGAATTTTTTCAGGATCTTTGTAAATCATTAATGAGCAGTCATCACAGCCAAGGTTTTCTGCTGGCTCCACCACTATAAAAGGTTTTCCATTTTGCTCAATGTCTATTTTTTCCATGGCGTATTCATGGGCACAGTAGACTGGGTAATCGCTGCGGCCATAGGTCATTGCCTGAGGCTCTTTGATTTTTAGAAAAGCATCTTTACCCTCATATTTGCCTTCTGAAATTAGCCTACCGCCGCTTCCACAGGGACGTAGCTTGATTTCTATTTTTTCATCATCCTCTGTTATACCTAGTGGCTGTAAGTGTCCATGCAAGCCTGATGCAAACATTTTTACGCGTGCGGCAAGGGTGTCTTCGCCTTTTGGCAGGCTTGATACTATTGGTTGCCACCAAGCCCGAACCCCTTCAACCATTATTTCGTCTAACGCTTGGTCTCCATATCGTTGTCCTACCTCAGTAAGAGTAGCAGTGACCCAGTTCCGGTAAAGGTCGTGCATGCTCAAGAACTCGTTATACATACGCTGGGCAATTTTTTTTGCTCCTTCTTTATCTCCTGCTTCTATAGCTTCAGTGAGCCTATCAACAGTGCGTTTCTCCATTTCGCGGAGTTCATCGTCTGTGAAAAGTTTGTTTGTCATGTGCTTCCCTTTTATTGTTTCTTTTAATTAGGTTGGTCCCCTTTCAAGGTGACACGATACATCATCCGACGATATCCATGGTAGTCGTTGAGTGCATTATGCTGAGCTGCGCGATTATCCCAAAAAGCGAGTGAGCCTGGCTTCCAATGGAACCTGCACGTAAACTCTTCACGTTGCTGTACGCTGTAAAGATAGTTAAGTATAGGAGCACTTTCGGCAGTGGTCATTCCCTCAATATTCATTGTGTGGGCAGCGCTGCAGTAAAGTGCTTTCCCCCCTGTTTCAGGATGGGTCCTAACAAGTGGATGAGAAAATGTAGTAACAATCTTATCGGCTTGCTTTGGTTTTTCCGCGATCCTATGCGTCCTACCTAATGCTGCATCTGGTTTCTCTGCACTATTAACGCCCTTTAGTCCCTCTAAAATTTGTTTCATTCTGTCAGTGAGCGCGTCGTAAGCTAAATACATGTTTGAGAAGAGGGTATCTCCTCCTGTGACTGGGACATCAACAGCATAGAGTAGCGATCCCAAGGGAGGCTCTTGGAGATAACTGGTGTCTGTATGCCACAACCCTCCAAAGTTAACTTTTTCGTTTTCTTTTTTTTCGACTTCGACCACTTCAGGAAAATCTTTCATTCCTTCTACGAAAGGGTAGTATCCGATTTCGCCAAATCTACGGGCAATTTGAACCAGACTTTTTGGTGTCAAGTTTTGCTTATTAAAAAAAACAACTTGGTGTTTTAGGAATGCGGTACGAATTCCATCTACTATGAAAGGCGGAAGCTCGAGGCTTAAATCTACATTATCAATTACAGCGCCAATGGCAGGAGTTAGTGGACGAACTGACATCGTCGAATTGGTCATGGCGCGCTCGCTCCTATTATTTTCTGTTATTCACTCTAATGGATGGCTTGTCTAATAGTCCCATCGACCTGTTCGATAATTTCCTTATACTGATAGGGCGTTTCATAACCTTGAGTATGTACAAACTCTGTCACTCCAGCCTCTTTGTATGCTGCAGCGAGATCTACCGCTTTATTTTTTTCTCCTAAAGGCAACGTTTTCATCATGATCACTTCTAAACGCTTTAATCCTGCGTCGTCAGTTTTACTATTCCATTCTTTCATAGTAGACACTATATCATCAGGCGTCTGTCCAAATGCGGGTTGCCAACCTATTCCGTATTTTATGGCGCGTGGTATGGCTATTTGTGCGATTCCTCCAACGTAAATAGGTGGAAGCGATAGCTGGGGTTTGACAAGAAAATCTTGGCCATTTAAGTCGTGCAGGGTCTTTTTAGATGCTTCATGCAGAAATTCGAGCGTTTCATCGGTTATTTTGCCACGCTTCCCCTTTGAGACTCCAAGGGCAATGAATTCTTCTGCAAGATATCCAGGTCCACAACCCAAGAGGAATCGATTGTTTGATAGGATTTGTATACTGGCAATTAATTTGCTGGTCAGAACTGCAGGCCTATATGGTAGCACTAAGACTCCGGTTCCAAATCTTATCCGCGTAGTGATTCCCGCTAGGAAGTTTGCCACAGCCAATGGATCCAGTATATCTCCCATATCTGCATCGATTCCGTATTCATTGTCAAATTGGGGAGGTAAGCCAAGGTGATCATTCAGCCAGATAGAGTCAAGTGTAGAATGATCAGCCGACCGTGCGCAGGCAGATAGAAAGTCTGGCGTTGCTGTGGGCCCCCAGTTTCTAATGTTCATCCCGAATTTCATTTATCCCCTTTTCTGAAATGCTTGATCAGTCTAAAAGTTTCTGTAAGATTAACATTAATAGTTATTTTTTTACCAAGCGATATCAAAGAGGGCATAATGTCTAAACTAAAGGGCGGCTGCATGTGTGGGGATATTCAATATGACGTTGAAGGTGATGCAAGTGTGACAGGTATCTGTCATTGCCCTGACTGCAAACGCCAGACGGGTTCATCGTTCTCGACAATTGTGGGAGTTGCCGCGGATGCGATTATGGTCGAAGGGACTCCCCGCATTTATGAAACTAGGGGGACGAGTGGAGAGGGTGTTTTAAGACACTTCTGCGGAAACTGCGGTTCTCCCTTGTATTCCGTAGTCAACTCTATGCCGGGTGTTGCATTTATTAAAACAGGCACACTAGATGACACTTCTTGGGTTGAACCTACCATTGAGTTTTTTTGTGATACCGCAGATCCTTGGGTAACAGCCGAAGACCAGCGACAAAAATTTGCTCTTATGCCTCCTAGTTGAGACGAAGTTCCCCCTTGGCCTAGTTAACCGCTTTGTTACGCCCTTCCCAGAAGGGTTTTCTCAATTCTGTTTTGAGCACTTTGCCTGCACCAGACAAGGGTAAAGGCTCGGTGCGAAAGGTTATTGAACGCGGGCATTTGAAATCGGCGATTAGTTCACGACAGTGAGACATTAATTCTTCTTGAGGGATCTGTTCATCAGCCTCGGTGAGAACTATTGCGTGGACTCTTTCACCCCATTTTTCATCGGGTACTCCGATGACGGCACATTGGGCGACTTTAGGGTGTTGGTACATCGCATTTTCTACCTCTGCTGAGTAGACGTTTTCTCCACCAGAAATAATCATGTCCTTGAGGCGGTCACTGATAAAGATAAAGCCTTCCTCATCCATGTGTGCAGCATCGCCAGTATGAAGCCAGCCGTTTTTAATAGTGTCTTGGGTAAGTTTTTTTTGTCCCCAATAGCCTTTCATAATATTCGGGCCTCTAGCAATGATTTCCCCAATGGTCCCTCGAGGAACCTCGTTGCCGTTCCCATCAATGATCTTTATTTCAACTGCAGGCATCGCCCTTCCGGCGGATCTCAGGCGCCCAGCCAATGGTCCAGCTGTGATGTGGTACTTGTGGTTCAATGCCGTTAAAAGAGGCGCTGATTCAGTTTGCCCGTACAAATGATAAGCTTTCACATGTGGTAATTTGGTTATGAGTTCGCCTGCTACGGCTTCTGGCATTGGGGAAGCGCCGTAGTACAAGTGTTTGAGAGAACTGAAATTGTAGTCTGAAAAGTCAGGGAGACTGAGCAGCATTTGAATCATCGTTGGGACCAAGAGTATGTCACTGATTGAGTGTTTCGCTATTGCCTCTGCGCAGGCTTGTGGCTCGAACCTAGGAATAAAGATGTGGCAGCCAGCTAATTGGGTGGTGAGATAAAAGAAACAGGCATCGGCGATGTGAAAGGCCGGAGCCGCGTGGAGATAGTTCATCTCATCACTCGTTTCCATTATGGCAGCCGATTGAAAAGTGTTAGACATATGGTTTGCATGGGTTAGCATCACCCCTTTTGATCGTCCTGTCGTCCCTCCAGTATAAAAAATGCCTGAGATATTTTCCCCGTCGTTATGGAACTCAGGGAGGCTGTCGGAAGTCGTAATTAGTCGCTCATGTGTTGCGTCGGAACCTAAGAACTCTTCTTCTAATGCTATGATAATAAGGTTGTGTCTGACTAGTTTTCGAAGGTCGCTTGCTAATTCGCTGAAAGCATTATCGAGAAAAATTATTTTTGCTCCTGAGTCGTTTAGTGCAAACGCGATCTCAGCGGCGGACCATCGGTAGTTTATTGGCACAATAACGCCCCCTGCCCAAGGCGCAGCATAAAGTGTTTCTAGATACTTATCGGAGTTTAGGCTTACGATTGCGATTCTGTCTTGCGTTTGGAGTCCGTGTTCGCGAAGACCACATGCTAGTTTTGAGATCCTTTCGACAAGTTCTTCCCATGTTCTCTGGCGATCTCCATCGATGGTTGCAAGAGCATTGGGTTTCTGTTGAAGATTTCTTACAAGTGCTTGTGTAACGCGCATCGTCGCTCCCCATAATTTAGTTTCTGTGATTATACAAAACCGTCATGCTTTTTCTAGTAAAGCTCTTTTGTGCTCTTCTGATAGAGTGCGCATTAACTCAGCTACTGAAACTATTTCGCTCACTTGGGACACAGAAGTGCCAGCGTAGAGTGGCATTTCCTCTATATCGCCATCAAAAGCCGTTGTTGGAGGATAAGTAGTGTATCGAGTCAGAGGAATAAGCGAGTTGCCAATTGAAAAAGTCCCAATTTCAGTTCCTTCGCCTGATCTTTGTCCAGGTGGCGGACTGTTGCTGTCTGCCCAACGTTTGTAGGTGCCATTTATAACTACCCGGTGATTCGCATTTGGCCAGCCGCCGTCAAAAAGCTTGGTGATAACCGTGTTAGCAGCGTCGGCCGAGATGAGCTTCTCCTTGTAAGCCTTAGCAGCGCATGATTCAGTTGTTGCAAGGAATCTAGTTCCCATAGAAACTGCCTGCGCGCCACTTGCTAATACTTTTAATATGTCACTGCCGTCACTAATGCCCCCAGCTGCAATAGTAGGGATAGAGCCAAGTTCGTGCACACAGCTTTTTAAAACATGGTGAAGAGGCTGATCTGCTTTAACATGCCCACCTGCTTCAGTTCCTTGTATAATGACCGCATTCGCTCCGGCATCCGCAGCGATTACGGCTTCTTCAACTGACCCACATTGGCTGACGATGTAGATCCCCTTTTTTTGTGCATCTTTAATGTACGGTTGTATATCGCCCCAAAAGAGAACAACAACTTCCACGCCTAGGTCAAAGCAGGCAGCTAGATCAGATCCGTCCGACATCGGTATTATGATATTTGCGCCGATAGGTTTTTCGGTTAGCTGTCTTGTTGAGTCAATCATATTTTTTACCTCAGTAGCCGGCAGTGCGCCTGTGCCCAAGACGCCAAACCCTCCCACACGGCTTATGGCGGCGACGAGATTGGCCCCCGCTAAGCCAAGCCCCATGCCTGCATTCCACACCGGTGCTTTCAGGTTTAGATGATCAAGCATGTTTCTTTTTCTCATTAGATAGAGGCCTTTTTTGAAGTTTCATCTCATTATATGCAGGATTATCAAAAAATCCTTGTTCCTATTGGTTTAACCGTGGCTTGCTGGGTAACAGGTGAATGTTGATTTCATTTACCCGATATCGATAAGCGGTCCTATTGTTTAGTGCACCAAATAACGTTACGTAAAATTAATCTGTCAGCAATATAAAAAGAACAATGCGGATGTAGGCTAATAACAGTGTCATATGTCTCCCATGGCACGTTTTTCAAGAAGGTACCCGACCTTCTTGGCCTGCTACCCCACACTAGTGTGGGGTAGCTATTTAGTTGCATTCATAGCTGTTAGGATTCATAGTTATGAAAGCGAGAGGCTAGGGGTGTTTTTGCGTTTAGCAAAGGCTGAGAGCATACCCTTTGAACCTGAATACTGCTTTAAGGTGTTTAGGAAAGCGACAATCCCTAGAATACCTCTAAAGATTTAACACAATACACCAGTTATGGTGTGACATAGAGGTGCCGCATGAGTGCATTGATTAACGAGACCCCTTTAAGCCAGTCGGCTGTGGTGGATGAAAAAGCTGTTCAGCCATTTCCCCGGTCAACAAAAATTTATATTGAAGGTTCACGTGCAGATGTAAATGTGCCGATGAGGCGGATTAGCCAGCACAACACTGCGGGTGTCTCTGGTAGCTCCTCAAATCCAGATATTTTGGTTTATGACACTTCCGGCCCCTATACTGACCCAAAATGCTCTATCGATTTGAGAAAAGGCTTGGCAGGAGTTAGAGACGCTTGGATTGATGAGCGAGGGGATACCGAGACACTGGCTGATTTGTCTTCTCAGTATGGAAGAGCAAGAGCTGCAGATGTTGAATTATCCCATTTGCATTTCACGAAAATAATAAAGCCTAGACGCGCACTTTCAGGAAAAAATGTAAGTCAGATGCATTATGCGAGGCAAGGAATCATCACTCCTGAAATGGAGTACGTCGCTATCAGAGAGAATCAAAAGAAGGTGAATTTTGACCAGTACGTGCATGGCCGTATTCATGAGGGAGACCCTTTGGGTGCAGCGATTCCTGAAACCATTACTCCTGAATTCGTACGGCAAGAAGTGGCGTTAGGTCGCGCGATCATTCCAGCGAATATCAATCATCCTGAAATTGAACCTATGATTATAGGGCGAAATTTTTTGGTGAAGATAAACGCCAATATTGGGAACTCGGCCGTAACTTCGTCTATAGAAGAAGAAGTAGAAAAGATGACTTGGTCGACTCGATGGGGTGGAGACACCATTATGGATCTGTCGACTGGAAAAAACATTCATGAGACACGTGAGTGGATTATCCGTAATTCTCCTGTTCCAATCGGAACGGTGCCTATATATCAGGCGCTAGAGAAAGTTGACGGAGGGGCCGAGGATCTGACCTGGGGAATTTTCAGAGACACTCTGATTGAGCAAGCAGAGCAGGGGGTTGATTATTTTACGATTCATGCTGGTGTGCGACTTGCGTATGTTCCTTTGGCCGCCACTAGGATGACAGGCATCGTTTCCAGAGGTGGGTCTATTATGGCTAAATGGTGTTTAGCGCACCATAAAGAAAGTTTTCTTTATGAACATTTCGAAGATATTTGCGAGATAATGAAAGCGTACGATGTTAGCTTTTCCCTCGGTGATGGGTTACGTCCAGGCAGTATTGCTGATGCGAATGATGCAGCACAGTTTGCCGAGTTGGAAACTCTGGGGGAACTGACTCAGGTTGCTTGGAAGCATGATGTACAAACGATGATTGAAGGCCCGGGGCACGTTCCCATGCACTTAATTAAAGAAAATATGGATAAGCAGTTGAAGACTTGCGGCGAAGCGCCATTTTACACATTAGGCCCGCTAACAACGGATATAGCACCTGGATATGATCACATCACGTCTGCTATCGGCGCTGCGATGATCGGCTGGTACGGAACCGCGATGCTCTGCTATGTCACACCTAAGGAGCATTTAGGCCTTCCAGATAAGGATGACGTTAAAGAAGGCATTATTACCTATAAAATCGCCGCTCACGCTGCGGATTTAGCTAAAGGCCATCCTGGTTCACAACTTAGGGATAACGCCTTATCTAAGGCGCGGTTTGAATTTCGTTGGGAGGATCAATTTGATTTGAGTTTAGACCCGGAACGAGCTAGGGATTTCCATGACCAAACTTTACCTAAAGAAGGCCATAAGTTGGCCCATTTCTGCTCGATGTGTGGGCCAAAATTTTGCTCAATGCAGATCTCTCAGGAAGTACGTGATTATGCCGCAGGAAAAGGGGAACAAGTTACCGATAAAATCCTAACTCAAGGGATGGAAGAGAAGGCTAGCGAGTTTCGTGAGAAAGGCAGTGCTGTTTACAATGATGCTTAGTAAATCTTAAATTATTGGGGGTTACAGATATGGATGGAGGAAAGCGAACCGCATTGATCACTGGAGGAAATCGAGGATTAGGTTTTGAAATATGCCGTCAATTGGGGGCAAAAAATCACATAATTTTTCTCGGGTGCCGTGATATTGAAAAAGGAAGAACTGCTGCAGACATCCTGAAAAATGAGGGCTTTGACGTTCGACCAATCGTCATAGATGCTTCAAAATCAAAGACGATTGTGGAGGCTGTTAGAATCGTCCAATCAGAATTTGATTGCTTGGATGTGTTGATAAATAATGGAGGCACTTTTGTTGAAGAGTGGGGTACTATGCCTAGCGCGCTCAAGGTTTCAGAATTAAAGAAGACCTTCGATACAAACTTTTTTGGGCCATTTGAGATAATTCGCGAGTTTGTCCCGCTGATGTTAAAGAGTTCAAGGGCTCGTATTGTGAATATTTCTTCGGATATGGGATCGCTGGCTAACATTAACAACCCAGATTCTCATGTTTATGAGGTAATGGGACCCGCTTATCAGTCTTCAAAATCTGCAATAAATTCACTGACTGTGTTGTTTGCGAAAGAATTTACAGGTACGAATTTTAAGGTTAATTCTGCTTCCCCTGGCTGGTGTCGCACGGATATGGGCACTGAAGATGCGCCCTTAAGTATTGCGGAAGGAGCTCAGACCCCCGTTATGCTAGCGACTTTGCCTGATGATGGACCGACCGGAGAGTTTTTTTCTTCTACGCGGGCAGGCGCTAAAATGGAATGGTAATGTTAGAGGGGAAAAGGATTTTTAGTATAAAGGAATACCGATGGTAGCTAGTGGAGTAATTATTTTTGCGACTGACCAATCTATCCAACCAGTAGATCTGGCGCGCGAGGTCGAGTCCAGAGGACTAGATTCTTTGTTTTTGCCTGAGCATACTCATATTCCCCTAGATACAACTTCTCCTTTTTTCCCTAATGGGGAGGTTCCTCCAATGTATCTAAGAACCTATGATCCTTTCGTGGCACTTGGCGCGTGTGCGGCTGTCACTGATAAGATTAAGTTGGGCACTGGAATTTGCTTGGTGTCCCAGCGGCATCCTATAACTTTAGCGAAAGAAGTTGCGACCATTGATCAGTTGTCTAATGGAAGGTTTATCTTTGGTGTAGGAGCCGGATGGAATAAGCCAGAGGTTGAGAATCACGGAATAGACTTCTCAAAACGGTGGCGCGTATTGCGCGAAAGAATTTTGGCCATGAAAACCATTTGGACAGAAGAAGAGCCGGAGTTCCATGGTGAATTTGTCAATTTTGAAAAAATGTGGTCATTTCCAAAACCCGTTCAAAAAGGTGGACCTCCTATTTGGATAGGATCGAATTCAAAATATGTTGGGGAGCGCGTCGCCGAATATGGTGATGGCTGGCTGCCCATTGGTGGGCGACCGGGAGACGGCACTGTGGAGTCAGTGAAGGCGGCCTGCACGCAACGTGGGCGGTCATATCAAGATCTCGATCTGGCATTGTTTTTGGCGCCAATGGATGAGCGTGAACTGGAGAATCAACTAGCTTTTGGCTATAACCATGTGGTTTTTGGTCTGCCTTCTGAGAACCGAGAGGCCGTGTTGCCGGTGTTAGATAAGATTGTGGCCTTAAAAGAAAAAATTCTTCGATAAATAATTGGCTACGCCCCATGCTTTTGAGTCCTTGACGCCCGATTTTATTCTCGCTGCCATAGACTATTGTGGCTACAAAACTGACGGTTACCTGATGGCCTTAAATAGCTATGAAAACCGTGTGTACCAAGTTGGTGTTGAGGATGCCGAACCAATCATCGCAAAGTTCTACCGGCCAGATAGGTGGTGTGACGAGGCGATTCAAGAAGAACACGAATACTGTATAGATTTAGCCTTTGCGGAACTGCCAGTGGTTCCTCCGATCAGGCATTCGTCCGGTTTAACTCTGCATAAAAAAGAAGGTTTTCGAATTGCGTTTTTTGAGAGGAAAGGTGGTCGAGCGCCAGAGCTTGATAAGGAAGAGCACTTGAGGACATTGGGACGTTTTTTGGGACGAATACATGCGGCTGGCGTAGGAAGCGTCTTTATGCACAGGCCGTCTATTGCCAACCTTGATTACGCGCGTGAGAGTATTAGGGTGGTCCAGACGGCATTCATCCCCAATGATCTGCAACTAGCGTATGGTTCACTAATAACGGACATTGAGGATGCTCTCGGCAACCGCCTGAGAGAATCAAGCTCATGTATAGAAATTAAAGTCCATGGCGATTGTCATCTGGGCAATATATTGTGGAGGGATAATGCTCCTCATTTCGTGGATTTCGATGATGCTAGGATGGGGCCCTCAGTGCAGGATATTTGGATGTTACTGTCTGGGGATATTGAAGAACAAAATACGCAGTTAGGTTGGATCCTTGAAGGGTATAGTGAATTTAGGGACTTTGATTACCGCGAAATTAACCTCATAGAACCCCTGAGATCGCTTCGGCTCATAGGGTATGCCGCTTGGATAGCAAAAAGATGGTCTGATCCTGCTTTTCCGTTAGCTTTCCCATGGTTTAATACTCAGGCATACTGGGAAAAACATGTCCTTGAGCTGCGTGAGCAACTTGCTGCATTGCAAGAATCTGAGTTTGTGGTCTAGAGCGAAATAAGCGTTATAATTCATGCGACAAAGATATTTGAAATCAGATAAGCTTAAAGTCGCGGATAAAAAAAGGGGTCTAGCTATGTTGCCAGTAGGATATTTCCCATGCACCCAAGATGTTTCTGAAGAAGGAAATGTATCTGGGTTAATCGATGAGCTCATGGAGCAAGCTGAGCTATGCGAAGAAGTTGGCTTTGACGGTTTCTTCTTTACAGAGCATCACCAACAAGAAGATAATTATTTGCCTTCTCCCGTTTTGTTGGCAGGGATGGTTGGAACACGAACGAAGAGAATTAAGGTAGGGACGTGTGTTCTTCTTGCACCGCTGTATCACCCGATTCGTCTTGCAGAAGATATCGCGGTAATTGATCAGGCTACCAAAGGCCGGATGATTGCAGCAGTCGGTATTGGCTATCAACCGCCAGACTTCGATGCATTTGGCGTGTCGCTCAAGCAGAGAGCGGGACGGACTGAAGAATGTGTAGAAGTTCTGCGAAAGGCATGGACTGGAGAAGCTTTCAGCTATGACAGCAAATACCACAAGATTGATAATGTCAGAGTTACGCCAGCTGCTTACCAAGATGGAGGCCCGCCTATTTGGATGGCCGGTTGGGTGCCGGTTGGATTAGAGCGCGCTGGTCGGATGGGTGATGGTTGGATAGCCGATCCGATTCAATCTCTTGATGTCATTAAGGATTATGCGGCGCAGTATCGAGCAGAAGCCAAAAAGTGCGGACGAAAACCTTATATTGTGCTGATGCGTGATTGTGTTGTTGGAGAGACTTGGGATGCCTGTGTGGCAAAAAGTGAGCCAACGATGACCACTCATCGCTACTACTACGAGGGCGGGGCCTATGTGCAGGATAAACATCTTGAAGCGGTAAGAAGCTCCGCGGATCTGACGTTTGAGTTGCTTGCTAAAGAGCGCTTGATAGCTGGTTCGCCAAATCAGTGTTTGGAGCAGTTGCAGATGTGGAAAGAAGCTATTCAACCGGATTATGTAATGCTTCGAATGAGACAGCCTGGCGGGCCATCACAGGAAGACGCTTTAGAAGACATCCGTATGTTTGGCGAGAAAGTTATTCCTAATCTGTAAGCTTTGATGTTGTTATCAGGGGAAATATAGTGACTTATTTTGAAGACAATTCCTTAGCTATCGGAGACACCCCGATGGTGCGGCTAAATCGTGTTGTCGAAAATGGCGGTGCAACGGTGCTGGCAAAAATCGAAGGTCGTAACCCAGCCTACTCTGTGAAATGCCGTATAGGCGCGGCGATGATTTGGGATGCGGAAGAAAAGGGTTTGTTAGGTTCAGATGTCGAAGTTATAGAGCCCACTAGTGGGAATACCGGGATAGCCTTAGCTTACGTGTGTGCGGCCAGAGGCTATAAATTGACGCTCACTATGCCTGAAACAATGAGCATGGAGCGTCGAAAAGTACTTAAGGCTTTTGGAGCTAATTTGGTACTGACCGATGGAAGCCAAGGCATGAAGGGTGCAATTGCCAAGGCCGAGGAGTTGGTTGCTCGGGATCCGAGTAGGTACCATATGCCGCAGCAATTCGACAATCCTGCGAATCCAGCGATTCACGAGAAGACGACCGGACCAGAGATTTGGGATCAGACGGATGGACAGATTGATGTGCTAGTTGCGGGGGTAGGGACCGGGGGGACGATCACTGGTATTAGCAGATATATAAAGCAAACGTGTGGTAGGTCGATAGAAACTGTAGCGGTTGAACCTTTTGATAGCCCTGTCATTAGTCAAACATTGGATAATCAGATAGTGAAGCCTGGCCCCCATAAAATTCAAGGGATTGGTGCAGGATTTATCCCTGGCGCATTAGATTTGTCGCTCATCGATAAGGTTGAGAAGGTCACAAATGAAGAAGCTGTGCGTATGGGTCAACGGCTGGCGAAGGAAGAAGGTTTGTTGTGCGGCATATCATGCGGAGCTGCGGCCCACGTGGCTGTTAAGCTTGGTAAGTTACAAAGTTATGCGGGGAAGAACATAGTAGTTGTGTTGCCAGATGCAGGTGAGCGGTATCTGTCGAGCATCTTGTTCGAAGATATTTCTGGGTAAGCAATATAAAAATCCCCGTTGTTTGGAATAAAAGTTATCACCAAAGAACGGGGATATATAAACAAGGCAGGGAGACCTTTTTATATAAGTTGTGCCATGGGAGATAACCTAGACACAGTATTGATAATACATTTCAGATATTACGAATATATGTCTAACGTATTAAACATTTTTAATGGTCCTTCAAACCACTGGTGCTTTAGCTGACAAATCTTGATACTAGGCGAGTACAATTGTTGTTAACAATAGGCCCCTGCGCTGAGGATCTACATGCATCTACTTGTGATAGAGGATGATACCGACACTGGCAAGTTTATTAAAAATGGATTGCTACAAGCCGGCCATACGGTAGATTTAACGGATAATGGTCAAGACGGACTATATCTTGCGACGACAGGAAATTTCGATTTAATTGTGCTTGACCGAATGCTTCCGTTGGTCGATGGATTGACTATAGTCCGGACCTTGAGGGCTTCTGAGAACCGAATTCCAATAGTGGTTTTAAGTGCCTTGGGTGAAACTGATCATCGAGTCGCTGGGCTAAAAGCAGGTGCGGACGATTACCTCGTGAAGCCATTTGCTTTTAGTGAGTTGGAAGCTCGAGTTGATGCGCTTCTTCGAAGAGTTACTCCAGATGGCCCTGAAATTTCACTGCACGTTGGCAATTTGGAAATGAATTTAATAACACGAAGGGTTAGCCGAAACGGTAAATCCATTGATTTACAGCCTCGAGAGTTTCGGTTACTGGAGTATCTCATGCGTCATGCCGGTCAGGTTGTCACTCGGACAATGCTTTTAGAGCAAGTGTGGGACTACCATTTTGATCCGCAAACCAATGTGATTGATGTACATGTTAGCCGTTTGAGATCAAAAATCGATAAAGGCTTTGGGTTGCAGTTGTTACATACGGTAAGGGGAGCTGGTTATAAACTTGCCTCAATTTAACTGGGAGCCACGGCTATTTTATCAAAAGTAAAGTCACTGGCAAGGACCACAACTTTCCAGTTAACTCTTTCCTATAGTCTTTTTTTTGCAGTGTCTCTAGGGTTGCTCGCTTTTTACTTTTACTGGTCAACCATTGGTTTAGTGTTGCGCGAGACAGACGAAATTCTTAATTCAGAGCACCAAGTCCTTTCCAAGGTTTATAGGGAAAGAGGGATTGAATGGCTTGCAAAATCTTTGTCAGTCCGTGCAAAAGTTAATCAAAAAATGTTGTATCAGTTTTCAACTCTCGATAACAGACCGCTAGCTGGGAATCTACGAGAGTGGCCTTCCGTTAGCCCGAGTGAGAAGGGATGGATAGAGTTCGATTACATAGTGCCAGGGACTGAGGAATATGTCCCAGCAAGAGGACGAGTGTATCCATTGCCTGACGGGGTACAACTCTTAGTCGCGATGAATGTAGAAGAAATCACGCAGATCAAAAAAGTTTTTAACCGGTCTCTTCAAGTAGGGTTAGGTCTGACGCTTCTTTTTGCTTTAGTAGGCGGTATTTTTATGAGCCGACGTGTGCTTCGACGAGTGTCAGAGTTCACTACAAGTACGGCACAAATTGTTGATGGTCGCTTAGGCGAGCGATTGACTTCGCGTGAAACTGGAGATGAGTTTGACGTTCTAGCCCGTCATGTGAATGAGATGCTTGACCGCTTGGAAACATTGGTTGGAGCGGTTAGACATGTCTCAGACAATATTGCACATGACTTAAGAACACCTCTAACTAGATTGCGAAACCGCATTGAAACGGCTTCTCTGGGTGCCCCTGATGCAGTTAAAACTGAATTAGAAGCCAGTGTTGTTGATGCAGATGAATTACTCCGCACCTTTTCTTCTTTACTGAAAATCGCACGAATTGAGTCTGGGTCTTATAAACCAAGCTTCGAGCGGATTGACCTCGCGCCATTGATTTTTGATGCTGTGGATCTCTACCAAGGACTAGCCCATGAAAAAGGCTTAACCATAGTGACTGACTGTGACCCCGCCACTTTGATTTACGGAGATAAGAACTTGCTGTTTCAAGTGCTATCAAATCTCGTAGACAATGCGGTCAAGTATTCTCCTGAAGGCGGTGCGGTTAGTTTGATCGGACGGCGGGACGGTGACCACGCTGAAGTCATTGTGGTCGACGTGGGAAGTGGCATTCCTGAAAACGAGCGTGAACACGTTCTCGAAAGGTTTTCGCGACTTGATCAAAGTCGTTCATTACCCGGCAGTGGTCTTGGTTTAAGTGTTGTGAGTGCTGTTGTTAAAGCACATGATGGACAACTTATCTTTGAAGATAACAATCCAGGTCTTAAAGTTGTGGTCAAGTTTCTTTTGGTAGGCTGAGTCAATTGCATTCTTTCTGTCCAGTCAGAAATTTTGTGATAGCTTTTCGGATGATCTGGTTATCAGGAATTATTGCCTTTGATTCCAATGCAACGGAGTACCCTAAAGGAGTGAGCTGGGTTTTTGTTTTTTCAAGAAGCGCCGAGATATAGCCGGGTTCAAATTCCGGATGTCCTTGCAAGCCAACCATTTTTCTGGTGAATTGTATTAAGAAATTTTTACAGTGTGGAGCACTGCCTACGCTAGTCGCATTTGACGGCAGTTTAACGACCTGATCCTGATGACAGATTCCGACTGCTATTACTCCTTCTAGGCCAAGTTCGTTTTTAGGGTTGTCTGAATCGATTAGACATTTAGCGAACCCTATTCCCCAACCTGCTGGCGCGCAAATAACTTCACCGCCAAGTGCTTTGGCCATGATCTGATGACCAAAGCAGAGGCCAACTGTTGGTTTATTCTTGAAATCTAACTCATTAATAAAATCCTCGAGAGACAGCATCCACTTTTTTTGCTCATACACGCTTGAACCGCTACCAGAAATCAAATAACCATCGCACGAATCGATATTTTCTGGGAGCTCTCCATTGATCGCATCGAATATTTTCCAGATAAGTTTTGGCGTATGACTTTCAAATGCGCTTTTAAACATCACCTCATATTCCGGAAAATCACCCTTGAACTCATCTCGTAGGTGATCACATAAAATAAGTCCTAATGTGTAATCTTTAACCATTTTTTTCTGCCATGTTATCTCTTTATAAGTTATCCTTCATTATATTAATAAAAGGACATTGTGTTGTGAAATTTGGAGTTTTTTTACCGAATGGCAGTAATGGATATATTCCATCGGCAGGTAGCCCCGTTTACCTGCCTACGTTCGAGCATAACAAACAATGCTCTATAGAAGCTGAAAAACAAGGCTTAGATTTTGTGCTTTCGATGATGAAGTATAAAGGGTTTGGAGGGGAAACCGGTTATTGGGATTCCTGTCTTGAATCGTTCACCTTAATGGCAGCTATAGCTTCGGTTACTAAGGAGATAGGGCTCTTTCCGTCTATTTCTGTCCTGACCCAACATCCAGCAGTAGTTGCTCGAATGATATCGACTTTAGACGATATATCTGGGGGACGATGCGGCTTGAACATTGTCACAGGCTGGAATCGAGCTGAGTATTTGTCAATGGATATGTGGCCCGGTGAGAGCCACTATGAAAGGCGTTATGAATACGCATCCGAATATCTTTCCATATTGAAAACACTGTGGCTCACTGGACGATGTACTCATCAGGGAGAGTTTTTTAAATTAGACGATTGCACTGTTTTACCTCAGCCCATGGGTGACATTCCTATAGTTTGCGCGGGCCAATCGCCAAGAGGGAGACAGTTCGTTGCTGAAAGTGCAGATCACCAGTTTGTTTTGACGGGCAAATCTAAACTAGTGGCTGGTGTTCGAGATATAAAAGATCGAGCAAAAAAATGTGGTCGATCGGTCGGCATATATGCCTTATTTCACTTGATTATCGAGGATACTGATGATGAAGCCGTGCGGGTCGCTGAGAATATTGTCCGAGGGGCAGATGAAGGGGCTATATCCAATATATTAGCTAGCGCCAATCTTGACACAAATACTGGTGGCACTAGTGATCAGCTTAAAGCGGCGCTAGAACAAGGTATTGAAGAGGGAAATATGGCATTCATGGGGATCCCTGTTATTTTTGGATCTCCACAAACCGTTATTAGGCACATTAAAGAGATGCGAGATGACTCTGGTATCGACGGCATGTTGTTTAGTTGGCCAGATTTCGTTCCGGGTATCCGCCGCTTTGGCCAGGAGGTTAAACCATTTATATTAGACGGCTGAGGTGGCTTTAGTCGGTTTTGGGAAGCTAGCTATTCTCAACAGTTTTTATCGTCGTTTCGTAAGGGTCACGATCGCCGGATTTTTGACCTTCTAACTCACTTTCTATTATCCGTAATATTTCGCTCAGGTAGTTTTTTCGCCAAACAGCTCTTTCCTCTTGTACTTTCACGTTAGGTTTGAAGCTATCTATTTCCGATTGTTTAACCAAACCTTTAGTCTGCAACAGGCGCTCCAAGGTGTCATTACGATCGTGTAATACGGCCACTTCTCCGGCTAAACCCATAAACATCGAGATAAGCTTATCTATATTAGGGTCTTCAAAAAAGAATGGTCTTTCGCCGCGGGCTTTACGTTGTAGTTTTTTTATATCACTCATTGAGTTGTCTCTTGTTGCCATAAATAAACCAGAGACCTCCGCCTCCGAAGTCGCCTCCTTGAAACACTTTTGATCTCTTTGCTTCAGCGACTTGTAGTGCACTGGGAATAAGGGCTTCGAACTGGTGTTGAGTATCAAAACCGCCTTTTTTCGACAACTTCTCTAGATCTATTTCATGAGAACGTGCCCAAAACGGTTCGTTATTATTTCGTGTGTCCCAGTCCAGCATAAAAGCATCGAAAGGTCCCATATTCTTGTAGGGAGGTGTTTCACCATGAATCATGAGCCCACCAGGCTTCAAAAGTCTATGACATTCTTTAACTATATTATGGATCGCTTTTTCTGACGTTTCGTGCAGTAGTATATGCGAGACGATTAGATCGAAGCTTCCTGATTTGAAGTTTGTGTCCTCAGCGTTTTGTTGAGAAAAGTGTACTTTTTCTCCGATATCCTCAGCTCTGGCATGTGCGTATCTCAGCATGGGAGCCGCAACATCGATACCATGGACTATCGCATTAGGGAAAGCCTTTGCATAAGGTATCGTGCTGTGTCCAACAGAGCAGCCCATGTCTAAGATTTTTTTTGGCTTTAGCGAGGGATGGTTATTTTGTAGCCAGAGGATTATGCTCGCACCAATATCATCGTTGTAAGGCCCAAGCTGGCCCATGGCATATATGTGCACTGCCCGATCATACACTATACCAGCTGATGCGTCTTGCTCAGTGACCTCACTATGGTAGCCACCAGGCTGGCAGTGAATATCCACTGCTGTGTGATATCGTGGAATCTGCAGTTTCGTGTTGAGCCTAAGGGAACCTAAAGTCTTACTATTTTTGGACATCTTAACTTTGTGGTTGAGGTTGTCTAAATCACGGTTGACCGGCACCTGACACGAGGACCACATCATCTCTTGGCTAGTCCTTAGGAGAGAGCTGAACATTTGGTAATACGAGTCCTGCACCATTTCTTTTCCGACTTCGAACCGATCTTTCGGTGGTCGTTGATGCTTTTTTTGGAACTTTGGTTTTATGAGCTTCTCATATCGGATTTGGTTTCCGGAATGGACGTTCTGTACTAGATAGTTTTTGTAAGAGCGGACGAATTCTTGCCTAGAGAACTCGTCATGTGTCGTTTCAGCCATTACCGCGTGTTGGACTTGTGGGCGTATTTGGTTTTCCGTACTCACTATTGCTCCCCATACTTTTAGTTGTGATTATTAAGTATTAAAAGATTAGCATGAACAGATTAGACTATCTATATGGGATAGCGTATCTTCCGCGAAGCGAGTTCGTCGCAAGTGTTTGTAAGGGGTAAAAGTTGAAAAATTCTTATAGGTTAGGCGTTGATGTTGGCGGGACTTTTACAGATGTGTTGTTGCTGAACGAACAGAGCGGAGAAGTTTCCACGGCTAAGGTTCCATCGACGCCCCATGATTCATCGATTGGTGTACTAAATGGGATCGCTCGTGTTTGCGAGCAGTCAAAGGTAGATTTATCTGAAATTACGCATGTCATGCACGGCACTACAGTTGCCACAAATACAGTTCTGACCGGCACAGGGGCTAGAGTTGGGCTAGTCACTACAAAAGGCTATCGACAGGTGCTTCAGATTGCTAGATCGTTTGTTCCTGGAGGTTTGGGGGGTTGGGTGATATATCAAAAGTCGGAACCTATGGCTCCGTTGGAACTTACTATTGAGGCTCATGAACGCATTAGTGCAAAGGGTGAGGTTGTTTCGGTTTTAGACGAGTCTAAGCTTCGTGAATCGTTGAAGAGTCTTGCTAACGAGAAGATTGAAGCACTTACTGTTTGTCTTATTAACTCTTTTACAAACAGCACCCATGAAGAAAAAGTGCGTGAAATAGCATTAGAGCTTATGCCAGAAGTACCCGTTTCAATTTCATCTGAAGTTATCCCTGAGCTTCAAGAGTATGAAAGAGCAGTTACAACAGTCACAAACTCTTATGTCAGACCTAAGGTCGGGACGTATATTAATAATCTAGAATCTGAGTTACTAGAAAGAATGAAAGAGGTCAAACTAAGTATCTTAAGATCAGATGGAGGGCTGGCTTCAGCGCAATCAGCCGCTAAATACCCAGTTAATATATTAATGAGTGGTCCAGCGGGAGGAGTAGCAGGGGCTGTTTGGGTCGCGGGAAATGCGGGTTTTAAAAATCTACTCACGCTAGATATCGGTGGCACATCAACAGATGTAGCCCTTGTGCAAAATGGCCGCGCCCAGTTACGACGTGAGACAACCGTTGGGGACGTTACCGTGAGAGCTTCATCTGTTGATGTTAGAACCGTTGGTGCTGGAGGTGGGTCGATTGCACACGTGCCTACAGTTACAAAAGCACTCCGTGTCGGCCCTCAGAGCGCCGGTGCTGTGCCTGGCCCCGCTGCTTATGGGGCCGGAGGTTTGGAACCCACGGTGACAGACGCAAACGTTGTTCTCGGTTATCTGCCCAGTCGAGCTCGTCTTGGAGGTGACATGGCCATTGATGTCGATGCAGCCCAGATTGCAGTTAACCGCATCGCTAATGCTCTCGACCTTTCCGTAGAGGCTGCGGCGGAGGGTATTTATAATATTGTTAATGAAAACATGTTCGGAGCTTTGAGGTTAGTCTCTGTTGAAAAAGGTCACGATCCTCGGGAGTTTGCACTAATAGCTTTTGGTGGCGCAGGTCCTTTACATGCGAATGCGCTAGGCAAATTGATGGGATCATGGCCTGTAATAATTCCTCCTGGTCCCGGAGTTTTGTGCGCTTATGGGGATGCTACAACAAGGCTTCGAAATGAAGCGTCTAGAACGTTTATACGCAAGTTTAGCGCGACAAGTAATGAAGAGCTGCGGTCAGAACTGGGGAAATTAGCTGCGTCGGCGCTTAGTGTTTTAGTTGAAGACAAAGCTGCGTCTGAAGAGTCAGAAGTAGCTTATCAGTTGGATCTAAGGTATCAGGGGCAGGGTCTTTCTCTGACAGTAGATGTCAGTCTTGCAGAGGGAGAAGATATGTTGAAAAGTATAGGAACACAGTTCGACTTAATGCATGAACAGTTGTTTACTTTTTCGTTACCCGCTGAGAAAGAGATAGTCAATCTTCGTTCGATAGCTTTGGGTAAAGAAGCAAGGGTCAAGATTCGGTCTATGCCCGTTGATCCCAATTTTGTGAATGAGTGCGAAGGGACGCAGAAAATTTTTACGGAGGGTCAGTGGTGGGATGCTTCTATATACGAGCGTTCAAAGATTGGTCAGGGTGCTGTGATCAAGGGGCCGGCAATTGTTACTGAAATGGACTCTACTACCATGATTTTGCCAGATCATATAGGCCGAGTTGATTCATTTGGCAATATACTTATTACTCCCATCACTTAGGATTGATTTCATGTCTGCAATACTAATAGAAGAAAATACCGAGCCACTAAGAAAAGTTACGGTCGATTCAGTTACGTTGGATATTATTGAGAATGCTTTGAAGAATGCTCGATTTGAAATGGATGCAGTGCTATTCCGAACCGCGATGTCTCCTGGCATACGGGAACAGCATGATGAATTTCCGTTAATCGCTAATCGTGATGGCAAGATGGTTGTGGGGCAGTTCGGTTCTTTTATTCATGGGTTCATGAGTCTTTACGATGGGACTATTGAGGAAGGAGATGTTTTTTTAACGACTGATCCATATTCCTGCAATGGGGCTATTAGTCATGCTAACGACTGGTTAGTACTGATTCCTATATATAAAGGTCACAGGCATATAGCATGGAGTGCTATGTTTGGCCATATGACGGATATTGGAGGAAAGGTACCTGGAAGTTTACCAACAGATGCTAGGCAAATTTATGAAGAAGGGATCGTTGTTCCCCCTATAAAGATTTATAAGAAGGGAGAATTACAGGAAGATATTCTGAAATTAATTCTACACAATTGTAGGCTGCCTCATTGGAATCATAGTGATTTTAACGCGATAGTGGCTGCATGTCGCACCGCGGCAAAACGTTGCGCGGAATTGAGTCGACGTTTTGGAGATGACGTCTTTTATTCGGCCATGGATGAATTATTGGCACGAAACAAGAAAGCAATGGCGCATCTTATTCTTAATGCTGTTCCAACAGAGAAGCGATATTTTGAGGATTTTATTTGTGACGATGGCATGGGTATGGGACCGTACAAGTTGGCTTGCACGATGTGGAGAGAGAATGAAAAAGTTATTTTTGATTTTGCTGAGACTGACCCTCAATCAATTGGCTCTATAAATTTTTACCTCAATGAAGAAATGTTTAAGATGTTTTGTGGGGTCTTCATGATAATGGTCTTTGATCCGCAGATTATGTTTAACGATGGATTTTACGACCTGATGGAGGTTCGTATCCCAGAAGGTTCTTTATTGAAGCCTAGACATCCGGCCGCGTTGTCTTGTCGAACCCATGCTTTGGGTCGAGTCTTTGATATAATAAGTGGATTGCTTGGACAGGGCGCACCGGATTTGATGTGCGCCGCCGGATTTTCAGATAGCCCACATTTTATGTACTCAGGCTACGATCATAAAGGTGATTGGTATCAGCTTTATCAAATCGGGTTTGGTGGTATTCCTGGACGTCCATTTGGTGACGGGCCAGATGGACATTCACTTTGGCCGAGTTTTACTAACGTGCCTAATGAATTTTTGGAAAGTTATTTCCCTTTGAGGATAGAGATCTACGAAACCATCACAGATTCTGGAGGAGCCGGCTTTCATCGGGGAGGCAACGGCGTGCGTGTAGGTTACCGCTTTTTAGAACCAGGCGAAATTTCTGTGCACGATGATCGGTGGCTAACCTATCCATGGGGGGTGAACGGAGGTAGGCCGGGGGCTAGAAGTAAGAAAATTCTGATCAAATCTGACGGCTCTGAAGAGCTGATTCCTTCAAAGTGTGACCGAGTGAAAGTACTGGAAGGAGAGCTGTTGTTATTCGAGACATGGGGTGGTGGAGGTTGGGGGGATCCTCTTGCACGGGAAATTGAGCGAGTTAGTTCCGACGTCAAGAAGGGACTAGTGAGTGTTACTGGCGCCTTGAACTATGGTGTTATGGCCGATAGCAATGGTGCTGTGGAGATCAAGAAAACACAAGAATTACGGGAGAAAATGACGGTTTCACGAGGTGGTATTGATTTGTTTGATAAAGGCGGGTCGATTGAGGAACTGAAGTCTCGGTGTTTATCGGAGACCGGTTTTAACCCGCCAGTCGCTCCTAGCTTCGTACGGCGCTAGAAAAAGCAATAAGGTCAATTAACGAGGGAGAGAAAAGCATGTCTGTTACTCAGAACAAATTATCTAATAATCCGATTGTAAGTCAGCTTGTTTCGATAGTCGGGGTAGAAAACGTCCAAGATGATGAGAAGGCTAGGAAATTTTACTCGACGGATTTGAGCTATACGGACGGAGAGATAGCTGATGTTGTAGTGAGTCCTGGCAGCACGGGCGAGCTGTCTCAGTGTGTGGCTGCGGCGGCAGGTTTGGGTTTGCCCGTCGTTCCTCGTGGAGGAGGCATGTCTTATACAAGAGGTTACCAACCGGAACTACCGTCGTCTGTATTAATCGATATGCGTCGCATGAATAAAATTATCGACTTAAACACGGAAGACATGTATGTAACGGTCGAAGCAGGATGTACTTGGAAGGATCTATACGAGCAGCTTATGGAGGGTGATGTACCCGTGCGTACCCCTTATTTCGGCCCCCTCTCTGGGATGTACGCCACCATCGGTGGGGCAGTTTCGCAAAATAGCCTTTTTCTAGGATCGGGGATCTACAACACGGTTGCTGAAAGCGTGCTGGGCATGAAAGTGGTTTTGGCGAATGGTGATATCCTACAGACAGGATCGGCCGCACACAAAAACGGATCACCTTTTTGGCGGCACTTTGGTCCTGATCTGACAGGAATTTTTACGGCTGACACCGGGGCTTTTGGTATTAAGTCAGAGATCACTTTACGATTGATAGAGGCACCGTCGGTGACCTTGTTTATGTCTTTTGGTTTTGACACAATAGAGGAGATGTTGGCGACCCAAACTGTGCTTGCGCGGAAGCGAATATGCGCAGAATGTTACGGGTTTGATCCTTACTATAACTCTAGTTTTGAAAGACAGGGCTTCACTTTTGGCGAGGGTCTAGCAGTCTTGCGCGATGTGGTAGGCTCTGAGGGTGGGATAAAAGGATTGTGGACATCTTTCAAAGTGGCGACTAGTGGGAAAAAATTTCTGAGAAAAGTAAAATACTCCTTGCATATGACCTTTGATAGCTACGATAAGGATGTAGCGTACAAAGCTTTAGAAACGGCGAGAGAGGTCTGTTTAGAGTATGAAGGGTCAGAAATCGATAATACCTTACCGACTGTATTTCGCGCTCATCCTTTCGGAGGGGTGCGGACGGTATTGCTTGGTGCCGACGGTGAGATTTGGCTGCCCGTTCATGGCTTTATGCCCTTATCTAAAGCAGTGGATATGGGATCGGCGACCGAAGCGTATTTTAAAAAACATCGGGCTGTAATGGAAAAGTACAACATTCATAGTTCTTATTTAACTTGCTTCTCAGGTACTGAGTTCGTTATCGAGCCAAGTATTTATTGGCATGATGAACTTGGCGATTTTCGTCTCAGTCTGATCGAAGATGATTTTGCTGAGAAATGGAAATCGATACCTGCTGACGAAGAAAAGAGAGAAGTCGCTTTAAAATTACGAGATGGGTTACGTGATCTGTATGACGAAAACGGTTGTTGTCACCTGCAGTTGGGTAAGTATTATCCTTACCAAGAACTGATTGACAATGAACCGTTAAAGAACCTACTAGAGGACCTGAAGAAAGTTTTAGATCCGGATGGGAGAATGAATCCGGGCTCTCTTGGGCTAAGGTAGTATCTCTGCGTTGGGTGTCGGCTAGTAGCTTTTGTTTGAGGAGAAATTATCATTATGGCTTTCCAAGGCTTCCCTAAGACGTGTTTGCCTTTTTTGAGACAGTTGCAGACCAACAATAATAGAGGCTGGTTTAACGAAAATAAACAACGGTATGAAGATAGTGTGAGAATGCCCGCGTTGACGTTGATTGAAGCTATTGGCCCCCAGATAGAAGAGAAACTATCATCCCATTTCGTAGCAGTCTCCAAAAAAGTTGGAGGTTCGCTAATGCGAGTTTATCGTGATATCCGTTTCTCAAAAAATAAAACCCCCTATAAAACGAACGTTGGTATTCAGTTTAGGCATGAGTTAGGGAAAGATGTTCATGCTCCGGGCTTCTATCTTCACATTGAGCCTGGCAACTGCTTTATAGGAGCAGGGATCTGGCGGCCAGAAAGCCTTTTTCTAAATAAGATAAGAGAATTCATCGTTGATAACCCTCGCTCTTGGAGTAAGTTAATGTCTGATCAGACTTTCTCTAGCCAGTGGTCTCTGATTGGAGCCACTTTGATTAGACCTCCCAAAGGTTTTGCAAAGGAGCATCCTTTGATGACAGATTTAAAGAGAAAGGATTTTATCGCGCATAAAAGCTTCTCTCATGAACGCATTGTTAGCGCAAGCTTTGTAGACTACTTGATTGAAAACTATCAAGAGTGTGATGCTTATATGGCTTATCTTTGCATGGCGCTAGAAGTAGACTATTAAGCTTTAATTATTTTTCCGCCGAAAGTTCGTAGGTCAAGAAGTGACGCGCTGATATTGCCTTCTTGCAGGGTTTTGTCGTCAGTAAAAGGTGTCTTGTCAATTGTGGCCTCTTTCAGAGAAAATTTATAGCCTTTCTCACTTTTGCTGAAGCAGTTCCCGTAATAGCTCTGACCAGTTTTTGTATAGATGATTTTCGGATCAGAGAAAGATATTTCGGGGAAGTTTATGTTCCAAGTGGTTCTGGGATCGAGTCCCTCCAGAGGGAATTGTCGCCAAATCGCGGGAATGTTTTTGTTGAGTGTGCTTTTTAACTTGAGAATCGTTTCAGGCAGAAAAGAGCGATTTTCATACCAATACATAAAGTCCTCTTTAGCCAGTTGTTGAGATAATGCAATAGCAGGAATGCCTGAGATGTTTGCCTCGAGACACGCACCTATAGTACCCGAGGAAAACACAAACCCCGCACCCACGTTTTTTCCTATGTTCGTCCCTGATACTACGATATCTGGGATACAAGGCATTAGTTGGTGCATCGCTAGATTGGTGCAGTCTGCCGGTGTTCCGGTTATTCTCCAACCGATTGCGCCCTCAAGCTCTAGGGGGGAGACCTCGATAGAGGTTAAGCGGGTCATTGATTTCCCTTTCCAACTCTGCTCCTCGTCTGGAACCGCGACATATAGATTTCCGAAATCCCTTAAGATTTCAAGAGTGATCTGTAGTATCGGAGAGTCAAAGCTATCGTCATTGCTAAGTAAAATATTGGGGATTGGATTGCTCATAGTAAAATCTTTATCATCCATTACACCTATAAAAGTCGTTATAACTAATGCCTTGATGATAAGCGATTTAGTGCTTATCTAGCAGCTTTTCTAAATATCTTCCCATTTCATGAAGGCAGCAGCTTGACCGATAATGGCTCCCCCCTTACCTAAAATATTCCAAACTGATGCGTCTATTATCTTGAATTTTTTCCCCACAGAAGAGATTCTGACCCCTGAATATCTCTTTGCATAGCTATTCTTTATGACATTTTGCATGAATTCTTCGCGAGTTTTTTGGTTGCCACTTTCCGCTGATGCTCTGGAAGGAGTGAGTAGCATTTCTTCCCATGTAAGTTCGAAAAGTCGCAAAGCAGTTTGATTGCCGTAAGTGAATAGAGGGTCCTTTCCGAGCCCATGGCTTAATAGTGCGTAAGGTGCAAGGTGCAATGTTTTTGCAGCATCATTGTCATTGATAGGGAGGTTATAGAGACTGTTTCCAAACATCGAACGGTGACTGGCAAGTATTCTGCTGATGAGTGGTTTTAATTCTTCGTTCACTCTGACGGAGACGCTATTATGCTTTTGTCTTAGAGAGTTTTTTTATTGCGCGTTGCAGTGATAAAGCTATAGTTTCAGGGGTCTGTGCTCCGCAAAACAAGAGGTGCCCATTGTAGACAAAGCCTGGCACCCCCGACACGCCCATTTGCAATGCTGCATTTTCCTGTCGTTCAACTGTCAGATTTACTAAGTCGCTGTTCAAAGCAGTGTCGGCTCCTTCTACTGGCAACCCACATGCTAATGCTATTTCTAGCAAGACATTTTTTTCTCCGATATTTTTTCCGGATAAAAAGTAGCTACTGAATAGCAGATTAATCACGTCATTTTGTTTGCCATATTCGTGACTATAATCGACGAGCTTATGAGCTAATCGTGTGTTTGGTGTTGTTGTAATCGATCCAAAGTCAATGAGAAGCCCATCAGCGTGAGCTTCTGATTCAATACGTGAATATATTGATCCAGCTTGCTCAGCGCTACCAAATTTTTGTGTGAGATAATCTGCCCTGTTCATTCCTTCAGGAGGTAGTGTAGGGTTCAGTTCAAATGGACGCCAAATAGTTTCTATTGGGTAAGTATCGCCCATTATTTGCATGGCTTTTTCGAGTCTCTTCTTGCCGATGTAACACCACGGACAGATGACATCAGATATTATCTCTAGCCTATACATGCTAGGTGCTTCAAAAGCACTCTTCCTAGCAAGAAAATAGAAAATTTCAAATTAGCTGAAACGACCAATGATTTCTTTGGCTACTTGATCAACAACTTCTCTTGCATCCCTAATTGGCTGAATTGCTACCTGATCTACCCCAGCATCTCTCATCTCTTCAATCATTCCGATTACTTGGCGTTTAGTTCCCGTGAGGGTCGTGGCTTGTATGATTTTTTTCGTCATCAAAGGAACATGTTCTTCTTTAAGCTGTTGGAGGTAACCTTCATAGAGCTTCAAATGACGTGTTTCGATCGGCGCATCCGGCTCCTTGTATACACCCGAAAAACCTAACATTTCTTCTCGCAAAGGCTCAGGGATGGCATTAGGATTATCATGTGATGAAAGTGCAAAAATATTGCTACTCGATGCCACCATAGGTCCGACGGCTTCTTTGACAGCTCTAGATTCTATTTCCTCTTCTGAATCAGTGAGATAAAATGCGGTCATTGAAACGACATAGATGTCGTCAGGGTTTTTTCCTGCCTCCTCAGCACCTTTTCGTACATTGTCGACCATCCACTTGACTAGATCAGGGTGGACTGCCCCAAATAAGATGATCCCATCTGCCACTCGCCCTGCGAGCTGTGCGACCTTCGGGCCGCTGGCTGCGATATAGATTGGTATATAGTCTTTAATGTTGATGTAATGATAATCTGGGTTGAGGAATTTAATTTTTCTGTGTCGTTGTCCCTCTGAGTAGTCAGTAATTTTGTTGTCAAATAAGTCGCGACATATGCGGACATGTTCTTCAAGTTCAGCTACTTTCGCGGCAGGCATTCCCATTGTGCGCCTAGTGGTGTTCCCAGTGCCTATTCCCATAACAACTCGTCCAGGCGCCAGAGAGTTGATTGTCGCCATCCCACATGCTGAAAGCGGGGCGATTCGAGAAGCTGGATTTGTGACCCCTGGTCCGATTTTGATTTTACTTGTCCTGTCAGCGCATAGAGCCATAGTAGCGTACACTTCACTACCGAGCATTTGGGTATCATATAACCAAGCGTGGCTGAAACCATTATCTTCAGCATATTTCACATCACCGTGGATATGACAATCGCCCATAAAAACGAAACCAAAATCCATTATATTGTTCTCCCGTTGTGATGCTTCAAACTGCGTTCATTATAAAGCATATTATTATGAATAGTGCTAACAATAGAGCATTACTTTTCGACATTGAATACTCTATTGATCCAACTTCCTATCTCTCTGACTTCATCCATATCAACGCCATGAGCGACCTCATATTCATGATGCTCTACAGGGTATTGCTTGTTTTTAAGAAAATTATACGCTTCCTTTCCCTTCTTTGGTAAGACCATCTGATCGTGACGACCGTGTCCGATAAAAACAGGAAGTTTATTGTTAGCCGAAGAAAGCTTAATTGTTTTCTCTGTGGCAAAGTAGGTTGAGAGAGCAATAAGGCCTGCAAGTTTTTCTGGATAACTTAGAGCAATTTCATAGCCTACTGCTCCTCCTTGGGAAAACCCAGCTATGATGATATTTTCTGCTGTTATGCCACGCTCATTTTCTCTTGAGATTAGACGGCTGATTTCATACGCTGAATTGCGTAATTGCGTTGCGTCAATTTCTCCCCCCAGATCAAGATTAATGATGTCATACCACGCGGGCATTTCCATGCCATTGTTTATGGAAACTGGTATGTGAGGAGCATGGGGGAAAACAAAGCGAATTTGCAGTGTTTCATCAATACCTAGCGAAGGGACTATCGGTTCAAAGTCGTGCCCATTTGCGCCAAGTCCATGTAGCCATATCACTGAGAATTCTGCCGGGCCATCGGGCTCTATTTCAACACACTTCAGAAGGTCCACTGGCATAATCCCTTGTTATTTTGATTGTTATACATGACTATCATACAGAGTTAATTGCCGTATCTAAACTTCTTCACGCCTGAACCACGGTCAGTGTGAGAGTTGTTTTGTCAGTGCAGTTACTGTTTTTTTACTGCTCTATGGGAGACAAAGAAATGCAAGGCAAGGTTTGTGTGATCACGGGAGGGGCATCGGGTATTGGCCTTGAGCTAGCGAAACAGCTGGCGCTATCTGGAGCGATCGTTGTTTTAACTGACAGCAATGTCCCTGCATTAGACGCTGCGGTCACAGCTATAGTATCAACCGATGGGTGTCTCGTTACCGGGCGACATTTAGATGTGACCGATCAAAAAGCTTTTTCATCTTGTGTTTCGGAGATATTAACGCAGTACGGTAAGATTGATTACTTTTTTAATAATGCCGGAATTGCCGTTTCTGGGGAGTCGAGAGACCTCGAAGTTGAACACTGGCGGCGTGTTATAGATGTCAATCTGATGGGTGTAATTTATGGATGTGAGCTTGTTTATAAGGCGATGGTGTTACAAGGTTTCGGCCATATTGTTAACATTGCTTCCTTGGCCGGTTTGATTCCTTTTGCAATGAATGCCCCTTACTGTGCCTCGAAGCATGCTGTTGTCGGACTTTCACAGACTCTTCGAATTGAAGGCGAGCAACTCGGGGTTAAGGTTAGTGCAGTGTGTCCTGGTTTTATCGACACGAATATCTATGTGGCAACTGAGGCAGTTGGGATCTGTCATGATGATCTAGTGAAAGGGGTTCCATTCAAATTGCTTGCCGTAGATGTGGCGGTCAGAAATATATTAGATGGGGTTAAAAAAAACCAAGCGTTGATTATTTTCCCCTTTTACGCGAAATTTATTTGGTGGTTACAGCGCATATGCGGAGCTTTTGGCCTGCCGCTAGCAAGATCTATGGTGCGTGATTTCAGAAAGCTAAGGTCTTCGAATAAAAAATAAGGAGCTTTTTCTATGAAGTTGTTTGGCAAGGAACTGATTGGCTATCAGACCCTAAAATTTGAAGTTGAGGTAGAGAAAGGCAAGTTGAAGTTTTTTTCTAAAGCTATCGGGGAAACATCTTCAGTATATGTTGATGAAGCAGCAGCAGTATCTCATGGTTACAGATCTCTGCCGGCACCTCCGACTTTTCTCTTTTGTTTGGAAATGGAGAGATCGGATCCTTATGATTGGTTCTTGGATCTAGAAATTCCTTTGGGGAATGTACTTCATGCTGGGCAGTCGTTTACGTATCATGAAACCGCTTGTGCCGGGGATGTTTTGCAATTTAGCGGAGAGATTGTCGACATCTATAGCAAGAAAAATGACGAATTGCAGTTTATCGTTCATAGAAACTATGTACGCTTTTTAGACGGTCTTGCTGTAGCGGAGTTCGATAGAACTATCGTTGTTCAGGCAAGAGGAAAGGAAAATTAACATGAATCAAGGATTGTACGAAGAAACTAAAGTGGGCTTTCAACTGCCTATTTTTGAGGCTCCCACGGTCACTAGACAAACACTGGCAATTTATTGCGGAGCCTCCGGTGATCATAACCCTGTTCATGTTGACATAGACTTCGCAAAAGCTGCTGGACTAGACGACGTGATTGCGCATGGCATGCTGATCATGGCATATGCAGGAAGAATGCTGACCAATTGGACTCTTCAAAGCTCTATTAAAGGTTTTGACACGCGATTTCTGGGCATGACGAGGATTGGAGACAGGATTTTCGTAAGCGGCGCTGTCCGAGATAAATTCATAGAGGGTGATCGGAACATTTTGATAATCGAAGTTTCGGCTAAAGATCAAGGCGGACTTAATAAGCTATCAGGTTCTGCGACTCTCGTTTTTCCGTGATTAGGGAAGACGGCTCAAGTTTATTTACTGATTTTTTATACTACTTCCAAGTAGTTGCCGCTGTAGTGGTTGTTGTAACTCAGTTAGAGACGATGAAGGTTTCGATTGTTGGAATTAGCATAACCTGGTTTGGCTTTTGGCTTGCATTCCTTTTAATAAACTTGGTTTTAGCACTTGGTGCCTTGAAGGAACACAAAGATCGTGTTTCGAAGCAAACTTTCCTGATTTACGTGGCTTGGACACTAGCAATAGGGATTATTCTTGGTAATTTGTTGCAGGCAAATGCGCAGTGGACAGAGATAGATTCTTGGACGACAGTCATTACTTGCGGCGGAATTTTGATGTCTATCTGTGTGGCGAGATTGATCGGTGTTCCGTATTCAGATCCTTTAGTGAAATCGTCATTTGCTGTTTTTTTGAAGGGGGTGCCTCAGCTGACGCTTGCTTGGAGCATTTTCCGTTATGGGGGAAGTGGGCTTTCAGTTTATGTTTTGATTGCAGGACACCTAACCATAGCGACTCGGCTTTTACAGGTTTGGCACTCTACCAAAGGTGGTGGTTGGGATCGAAATCGTGCTGGTATTGCTGTTGGTGAGCTGGCAAATCAAATGAGCTGGGCAGTTACGACAGTCGTTTGGATTTTTTATTAATTAATGGGTTAGCCTCCAATTGGCAGAGTTAGAATTGGAGCATTGGTGGTGCCTGCTTTTGACTGCAGTGCGAATAGTTGGCCAAGGAGTTGAAAGGTTGACTTTGACTGCAGATCGGAGTCATCAATATAGAACCAGCTTCCGCGATATTCAACTGTAGCCGCGGCTTTCTCAGGTCGGGATGAGGCTGATTTAATATTCATCAAGTCACCAGTAATATCACTCCACGAAAAAGCGTTTCCACTTTCATCTAGGGTGATTCTCACTTTTCCTAGTTCTATATCGGACGGCGGGATCTCGACAGATTGAGATAAGAAGTACATAACCCCCATAAATGAGCGGGTTTCAAGTCTTAACTGGGCCGGATTGTCATCCCCAGAGGAGAGCAGAAGCTCGTATTCAAGTGACTCGGGACTAAGGTTAAGCAGAGAGGCCAATTTGATAAAATTTTCATCTTTGAGGCTTAGTGAATTGAAGCGCATAATGTGGTTGTAGTCACCATTTTCAGTTGTGCTTCTCAAGCGCCACTGACCTGTGTCTTGCATGATGTTTAGCAAATTAACGGATTGCTTGAATTTAGAAACATTGGGCGCGCGTATTGGCGTCGGGCCAGAAGCCTTAGCGGCATTGTCTAATCCGTTCATGCTTTCCACGCAAAGATTTAAAACTCGCGCACTGCTCCAACCGCTACCATCAAGCAGGGCAATAGTTTCTAGAGAAATCCTTGATAGCATTTGTCGAACGAAATCTTGACCTTTTAAGGGCGTATACGTCACGGTCGGTTTTTCTTCATATGCCAGTTTCCCCGAGAACCCGTAACTGTTGTTTCCGTTGAAATCGAGGACTGAACTAGCGGTTGCTGAAGGGGCCAACAAAAACTGAGTGTTCAACGCGGTAGCTTCAAGGAAATATGGGGAGTCACCATAGCGAAGTCGCACAAGATTGAGCAGCATTTGTTCAGTCTCGGTGTGACTCATAGCTATATTGTATGCGGTTCTACTCCCTTCTATAAATTTAGGACCGAGCTGGGTGCACGCTAACATTTGAGAGGTGACCAAAACAAGTAAAATAGATTTCAGTCTGACGGAGGAGATTGTTTCTTTCACGCGATAATAGAACTTCTTTCTTTGCATGAAGCTATTCTAGCGTAGTTTGCGTAGCTCAGTATGTGAGTTTCTCAGGTATAGAAGTTTCACGAGTTGTTAGGAGCTACAAGAAAGCATTGAACAACCAGCGCGATGTCTGGCCCATTCGGGTCTGCGGCTAGCATAGGCCTCGTGGTCGGGTTGCTCATCGTAGGGTTTTTTTAGGACATCTAGTAACTTTCGAATTGTTGAGAAGTCTCCCCCAGCTGCATCATCTATCGACAGCTGTGCTAGGTAATTTCTAATTACATATTTCGGGTTAGCTTTATTCATTGTTTCTTTTCTCGTTTCGGGCGCCAACCCATCAGCTTCGATACGCGCCTTATAGCGAGTAAGCCATAAAGATAGATTTTGATTGTAATTATCATCTACTTGGCTCTCTACGTAGTATGCTGGTGCTAAAGGGCAATGGAGAGCGGAGGCCGCGTGCCAGTCTGATGCAGTGTGAAATTCACCTAGCTTTCTAAAAAAGATAGTCATATCTGTTTCAATTTCGCTAAGGAGATGGAACAGATCATTAGTGAGAGAGAGATCTGAGCTGGAAACGAATCTTTCGAGCCCTAGTTTCGCAGCTAGTGCACCATGCCATTGATTCTCATAAGTACTTTGATAGCTTGCTAATCCATCTTCCAATGGTTTTAGATCATTAATTAGCGGATATAACGCATTAGCTAGCTGCACTAGATTCCACAAAGCAATCTGAGATTGTTGGCCGTACCTATATCTCTTTCCTCCCGCATCAGTAGTGTTGGGCGTCCAGTTAGGGTCATAGTCCTCAAGCCAACCGTAAGGGCCATAGTCAATAGTGAGGCCTAAAATCGACATATTGTCAGTATTCATTACGCCATGAACGAAACCTACTCGCATCCATTCTGAGATCATTGTAGCCGTTCGGTCACACACTTCTTTAAACCAGACGCCGTAGTCTTGGACAGTTAGATTAGTCTCTCTAGGATGACCCAAATCGAGTTCAGGAAAATCAGTGTTGATGGTGTAGTCCACTAATTGTTTCAACAGTGCATTTTCCCCTTGAGCTGCAAGCAGTTGAAAGTGGCCGAACCGTGTAAAGGAAGGAGCTACCCGGCATACTATTGCTCCTGGCTCAAACATAGCGTTTCCATCGTAGAACATGTCGCGCATTACCTCGTCGCCGGTCAACACGAGGCTAAGTGCTCGTGTGGTAGGTACCCCCAAATGATGCATAGCCTCGCTGCAAAGAAACTCTCTAACCGAAGAGCGAAGGACAGCTCGGCCATCCGCCGTGCGCGAATAAGGAGTCATCCCTGAGCCTTTCAGCTGTAATGCATACCTCAGCCCTTGGCTGGTAACAGTCTCGCCTAAAGTAATAGCTCGTCCGTCTCCTAGTTGGCCCGCCCAGTTGCCGAATTGATGGCCACCGTAGCACGTTGCATGAGGTTGCATGTCAGAGAGAACCTTGTTACCGGAAAACACTTGGGCAAACTCTTCCTCTTCGAAAACAGACGGCGAAAGCTCTAAAAGCTGTCCGACTGCGTCCGAGTGGGCTAGTAAAGTTGGTTTAGAGCAAGGAGTTGGATTGGTTAAGGAATAACACGCGCTCGATACTTGCCTGCAGTAGTTCTCTTTGATCGGATCGCCAGGTAGCGTTTTAACAAACGAGTTGTCAAACGTAAGGTCGGTGAGTCTTAAGGAGGCCATGTTCATTATGTTTGTTGTTCGCTTTTTGTTTCAGGTTCAATTGTATATTTTACACTAACCAACTGGTATTTAATTTGAAAACTTATTAAATCTATTTGAGGAACTGTGTCATACGAGTACGTGTAATAGTGTACATCATATTTTTTGTTTATCTCTTTGATTAAAAAGGTTTTAAAAAAAACTAACTTTACTAAAGTTTTTGTACTTAATATCCCGTAGAATTAAGTAAAATGTATTTGAAAAAATACAAGTATTTGTAATTTTGTTTCTGGGGAGGAGTGATGAAAGTTTTTCGCTTATTTACATTTTCGTTGGCGCTGATCGTCTGGACACAACACCTTTGTGCCGCAACTGTTGTTAATGATCAGTCTCTGAGTGCTGAAGGAGATGGCTCAAATTGGCTCGCCTTTGGCCGAAATTATAGTGAGCAGCGTTATAGCCCGCTTGATCAAATAAACACCAAAACAGTTTCCAATCTGGGTATTGAATGGGTAATGGAACTGCCTAATGATAGATCCTTGCTTGCAACGCCTTTAGTTGTGGATGGTGTGATCTATTTTACTGGTGCCTATTCAGTAGCCCGAGCCGTGGATGCGAAAACTGGGAAATTGCTCTGGGAATACGATCCAGAATCGATAAAAAACGCGGGTGATCGCTTGGTAAATATGTGGGATCAGAACAAAGGGCCTGCGTTTTGGAATGGAAAAGTAATCATTTCAACAATTGATGGCCGTCTGGTTGGTTTGGATGCTAAGACTGGAAGAAAAATATGGGAAACAATGACCATAGACCCGAGGAAAGCCTATTACATCACTGGGGCCCCTAAAGTTTTTAAGGGCAAAGTCATTATTGGTAACGGTGGTACTGAACACACTGCAGCGAGGGGTTATGTCACAGCATACAACGCCGATACGGGAGAGCAAGAATGGCGGTTTTGGGTTGTCCCTGGTAATCCCGCTGATGGATTTGAATCTGATGCTATGGAAATGGCCGCGAAGACTTGGACGGGAGAGTGGTGGAAGTTTGGTGGTGGCGGTAATACATGGCATGGGATTACTTATGATCCAGAGTTTGACCAATTATTGATTGGAACTGGAAACGGTTCCCCTTGGAATCGAAAAATTAGATCACCTGGGGGTGGAGATAATCTTTTTCTCTGCTCAATCGTTGCGCTTGATGCGGATACGGGCAAGTATAAGTGGCATTATCAGACTGTCCCAGGGGAGACTTGGGACTATAACTCTAATATGGATATAGTCCTCGCCGACCTTAAGTATGGTAGCCAAAACATAAAAGCACTGATGCATGCACCTAAAAATGGATTTTTTTATGTCATCAATCGTAAGAACGGTGAGCTGTTGTCGGCAGAGAAGATAGGAAAAGTAACGTGGGCATCCCATGTTGATCTGAAGACCGGTCGTCCGGTAGAAATTGCGGGCTCTAGATATGAGGATGGTGAAGAGGAAGTTTGGCCAAGTGCTTTTGGCGTGCATAACTGGCATGCAATGTCTTACAATCCAAACACGGGATTGGTCTATATTCCAACTATTGATATGCCTGCGATCTTTAAGGACAGTGGAATCGATCTCAAAGCCTTTAAGTCTCCTAAACACCACGTTTCTGTTGGCGTTGAGTTTGGGACAGACGACACTCCTGAAGATTATGGGACAGCGAAGTTGCAGGCATGGGATCCCATCAAACAAAAGAGGGTGTGGGAGCAGAAGCTACCACCATCTTGGAATCCCGGCACAATGACCAGTAAAGGTAATTTAGTATTTGAAGGAAGAGCCGATGGACGTTTTGTGGCTTATCATGCTGAAACTGGGGAGCCGCTTTGGTCTGTTGAATTAGGGCTCGGTATTTCGGCACCTCCGGTTACTTATTCGGTCGATGGCAAACAGTATATTTCTTTGTTGGTTGGATGGGGTGGTGCGGGAGCCATCGCGGGTTCTCATGCGGCGCAACATGGGTGGAAATACAAAGTGCATCCTAGACGCCTATATACGTTTGCCCTTAACGGCGACGTTCCTGTGCCTTTTTCACCACCTCCAGCATTTGCATCTCCAATTGACCCGCCTGAGTTTAAAGTGAATGAGGAACTTGCAACTCAAGGCTTAAAGATCTATGCCCAGTCATGCATGCTTTGCCATGGGGGGGGTGTTGTGGCTGGAGGTATGGCACCTGATCTTAGGGAATCTTTAATACCTTTGTCCGAGGAATCGTTTTCTGAAGTTGTGATTAGAGGGGCTCTTGTGGCGAATGGTATGCCGCGTTTTAGGGATTTTACGGGTGAGCACGTTTCTGCACTATCACACTACATACGAAATATGGCCCGGAAGACGCTTGCAGAGCAATAGCCTAACCAAGCGTAGTCGCTGTATGGCTCGCTCTTGCCTGGCTGAATAGGTAGAATACATCGGGATGTTTTTAAGGCCAGCCAAGTGCTGGTCTTTTTTCGCCCTTGGGTGCTTTTACTTAATAAGGAATCTTGATTAGATATGGCTCAGTACGTATTTCAAATGCACCGGGTAGGTAAGATAGTTCCGCCCCAAAAGAAAATTCTAAATAACATTTCACTAAGTTTTTTTCCGGGCGCAAAAATAGGCGTCTTGGGTCTTAATGGCTCTGGTAAGTCTACGTTACTTCGTATTATGGCGGGAGTAGATACTGAGATAGAGGGTGAAGCTACACCTTTAAAAGGTCTGAAGATCGGATATCTGTCACAGGAGCCTATTCTTGATCCAGATAAAAATGTCCGCGGGAATGTTGAAGACGGTCTTGGTGAAATCAAGAAAATACTTGATAGGTTCAACGAGGTCAGTATGGCATTTGGTGAACCCATGGATGATAACCAAATGGCAGCACTGCTTGAAGAGCAGGGGGAGCTGCAAAATAAAATTGACGCCGCTGATGGTTGGGGGATTGATAGAAAACTAGAGATTGCCGCAGACGCTTTGAGGTTACCCCCTTGGGATGCTACCGTTGCTAGCCTTTCAGGAGGAGAGCGTCGACGAGTTGCATTATGTCGATTGCTTTTGTCAGAACCAGAAATGCTATTGCTTGATGAGCCTACGAATCATTTGGATGCGCAATCAGTGGGATGGTTAGAACGCTATCTCGAAAGTTACAGTGGTACTGTGGTTGCAGTGACGCATGATAGATATTTTTTGGATAACGTCGCGGGCTGGATCTTAGAGCTTGATCGAGGGTCAGGTATTCCTTATGAGGGAAATTATTCTGCTTGGCTTGAACAGAAGCAGAGTAGGCTGCTGCAGGAGCAGAGAGAGGAAGTCGCACACCGCAAAACTGTCGCATCGGAACTGGATTGGGTTAGGCAAAATACGAAAGGGCGCCAGTCCAAAAGTCGTGCTCGATTAACTCGTTTTGAAGAGCTGCAGTCGCGAGAGTTCCAGCAGCGGAATGAAACAAATGAGCTTTATATCCCACCAGGTCCACGACTTGGTGATGTTGCTATCGAAGTGAAAGAGATCTCTAAAACATATGGTGAAAAAATGTTGATTGGAGACCTGTCTTTCAGTTTGCCGCCTGGCGGTATCGTGGGTGTGATTGGAGCGAATGGCGCAGGTAAAACCACCTTGTTTAATATGCTAACTGGTTCTGAAAAGCCAGATTCGGGTGAAATCACGATTGGTAAAACAGTAGAAATTGCCTATGTTGACCAGAGTCGAGAAACGCTTAATGATAAGAATACTGTGTGGCAAGAGATTTCTGGTGGACACGATATCTTAACGATTGGTGACTACGAACTGCAGTCCAGAGCATACTGCGGGCGCTTTAATTTCAAGGGGACGGAACAACAAAAACACATTGGCCAACTGTCCGGTGGGGAGCGAAATCGTGTCCATTTAGCTAAAGTTTTGCTGCGTGGGGGAAATGTACTCTTTTTAGATGAACCTACAAACGATCTTGATGTTGAGACTTTGCGCGCCCTTGAAGAAGCTATGCTGAATTTCCCAGGTTGCGCTATTGTGATTTCTCATGACAGATGGTTTCTTGATCGTGTAGCGACTCATATCCTTGCATTCGAAGGGAACAGTCATGTTGAGTGGTTCCCTGGTAACTATGCAGATTACGAAGTTGACAGGCGAAAACGTATGGGCGAGGATGCTGATAAACCGCAACGGATTAAATTTAAACCTGTTACTCGATAGAGTGCTATCTTCCTAATTTAAAGTGCTCGCGACAGGTGTGCAGGAACTTGCTTATGCCTAGGTGTTCTTGCTAGAAAGTCGCGGTCTGCAGATGCCGTTAGGTCATTTGTTGCGATACCCGTGCGTAGAAGCGAATTTGAATCCACAACGCTGTCTAGTCCGAAACCATTGGGTAGTGATATATGCCCACAGGCCATTCTGTTTGATATCTCCACTACGACACTTACTGAGCCTCTTGGTGTAGTCAAAATACTAGAGTCGCCGGTTTCCACTCCCAGGTTACTAGCATCTTCCGGAGAGATTCTTAGAGCGCCGTGGGTGTCCTTTCTTCGCCAGTCTTTTCCTCTCAGTATTGTATTGGCCGTGTAAGCGCGCCTTTCTCCTGCAGATAGGATCAAAGGAAATTGTTTTGAGGTTAATTCGGCGGGACCATCTGACAGAGCTTTTACCTCTGGGATTAAAACTGGGATAGCTGCGTTTATAAGTTTATTCCCAGTTTTAACTCTATCCCAGCTGCTATGCTCGGCATCTATCGAATAAACAAACCCATGAGGGCTGGAAATAATTTTGTTAAATAATGTCACCGCAATTTCCTCAGTATCGCGTCCCGAAATTCCCGCTCGTTCTAAACACGCGGGTTCGTTTTGGGCTACAAAAAGTGTCACTGGAAGAAGAGTGGCTGCAGTTTCGCAACTGGCAGGTAGTACGTCTTCCAGTATCCTGTATAGAGCAACTGGTGCTAGGCGATTGAGCATTGGGTTTTCACGACTAGATTGCGTGAACTTTTTTGTGAATTCCAGCATTCCTTTGGATTTTACGATTTCTCTAAGCTCATGGATTTCTGAAGGCATTTCACCGATTGCTTCTACCAGTCTAGCGTGAATCTCGGCTTCGGATAAAACATTGGCATCACATGGAGCCTCTAGTATTGGTTGGCGCAGTTGAAAGTAATTAGCCGGATGTTCGAAATTAAAAAACGTTGCCTCAGCTTTTTCGTATTGTGTTTTGGCCGGTAGCACATAGTCGGCATGTCTGGCAGTTTCTGTCATCGCAACATCGATCACAACAGTCAGCTCCAAAGCAGCCATTGATTTCACAAACATTTTTGTATCAGCTAAAGAATGTGCAGGGTTAGCGCTTTCTATTAACATTGCTCGGTAACGATCGGGGTGATCAGATAGGATTTCTTCAGCAATAATGTTGCAAGGGACCAGTCCTCCAAGTAGAGGGGCTCCGGCCACAGGTGACCGCTTAGCTAGGCTTGGATTGCTTCCCATCAAAGGGCGCATAGTGTTTGGGATATATTGCGATCCTTTTTTTCCAAAGCTTCCTGTCACTAGCCAGCAAAGCCTATGAAGGTAGCTCACCAAAGTCGAATTACGACTCATTTGGACACCGAGGTCTTCAAACCAAGCGATTTTATCGGAAGCGAAGAGTACTTTGGCTAACTGCCTCATTTGTTCTTGATCAACGCCTGCCCAACCGCAGTATTTTTCTATGTTGACTTGATCAAAGATGCTGCGCATTTCTTCAAAATTTGAAACGTGTTCGTCTATCCAAGCGTTTTTTTCCAAATTTTCTTGTAGCATAATTGCTATCAGAGCAGCTAACACCCAAGCATCAGTCCCTGGTTTTACACGTATGTGGATATCTGCAATTTCAGCCGTTTCAGATACTCTCGGATCGAAAACGACCAGAGTACGTTTGGGATCCTTTGCTATTTCCCGCAGTGTTACTCTGCCTTTTTGTAGTCCATGAGAATGCCATGGATTTTTACCTAGAAAGACTGCGACATCGCAATTCTCGAAGTCGCCACGTTGCACATATGCGCCAAACATTGATGCAGAGACCCATCCCTCGCCTGTTTTCTCTTGGGCTAAGGCATTTGACCGGTATCGCCCACCGACAGCACTAATAGTGCTCATTCCATATGATGCGGGAAGGTGATTCCCTTGTCCGCCACCACCGTAGTAAAAAATTTTATCGCCCCCGAAACGATTCTTGATTGAAACCAATTTTTCTGCTATTTCTTTGATAGCAGTGTCCCAGCTGATTTCCTCGTAACTGCCTGAAGTCGTGCGTTTTAAGGGCTGCTTTATTCTATCTATTCCATTTTGATAGAAATCAATACGCGATGCTTTTTGACATACGTAACCTTGGGATGCTGGATGCAGATCGTCCCCTCGGATCTTGACAATAGACTGGCCATCTTCGCTTATTTTTGCCTGTATCCCGCAGTTATTCTCACAAAGCATGCATGCCGTCGCTTTCCATTCCTGCACGTTCATTCCCCGTTTACTGTAATAATAATCTTAATATATCGGACCGGTTGACTAGAATCTAGACTTTATTCTGTATAATTTATCTATATGTCTTGCAAAGCAAGACTCAGTAACCCATCTGCTAGTTTGGGTTCAAACCAGGTTGATTTAGGTGGCATAATCAACCCGGCATCAGCGACCGCCACAAGTTCTTCCATCTTTGTAGGGAACATTGTAAATCCGACTGCCATTTTGCCGGAATTTACTGCTTTCTCGATTTCTTTTGTACCTCTGGAGCCTCCGACAAAGTCTATTCGGTTATCCGCTCGACTATTTTTTACTCCTAGAATAGGACCGATGATCAAGTCATTGAGGACGCTCACATCTAACGCGCTTACCGAGTTATCTGCAGACCACACCTTTTTCAATGTGAGTAGGTACCACGCTCCGTCCAGATACATTCCGAATGACTTTGCGGCTTGAGGCTTTATCGCTGTCTCGCTGGTACTGATTATGAATTCCCGCTCGATCTCTTTGAGGAAATCCTGAGCGCTTTTCCCGTTAAGGTCAGCTATTACTCGGTTATAGTCCAGTATTCTCATCTCGTTCTGAGAAAAGCTGACTGCGAGAAACCCATGGCATGGATTGTCATCGGTGATACTAGGGTCTTCCCGCAGCCGTTGTTTTGCAACTCGGGACGCAGCTGCTGATCTATGGTGTCCATCTGCTATGTATAATGCCGGCATGGAATTGATATATGAGGATATCTTGTTAATCAGCTCCTCATCGGTTACCACCCATATTTCGTGTAACCAACTGTCTACAGTCCCTTCACAATCAGAATCTTTGCTTGAGCTTATTTTCAACAACAGTCCATCTAAGTCGGGATGTTCAGGGTGAGCTAGAAGCACAGGTCCTGTGATCGCATTAACGGTGTTTATCTGGTTAGTCCTGTCTGTTTCTTTAGCATGCTGTGTGAGTTCGTGTTTGCGGATCTTATTTTGATCATAAGCCTCTACTGAAGCCGATAACCCCACACCAATTTGAGTATGATTTCCATTGCTTATGCGGTAAACGTAGTAACTAGGTTTTTCGTCTTGTATCAGGATTTTTTCTTGTTTTAGTCGCCAAAGATTTTTGGCAGCTCTCTGGTAGACTTCCGGTGCATAGGGGTCGATTGAATTTGGCATTTCGAGTTCAGCTCTTGAGACACGTAAAAATGAGAAGGGCTGCTCTTGAGTCAATTCTTTGGCCTCTTTTAAATTAATCACATCATAAGGTGGGGCTATGACTGATTTAGCTGATTCTTTGGTGGGTCTTAAAGCGGGGAAGGGTCGCGCCAGAAATTGTTTGTGCATTTTATATCTCAGGTAGGTTTGAATTAGTCTAATGTTCTTTTCTTGCCGAATGATAACAAGTCTTTGTGACAAAGAGTCAAAGTTTGCGACACATGTTATCCCGTAAAGCCCATAACATGTTTCTACCGCTGGATTTTAGTGGTTTTTAAATCTAAGGTATGCAGTATTGTTTGACTAAGCGGGAATTGGGGATGAAAAAAAAAGATTTTTACAAAGATGCGCTTGAAGATTCAGTTGGTCCACTAGAGGGTGTCCGAGTGGTAGAAGCTACTACTACGTGGGCAGGCCCGATGGCAGGATGCTTGTTGGCTGATTTTGGAGCGACAGTGATAAAGGTTGAGCATCCCGAGGGAGAGGTAATCCGAGTGCTGCCTCCCATTCTCCCTAATTCTAACCTCACCTTGCCAAATGAGACAGTGAACCGTAATAAGAAAAGTGTAACGATCGACTTGCATGCGCCTGAAGGTAGAGAGCTATTTCTGAAGCTGGCACAAACGGCTGACATTGTTATCGAGAATTTTAAGCCGGGGACTTTGGATGACTGGGGTGTTGGTTACAGGGACGTAAAGAAAGTTAAGCAAGACATAATATATGCGTCGGTCAGTGGTTATGGACAATTTGGACCATATTCATCTCGTGCCGCGTACGATCCAATTGCTCAAAACTACACTGGTTGGAGTTCGGTAAACGGTGAGCCGGATGGTGGGCCTATAAAAGCTCCTACATACTTGGGAGATGACCTCGCTGGGATGAATGCAGCTTTAGGGGCATTGGCTGCTTTGCATTATCGCAACCGCACCGGTGAAGGTCAGCACATAGATGTTGCTTTGGTCGATGGCATATGGTTTCAAAGTAATGGATTGCTCACTGCAGGGGCGATGGATATGCCTATCCCTAAGATGGCTAACCAGTTCACTGTTGCTGCTCCGGTAAATGTTTATGATTGTAAGAACGGGCAGATATATGGAGGGGTATTGCTAGACTCTCATTGGATTGCTTTCTGTAAGCTGATGAAAAGAGACGACATCGCTCACTACAAAGGTCCCGAACGCATTGTTCGTAGGGATGAGCTTAATGATGTTGTGAAGGCCTGGTGTGCAGAGAGAACGGTTGCGGAGGCAGTGGACTCTATGCTGGAAATAGGCCTGACAGTTACAAAGGTAAACACTTTTACAGAGGTCTCAAAAGATGAGAATGTAGGTGCTCGTGATATGCTGCAGAAGACGACGCTGTCGGACGGAAGCGTGGCCCCTCTAACAGGGCCAACTGCTAAATTTTCTAGGACTCCCACTAAGATACGACATTCTGCTCCTACTTTGGGACAAGATAATCCAGAGGTATATGGAGAGCTTGGGATGAGCGAAGAGGACATTGAAAGACTGCGAAGAGAATCGATCGTCTGAGTCAAAAATAGCTAGTAGGCTTCTTTCTAATATGAGCCCAGCTACTAATTAGCCAGTCACTCTGCGCAGGGTTTTAATGTCAATATTTTTACCGATTATAAGGTCTTGCCGGGCCAAGAATTTGGGTTTTATGTACCAGACGAGTAACGGAAGGACTATCAGAGACAGCAACATATTAATTAGCATTACAAGTATGAGAAGCAATCCCATATCCGCCATAAATTTTAGGTCAGACAAGAAGTACCACGGCGTTATTCCAAGTAACATAATGGTTGCCGTAAACATAATCGCTTTTCCTGTGGTTGTTAAAGCAGCTTCGATAGCTTTTGTTAAATCGTGATCTTTAGCTGAGAACTCTTCGCAAATACGAGACAAGAGATAGATGCCATAGTCTATTCCCACTCCTACCCCTATGACAGCGACTATTCCCGCATTCATATCCAAACCGACACCTACAAGATGCATACAGGCTACTAGTAACAAATTAGCAAGATTTACAGGGATTAGTAGGATGCATGCCGCCACGATAGAGCGGTATGCGAACCCAGCAAGTATCATAACCGCAACGTTTACCATTCCGATAATGATCCAATGGTATCTTTGGATTACGTTGTTCATTGCCTGTTGTAGAGCTATAACCCCAGTCCCTAATTTTACGTGGAAGTCTGGGTGCTCCAATCCTACTTCCGCAACTGCTTTAGCGGCAGCGGCGAGAGCATGGTCAACTGTTTCCTGTTTATTATCCTTATACCAGAAAGACACTGTGGAGTTTTGGAATTCAAAATCTGCCACATGTCCAAAGTTAACAGCGTTACTTCCCAAAAGCGCCGCAAATCCAGCAGCACTAATGGCTTCAGGCGTCAAATCTAGAGGGGACCATTTAGGGTTTCCTCCAGAAAACAAGCGATTTATTTCACTCATATAGTTGCTGAACGTTAAGCTAGCTCGGGGGGCAAGCACCTCATCCTTTTCGAGCTTTCTCTGAAGCGCTTGCGCAACTTCGACCACTTTCGGTGTGTTAGCAACGCGATGGGCTATGTCTCTCGTTTTTGATTCGAGTACGACTTCGAGGGTGTTAGTGCCCGGAAAGTGAGCGTTTATTGCTCTAACGGCTATGTTAAATTCCGAGTCAGGCCAAAGTAGATTGCTTCCTTCAACGGGGTTTCCTATTTTTATCTGTGTGTTTAGGTAAATTCCGACCATTGAAATTATCACTACTAATATGCTGGTGCGTTTTGCTTTAGACCCTACACTTAGTGTGGCGAGCCGTTTTAACAGGAGCCCTTGGCTAGCATGCAGCCCCCTTTTAGACTCACTGCTTGCAAGCATTTGTTGCATGTTTCTTGGTGTGGGGAGATAAGACAATAAGATTGAGCAGAGAAAAGTTCCGGTCGGGATGATCCACAAGGCCCACATTCCACAAAAAATTGCATGGTTATCCATTGCTTTTATTGGGGCGATTGCAATGAAGATGATTCCGCAAACATCAGTTAGGATGCCTAGAATAGAAGGCGCCATCATAATGTTCATCGTGTGCTCAGCAGCCTCTCTTCGATCCTTTACGTGGGATAAAATCTCGTAGTACCTCTCGGTGTATTGTACGCAATGTGAAAAAGACCGGGCGACTAGCAGTAGAGGTACAATCATCAATAAGGGCTCGATAGGTCTACCCAGCAGACCTATGAAACCAAAACCCCAAATGCCTGCGATAGCGGCGCACGCGACAGGCGTTACAACCCCGGCGATATTTTTCATATAGAAGACTAAAGCGATCACTAAAAGAATTAAGGTAATGGCAAAGATTCTATAGGTTTGTTTTTGCAGTTTGTATACCCATCCAGTGAGGGCTGGCTGCCCGGTTAGGTGAACGTCATGGTTGGAATCGCGGGCATTCAAAATCAGGTTTTGAGCATAGGCAAATGCTTCTCCATAATCTACATGTTCAAGGAAAGCAGCCGTTATGAGTGCTGCTGTCTCATCTCTAGAGACAAAAAATGTCTGAGCGCTGGGAGAAAGGATCACACGTCTTTTGAATTCCGCTATTTCAGCCGCCGTGGCAGGAGGGTGATTGTCCATTAGCGGCTTAGTATCAATACCTTCTACGGTTGCTCTGGCAAATCGAATTTTTTCGGTTGCGACAGACAGAATTTGGTCATGATCTACAGCGGGAGCTAAGTCTATATCTCTGGTGATATCCCAAATTTTAGACAGCGTATCAGGATTGTATATATCCCCACGTTTATTTTTGACCATGATAGCCATAGTCATAGGGTTGCCGAAATTTTTATTGTCGTAGTAGATTTGAACGAATGGGTCGTCTAGAGGTAACAGGTCGTTGAAGACTGTTCTAATATCTACTTTCGGGATACCTAAAGAAAAAAGTAAAGTTACCACAACAAACAAGCAGCTAACAAGAAAGCGATTATGCATTACCCAGTAGGCAATTTTTGCACGCATATTTTGTTGTTCCTTTGGGATTTTTAGCTATTACGAAAAGTGGTTTAAACAGATCGTATATTTTTTGACAAAAGTTCGCTCAACCAGTGTCGCTGGTTGAGCGAGAATAGCTAGCCTTCTAACACTTGTTTAATGACCAACTTGCCTAGTTGGGACATATGCACTTCGTCAGGACCATCGGCGAGTCTGCAGAGCCTCGCATACGCAAATATCTCGGGAAGAGGCGTGTCTTGCGCCAAACCAATCCCACCAAAGCTTTGCATGGCTCTATCAGCCACCTCTTGGCACATCCTTGGAACGGTGATTTTAATCATGGCGAGAGCATCTTTAGAGGTCTTGTTCCCTTCTTTGTCAAGACGGTCAGATGCCCATTGCGTTAGCAATCGAGCTTGTTGTATCTCACTGACTGACTTGGCAATGTCTTGTCGTATGCTAGAATTTTCTGAAATTTTTCTGCCAAACGCAACGCGGTTTTCCACGCGCGCGCACATTAGCTCTAATGCTCTTTGGGCTCCACCAATTAGTCTCATGCAGTGATGTATCCGCCCTGGGCCAAGCCTCCCTTGTGCTATTTCAAATCCACGGCCTTCTCCTAATAGTAGATGATCCACCGGTACTCTTACGTTTGTCATTCTGATTTCCCCATGGCCCTGAGGTGAATGAGGGTCATTCAGGACACGTAAAGACCTAAGAATTTCAAATCCATTCGATCCAGCAGGGACCAGTATCATTGACTGTTGCGCATGCCGAGCAGCTGAAGTGTCGGTTTTCCCCATAACGATATAAATTTTGTTGCGCGGGTCGAAAACGCAGGAGCTCCACCACTTGCGACCATTTATGACATATTCGTCCCCGTCTCTTACGATTGAAGTTTCAACATTAGTGGCATCGCTTGATGCGACTTGGGGCTCTGTCATTAAGTATGATGAACGTATTTCACCTTCGAGCAACGGCTCTAGCCACGTTTTTTTGTGCTCTTCTGTACCATAGCGAGCTAGAACTTCCATATTTCCAGTGTCGGGGGCGCTACAGTTAAATATTTCCGCTGCCCAAATCACTCTTCCCATTTCCTCTGCTAACGGGGCATATTCGAGGTTAGTAAGTCCAGCCCCATACGGTTGATATTCCTCGGGGAGGAACAAATTCCAGAGGCCTAGATCTTTCGCTTTTTTCTTTAATTCTTCTATTTGGGGAGGGACAACCCACAGGTTCGCTGGATCATGAGTAAAGTTATAGATATCTTCTTCTATAGGATAGACAAATTCGTTCATGAAGTTGCGAAGCTCTCCTAAAAGCTGAACGCTTTTCTCACTGTGGTTGAAATCCATCTTAAATGTCCTCTTTAAAATTTTTAATTAGCTCTTTTTTGGATATGTAGATAGAGTTTTTTATGTCATACAGTTCATGTTATTGCAGATCAGTTTTATTGGGATGTTAAATCATCCAGACCTCATGAATGAGATTCCGTAAAGTTTAGGCGTTACTTGAACTGGTGCTGCTGGATTTAGAACAATAAAAATCAAACTCCATCCGGTCTTATTAAAGCAAATACAAGCTCCGTACGCTAGTATATTATTTTACGGTAAAGTTATGGCAGTATAAAAACCGTACCACTTAAAAATACTGGGATGTTAATTAATGCGTGCTATCTCTTTTGTAATCTGCTTGTCTGGTGCACTTTTCGCTCATTCTGTTAATAGTGCGTCGTGGCTCAACATTTTACTTACTAACGATGATGGTTATGACTCTGAAGGGATTAAAGCAGTCTCAGTTGCGTTATTGGAAGCTGGACACAGGGTTACTGTTGTTGCCCCCGCCACGGAACAAAGCGCTACTGGGATGAAGGTTACGTTAGGCAGTCTTTCTGTGGTGCAACATGCGCCAGAAATTTGGTCAGTGAGTGGTAGCCCTGCGGACTCGGTCATGATCGGATTGAGCAATATCTTTGGCGAGAGGAAACCTGACTTAGTTGTTTCTGGAGCGAATTTTGGTCAAAACTTGGGTTCCAATGTAATGCTTTCAGGAACCGTTGGGGCAGCTTCAATGGCGGTGTTCATGGGGGTGCCAGCCATTGCTCTGTCCGTAGGTCTCGATTTGTCGGAGTCAACGGCGAGACCAACGCGTTATGCCAGCACAATTGCTGTATTTCCTGAAGCAGCAGAACTTTTAGTAACTGTGTTACAGCAATATATGAATGATCCAACTGTCATTCCTAGGGGAGAGTTGTTAAACATCAACTATCCAGTGCGAGTGTCTGGAAATCCTCCGATTTTAGCTAGCAGGATAAGTAACATTGGAGGCTTTGCAATTAATCACGACGGTAGGATCGGGGGAATTAACACCATTAGCACAACGGTGTCTTTGGGAAAGGAGGACGATGCCATAGAGAATTCAGATGTTTCGGGCTTTTCAAGTGGTAATATCACAATTTCTTTTCTTAAGCCAGACTGGAATAGCAGTGAGGAAAGCTTCAGCAAGCTGGTCGATTTGACTCAGTTGATCTACAAGGCTAGAGAGCCAGCAACGCGTTAACTTCTGAAGCCGCCTCAAGCTGAACCAGGTGACCATATCCGTCTAACAAGCTGACCTCAACATTGGGAGGTAATGATTCTGCATGGGCAGACGGGATAATTTCATCTTTAGTACCCCAAATTACTCGTACGGGCATGGTTAGGCGATGAAGCTCTTCCTTCATGATATCATTTTGATTGCCATCGTCTCCAATAAAACCGGCGCTGATGGTTTTTAAAGCATCGCTTACACCATCGGTTCTCTTGAACTGAAGCATATCATTAACAAGGGAGCGGTTAACAAGATCAGGGTTGGCAACCAGCTTTTGCAGAAGACCTTTCATTTCCTTACGGTTATCTGTTGCGATAAACCCTTGGACGTAGTCATTATTGATTTCATTGCCAAGTCCTGCAGGTGCTATTAAATCGAGCCTAGATACGCGCGATGGATTTATGAGAGCTACTTTTAAGGCAATGGCTCCTCCTAGAGAATGGCCTACTAATTGTGCCGAACTAATGCCTAGTTCATCCATAAACGCTAAGACTGTTTTAGCTAGTCCATCTATTGAACCGTCAAGAACATTTTTTGTAGATTGACCGTGGCCGGGAAGGTCAAGGGCATAGACCGTGGCATTAGATGAGAGCGGCTGCTGTGTAAACAGCCAGCGATCCGCATCTCCTCCGAATCCATGGACTAACAAAATAACTTGAGCGGCTTCCCCCATTTTTGAATATCTTAAATGATATCCATTTGCTTCAATCGATTCGTATCTGCCAGATCCTTCTTCCTGTTCTTCTTCAGGATCTGGTGGTACATAGTTGGCTAGAAATGTCTCTATGAACGCATCAATTTCGTTGTCCGTTATTTCCAGAGGTGCAATAATTCCCAGGAGTGCTCCAATAGGAAGAACGTCTTCAGGACCGGCAATTTTGCGGCGGAGTATTCCCGTATCCAATGCTTCGAAAGTATTGGCGATCTTCTCAGTCTCTATATCTACTACGTCATCGCCAAGGCTTAGTTTTGTTCCTTCTTCAACAAGCCATTCCATGACTTTGCCTTCCGTCATAGATAGGCCCCATTTAGGCATGGTTAACGCTATTATTGAGCTTTCGCTCACGCTTTGTACCCCATTATTTTCCTGATGGCATCAGCCACTTTTTCTGGGCTCGGGATATATTGGTCTTCCAATGTCCCATTGAAAGGAACAGGCGTATGTGGAGCGGTCACCATCTCAATAGGAGCTTTCAAAGAGCCAAACGCTTTCTGAGCGACTATAGCGGATATATCTGTCGCTACGCTGCAACGAGGTGTGGATTCATCCACGACAACCAATCGTCCGGTATTTTCCACTGACTCAAGAATAGTCTCTTCATCTAAAGGGGAGGTGGTCCTCAGATCAATTACTTCGCAGCTAATGCCTTCCTTCGAAAGAGTTGCAGCCGCGGTGACAGCCTGGTGAACCATGCGTCCGACCGTCACGATTGTGACATCATTTCCTTCTCTGACGATATTAGCTTCCCCAAAAGGTATCGTATATGACTCTTCAGGAACGTCTCCTTCTAGCGTATATAGAACTTTATGCTCACAGAAAATTACTGGGTCGTTATCTCTGATTGCCTGTATCAATAAGCCTTTCACATCGTAAGGCGAAGAAGGAATAACTACTTTCAGACCAGGGACGGCAGTGAACATGTTATATAAGCATTGAGAATGCTGCGCTGCAGCTCTGAACCCCGCACCATACATAGTCCTAATAACTATGGGCGTTTCAGCTTTCCCTCCAAACATATAACGGAACTTAGCCGCCTGATTATAAATTTGGTCAAAACAGACGCCCATAAAATCTATAAACATTAGCTCACATACCGGCCTCAACCCTGCGGTAGCAGCACCCACGGCCGCCCCGACAAAGCCAGCTTCACTGATAGGTGTGTCCATTACCCTATCGCCGTATTTGCCCCATAGCCCTTTTGTGACACCTAATACGCCTCCCCATGCATCCATCTCTCCATCCCCACCGCTTCCACCGGCAACGTCTTCGCCCATTAGTATGACAGACTCATCCGTCGCCATTTCCTGATCGAGGGCTTCATTTATCGCTTGTTGATATGTAATTTTTCTAGCCATGATTGTATTCCCCCTAGTAATTTATATAGACGTCGGTCGTGAGATCAGATAAGTCAGGTTCTGGCGATTTTTCTGCGAAGGCCACTGCTTCATCGATAAGTTTTGCCACTTCGCTATCTATTGCATTCAGCTGCGCTTGGTTGATGCCATGATTTATAGTTGCCTCGATGCTGAAACGTTTCAAGCAGCAAACCTCTTCTCTGAGTCGCTTAACCTCGCCTTTAGGCCTATAGTTTTGATTATCGCCTTCAAAGTGACCGAAAAAACGATCAAGTTTGTGTTCTAAAAGAGATGGGCCTTCGCCAGCCCTTGCTCTTTGGGCAGCCTTGGCAAAAGCTTCGTGTACAGCAAAAAAATCGTGTCCATCCACTATTTCTCCAGGCATTCCGAAACCTATCGCGCGATCGGCAATATCTTTACACGCTACCGCATAATTACTTGGTGTGGCTTCACCATATCCATTGTTTTCAAAAACAAAGACTACGGGGAGTTTCCAAACGGTAGCTAGGTTCATAGCTTCAAAAGTAGTTCCTTGGTTTGAGGCACCATCTCCACAAAAAACAACAGAGATGCCTTCAGTGCCTTTCATCTTGGCTGCTAATGCGGCACCGCATGCCAGCGGAGGTCCACCACCGACAATTCCATTTGCTCCCATCATTCCGGTATCAAGATCTGCAATGTGCATAGAACCACCTTTCCCATGGCATGTACCTGTTTTTTTGCCATAAATCTCGGCCATCATGCCCTTTACTTCAACACCTTTGGCAATGCAGTGGCCGTGACCACGGTGGTTGCTGGCAACCTTGTCGGTATCTCTTAAGTGCATTCCGACGCCTGTAGCGGAAGCTTCTTCCCCAGCATATAGGTGGACAAAACCAGGTATGCCCCCTTTAGCAAACTCTACGTGCACTCGGTCTTCAAACTCGCGTATTGTCTTCATCGTACGGTAGGCGTCGAGAAGATCTTCGACGGATAAATTGGTGGTCATTTTGTTCCCCTTTATATGGACAGACCTATATTAGCCTTACTGCAGTGTTAGTGCCGCTATTTACAACAGCATATATCAAGCAAGGTAGGAGGACGAATTCTTTTTGGCTTTATACTGCTATAGAGGGAGCATAAAGCTGGGCTATTTGGTGAATGGTATCTAGTTGAAGATGCTGCGACATTGCAAAAAAATGCCTATCCCTATATAAAAAGTATGAGCATGTAAGAATAATGGTTGTTCTAAACAGCTTACTGTTCAGCAACCGGAATGTTGGAAAAGGAATATTTATGGAATTTGCACCAACTCTTTTAAGGATGACAGAGTCTATCGTTTCTGGGGACGGTGTCTCAGCCGCCGAATGTTTCGGCCCTGAAGGGGTCTATCATGACGTTTTTTATGGTGCCTTCCAGAAAGAAGAAATACCGATAATGGTAGCAGACCGTTTTCATCGTGATGCTGAGGGTTTTATTTGGGATCTGTTTGACCCTGTTTGCGCTGGCGAGATTGGCTATGCGCGGTATATCTTTAGTTACAAAAGTAAGTTGGGGGGCTCTTTCGGAAAACGCGTCGTTTTTGAAGGAGTTTCGATATGCGCGATGCGTAACGGCTTGATTTCGTCCTATAGAGAGGTGGCCAACGCGTGCACAGGTCTTTCGATGATGGGCTTTGAGCCTAACCGACTGTCCAAGATAATAGGCAAACAGGTCAATGAATTGGTTGGTAGGGATGAGGTTCAGCAACACTTTATAGATGTGCCTGACTTAACCGTCTGAACTGTATCGATTTAAAACATTAGTGAAGCTAAACAACGGGGAAAATTAAAGGATGTCTTTATGTTATTGTCAGGTTCATGCCACTGCGCGAAGGTAGGCTTTACGCTTGTGTCGCGACACCCTTATCCTTTTAACTTATGTTACTGCGAAATATGCCGAAAGACAGCAGGAGGAGGAGGTTACGCAATAAACCTCGGGGGTGAGGCGTCCACTCTAGAAGTTAAAGGTGAGGAGTATTTGTCAATCTACCGGGCTAGGCTAGTTGATCACGATGGAGGTTCCTATGTTAGCTCTGCAGAAAGGCGTTTTTGCAAAGTGTGCGGCAGTGCGCTTTGGTTGTGGGACCCGGTTTGGCCCGAGTTGATTCATCCTTTTGCTTCCGCGATCGATAGTGAATTACCCCTGGCCCCAGAAAAAACTCATCTGATGACTGCGTATAAGGCAGGTTGGGTATACCTAGCTGATGGAAGGAGGGACCAATTTTTTTTGAAGTATCCTGACGAGTCGATTGCCGATTGGCATAAGCGTTTAGGCCTAGAGGAATAGAGTTTGTGTTGGGAAGCTGATGACCCCTCTTTACAGCTTAGAGTGAAAAAATAGTTGGCCAAGTGCGTACAATGTCATTGCGAGATACCAATAGTGAAGCGTCTCGGCGAAGATGTCGTAATTCAGGTTAATTTGAAATTTTATAGCCAAGGAGAAAAAGATGATTGTTGTGAGAGTTTTATTTGATGTGCAAGCGGGTGCGGATATTGATGCCCTGCAAAAGAAAATGCTGGCCACCGCTGTTAAATATGAAGGGCTGGAAGGGTTGACACGTAAATACTATGTATTAAATGATGACCAATCAAAAGTCGGCGGAATTTACCTATGGGAGTCTCGGGCTGTTGCAGAGGCGTGGTATAACAATGCTTGGTTTGACACGATGACAGAAGCCTGGGGCAAGCGGCCGTTTGTTGAATATTTAGATTGCTCGATTGTCGTGGATAACGAGACTAAAAGCACGGTGTCAAATATTGCAGTTTAGCTTGCCGAGCTCTGAATTATAGTTTGCTAAGGGGCGATATTGCGCTCCTTGGCCTTTAAACTAAAACATTTGCGCAGGTTACATGCAGTGAGGCTTTTTTACTTGCTGATGTAAAATTTGTTGACAATTTTCCACTGCCCGCCAATTTTAGCCAACTGAAAAGAATCGACATATATTCCATTAAAATCAAATAGCGCAGTAGCTGCAATGTCGCTAAAGATGTTAATAGCTATTATTTTTCCTTGCATTTCAGGGGAGGGGCTCCGAGAGGCCCAGTCGTCGATTACTTCTGGAATCGGCCGCACATTTAGCTGATAGCTGCCGTCGTCCTCGAGCAAATATCCCTTCATATGCGCTTCATCTGCAGCGAACGCTTCTTCGAGAAGCTGTCTATTTGCTTCACGTACACCATCGAAGTATTTGAAAATAGTAGTTTTTATCTCATCGTAGTTAGCCATGTCGCACCTGCTCCCAACACTGAATTCAAGCATTTAAATTTACTTTTCATTTCACTAACAACTAGATTATGCTATACAAAATAGAATTTGTAGTTGAGAAAGGGAGGATATACGGATGGAAGTAGGAATGCTACAGGCAATGCAGAGCTGGGGTTATGACGGTATGAGTGACGATGAAGTTTATCAGGAAGAGGTGAAAATGTCGTTAGCTGCCGAGGATTTGGGTTACGACCATATCTGGGTGGTGGAACATCATTTCGAAGATTACTCTTTCTGTCCTGATAATTTTGTTTACCTTTCTTATATAGCCGGTCAGACTGAAAGAATAAAGTTGGCGACTGGTGCTTGTATAGTGCCATGGAATATTCAACCTCTTCGGGTTGCTGAAAAAGCCGCGTTGCTTGATCAATTAAGCGGTGGGCGTGTGATACTTGGATTGGGTAGGGGTTTGTCTCTCAAAGAATTCGAGCAATTTGGAGTGCCGATGGATGAGTCTCGAGAGCGTTTTGATGAGGCAGCACCGCTTATAGTTGATGCGCTTGAAAAAGGCGAGATGGGGCCTCATAACGGGAAGTTTTTCAACCAGCCAAAAGCAGTTATCAGACCACGACCTACTCAGAGTTTTAAAGACCGTCTTGTACAAGTGGCAATGTCGCCTGAATCAGGGCAGGAAGCTGCACTTTTAGGCGCACAGATGATGGCGTTTAATTACAAACCGATGGAAGTCCAGAAGGCGGAGTATGAAGAATACGCCAAGGCGTATTTAGGCCACCACGGAGTTGCTCCTAAACCACTGCTCCTTACCGACATGACTGTTGTTGACACTGATAAGGCTCGCGCCCAAGAAAATAGCAAATATATTGCGAGCTATTTAGTAAGTGTGCTTCATCACTATGACTTGATGGGAGAACACTACAAAAATGCTAAAGGCTATGAAGCTTATGGCGATGCTGTAGACGCAATGCGAGAAGTCGGCAAAGAGGGCATGATGCAGGCGTATCTTGATCAGCAAATTTGGGGTACTCCAGATGAAGTGCTGAGGAAATTTGAAGACAGAAAGAAACTAATGGGCGCAACGGGTGCACTGTTATGTTTTCGCTTTGCAGGTATGGACTTTGAAGTAGCTGAGAGGAGTCAATCTATTTTCGCTAAGGAAGTCATGCCGGTATTGAAGACATGGGAAGATGAAGATGCGAGCGAGAAAGCGGCTTAATTAGTTCTTCAGTCTACGCGGAAAGGGCTTCTTAGCTAGGAGCCTTTTTCTTTTTCATACAAATCTAGACTGCTTTTAAGCCTCAACTCGCGCTCGTTGGGCACATCTCTGTTTTTGTGCTTAAGGAGGAAATCTTCTACACCAGTTTTACCCATATACTTGCAAAGGAGTGCCTTGTCTGTTTTGGTGAGATCCACCCATAGCAGACAGTCTACCGAGTTTCCAAAATCCGGATCCACGTTAAACCCGAGTATCTGTCCATTTAGCTTTAAATATTGCCTAAGAATCACCGGTATGCCGGCATCTTGGTCCTCCAACGTACTGAGCATGTTTTCAATAACGCCTAAGTCTGAGAGGTTAATATCTATTCTACGAGAATGTTTTTTCTCCACTTTAAATGGCTGTCGAGGCTTTACCAAACTAGACCGTTTGTCCTCCATACTGTTTCCTTGAAGAAAACGTACTATCAACTGTTGTGATAAAGGGTGGTAGTCATTGCTTATGCTCACAGGCCCAAGAAGATACCTATAGTTAGGGTGTAGCGCTACGTATCTGCCAATGCCTTTCCAAAGCATCATCAGTGAGGAATAGCTTTTCTGCTGCTCTTCTCTTACAAACGACCTTCCAACTTCTAATGCGTGGGACAGATCGTCTTTTAGCTTAGGAGCAAGTTTGAACAATGTACAAATATAGAGCCCTTCCTGACCTCTTTCTGCGATTATTTTTTTTGCTCCTCCAAGCCTATAGCCCCCGATAACGACTTGGGCCTCTGTATCCCAGAGAAATAAATGTTGGTAATAAGTGTCAAATTTATCAAGATCTTCGGTTTTCCCTGTCCCTTCACCGACATTTCTGAAAGCGATCTCTCGCAGTCTACCTATTTCTTTTAGTAGCATAGGTATTTGAAAAGCGTCCGCATACCAGACTTGGAGCCTCCCGGTATTCGACACGAGGCATTGCTCTGTAGGTAGCATTGAAACCTCGTCTGATAGCAGTTGTGCGGGGTAGCTTTCGTGAATAGCTTCTGCCAGAATAATAGATTCCTTTTGACGTATTAACCGGAAGGGCTTTTTGTACTTGGTTCTCTCTCGGAGTAGATAAGTGCAAGTGCGAAGGTGCTTTGCAATATGGTTATCGTCCTCGAGTAGTTTTAGCGTTTTCACTGGGATGAGTGGCCCGCAGTCAACGGTAATAGAAGCCCCACGGTGATTTAAAAATTCTTTAACTAATAGTGGCGTGCGAAGTCGCTCGTAAATTATGCCGGCAGTTTGAAAAAGAAAAGAGTTTCGTCCGCTGATAAAAAGCGGCACCACTGGACTATTCGTCTTTCTAACTAGCCATCCTATGCCAGCATCCCATTTTGGATCTATGACGTTTCGGCTTGCCAAGTTAACACTCGACACTTCCCCACCGGGGAACATAACCAATAAACCACCATTTTCAAGCCATTTTACGGACTGGATGACGGCTTTGGCATTAAATCTCTTCGCCTTGTCACCCCCAAAGGGGTTTACCCCTATAAAGACAGGCTTAAGTTCTTCAAAACAATACAGCAAATGGTTTGCCATTACTCTGACATCAGTTCTATGCTTGAGGAGCTCTTTGATCATTCCGACGCCATCTAGCAGGCCATGTGGGTGGTTGGCTACGACAAGACAGCGGCCTGCTCTTGGGATATGTTCAGCGAAGCTTGCACCTGCTG